>JAALOO010000363.1_pt1 | contig 40858 bp, 26 predicted proteins | sample 7257641 | NCBI WGS metagenome assembly JAALOO01 (sample SAMN14085613, study PRJNA598686) | mite metagenome | biome: ENVO:01001000; feature: ENVO:01001002; material: ENVO:01001226; isolation source: single female mite from University of Michigan culture on fish food culture... ...
AGAGAGAGAGAGAGAGAGAGAGAGAGAGAGAGAGAGAGAGAGAGAGAGAGCTTTCTGCTGCTGATAACATTACCAAACATTGAACAGCAGCAGCAGTTCAGTGTGTAAAAGAACAAGCGCAGGGCATTCGATTGGGGCACACTGCTGCTGCTGCTAAATCCCCGAGAGTCTCCCGAGAGTAGTGTCTGAGAAAGAGGCAATGCGGTGCACCCTGCGTTCCAGATAACGTTACGAAGAAGAAAGAGAAGCAGCAGCAACAGCAGGTCACTTCGGTGAATGCCACTTGCAGCCATCATCACCACCGATTTCGTACACCTTACCACCACCACCACCAACACAACTTTGCCATTAGAGTTAGAGTCATGCGGTGAGCAGAGTGTGTTCATCTAGAAAAAAAACAGAAAAAGTGCAGGGGGCAACCAGTGAGAAAGAAAGTACAAACTGAAGTAAAGTGGCGAAGTAAAAAAAAATTTCACCACACACCCACTCACACACACACAACTGTGTTGAGTAGTAGTAGTAGTAATGCCCAAAGTAATAACGGCAACAGACGAAGTCTCAAGCGGCGACGGCGACAGCAACGGCAAAGCCCACAAATTCTCTGGCACTCTCTCAAGAAAGGCTCACTTTAAAAAGCGTCCACGCTGATTGCTTGCTTGCTGTTTGAATGCAGAATGAACAGGAGAAGGAGGACAACAAGAAGCCAAAGTAGAATGCAGTGCACAAAGTCTAAAATGAAGCAGCAGCAGATTTGCGACAGAATCGCCTTCGCCCTTGCCAACATTGTAGTCAAATCAGTTGTTGATTGTTCAATCAATCAGCGATAATGATGGCTCTGGTAATCTCCAATCAAATTGAGGCTGTGTCTTCCCTCTCTCTCTCTCTATTTCTTCATCACCTTTGGCAGACCGACCACCACGCTTATGTCAGCAAATCGGCATCGTTCTGTTTTGTTAAGCTCCGGTGGCCGGTGTGTGTGTTAGTTGAAGGCAAATGAGTGATTATTAGCAGCAGCAGCCGTTTGCAGCCTAATCAAACTGGCACTAATTGAGTAATTAGCATTTCCGTGTGTTTGACGGCGGGGAGAGAGGGTAGAGAAAAAGAGGAAAGCCCAAATTGCCGACAAAGCAGTTCGGATGCGATTAGCGGCTGATTCGGTCTGATTTGATCAAACCGCAAATCAGCGGCTAAACAGTTTGGAGTTTAGCATCAGAACAGATCGGATGGCAAAGGGAAAAGAAGCAAAAGTGATGCGCAGTGGCAGACCTAATTATTACTTGGTGTTTGGCGGCAATTAGTAGCGGCAGACGACAATTGCCACCAACTAATAAATAGAAAATCTCCTGCAGCGAAAAAGAGAAAAAGATGATGATCACGCCGACCAGCGCTTTACCAATTAACAGCAGCAGCAGCAGCAGCAGCAGCAGAGGCAGCAAACGGTCAAAGTAAAGCTAATGCAAATTAAATGCAGTGGAGCACCACCACATTGCCACTCCGTGATATTTGAAATGCCGCTAAGAACACTGTGACCAGTAAACGTGTGAAGTAGCACTGTGTAATGAAAGCAAAATCACTGCTGATGCTGATGCTGATGCTGCTGAACTAAAGGTGTCCGCTAGCGGGCACCGTAATTCAGTCAGTGAAGATGATGCGCATCACAAGTGTGCTACCAAAGTGCGCCCACTTGTAATGCTCAGACACACAGACTCACAGACACGTTGATCTCCTCTCTCACCTTCTTCTCGCTCTCCTTTTCTCACTGACCCATCAATAAAACACTGCAGACAAACAACGGACAGTCAACTTCTTTTTCAGCAATCAAGTGAGTGTCTCGCACTCTGATTGAGGCGAGTTTGGGGCGCATTTGAGAAAGCGAGGGCATAAGTGAAAGTGAAAGGTGGTGGTGGTGGACTTACCTTTGCCTTTGAGCTGATGGTGCTGATGATGATGATGATGATGACGGTGATGCCATCACCGGGTGATGGCGATGAAGGTGTCTGAAAGCGGCGTGTGGTGAAAAACGTGTGTGTTTTGTGGAAGCGCCGTTATGAAATTAAATTAAAAATGCCTTCACTACTCTTCGTCTGCTGATGCAGATAATCTCACCAAGAGGCAGAAAAGTCTTTGCAGTGGTTGAGGTTGTTGAAGTTGTGAGTGAGAAGAAAGCGCAAATGTTTAGACGACGTTCTTACACACACACATTGTCACTACATTATCACATTTCGGAGAGGGATTTGAAGAGACTTGACATTCCCGGTGAGTGTGTGTGTTCAAGTGAGTGTGCTGAAGATGAGAGGGGGAAGACGTTGAGGATTGCCTCTGGAGCTGCCGTTGCCTTCGCTCCACAAGTGACTGGGAGAAAAACAAGAGAGTGATGATGACCAAAACAGCAAAAACAAAACGGCCAAAAAGGGCAAGTCTTCCTAGAAAGAGAAAAGTGAGAGTTAGAGAATACAGTCAACTCATTACGGAGAGGAACAACATTTGATTACCACTAGAACAGATGACAGTACATTGTAAAGGACTGGACTGGACAGGGCACGGTCGAGGAGGAGAAGGAGAAGTAGAAGGAGAAGACGTCTGCAAACATTTGTCTTGCTGTTCTTGTTGTTCTTGGAAGGCCACCACCACTCAAGCTTGGACAACGAGATAAAAACAGAACTTGCTGAACCAGAGTACCAGCACCAGTGAAACACGGACGTTCACAAGGAAGGAGAGAGAGAGAGTTTCAAATCGCAAAACCAAATACTAGAGCAGTGGCGGCGGTGGTGGTGGTAAAAAGGCAAACAAAAATAAGATAAAGGCAGTGGAAAAAGAACACCAGGCCAGAGTGGTGGTGGTGGTGGTCGGCGTCGGTAAATGAGAGAGAGAGAGAGTCAAAGTGGCTTCTCCTGTTAATTTTCCCCTCCTCGTAAGTGATTTCTCCCTTCTGCCAGGCGGCCTCTTGTTGTTTTGCTGGTGGTGGCGACAGCACCGGGGCCTGGACATGACACACACACACACACACGAAACCGAGGGCGCCGGTGATTGATTGAAGAGAAGAGTAAAGAGTGGAGGACATTTCCAGACAGGTCAATAGTGCTGGTGGCGGTGGTAGGCAGAAGATGAAGAGGAGATAAATCAATTTGACCACAGTGTACAGCAACAACAACAACAGACGAAAACAGACACCGCCGAAGAAGATGGTGATGATGATGACGAGGCGACTGGGAATTCTCAGGCAGAGAGGACGGCTGAACTCTTTCTCGCCGCAAAGGAGAACGGAGAACAAGACAAACATGACCACAGCTCAGTGTAATTTACAGCGTTGTTGTTCAGAAGAAGAAGAAGAGGAAGTTGTTGAAGAGATGGAGATTTACTGCTCGCCATTTTGCATAATTAACAAGGGCGCAAAATGAAGGCGGCTATATAGACTGAAGGGAGCACATGTTTGCGCGCGGGCGTGCGCTTTATTCGCTAAAAAAGGGGGGAAAGCAGTAGTGCAAAGTGTGCTGCTAGCTGTGTCATGCGAAATCATAGGAGGAGTGGAGCTAAAAAGGAAGGGATAAAATTTTGTGAATTCTTCTTCAGATAACGGAATATAGTAGTAGTGGATTGAAGAGGGGGGAATGGGTGTTGAGAATTTGGCTGGTAACTGAATATAAGGGGAATGAATTCGAGAGAAGGATTTGGGTGAACGAGGGGGAGTGTGTGTGTGTGGTTGGTCTCGGTATGGTTGGAAGAGAGAGAGAATATGTGGGGGAATCAGTTGGAAAGGATTCATCGCCTCCTCGTCGCCTCCTGCCCGCCGCCGCCGTCTCTCTCTCTGTGTGCCTAGCAGTAGAAGAGGGCGTTCCTGACGTTCTCGTGCAGCTGAACTTGCTCGTTGAGTCGCGCGACCCTCTCCTGAACCACCTGCAGGTCAACGGAGCCGGTGCTGACCGTTGCCATGGTCATCTCCTCATCAGCGTTGCGCTGAGCGTCCTGTGAAGTAAAAGTTAAAGTTAAACTAAACTCCTCCTTCCCCTCCTCCTACCAGGTGATTCTTGGAGCGCTGGCACAGCAGGTCGGCGTATCGGACCGGGGTGGGCTGCGAGATGACGTTTCGAGTGCGGCAGCTGTTGTAGCAGCTGTAGAAGCACAGCTTCTGCACCTCGTCGGGGCTCAGCTTGAGGTCGTCGTGGAGAATGGTGTACTTGCTCGAGCGAGAGGTTCCCTGGGGAAAAAGAGAGAGAAAGAGGAGTAAATCACAAGTCAAAGTACAAAATCACCCAATCAACCCCCCCCCCCCAACCATACCAGTGGTGAGAAGTGACTGTTGAGGTAGAAGCAGCGCCGGGCCGGGTTGACGATGCCCTTGTCGACCACCGTTCCGCTGGGCACATTGTAGGTGGGCTTGCGGCCGCCGGTGTCCTGCTGCGCGAGGGCAAAGCGGGCGTGATGGCGCTTCTGCACCACAATGTACACCACCTTGATGGTGGCGCCGACGTCGGCGATGGCGCGGCGAATCGCCGGCGACTCCGCCTCGAGCACCGGGTCAAACTGGCCGTCGGAGAGGCCGCTGCGAAAGAGAATGAGGTTCTTGGGGAAGCAGCGGTTGGCCGCCTCGTACTGCCGCAGCAGGTCAACCACCATCTCCTGCAGCTCGGTGATCGTCTCCGTCTCGCCGGCCACCTGCACGCGAATCGTGGCATTGTAGCGGGTGAAGTTGTCGCTGTACGAGCCCACGGCGGCCACTACCTTCGAGCGGAGGCGCTCCCCGGCGTCCGAGGCAAAGTTGACCACGTCGACGCCCACCAGCATGGTGATGGAGGGGTTGAAGGGGAGGCGGGCCATCACCGTCGGCTCAATGACGCTGTTCTCGCCGCCCATCTTCCCGTTGACCTTGAGGAGGAACTGCTGAAAGTAGCCGCCGGGCAGGTTGAGCATCTTGTCCGCGGAGAAGCACTGGTTCATCAGGCCGAAGCGCTGGTTGCAGCAGTGCTTCACCATGTCGTACATGTCCTTCGGCGAGACGGTGTCGCTGCCTGGAGGAGGAGAAGTATTAAAATCAGACAAACAAAGGCACTTATTTCCCAGGTGTGCACACTCACGAGAGGGAATGCCGATGAAAATCATCTGCACGTTCGTCTTGGTGTGGACATTGTTGAAGACGTTGAAGATGTCCAGGGGGTTCTCAATGCGGACGCACTCGCAGATGACCGGATTGGGCAGGTGCAGCCCCAGGTTGCTCGCTTGGTCGCTCATCGTCCGTGCAAACTGCTGCAGGTTCTCCCGGCGGTAGGTGACGTCGTTGAAGCAGAAGATGGCCCAGGTGGGCAACGTGGCCGCCGCCTTGTGGAGGGGGTCGCGCATGTTGCCGCAGAGGGTGCGCGGCGCCGGCAGCACGCGGCCCTCAATGCGCGCCGCGCGTGGCTCCATGTCGAGGCCAAACTCCCGCAGGAGGTTCTCGCTGTCCGCCTCCTTGATCTTGCCGATGATCCTCGCCACCTTGTGGAAGAAGACGTTGGGCGTGTGCGTCGACTTGAAGAGCATCTCCCGCTGGACGTTGCCGTCCATCTTCGACTTGTTGAGGAACTGGTGCTCCTTCAGCTGACACAGCTCCAGCGGCAGGTGGATGTTCCGCTTGGTGACGCGCACCATCGGCAGCTTCTGCAGGTTCAGGCCGTACTGCTCGTGGAAGTAGTCGGCGTAGGTGATTCGCCGGCCCTTACAGTCGAAGGTCTCATTGTGCGGGTAGCGGTCGACGAGGGCGTCCACGGTGTACTCCACCGTCCGGCGGCTGTGGGTGGTGAAGATCTTCAGGTGGCGGATCATCTTCGTCGCCTGGAAGGCCTGCTGACGTCTGATCGACTGTAGCTCGCGCTGGTCGCGCAGCCCGAGCACCTCGCAGATGAGCGGCACCAGGGCGGAGAACTGCCGCGAGATGATCGCCGAGGTCTTGAGATTGACGTTGAGGGCGAGGCCAAACTCGGTCTGGCGGACGGAGCTGATGAAGCCCTGGACAAAGTCGACGAGGCGGATGCGCGGCGCGCTCTCAATCTCGCTCAGGTCGAAGAACTTGCGCTGGTAGGTGGCGTAGGACTTGCCGATGACGAAGCGAAAGATGACGTCAAAGACGGCGATCACCTGCTCGGAGACCGGCGTCGAGCTCTTGCCGTTGTAGAAGTCCACCGCCTCGCCCATCGAGATCTTGCAGGCCGTCTGCAGGCGAACCAGAAAGGTGGCCGGGCGGTCGCAGATGGTCATCTCCAGCTGGGCGGCCAGCTCGTCCTGGCCGCCCAGGTTCAGCCGCTTGTTCGTGTAGAGGTTCTTCCAGCCGTCGTAGGCGTGGTGGACGCCCTGGAAGACGGTCGGATGGTCGGCGACGAACTTCGCCATGATACTGTCGGCGAACTTCTTGATGAAGAGCTCGCGCAGGCGCGCCGACTTCTCGTCCATGCCAGCCGCGGCGTCCTCGCCCTCCGGTCCTCCTCCTCCTCCTCCTCCTCCTCGAGCAGCGTCCTCCGAGGTGGAGGAGACGTCGCCGCCGGGACGGGCTGAGCCGCGCACCCGCACCTGCCAAACCAAAACAAATTGAATTACAAATTAAAGCAAAAACTTTAAACTCACCTTGCTGATGGTCACGTCGTACTGGGTGACGGTGAGATCGCTGCTCATCAGGCGGTAGAAGTTGGAGACCAGCTCAATGGGCCGGCCTTCAGTGCCGTACGCCTGGTGCTGGCCGGGCTTCATCTGGTGGGCCACCGAGTCGGGCATTCGCTGGAAGTCGCCGCCGGGAGTCTTGTGAAAGCTCGCATGCTCGCCTGGGCCGCCTCGGGAGGGGCCGCCGCGAGACGGGCCACCGCGATAGGGTCCACCTCGGCGGTCGGCGCTCTGGTCGCGATATCCGCCGCCGCCACCGCCTCCTCGACGGTCAGCGCTTTGGTCGCGGTATCCTCCTCCACCGCCTCCTCGACGATCGCTGCTCTGGTCGCGGTAACCGCCGCCGCCTCCGCCGTAGCGATCCATAGTTCGAAAAGAGTGTCTGTAAAAATAGAACAAGAGTTAGAGAAATAGAAACAGTGAAAAGAGAAAATAGAAGCCAAAATAGAGCCTACGAACCTACCCTTGTTCGAGCGTAAAGCTGAAGAACTGAGGACTGAAGGCGTCGTCAAGGTCGTCGCCGGATTGGCCTGATGATCGGTGGTGGTGGTGGTGGTGGTGGTGGTGGTTGCTGGTGTTGTTGCTGGTGTTGTTGGTGATAGTGTGTCTGCCAAGGTCTTGGCCAGAGGAGGAAGTCGAAGTCCGAGAAGATCGAGAAAGTGGGAGAGAGCGAGCGAGCAAGCGAGAGACAAAGTCTTTTGGTGGAGCGTCGTGAACGCAATGTGCGACGCAGGAGCGAAAGAAGACCGAGCAACGCGTGCCTGCCCTTTTTATGCCGTCGGCCTTATCGCGGGCGATCTTTCGTCAGCGCGCGCACTGCGCAGGCGCGGCCACTCATTTGCCTCGCCGCCGCCGAGCTGATAGGACGTGTCCGCAGGCAGGCAGGCAGGCGGAAAAGAAGAGATAACGGGGGAAGAAGAAGGGAAAAAGAAGGGAAAAGGAAGGAAGGGAAACTCCGAGGATTCAACAGGCGTTTTGCTGACAAACAGAGAATCTTTGGAGTTTTGCGCCCCCAGCTGCTGCTAGAACAAACAAAAGTTGAGCTTAATCCAAAAGAGAGCATCTCAAAGCAAGAGCATTGTTTAGTTGGCAGATGGCCAGTTGAGATTAGAGTTCTAGAAAGTTCTCTTCTCTCAAAACCGGTGCATCTTTTTGAAATTGCGAGAAAACAGAACACTTTTCGGTGTTCCCCCCCCCCCCCCCTTCAATCTGTTTAGCATCCATTTTAGAATCAGCAAATGTACTCTGTTTCCCTGAACACCACCGCCACCGGTGTTCCAAAACGTAAACCGTTTTCGAAAAAAGAGACGGAAAACAATCCCAGAAATGAGTCACAATTTTAGTTTAGTCACAGTTTATTCATTGACAGCTCAAATGTTTCACCGCTTTTCAAGTTCAATGAGTGGGAAATGAGTGGGTGAGTGAGTGAGTGAGTGAGTTAGCGGTGAGACACAACACACAGAGAAAGAAAGATAACACTGGGAACAACACACAGATTTGCGGAAAACGCCGCCGAGATTCTTCTTCCACTACTTCCTTGGCCGCTGCTGCTGCTGCTGCTGCTGCTGCTGCTGCTTTCTCCTCCGCTCCGAGTAGCAATCGGGACAGAGCGCCTTCAGGCAGCGCTTCAGACAGGCCGGCCGGCGGCACTCAAAGCAGACGGTGCGCACCTTCGTCTCGCGGCCGCGGCAGAAGGCGCAGCGGCGCTTCGTTCGCCTGGCGCCCTCCATCTCTGGCGCCGCCTCCTCTGCCTCCTCATCGTCCACTTCAGTGGCTTCGCCACTGTCTTCGTTATCTCCCTGATCTTCGGCAGTGTTCACGCGCTTCTTCGCCTTATCACCAGTTCCGTTGCTCGCCGCTGCTGTTGCTGTTGAAGTAGAAGCCAGTGCTGCCGCTGACAAAGGCTCCCGCCGGAGCACCTTGTTCATGGCGTCGACGATGTCGCGCCCGGCGCCGCCGCCCATGCCGCGGCCGCTGCGCCGCTCCACCTCGGGCAGCACCAGCCCCCGACCCAGGGCGGCCACAAAGTCCCGGTGGCCGAGCTCCTCGCTGTCCAGGTTGGCGACGGCCATCTGCCAGAGTTGATGAGCATTGACGGCGGCCAGGTCGAGCAGCTGACAGAGCAGCTCCAGCTCAAAGCAGCCGTGCGGGCTCTGCTGCAGCTGCTGGTGGCGGGGCAGGACGGCGCGGATGGAGCCCTCCCGTTCCGAGGGCGAGATGGCATTCCTGGTCGCCTCAAAGAGGTGCACCACCTCGGGCTTGCCGGTGGCCTCATTCTGGCGCACCTCGTGGTGGGCGGTCGATAGGAGGCTGAGCGGGGCGTTCTTCCGGGCCATGTAGGAGACCGCAGTAGCGGGGGAGGAGTGGCTGAAGGCGTACAGCGCAGAGCCGACCGGACGACGACGGACCTTCCGTGGGAGGAAAAAGTCCCGCGGCAGCTGCCGACACCAGCGGGCGGTGGCCGGGCCGAGAAAGCGAAGCTGCCTCTGCGCCAGCTCGTAGGCGAGCTCTAGCGAGGCGTAGCAGGGCCGACTGGCGGTCAACACCCGGGCCGGCTGAGAGCGACCAAAGAGTCCGGCGCCCTTCACAAGGTACAGGACGGCGGCGGTGGACGGTGAGAGGTAGCGACCGCCACTGATCTGCTCCTCCTCATTTTGGTAGCCCTCCAGGAGGCCATTTAGAACGTAGCTGGTCATCGAGTCGGTGAGGAGGAAGGTCTTCAGGGTGGTGCTCTCCCGTGGAAGGCCGTTTTCCTTGAGGACGCCCTTCGTCAGCAGGTGGTCCACCGTCAGGTGCTCGCCGGCGGTGAAGTTCGCCTGGGCGTTCTCGAAGAAGCGCCCAAAGAGGCGTCTGAAGTGCGGCAGCTGGCAACTTCCTTCCGCCTGCTGCTCCGCCACCGCCGCCGCCGAGGGCTGGCCGCCCACTCGAATGTGTCGCAGCAGCGTGGTGATCCGCGTGAAGGTCATGACGGCGGTGAAGATGGCCCGCCCGGTGCCCTCGGCGACGTTGAAGAGGCCGGCCACCTCCTCGCCCGGGTGCTTGTAGGCGCCCATCAGGTAAAGCAGGCCGAAGAGGGCGCGCACCTCCGTCCGGTCGGTGTTCGTCACCCGCTGGTTCTTCCGCGTCGCCTCCGTCCGCTTGTACTCCAGCTCGCGGTTGGTCGCCTCGACGATGCCGTCGAGCATCGCCTCGGTGAAGAGGAGGCTCCACAGTTGGCCGGCGTCGGTGAAGGAGCCGGCGCGAGCCGGGCCCGCCACGTCGGGGAAGAGGAGGTCTTCAGAGGAGGAGGTTTTTAGCTGAGATTGATTTGCTGCTGCTGGTGGTGGTGGGTAGATGCTCCAGCGGTAGCCGTCTAGGCCGTACAGGCAGCTCGGATCGTCGCCGCCTTCGGTGTACTGGTGATCATTGTCGCCGTCGTCGATGCTCTGGAGAAAGTCCTCGTCAAAGTCGAGGTCGTCGTTTTCTAAATCATCGTCGTCGTCCTCATCGTCATCGTCCTCATCCTCATCTTCATCCTCTTCAACGAAGCCATTTTGAAGATCATTACCAGCCAACTGCAAAGGCTGCTGCTCTTGAGGTTGTTGTTGTTGTGTTTGTTGTTGTTGTTGCAGTTGATCGCCGGCAGCAATCAAATTCTCGCCGCCAAGAGCTGCACTGGTCGTCGCCACCGCCGCCTCCATCGGTGATGACATCGCTAGAAAAGTGGTAAAGCATTAGTTCAGATTCTGTTAATCAGATTCTGTTTAGATTCTTACTGTTTTGGAAGTGGAATGCTCAAAGAATCGTGAGATCAGATTTGCAAAGTTGCAAAAAAAACAAAGCAGCAGCGGCGGCAAAACGCGATCTTTCCACCTCGGACATGCGCAGACGGCGACACTTTCGCCGACACTGTCGAGTTGTAAACAACTTTTTTTTCTTTAGAGGCGACTTTTTGCCACAAAACCGACTTTGATTTTCGGGCGCTTCTACCACCACCACCACCTCCTCTTTTCTGGTATCCTCAACGTTTACCACGACTGAAGTCACCTTTAAATCACCACCACCAGCATGGCCAGCCGCCGATCAGCCGGCAGCAGCAGCAGCAGCCTGAAGACGGGCGGCCGCGTCGAGTACAGCGTCCAGGTGGGCAGCAGCAAGCGGCGCATTGCGGGCGTCATCGCCTACGGCCCGGGCCCCTTTCACCTGAAGCCCGGGGAAAATGACTGGTGCGGCGTGGTTCTGGAGGAGCCGCTGGGGAAGAACAATGGGACGGTGCAGGGCAAGGCGTACTTCACCTGCGCCGACAACTACGGCGTCATGGTGAAGGCGGCCACGCTGAGGGCGGCGCCCGCCGAGGGATCTTCGCGCATTCCCGGCGCCCCCGGCTCCCGCTCCTCGACGCCCAGTAAGTCGTGAAGACCACTGTTTTAGAACACATGATCATCGTTTACTAAACCCCATTTTTATTCTCTCACTTTCAGCTTCCACGCCGTCAATGACGCCCTCCTCCTCCATTGCCTCCTTCACCGGGATGTTCGACTCGAAGGACGGCAAAATGTCCGACTCGGCGACCAGTCAGACAATGTCCACCAGTGCAACGACAGCAGCAGCCCCGGTTTCTCGCCTAAAACCGCCCACCAAAGTGACCAGCGGCGGTCTTTCTGGAAGCACGGGCGACATTGCCGCCACAACAACAACAACAGCAACCACAGCAGCCACAACTTTAGCCACCTCTTCTCACATACCAAAACCGAGCGGCATTGCCAGCGTCAAGGACAACATCCGCGCCATGGTGGAGAAGATCGAGACGAAGTGCGATGAGAAGGCGCGCGAGGAGAGCGACGCCCAGGACATCTCCCACAAGCTGCCCAGCTCGGCGAGCTTCGACTCGGCGACGGCCGCCCGGGAGAACGCCGAGCTGAAGGAGACGATCAAGGACCTGGAGTCGAAGCTGGCCACCATCATGGCGATCCGAGCGGCGGACAAGCTCAAGTTCAAGGAGCTGGAACGCCTCAAGATCCAGAGTGAGCAGCTGCAGGAGAACAAGCGGCAGATGGCGGAGCGGGTGGCGGAGCTCTCGAAGGCGAAGGCGGCGGCGGAGCGGGCGGCGGAGGAGGCCCGGGAGGAGGCGACCCGCCAGGCGGAGGAGATCAAGGACCTGATTGACAACGCGGAGATGGCCGTCATCGACAAGGAGATGGCGGAGAATCGGGCGGAGGCGCTCCAGCTGGAGCTGGAGACGCTCAAAGAACAGCTCGAGGAGAAGAGCATCGACTACGAGCTGCTCCGCTCGGAGATTGAGGACAAAGGGGCGGAGGGGGCGGCGGGCAGCTTCCAGGTGAAGCAGCTGGAGGAGCAGAACGCCCGGTACAAGGAGGCGCTGCTCAAGTTCCGGGACCTCACCTCGACCGATCGCAGCAATATGGCCCTGCTGGCGAAGGAGCTGGAGGCGAAGGCGGAGGAGGTGGCCAGTTTGCAGGCGCTCAAGGAGAGGAATGCCAAGGAGATTGCCCGCTACGTGGAGACGGTCCAGGAGCTGACGGTGAGGCTTTTTTTTTGGTTTTTTGGGATTTTTAATCTAAACTGAGCTTTTGGAACTTTCTGCAGGAGCAAGTGGACATGGCCCTCGGCTCGCAGGAGATGGTGGAGAAGCTGACGGAGAAGAACCTCGAGCTGGAGGACCGCGCCGAGGAGCTGCAGAAGGCCCTCGACGAGGAGGAGGGCATCAAGGAGCTGAGCAATATGATCCTCGAGGAGAAGGACGACATCATCGCCGACCTGCGCGAGGAGCTCGACCGCTGCAGGACGCAGCTCGTGAATCTTCGAAACAGCTACGTCGCCGCCCAGGAGGCGGTGAACGACCACGAGGGGACGATCAAGAAGTTCCGCTCGGTGGTGGCCGCCCTGAGGGAGGAGAACCACCTGCTGCGGGCCAGCCAGGAGCAGGACCTGAGCCGCGTGGCGAAGGCGGTGGACGTGCAGGCGCAGCTGGAGAACATCGAGTTCAAGACGCGCCTCCTGGACCGGAAGGACCTCGGCCGGGCCATCGACATGGAGCTGCGGCAGCTGGACGTGGACCAGTGCTACCGCTACGCCGCCTACCTCGGCCGCTTCTTCCCGGAGTCCTTCTTCGCGCGCGGCGCCGACCACGACGCCATCGCCGTCCTCCTCTTTGTCCCCCGGCTCTTCGCCAAGTGCTCCATCATCGAGCGGCAGGTGCTGGAGAAGTTCAACAGCAGCACCGGAAGTGGTGGTGGTGGTGATGGCTCAGCTTCAGCAGTGGCTCCCCAGTCGAGCGACTCGGTCGTGCGGGAGGTCTTTCAGGGAAGTCCCACCGAGTCCTCGCCTGGTGCAGGCAAACAGCTCCAACTGGAATCGCTGGACAAGCTAAAAGGGCACATCTTCACGAAGCACATCCTCTACCTGCTGACCTCGATTCGCTCCCTGCTGGACAAGTACCAGGAGGTGCTCGGCCGCTGCGACGCCGAGCTCTTCATGAAGCTGGGGTCGCTCTTTCCGGAGCTGTCCGCGCACGAGAAGAGCGTCGACCACTACGTGGACCTGCTGCGGGCGGACAAGCTCGATGAGACGGTGACGCTCGACTCGCTGGAGAAGACGCTCAGCTACCTGCAGTCGCTCTACAACATCTACATGGCGCCCTCCTCCTCGGCTGTTGGTGAAGGTTCTTCAGCGGTGGTAACCACGATCACCGAAAGCCACAACAAGTTCCTCCACGACCTCCTCGAGGTCTTCCGCACCGGCACCGAGGCCGCCCTGCTCGACGTGAAGGTCCTCGGCCAGCTGACGGCCGCCGACTCCGCCCGCTTCATCGGCGCCCTCGAGACGGCGCTCAGTGACGTGGAGCAGTTTGCGCGGAAGATTCGCCGGCGGATGGTCAGTGCGGGGGCCGGGGCGGGCGCGGGGGCGACGGCGGCCGACCTCGCCAACCCCGCCTGCGTCGTCCGCTTTCCGGGGGCGGTCGAGGCGGAGCTCTTTGACGCCAGCCACCACCTGACGCTGACGGTGCGCTGTCTGAAGCTGATGCGCAGCACCGTCCTCCTCCAGTACATTAATGAGGTGATGCAGGGGGGCAGGGGAGGGGGTGATTCGAGCCAGGCAAAACCTTTGAGCTCCACGGCCCTCTGCAGCGTCGACGAGCTGGACAAGACCTGCAAGGACCTGACCGGCAACAGCCTGAAGTCGCTGGCGGAGATGATGGCCAATGTGATGGGCGTCGTCAGTAAGCTCTCCACCTCGCTCCAGCAGGGTAAGAGTGGCTTTTGTGGAAAGTTTTTTTCAATTAAAAATTCCTAAATATTTTTTTTTCAGGCGACTACGACGTGGCGAAGCAGCCAAGCGGCGGAAGCGGAAGCGGCGGCGGAAATGAAGCTTCTCTGGGAGATCACGGCTCTGGCGGCTTCAGCTCGCTGACCTCAGCAACTTCCACAGCGGGGGTCAACCAGACCTCTTCGCTCTTCTTCAACTCGCTGCAGTCGGTTCAGTCGCTCTTTGGAAGTAGTGGCAGTTCGAGCAGCAGCTCTGGTGGAAACAACCGACAACAGCCGTCCGCGCAGCCGCTCACCTCGCTGCCGCTGGACGAGCGGGCGCAGCGGTGGCGCGCCCAGAGCGACCAGATGGGCGAGTGCCGGGCGAAGCTGGCCACCCAGGAGGCGGACATTGCCGAGCTGCGCCGGGTGCTGAAGAGCAAGCTGGACGAGGTGAGTGAGATGCAGATCAGGCGGGACCTGGCGGAGAAGCGGCTGGCGCTGGCGGTGAAGGAGAGCAGTGGGCGGCAGGCGGAGATTGACCGCCTCCGGGCGGAGATGGCGGAGAAGGAGGCGGAGCTGGAGCGGACGGCGAATCGCTTCAACACGGAGATGCGCGAGATGGTCGAGTTCAACCAGAACATGCAGGAGAAGTTCAAGGACATCAAGCAGAGTGCGCTCATGGGCAAGATGATGCTGGCCAGTCCCGGCGTCGTCGTCGCCTCCAGTCCTGGTGCTGGTGGTGGTGCTGGTGCTGGTGCTGGTACCGGTACCGGAAGTCCCAGCGGTCCTGGATCACTTGGAGGTGGTGGTGGTCAGCAGGGGCAGAACACCTCCCTCCTGGGCATGTCCTTCCAGACGGCGGTCAGCAGCCCTGGGGGCTTTTCCTCTTCCGGTGCTTCGGTTCACTCTTCATCGCTGGGCAGTACTGCCGTTGGTGGTGGTGGTGGCGGAAGTGCCGCTACGATGATGGTCAGCGGCGACGTCGCCGAGCTCCACCAAACGGTGGTCGACCTGCGGCAGGCGATGAAGCGGATGGCCCGGCGGAACTATGATCTGAGGGTGCTGCTCTCCTCTTCCAACTCTTCCTCTTCCTCTTCCTCGACCTCCTCTTCAACTGATCTGAAGATGTCCTCCACCGAAGGTCAGCTGAAGCCCTTCTGGTACGTGGAGTCGCTGCGACGCAGCAGACAGCGCCAGAAGCAGCAGCAGCAGCAGCAGCAGCAGTACACTTCACCGGAAGATGCCACCGCCGAAGACTGCTTTCCCAAGTTTGGCGACCGGAAGGAGCTGCAGCTGGCGGAGATGCGCCACAAGCTGCTCGACTTTAAGTACGAGGTGATGAGGGCTCGATGCAGCGGCGGCAGTTTGTCGTCCCTCCCATCACCGGAAGCACTGGCCGCCGGCCAGCTGAAGCCCGGCTGGACGAGGTCCCTGGGCGAGCTGCTGAAGAGGGGCGCCCAGGAGGAGGCGCTGGCCCGGCTGGAGTACAGTCGCCGCTATCGGCAGCTGAAGGGCGCGGTGGAGGACCTGGTGAAGAAGGGCCTGGAGGAGGGCTACGCCTGTGAGGCGGACTACGCCACCTTCCTCGCGCCGCACATCTCAAAGGTAAGCTCGGAATGAAGGAAGTTGAAAAGTTTTTGAAGATTTTGACACCTTCTCCTTTTCTCTCTCTCTCTCTCTCTCTCCTAGGTAATCGACTCCAAGCCGCAGCTGGTGGCCCGTATTACCATGCCCGACAGCAAGAACTGCAAGGGAGCAAAGACGGGTGGCACCTCGGTGGTGCCCGTGGAGGTGACCATGGCGCAGCTGCGGCAGATCACCGCCTCGCTGGTGTGCTGATTATGATTCCGATGGCGATAATCTTTAAAAAGAGCCGAGCCTTTTTATTTATTCCAACTTTTTCTTATTCTCTCTTTAATAATCGCCTTAATACTTTCTTATTATTCTCTCTGATTGAAGAATTTATGGATTTTTATTTTACTTTATTTATTTACTTGTAAGAGAAGAAGCTTTTACAAGTGGTCGCTTGTAATTTATTTTGGAAACAGCAGCAACAGCAAGCTCAAGTGTCTCTCAGCAGCAGCAAACAAACATTTGTTTGCCTCCTATCAAAAGGAAAAGAAAATAAACAGAAAGAGCCATACGCAAGTAGGCGAAAATCCGTTCTGATAAGCAACCCGCCCAACAAAAACCAGTTGCAGTTGCTCTAAACACATTTTTGTGGCTACACTGAAGAAGCTCTTGAGTTCCAAACATTATCAGATGTGCCACCACCACCGCTGTTTAAAAGATAGGTAATCTTTTTTTTGCCAGACTCAACTTTTACGCGGATGTGTGCCTTTGTTTATCAGTGCCGCTGCTACTTTGCATTGATAAGTAGCGAGCTCATTCTCTATTTATACCACTCTTCCACCACTTACCACCGCTCTTATCAATCCTCTGATCAAACTGCCATCGGCTGGATTCTGCCTCAAACCAGCCCACTGGTCTTATCTCCTATCAACTCAGCACTGCTGCTATTATTCGAACTCACTGTGCTACACCGTGCTACACCGTGTTTGAACAGATTGAGTTTTAAAAAAAGATTAGATTAAAAGCCTCTTTGCAAAAGCAAGGGGGAAAAAAAAGTACATGCATCTTAAAACTCATTTTGAACCTTCTCATCTGTGTGCGCAAGAAAGCAAGATAAGAGATAAGAGATTGAGACACTTATCTCAGTTTGTACTTACTGCAAACTCATTCGGACACTGCTCATACATTCTTTAACCGTTCTTCAGAAGGTGTCTCTGATAAGGGCACAGATGAGGGCCAGATATTAGAGATATTGCAAAGAGTAGCGTAGAGGAAAAGAAAACAAAGAAGAAGAAGTAAAAGGTTAACCTGGCCTACGTGATGCTGATCATCACTGTCTTTAAAAGGAGATCAATCATCCTCTTTTGTTGTAGATCATCTATCCCCAAGTTGTGCATTGACACACACACAATTGATCATCATGAAAACTTTAATTTTGTACAGCTGTATAGCTGCTTTTCTGCTCTCCTGTACCTTGGCTCAGGCCAAAGATGGCCACCACCCCGTTCAGGTCCATCTTTCGTTGGGAAGTAAGTTAAATAAAAATTTCTGTTTGGTTTTAGATTTACCTCTATTTTCTTTATCTTTTTCAGCCGACGAAACGGAAATGCTCGTCACCTGGGTGGTGAAGAGCGGCTCCGTCCACGACACGCCCACCGTCGAGTACGGCCCAAGTGAGGGCAGTCTTCACCTGAAGGCCACCGCCGAGGAGACTCACTTCAAGGAGGACAAGACGGAGTTTCGCACCTTCCGCGCCCTGATGACCGGCCTGACGGCGGGCGGCTCCACGGTGTACTACCGGGTGGGCAGCTCTGGAACGGCCTGGAGCAAGACCTTCCACTTTAGGACGTTGAGCAGAAGTAGCTCATCAAGCAGTTGGCTGCCCCGCCTGGCCATCTACGGCGACCTCGGCTACACCAACGCCCAGTCGACGCCCTATCTGGTGAAGGAGGTCGCTGCCGGCCACTTTGACGCCCTCTTTCACATCGGCGACTTTGCCTATGATCTGCACAGTGTAAGTGTTCCTTCGGAACTGTTTGAAAACTTTTTGTTTTATCAAATGATAACCGGTTTTTTAAACCACAAAAACAAAACAGAAAGACGGCGAACGAGGCCACGAATTCATGGAGATGATCGAGCCGATCGCCGCTCAGGTCCCGTATATGACCATTCCGGGCAACCACGAGGAGCACGCTAACTTCAGCCACTACGACGCCCGCTTTTCGATGCTCGCCGACCGCCACCAGCCCGCCCAGCATAAGGAGGGAAAACCACCACTGAACCACCGTCTGAACAACCACCACCACTCGATGACCGTCGGCCCGGTGACCGTCATAATGATCAACACCGAGTACTACTACTACACCGGCTACGGCTGGGGCCAGATCAGTCGGCAGTACGAGTGGCTCGAGGAGGAACTTAAACGGGCGAACGCCAACCGAGCCATCGCCCCCTGGGTGGTCGTAATGGGCCACCGCCCACTCTACTGCCTGAAGAAGAAGGACAAGAAGGCGAAGAAGGTCGTTGAAGAAGGCGGTGGTGACGCCGATGATGACGCCGGCGAGTGCGACATTGAGGCGATGGAGCGGCCGGCGCTGAGGAAGGGAGTTAAGATGCACGGAAGTGGGAGCAACCTGCAGTACGGTCTTGAGGATCTCTTCTTTAAATATGGCGTCGACCTGTACTTTGCCGGCCACGAGCACCACTACGGCCGGACGACGCCGCTGTACGACCAGAGGATTCGAAGTGGCCACCGGTCGCCTTCCAACCCGTACGATGACCCCGCCGGGCCGGTGCACTTTATCACCGGGGCTGCGGTGAGTTTTTGGCACTTTTTATTTAAATATTTTTTAAATTTGAATTTTTTTTTTCTATCAGGGCAACAAACAGGAGCACGGCAGCTTCAACAAGCACCCCAAGAGTTGGCTCTTGCACACCTCTCCGGATTACGGCTACACCCGACTTAGCTTCAAGTCACGCCTGCACCTCGTCCTCGAGCAGACTTCAGATGAAAAGGTGAGGATTTTTAATTGCTGAAAATGATTTTCTGAGTTGACTTTAACCTTTTTTTTCTTTGAAGGGCGGCGCTGTGATTGACAAGATTGAGCTGATCAAGTACCAGAATAGTCCCCCCTGGGCGAACTTGCCCTGAACTCTGCGACTTTATTTTTGGGGATTTTCCCCCGTAAAGTTCACACTGCCTTCCCCCTCCCCTTCTCTTCCCTTCTCATCCATCAAATGGAAACATCTCGATACACTTTTTTTTCTTGCGTACACTTGGCAGTATAAACAACAAAAGTACACTAGTACAGTGGCGGGTACATACACTTTTTACGCTCTTTTCGTTGGACTACAGTCAGAGCGCCAGAGAAAAGTTCATCGTGCACTTTAAAAGTGCATTTTAGTGAGGATCATCTAAATGTCAAGTCTTTTAGAAACACCGAAAAATAAATGGATTTTTGCTTAATCAAAAAAGAGCTGTGCGTGTAATCCTTCTTCTGTCATTTGTGATTTGATTGCACTACTACTGCTCCTGTTGCCAGGGCAAACACAGCAATCACTGATCTTTTTTCTCTTTTTTGTTAGTTTTGCTAATAATTTTTGTTCTCCTTATTTGTCTTTTCATCATCTGTCAACAGTGCTCTTTATTCAACATTTAACGTGAACTAGACTCTTCTTCGGCACACTTTCTCCAAAAGTGAAAGTGCCAGTTTTTTTACCATCATCCCCGTTGTAGCTCAGTTTAGCCAAGCACACACACACAGAAAAGCTGGCAGACATTTTAATGCAAACAACGAGAGGGAATGATGGAAAAACAATGAAAAGGCAATTGAGATGTACAGGTAATGCAACACAAATTTTAATGAAAGCAAACACAGCTGTGTGTTCGATGTCCAAAAACTGGTTCCACCAAGTTTTCTAAGTTTGGACAGAAGGATGAGTTTCCGAGTAACCAGAGGCAATTGGTAATGGGTAGGTAAATGGGCTATTATTATGATAATCACGGATTGATTTAGTCAGTCGTACTTTGGTCTTTGTGAATCATTTTTTGAAAAAAATTACTATAACTTGTTTGAAAAATGAAGCTTCAAACTTTATCCTCCAGCGGGTACTTTTCTTTTGCTTTTCTTCTCTTCTTCCTCTTCTTTGTTTTTACCGCCAGGACGATAACAGTCGTCGTAGCGTAAGCCGCTGTACAACTGCTGTTGCTGTAATCTGAAACCTAAACAACGCTTTGGTATAACTTTCCTTTTGTTAGTGCAAATCCTCCATCATCTGAAGCAGGAAATCTGACGTTGAGCGTAGAAAGTGTACCGGTGAAAAACAGCAATGGAAGTGGACCACAGTCCCTGCTCCAGCGACTGAACGTCCGGGTGAGCTCAGCGTGGTCAAAGTTCAAGTGTCAGTTTTACACCAGGGCCACCGTTCCTGGTAAGCTCCATCTAAAGTTGAAAAAAATTGATCAATCTTCTAATCTAGTTTTTTTCACCAGTCTCCAAAATGCTGAACGTCAAAATTCCCCGCTCCATGGAGCTGTCGAACATCACCAACTGCCACCAGCTGAACGTGGTCGTCGGCCAGCTGGCCAATTCCAGCACCGATTCAATTGTCGACAGCCAGGTAGTTGGTCTGGAGTCGGAGGCTAGTACGGCGAGAACAAACGCCGCTGATGATAGTGGAACTTCAACTGCCAAGAACAACGACGACGAAAGCTCTGGCCCGACAACATCATCAACGCCACCATCCACCGAAGTGGTCACCGAAAGTGCCACAACAGTGCCATCATCACCACCTTCAACATCATCAGCCGAGCTATCATCAACGACATCATCATTATCACCAGTGACCACCACTGCTACTAGTGCTGCACCAGAAACGACAGCGACGAGTGCACCGAGCACTGAAGCTGTTTCGACTTCAACTGTCGCTTCGGTTGCTGGTGACAACAACAGTCAGTCGACCACTGTCAGCGCACCCGAAGAGCTCTCAACGCCCGAACAGAAACCGGTCGTGGGCGCCACAAATTAACACTTCGAGGCACTTTCTCTCTCTCTTTTTCTCCCTCTCTCCTCTGTCCAGACAGACGCTAATTATTTCATTAAATATGACACTGATGATTGTGTAATGAGAAGCGAGATGAGTAATAAAAAATGCAGACAAAACACACACACACACACTGTATTGTCCGAAACTCCCCGTTGTTCTCCAAAAAATTGAACAATGTTGAGTAAATAGCAGCAACAGTTGAGTTCGATCTGCGATCTGTTGACCTCATTCCCCCCGGAATGAACGTTCTGCCTACTCTGTCTGCCTATCTTCTTTCGGCGACCACTCTTCAACGAGCTCAATCGATCAGTTTCACTCCCGACTCGGCTGCACAGTGTCTGCTGCTGCTGTCACACTAAAAAGTTTCCACCGATCAACAAATCGTCCCTCAAATTACCCATCAGAAAAATTGGTTTTCAGCTAAAGCAAAACGACAAAACCGAACAGAAGTACAGTCCACAATGAAGAAGACATCCTGAGCATCCATCTTTGTAGCCAAGTACTCTCGCTCTCCCTTCATCCTCAAGCTATGCTAGCCTCACTGGTGGCGGTCGCTTCCCCCTCTGTACTTTTTCTGCTTCTTCCTCCTCCATCTTCTTCTTCTGCCTCAAAATCTTATCACCGCTCTGTCTTCTTATCAGCATCACCCACTTCTTCCATCACCACCACCACCACTTTTCTGACACTGTTCACAGTTTTGGTGGTGGCACTGTTTGAAGTTGGTGGTGGTGGTAAGTGTGGTTTTGTTTCAGTTTCAGCTGCTGCTGCTGCTCACCCTCAACAAAGACGACCACCACCACCACCACCCCCAAAGCTTCAACTGCCCCCACCGCCACTACCATCGAAGAAAGCGACTCACCAACAGCAGACGGCCAAGATTGGCAAGCGCAATCGGCCTCGTAATCGAAACCGCCAGCCCCATCGCAGCCCTCCCAGCTCAGCCTCCTCAGACAGCAGCAACTTTGACGTCTCCAAGTCGGAGATCTTCTTCGGTCCACGGCGCACTTATCTGCTGCTGCTGCTGCCGCCGAGGTGCTTCTTCGGCCGCACCACCACCGTTACCACCACCGGTAAGCAAAGCAAAAGGGGAGGAGGAGGAGGATTGCTGATAAGGGTAGTTGATTGATAAGTGTACAAGTGAAAGCAAAGTTCGCCGAAACTTGAAGTAGAACTCTCTGTTACCGTTTGGTAGCGTAGAGGTAGTAGTAGTCAGGCACGCTTATTTCACTGAAACTGTAGAGTCTAGAAGCACCTGAAACCATCTTGAACTTCTATTTTGTCCAATTTGTCCTTTTTTCCCACTCTTTTCTCTCCATTAGCCAGCACCACCACCCGAGCGAACAACGTCCCCTACTACTACTACGGCAATGGCGCCTACCAGGGCAGCTACAACTACTACCAGACGGCACAAGCTCCAGGAAGTGGAACAAGTGGCAAAAAGCAGGGCAACAAACGAGGCCAGTTCAGTCAGATGAGACGGCGTCCGGCGGCGCCCGGAATGAGACGACGGAGAATTTGGAAAAACGGAGTTGGCGGTGGTCGACGAAGGCGACCTGGATCACCGAAAAGGCGTCCCGGAAGTAGAAGAGGAGGAAATCAGCAGCACCTGTCCCTTGGAGGTGGCATCTTTGGAGCCAGTGCAGGAGGTGGTAACCGGAAGCGACATCGAAATCACCGCAGCACCGAGCAGCGGCGCTCCTTTCTGGTGGGCATCCTCAAGTCGGTGCAGTCGCTCTTCAGTCGGACGATGCTCTTCCTCAGTCGGACCTTCTCGCCGGCCAACTAACTTTGGAGGAAAACAGAGGGTGATGAGGGCACTAAATAAAAACAGAAATCGGGAGTTTTGCAGAAACTCGGCTTTCACACAAATGACAGTCTTTCTTGAATTTGTCACCAAGTTAATGTGAGAGCATTTGGTGATGCCGATTAGACAACAGCAGTCTAATTTTGTCGTGTGTCTGTAGAAAGAAAGAAAGAAAGAAACACGAGTCTGGCGAGGTGTGTGTGTGTGTGCTTTGTATCGTCAGTGGATGTCTGGCTCGTAATTTTGGCGTGTGAAAATACATTTTCAGATTGCTGGTGGTGGTGGTGGTGTGACTGCCAGGGTGTAAGTATCTGGGTGCTCGCTGACTAGAGGACTTTGAGATGAGTGAAGAAGATGCAGAGAAAAAGTTTGTCACAAAAAAGGTTCTTGGATTTGGCTCAAATAGTTTGGGCATTTCTAAAAAAAGATGGGGCGGCTGTTTTCAATTGTCTGAGGAGACTACCATTAAAAGCAGTGTCTTGTCTAATCTGGTCGACTTTGTCAGTTGGGCCGTTGTACAACAACTGCTCAAGTTTCTGTCGTCGTATCATCCTCATCACCACTATCCACCAGCAGCCACTTTGACCCTGGACAAAGCCTGTGGAGTAAAACCAAGTGGTGATACCAATGCAAAGGGCGAGAAGTGCCTGCTGCTGCTATTATCTTCTACGGCAATGGCCACTTGACAACCTCCGAGCACCGCAAACCTGTGGACTACTTACCAAAGGCTAAGGCCAACGGAGAGAGGGGAAGTGCCATTAGCTATCGGCGAGGCAGTTTTGTCGTCGTTTTTGCCGGTGTAGTTGTTGGACGGCACTTTCTGCTGCTGATTTGCGCACATTGTTTTGTGTTTAGCAAAGCGGCTGTTGCTCACTCCGAGCACACATGACCGGCGGTCTGTTGATCTAATTAAAAAGCAATGTGTTTTTTGCTGTTGTGCTGAAGCTAATGATGCTGCAACGGCAGTAACGGCAGTGAAACGACAACTGCTAACAGTGCAATAGTTTTCAGTTTTCAGTGCAAGTAGCTGAAATGATCAACAACAGAAACAGTTCCTGATATAAAAACCGAGTTCCAGCAGCAAGTTGTTTTTTCCCTCTCTTGTGTTGACTTACACCAAAACCGAGTTTTTTCCCGGTCTGTTCTCACAGTAAAAAAAACGTTGCCACGTGTCAACCTGGTGCACAGCACATGTACTTTTGTGCCGAGCAGGACAATCAGGGTAATCAACAGCATCACCTCAGCAGCAGCAGCAGCAGCAGCGTTTGTTGTTTGTTCAGTGCCAAGTCGGTGTCAATCAGCAGTGAACTTTTCTTAGTTTTGTCCAGCACTGTCTTTGTTGTTGACTGATCAGCCGATGGGAAGGAGAAGAAGGAGGAGGAAAGAAAGTACAACTCGTCACAGTGTCACCAGCACCACCACCACCACCACCACCACCACCAGTACAATTGAAACCAGCGACACTTGTCAGCATCATCACCATCACCATAATCTCCTGTTCACCCACCACCACCACCACCACTGTCACTCGGTCACGTTCGCTGGCAGTGATGCTGCTGCTGCTGCTGATGGTTAGCTAGTGCACCTAATCGACTGGCTAATCTGTGTCGGCTAAAAATAGCAGCAGCTGCACCACCAGAGCTCCAGACCAGAGAGACTCGAAATTGGGCAGCTAAAAATTGCCACTTTTTTCCTCTGCTGGGAAATCGATATCAGCACCGACTGGCTGGTCTGGCTGGCCTGCTGTACGCAAGTCTATGTTCGAGTGACTCTGTGTGTCTGCGCCGTCTGCAAGCGAGACACTGAAACTGATAATGAAGTGGTGGCTGTAACGAGTCACTGCTGAAAAAAAGTACACTTCGACCACTGAGGGAGAGAAAGAGCAGTGCCTGGAACAGCAAAGTGAAATCAAGTAGTTTTCTGGTTCATCTGGTGGTGGTGGCGGTGGTTATCACCAAGTGGTTGTGTGTTTTAAGCAGCAGAGAAAACTAGCTAGCATGTACCCGCTTTGATTGACGAGGCTGCTGCTGCTGATGCTGATGATGAAGATTGCAGCAGCAGCTTCAGCTTCAGCAGTAGTAGTCGTGGTAGGCTAATCACTCACTTTACCGCCTCTTCTTTCTCCAATGTGTTTCTTTCTTCTTCGACGACACGCACAGCAGAGCAGAGACTTGCCTTGGTACAGCTTGTGCCTGTTTTTCTTCTCTTCTTCTCCTCGCAAGTCCACTGCATCGTCTGCTGCTGTTTTATGCTGCTGCTAATCACCAATTGACATCACCACATTCGGGACAGTGGTTGCCAGTGGTACCACCTTACGTTTCCTTTCTCTCGTTTTTCACTGTTGTATAAAAGCACTGAGTTGGTGGTCTGCTGCAGCTGTTCAAGTGGCATCGGTCTCTGTGAATTGTCTTCGAGCCGGTCGAGTGTGTCCACTGAGATGAGTTTGAATTGAACTGAATGCTTTGCTAGCAATCACTCGGCGCCATTTTTATTTAATTGATTGATTGATTTGACGCCGAAGTTCTTTAGTCTGAAGAAGAAGAAGTAGAAGCAGCAGCAGATTTTGTCATTTCATTTTGCTTTGTGATCACCTCAGTCAGCCAAGAGGGCTCAACTTTCTCACGCCAATTGTCAACAGTATAATCTCATCTTTGGAGAGCTTTTTATTATTCCCATATCCAAAAGTCTTTCACTTCGTTGCAAAGTCTTCGCACTTATTTCATCTTATTTATTCCTCAAATTCTTCTATTTATTCTGGTAAGTTGTTGCTTGTTAAACTGCTAAACAGTTTCTATTCTCTTCTCACTGAGATAAACATCTTCTCATGTTGTTATCACACACAAACACACTCTAGATATTAACCACGTGTTGTTGTGTTGTAACAACTTTCGGTGAGAAGACTACTTGAAATCGAACCACCACCACCACAACCGCTACCATTGAACAGCAACAGCAGCAGCAACAGTGTTTCCTCCAGTTCGAGTACTCGACTTCTTGAGTACTTCATTCAGGGTGCTCTCGGCCAGTACAGTGCACATCACTGTGTGCAATCATAATTGATATGTACCGATACAGCCATTCAACTAGTCAGCCAGCCAGTTAGTTAGGCGATCTTCCTCACCACCACCTCCACTACCTCAATACTTCAGACATCAACAGGCAGGCACCTCTCTTCTGCATAATCGTCTGCTGGTGGTAACGAGTGTTCGGCAGTCAGTCAGTCAGTCAGCCAGTAGTTGGCCTGCCGAAACTGAGCGCGTCTGTCGCCGTCAAGGCTGTGTGTGTGTGTTCAAAGTCGATGTCTATCGACGACTGCTGAACACAACAGCAGTGTTGGAGCACTCAATCGGCAATCAGTGTCGCTGCTGCTGATTGCCATAGGCGCTCATTCAGCTTTCTATTTCTCCTTTTCTATTTCTTCTTTTCGCTTTCTGCGTACAAACAATAGCGGTAATTTATTAGCGACAGAGTATTTAGCTGGTGCAAAAACCAGCATCTCTACCAAGAAGGGCTAGTTGACACTTTTACTTGCTTGCTTGATACAGGCAAAAGCATTAGTGCTGCTGTGATGGCCCCGGCGGCGGCCACTCATGTGCTTCATGAAACATTTCGACGCAGCGTGGCTCTCTTATCAGCGGCTGCTTATCAAGTCGACCCAGAGAACGATAGAGAGCGATAGCAGTGGAGCAGGCAGCACATTCACAGCCAAAAGACCAATCACACCGAGCACACCAATCACACGAGCACATACAAATAACCAGCACTAAGGCCATATAATAATTTGTTTCTCCTTCAGGACTGAAGAGATTGGAGCTGCTCCTATATTTAAGCTACCGACGTTGCGCTGCTTCGATCGCCTCGGAAAGAACGCAAAAATACTCAGCATCATTGATCACCCATCCCCATCCACATCATCAACATCTCAACTCAGCCATCCTCATCACCTCTTCTTAGAACATCTAACTCTTTTTCTAGTCCTGAAGTAGCTCAAATCAACTGCTCAAATCTACTGCACCAAATAGAACTCTCTAACTCCTTCTCATCATGGTTGTAAACAACAACGGCGTGGCCAATGGCTCCGCTCCAGCCACCGCCGCCACCAGCCCTCCCACGCCCTCGAAGACGGTGGACATCAGCAACAAGCACCCCTTCCCCATTCAGATCGACTTCAGCCAGTTCAGCTTCGCCCTCACCTTCATCAAGCTGCTGGTGCTCATCTTCGACGTGCTCACCTTTCCCTTCTACGCCCTCTACCAGCAGCCGTGGAAGAAGCGGGCGGCGAATCGGCGCATCCGCGCCCGCCTCCAGGACCCAAATGACCCGCACTCGGCCTACGTCCGCGTCGACCCGCCCTTCCTCAACCACTACGCCTTCAAGCCGGAGAGTATCCCCGAGTTTCAGCAGCTGTCCCTCAAGCTGAACCCCCGTGAGCAGCCCGCCCTCGGCTACCGCGAAATTATCAGCGTCACCGCGGAGACGACGCGCACCGGAAAGCGCCTGACCAAGTACAACCTCGGCGACTACAAGTGGCTCAACATTGGCCAGGTGGACGAGAAGATTGGCCAGCTGGCGCGCAGCTTCCTCTCCAAGGGCGTCAAGTTCCAGGACCGGGTGCTGATCTATGCTGAGACTCGCATGGGTAAGTGGTGGTGGTGTTGTTGTGATGAAGAAGGATTTGATGGTGGTAACTGATGATAATTTGATCTTTTTAGAATGGTTCCTCTGCGCCCAGGCCCTCTGGCGCATCGGCTCCACCGTGGCCACCCTCTTCGCCACCCTCGGCCAGGAGGGCGTCGTCTACGGCATCAACGAGACCGAGGTGGAGCACATCGTCACCACGGAGGACCTGCTGCCGACGCTGCTCAAGCTGATTCACCGCCTGCCCAAGGTGCGCCACATCTACGTCATTGACCTCCACCCCGGTCTGCTGAAGTCGGCCAAGGTCCGCCAGGCGGACTTTGACAAGGCGCTGGCAGGCACCGAGCGCACCGTCGAGCTGATGACCTACACGCAGATGGGCGAGGTGGGCGCCAAGATTCCCGAGGACCAGTACGAGTACACGCGACCGGGCCCCGAGGACGTGGCCGTCATTCTCTACACCTCGGGCTCGACCGGAAATCCCAAGGGTAAGCTTAATTAGGGAAAAGCTTTGTTTTCATGAGGGTTCTAAAACCTGTTGTTGTTGTCCTCCTCTTCTGCTCACTCAGGAGTCATTCAGACGCACCGTAACTTTGTGGGTGCCATTCGCGCGCTGGTGGCCTTCCTCAACGAGGACATCATCGACGACGCGCCGAACCACGTCTACTACGGCTTCCTCCCCCTCGCCCACTCCCTGGAGATGGCCGCCGAGTTGGTCTTCTTCTCCGCCGGCGTCCGCATCGGCTACGGCAGCCCCTACACCATGACCGACAACGGCACGGCGATCATCCCCGGCCAGAAGGGCGACCTCCGCCTGCTTCGCCCCACGCTGATGGCCGGCGTGCCGCTGATCCTCGACCGCATTCGCAAGACGCTGACCGACCGCTTTGAGCGCCCCGGGCGGGCCATCTTCTGGAAGCAGCTCTTCAAGTACTTCTGCGCCTACAAGAACTTCTGGATCGACCACGGCTACGACACGCCCCTTGTCAATCACTTTATCTGCAAGAAGGTCCAGGGGCAGCTCGGCGGTCGGGTGCAGTTTATGATCATCGGCGGGGCGCCGCTCAGTCCGGACACGCAGCGGGTGATGCGCGCCTTTCTCAACGTTAAGCTGCTCATTGTGAGTCATGACTTTTTGTTGTCTAGTTTTTATTTAGAAAACGTTTTTAACCTTTTCATCATTTTCACTTTTTCAGGGCTACGGCTCCACGGAGACCTGCGCCGGCTCCTTCATCACCGACTTTGACGACATGTCCATCGGCCTGATTGGCGCCCCGCTGCACGGCGTCAAGCTCCGCCTGCTGGACTGGCCCGAGGGCGGCTACTCGGTCAATGACAAGCCGAATCCGCGCGGTGAGCTGGTCATTGGCGGCGACGTGATCACCAAGGGCTACTTCAAGCTGCCGGAGCAGACGGCCGAGGCCTACGAGGAGCGCGACGGCGTCAAGTGGTTCAAGATGGGCGACATTGGCGAGGTCTACCCCAATGGGACGGTGAAGATTGTCGACCGGAAGAAGGATTTGGTAAAGAGGAGGAGGAGTTTTGGGGGTGAAAATGGTTTTGGGCTAATGTTTGAATTCCCTTCCTTAGGTCAAGCTACAACAGGGCGAGTACATCTCCCTGGGCAAGGTCGAGGCGGAGCTGAAGAACTTCAAGTACGTGGAGAACGTCTGCGTGTACGGCGACTCGCTGCGCACCTTCATGATTGCCTTCATCTCGCCCAGCATCGGCGCCCTCAAGCGCCTGGCCGTGGAGCACGGCAAGGGCGACCTGACGCTGGCGCAGTGGTGCGAGGACGAGGAGCTGGTCCGCCTGGTCACCAAGGAGCTGGCGGAGTTTGGCGCCGAGTGCGGTCTCAACCGAATGGAGATTCCGCAGCGCGTCAAGCTCTGCCACGAAGAGTGGAGTGTTAATACAGGATTCCTCACCGCCAGCATGAAGATCAACCGCCGAAACATTCAGAAGTTTTACGCCGATTCGATTGAAAAGATGTACGCCTAAAAAAAGAAAATTACTGTGGTGGTGATGGTGGTGATCATCAGTGGCCATCAAAGTGCTGATGATGCTGCGCACCGCACTGCTACCCTTCTTTGGGCTGTAAGTACTTCCTCCTCCTCCTCTTTTTCTTCTTTCACCCTCCCCTCCCCTCTCTCATCGTTCTTTCTATCACCCCTTCTTTATCATGTACATGTTGCACATTACCCTTCTTGCTGCTGTGTAGTATAAATTATTGCCAAATATGATTTTAAATTAAAAATAACTTTAAAAGCAAGCAAAAGTACAACGAGAATCCGTTTTAAAATCCTCCTTCAGCGCCCAGTGGTTAAAGAGGCGCTCTCCGGGGTCAACTGATGAGTGGCACTCGGTGAGTGGTGGTGGTGGTGGTGGTGTGCTGGTGGTGAGTGCTGAGGGCGCTCGCTCTCACTTTCAGCTGTACAGTGCTGCCAGAGCAGTGTCAGTCCACTGGCAGACACCGACCAGAGCAGACGTCGTCCTCTCTGATCGCTGTCTGCCAGTGAACTGGCTCTGCTCTGGAAACATCGGCCAGACATTGGCCCGCTTCAAGACTGCTCTCCTTGGCTATGGCTTCCACCTCGCCAGCGCCCGTCTCCTCGATCATCATCATCATCTCTTCTCCTCATCATCATCTCTGGCCATCCTCGGCGACTTCTTCAGATAAGTATTTTTGTTGTTGTGTTTCAGTTCTCGATACTTTGTGTAACCTTTTTGTTTTTCTTAGCGCAAGTCGAGGATGACATCACCGAAGCAACGTCATCATCATCATCATCACCATCATCTGCCTGCCTGGCGGAGCAGCGGACTTCGAGGATGGTCTCGTGGATGGACGACAACGAGCAAGTCGAGGATGGCACCACCACCGAAGCATCATCATCAACAGCAGAAGCGGACTTTGAGGATGGCCTCGAGGATGGACGCGTCAGCACAAGTCGAGGATGGCATCGCCGCCGAAGCATCATCGTCATCATCATCATCACCAGCAGTCTTTGGCTATCTTAGCCGAAGACTTTGTTTCTATTTGTAAACCTTTGTATTGACCGATGATTGAGAATGAATAAAGACATGTTTGAAAGTACATTTTGAAAAGTGTTTTATTTATTGATAAAAATACAAAAAAGAAAAAGGAAAGAAAGGAAAAGAAGAGGCAGCAACCCATGGCCTCCCCTGTCCCTCTACTTACCCATCCGCTTCGCCGTCTTCAGACAGTCGACCGTCCTTGTCGACCGTCCTCTTCGGTCCGCCCCACGTCCGAGGGGGGACAGTATCTTGAGGGATCGGTACTTTAGATTACCCAGCCAATGTGCAAGGAGGAAAGACCGTTCGAGACGCTCCAAGCACTAGCTGCGCACCATTTGTGGCTGGTGTTCCCCACCTTTTCAGCAGAACGACCGCCAGTGTCGACTGCCTCTTCGGCAGGGCAACAGTCCTGTTGCCTGCCTCTTCGCCCCGGCGTCGTCGGTCTTCAGTCTTCAGTCTTCAGTCTTCTTAGTCGTCCATCCCGGTCGTCCATCCTCGTCGTCGTCCATCCTCGTCGTCGTCCATCCTCGTCGTCGTCCATCCTCGTAGTCGTCCATCCTCGTCGTCGTTCATCCTCGTCGTCGTTCATCCTGGTCGCCATCGATCCGGGTCGTCGTCGGTCCTGGGGCTCGCTGGAAAAGGTTAAAGGTTAGAATGGCCAGGTGCTAATCACGCTGGCCATGGGTTGCTGCCGGGAAAGGAAAGAAAAGAAAGAAGGAAAGAAAGATGAAGAGCACCAGCATAGACACTGGTGCTCTAGTAGTGGTGGTGATGATGATGATGGTGATGATGATCTTCAGCCCGGAGTGCGGGCGTGGGTGCCATCCGATGGGCGCGAGAAAGAGAGAGGGAGGCCAGAATGTCTGCAAAAAAGAAACAGAAGTTAGAAACCAAAACAAGCAAGCATTTATCCAGGACTTACCATTTGCGGCGAGACTTGAGATGATCTTCACCATCAAAACAAAGAGCGCGCGCCGGCGCTATCAATAGCAGCGGCGGTGGCATGACCGCTCTCGTCGGTGTCTGTACGGCAAATGAGGCGACTGTAGCGCCGGCGATAGCGGCGGCCGAGGCAGACAGTCTGCTGACAGCTGTCAGGGGTGCCCGTCGTAGATGCAATGCAAGATACCAAAACAGGAACTTCAAATGCAGATATCTCGGGAAGTACTCGAGATATCGAAGTTCTGCTTGCGCAGGGACACTCTACTAAGCGTTCTGCGTCGAATGGGACCATAAAACGGGGAGGTCAGATTTTTGGCCAAATCGGCCAAATCTGTAAGGCTATAGCCTTGCAGATTTTGAAAATCTGGCCAAAAAATTTTTATTGCAGATTCTGACAGTACTCGACGAGAAGACTCCAAATCTGAATGAATTTTTGCTCCAGGACCACGGGAACATGGTCAATTTTAATTTTAAAGTTAATTAAAATTGTCATGTTTATTTGACGACCGCCAGATGGCGACAGGGGTTCCACAAACTTTATTTTCCTGGTATTCTGAACACGAGAAAAATAAAATTCACGGGCGATTTTTTGACGCCACTTTCAAGATGGCGACGACGGTGGCGTTCCTAGCGGACAACATCGGAAACTATCCGCTTTTAACGATAAATTCTGTCAATTTTTCAAACAGGCGTTTCTTGGGCCTGGAACGTCGTAGAAAGCTGAAAGTTGCTTTAAATGAAAGCTAAAGACTTGGCGCACAATCTGTATGTAAAATAAATAGGTTTTGACAAGTTTTGATGTTGCAAAAGTAGCACTGAAAACTTTAAAATTAGATTCAAAAACAAAATACTTGTCAAAACTAATTTATTTTGTTTGTAGATTGTGCGCCAAGTCTTTAGCTTTCATTTAAAGCAACTTTCAGCTTTCTACGACGTTCCAGGCCCAAGAAACGCCTGTTTGAAAAATTGACAGAATTTGTCGTTAAAAGCGGGTAGTTTCCGACGTTGTCCGCTAGGAACGCCACCAGCGTCGCCATCTTGAAAGTGGCGTCAAAAAATCGCCCGTGAATTTTATTTTTCTCGTGTTCAGAATACCAGGAAAATAAACTTTATGGAACCCCTGTCGCCATCTGGTGTCAGCTGGACAAACATGGCAAAAGAACCCGACTGACCTGCACCAAAGTAGATCAATTCAACCGAACTTGTACAATTCAAATGTTGTTTATTTGTTGTTTATTTTGTAAGTAAACAAGTTCAATATCAACCATAAGTGGAATGAAGAAAGGTGTGTACAAAAGAGAGGAAGAAAGGGGAGATGTGTAAAGAGAGATGTGCACAAATCTTTGCAAATGAGGTAATCGTTGTCGGCGTTCTTTCTGCTAGGTGACGATCACATTCGCTTTTATTCCGACTCTTTTGTTCTGTAGTATTAGTTTGCTGTGTGTGTGGGTGTGTGCTGACTACCTCCCTCTGTCCGCCTTCTTCTTTCTCTGCTGCTGCTGCTGATAGTCGGGAAATGCCGAAGTGAGGGCGGCCGGAGTCGTCGAGCCGAAGACGCTGCCGCCACCAGTGTTGCCGCTGTTGTTGGTGCCATTCACCGTTGCAGACTGCACTGGAAGGCCTCTCCTCCTCTTTGGACCCATTACCGCCTGTGACTTGCCGCCGCCTTTCATCAGCACCACCACCATCTTGGCCTCAGCATCACCGCCAAAGTCCACGCCTGATGGCTGAAGTCGTGATTGAGGTAGCTGCTGCTGCTGAACTCCACTGCTCCTCGGTAAAATGTTACGGACTCCTCCTCTCTTTCCTCGTTCTCTCTCTGCGGCCACTGAAGACGTCGAGGAGAGAACGGATGCCGGCGGTGATTCTGCTGCCGATTTTGGTGGTGATTGTGTTTGCGGTAGTGAAGAAGACAAGGGTGCTTTTCTCGTCCAAGGAATAACTGGAGCCACTTTTATGGGCGATCCCTTCCTCTTCTTCTTCTTCGTTTGCTGGTTCCTTGGCGGAGAAGGAGTGGTGGTAGGCGTTGTTGCTGTTTCCGCCGGAGAGATATTGGGGGAGGCCAAGGCGGTTGCGGCGATGGAGGATTTTAGACGCTGTCGTAGCTTCCTTTTCTCGTTACCACCAAATTTCATCCTCTCCTTTTTCCCAGCTTCCACTTCATCTTCATTTTTGTTGACAATTGAGCTGGCCAGTCTTTTCCCTCCTCCACCTCTTGGTTCCAACTTTGTCTTCTGTGGCTCGCCGCCATTGTCGCTGTGGTCCTCCAGCTCGCTCTCACTGTCATCACTGAGGAGGATGTAGCGGTAGTAGTAGGCGGCGGCCAGGCCGATCAGGCTGAGCACCACGCCGAGGGTGATCATCGCCCCGGTGGACATTCCCAGGCCCTCAATATCATCGGGCGGAAATTGGGTATTGGGGTCGATAAAAGAATAAGAATGAGAGGAGGAGGAGGAGCGGTTCCACAGGCGCCCAGCTAAAAAGGAGGTTAAATTATTGCCGTAGAAGTAGTAGAGCGGCCCAGCGATAGACAACGCTCCCGTCACTGCAAAAAAAAACAATAACAAATGAAAAGGTGAACAGCAATGCAAAAAGCACTTTAAAATGTTCTTACGCAGTTTATGCCTCCTCAGCCAGGCCAAGACTCTCCTGGTCATCTTCTGGCTGGCATCCAGACAGTGGCTGGGCGGATTGGAGTAAGATGAAGCGGCCGTGGCCAGGTTCTGCTGCTGCTGCTGCTGCCTGAGCAGCTGCTCCTGCTGGCTGGCCCTCTTCGCCTCGTCCGGCTCCAGCGCGTGGATGACCAGCACCAGGCAGAGGCGCAGGTAGATTTGCTGCTTCTCGGTTATCGGTGTGTGGTTATCAGTGGGGCGTGAACCCGGGGTTCCCAGCACGTGCTCCACCAGCGCCCTCAGGTACGGCTCCACGGGCTCCAGCTGGGGCGCGCGCAGATACCGCCCCCGTGGGTGGACCACCTGAAAGCTGGGCAGGATGCGGGTCTTCCGGGCCAGCAGCTCCCGTCGCAGCTCCGCTTCCGCCTGCTCACCACCGCCACCACCACCACCACCGCTGGACAAGAGCAGGTCCTCCGAGGTGACCCCCTTCAGCTCGTCTGCCAGGTTAAGTTGCCCCGCAAAGACCGTCACCTTGTGGGCCATCACCTCGGTGCCCTTCGTCTTCACCTCCCCTCGAAAGGTCGGCTCCAGCCGCAGCACCTGAATCAGCAGCGTCTTCAGCTTCTTAGGTGGTGGTGGTGGCGGTGATGGAACAGAAGACCAAGGTGCTGGTGGTGCTGGTGGACCACTGCTAACACTGGTGGGCAGCGTGCTGGCAGCAAGGGAGCTAATTTCTCCGTCTACATAAAGTTCTACTGTGTGTGTTAAAAAAAAGGTATGTTTTCAGTAGGGATTTCAGTGAAACAGTGAAAGAAACCTAAAAAAGAAGCACTTACCACTGTCCAGCATCCGCTGAATGGGCTCAATCACAGCCAGCCAGACGAGCAGCCGCACCTTGGTGTACTCGGCAGCGAAGCCCGCCCAATTTTGACCAGTGCCCACCATCGAATCGGTCGCCCCGCTGCCGGCGTCGTGCTTGCCCAGCAGGGCGGCAATCACCGCCAGCAGTGACACCTGATTCTCCTGCCTAAACTTGACGAGGCAGCCCACCGCATCCTCGGGAATGGTCACGTAGTCGGCCAGCGGCAGGTGCCACTCGGCGGAGGTGAAAGACCGTCCCTGCGCCCTCCACTCTTCGGTGATCTGCTCGGCGCTCTTGAAGAACCAGTGTGAACTTCGATGTGCAGTACCACCGCCACCACTTTCCGACCGGCAGATGTGGCGCAGCACCTCCCAGGCCCATTTGCCGTCCAGGCTTCGAGGTACGCTGGTAGTGGGCGGACTATCTCCGCTGTCCTTGTACAGTGTCGACTGGCGCAGCTCCTTGCGCACCTCCCGGCGGTACCGCTGCCCGTAGACGTGCATCAGCCGGCTGAGGGCAAAGGCCTGTCCGCCCTCGTCCCAGAGGCCTCTCCTTGGAGCGCAGAAGTTCAGAAAGAGGCGATCGATTGCGGCATTGCAAGTTTTGCCACCGCCTACTTGAGTAGTGGTGGCAGGGCAGGGCAGCCAGCAGAGCACAAAAAAACTGATGGTGACGGTGATGACGGTGATGATCAGAGAGGAGTTCATCGCAACAGCAGCAGCAGAAGATTGTGGTGAAATTGGAATGAAAAAGAAGCTTCGATGAAAAAGTAGAACACACAAAGACATCACATTTTGCAAATCTGGCAAACTGTCTTTTGTTTACCTTCTCCATTGTTGTTAAAATAGAACAAAGCAATTTGAGTTAATGTAGTAGAACTTTTAATTTTATTAAAAAATTTTTAAAAATTAAAAATAAAAAGCAGTTTTTGTAGTATATTTTTTTTGTTATCACATTCAGATATTTAAGTGTATGGGTGAGGTACTGGGAACAGCAAAAGGGGCTTCAAAACGACAATAACAGGTAACAACAGGTAACAAGAGGTGTAAAAACGGAAAAAAGAGGAGGAGGGGAAAGAGGGGAAAGTAGGAAAGAGTTGGGAGTTTAAAAAGCAACCGATTTTGATTCATTGTTCATTTGGTTTTTTGGTTTTTCAAACTTAAAAGTTTTGAGAAAAACTGGAGATTCGTACATTTGGCACGTTCATGTCTGAGCTGAAGTTCCACAGAAAAAAGCCAAAAGTTAGTACTCCAGTCAAACCCGAGAAAAAGATAAAGAATGTTTACCGAATATTTCTTCCTGGACTTTGCTGCTGCTGCTGCTGCTGTTTGTTGGCTGCGTTACTTTGCTGCTGCTGCTGTTGCTGCCCTAGGACCATCATCATAATGTTGTTGGCGTCCTTGCATTACAGAGCAAAAAATGAACATTTTTTGGTGTCAAGAAAGCAAAACACCTACCTTTGGATCAAAAGCGTTATGGTTCAGCAGCTGCTGCTGCTTGGGCAGCTCGTAGACGTGCTCCGACTGATCACCGCCGCCTCGATTGACCAACTTTGAATGGTTACCGCCGCTTTCAATTGAAACTCCGGGGTTACCAGTTATCAGCGAGTGTGTATAGTAGGGATGATTATTAGTGTTGCTGCTGCCACTATTGACAAATTGCACTGAATTTTGCTGAACTTGATGTGAAGAGCTTGAAGAGGCGGCAGCCGCCGCAGCAGCCGCCGCCGCCGCAGCTCGGTTGAGCAGCTCTCCGTAGATTGCCTCCTGATTGCGCTGATTCTGCTGTTCAATGGAAGAGGAGGCCACTGCTGGAGGACCGGCGGCTTTGCGCAGCGTTGAGGTAATGTACGACTGCTGATGCTGTTTTCCATTGGAACAGCCGGCACCAGCGCCAGGCGGACAGGGCATCGCGTAGAAGGACTCGCTTAAATTGTTCTTGTTATTGCCACCTCCTCGAACAATGGTGGCCATTCGCCCTGGAGTGTTTGGATCAGACAGCTGCTGCCCCTGCGGTTCATCACCAAACTGAAGGTGAGGGTGATGCAGTTGTTGATTGGGGTGGTGGTGGAGGTGGTGGTGGTGATAGGCGCCCATCGGCCCGTCGACGTACTGCGAGGCACTTCCACATCCGCCAAGCAGAAGGTTATCATTAGCAGTTCCTCCATTGCATCCTCCACCATTTGCTAGGCCATTTCCATCCATCTCCGCAGTCAGCTTGCCGCTATCATAGGTGGTGGCTGTCGTGGTGGTGGTGGTGGTGTTAGCCGAGGCGGAAGCGGTCGCCAAGGTCCCCGAAGAGCGCATCATCATCCCTCCCGTCCCCGTCATCATGTCCGACTTTGAGTAGTTGGTGGTCAGAGACTTGGAGAAGGAGTTCAGCGAGAGCTGGTCGCTGCGGCTGTTCTCGCGGTGCCGGCAAACTGTAGAAAGAACGTGAAAAAATGAAAGATTAGCTTTGAAAACTCACATCGGAAATCCTTGCTCTGAAAAAAAACTCACAGTGCTCACTATTCGCCAGCGCCTCCTTGCTTCGGGTGATGAAGATGAAGGCGGTGGCGGCGCCGACGACGAGCAGCACCAGAATGGCGCAGGTGGCCGGAATGAGAATCATCGGATCCTCGAAGACGCTCTCCAGCTGTCCACCACCACCACCTCCTCCATTAACTCCTGCTCCTCCTCCTATTAAATGTCTTCGATTGTATCCTTCGAGGTGGTGATGATGGAGCGGCTCCATGGTGGCGCCCAGCACCGTCAACGTCGCAAAGAGGTACCGCGCCTCGGTGTCGCCCGCCTCGTTGGTGGCCGTCACCGCCAGCTCGTACCAGGTGCCGGGGAGCAGCTCACGAATGACGTACATGGCGCCGTACTCGGGCTTGATGTGCGAGGAGACGGTCGTCCAAGGCTGCTGTTGTTGTGATTCAGAAGCTCGATTGCTTGTAGAGCTAAAGTCCTTGACGCGGTACCGTATGGCGAAGTGACTGATCGGACAGAAGCCGCCAAAGGTCGTCCACCGATCAAGGTCGAGCAGGATGAAGGTGATGTTCGGGGCGATGAAGGCCGAGGCAGAGTTGGGCGCAGTGGGGGCTGTGTAAATTGGAGAAAGAAGGAAAAATAAGTGTGAAAAAATGTAACTTTGAAAAAGCGGAAGATGATGATGAGGATGATGGACGTGAACGTGTGCTGCTGCTGCTGCTGATTCCTAAGTGATTGAACGGTTGGCTAAAAAAAGAAAAAAAATCGGAAGATACCAATTTTTCTCCTTCCTTCTCCGCACATCGAACCAATGCAGCCAATGTCAGCATTCATCAATTTTGATTTGTCCTGACTCTAAAAATTTGTGCTCTGCTCTCCCTCTTCGTCTTTTGCCAAATCAGTAACAGCAGCAGCAGCAGCAGTGATGGCAAATCAAATCAAATTCAATTTAAAATCGAGCGCGAATTTTGAGCTTTACGTCTTTTTTGTCTCGCTCCCTTCTTTTACACTACTGTCCCCTACCCAACACACATTTGCCACACAGTGCAAATGGAACGGGCGAAAAGCAGCTGTAAATCACATTAGAGAGAGCAGAGACAAAAGGAATAAGATGAAGAAGCAAGATGCAGCAGCAGCAACAAAAAAGCAAAACAAAAAGTGCTCTTTTGTCATCGTTCTTTTTCCTTCTTTTCTTTCCATTTCTATTCTCTTCCCGCTCAGAAAAAGTGATGAAAGCAAACGGAGAAAAAACTTTGCAAACGGATAAATGGATTTGCGATGTGCGATTTTCAATTTGCCCAGATGAAATTATTATTACTCGTGCTTTCTGCTTTCTACTCTTTGCGCTTTGCGCTTTGTTTCCCTGAATCACACCAAAACTGTTTCATTGGAACCAAAAAAAATGTTCAACTGAACAAAAAGGAAGATGATGATGATGAAATATTCCCCTACCAAGTCTACTTTTGTAATAGGAAAGAGAGTGCAGCAGCAAAACAAACTGACAAAACTTTTGCATTTTTCAAAATACCGAAAAACTTACCTCTTCCTAGAGTGGAAAACTCGAGCGTGTCACTCTGCTCTCCGCTGCCCATCTCATTGAAGGCCTCCACTCGAAGCCGGTAACCGGTCCCACAGCGAAGAGACCTCAGCGTGTAGCCGGTCATCTTCGAGGACACTGAAATCGTCTCCCAGTTGTTGTTGTTGTTGTTGTTGTTGATGTTGCTGTTCATCGATAAACTCTTTCTGCCGGAATTCTCCCCGGCACTGATCATTCCATCATTTTCAATGGACTCAAAAGGCGAGCTGACCTTCGACAGTCGATTCACCGCTCGATAGGAGATAATGAAGCCGTCAATGGCGGTGGCTGAGGTGGAAGATGAAGCACTTGATGGTCCACTTCCGGTGACCATCAAGTCCGGACCATCACTACCGGTCACCACTATCTGGTCAAGTGGATTGGTAGAGGCTTCCGAAGCACTCCATAAAATGGACGCCTCGTAGCTGCTGACGTTGTGGAGGCGCACTGCCGGCTTCCCCGGTGGATCTGCAAATGTGGTTAGGGGTAGGGAAAAAGTGGGAAAGGGAAAAGAGAGGGAAAGAATGACGATTAGCCTAATCAATCATTAGCGGCCAGCCGCCAGCGTAGAGCGACTTTGACTTTGACGACGCTTTCTCTTTCTCTCTCTCCCTCTTTACTCCAAAAAACCAAAAAACGGCCACAAACCTTTCATTAGCGTCTGTGCGTACACTTCCGAGCTGGTCGGACCGGCGCCCTTTGAGTTGAAGGCCTGGACGATGAAGCTGGTGGAAAATAGAGGGAAAAAAGAAGAAAAAATGAGAGTTTTAATCAAGTTTGCTCTTCTTGCTCTTCTTGCTCTGCTGGCACACATTGAAACTCGCTGGGGAACGATTTGCTGCGCCTGGCTCACGGTATTTAAAGCTGCTAGCTAACCCCCTCGTTGCTTCTTCCCACTAATGCGGTAATGACTGACTGGATGACCTAATTTTTTTGCTGCTCGTGCTTCCCTGCTAATCAGTCACCTTCAAATCCTGAAAACTCACCCATATCTCGTCTTTCGCGACAGTCCGTGGACAATGAACTCGTAGGTGCAGCGAATCTGCTCTCCTCGGCGCGAATTTGCCGTTGCCGTTGAACTACTTTTCAAGTTGAAAGACATTTTGCCCTGCTGCTGATAATCAGCTCTCGCTTTACCATAGCTTGATGAAGAGGCTGTTTCGCCATTTCCAATTATCACCGGAGAAAGAACTTCACAGAAAGTGGTCATATTTGAAGAGGATGAAGATGATGAAGATCTTCCTGGGTCAGAATTGGCCGTAGTGTTGTTCTCCAGTCGAGCCAGATCGTACATGGTCTTGAAGGTGTAAGCGGGCATCGATCCACTAGAGGAAGAGGAAGAGGAAGCTGAAGCTCCTCGGTGACCACCATCACCACCAGGACCGTTATCGATCGATGAGAGGCCACCACCACCACCACTTTCGCCAATGGTCCGGTAGCCAATGTAGAAGCCATCGATTGGCTCGACGGCGCTGGTCAGACTGGCCGACCAGATTAGCCGAATGGAGGCGGAGGACAGCACCCGGGTGCGCAGATCGGCGGGAACCAGCGAGGGAGCTAGGAGAAGAGTGATAAGAGAAAGGAGAGAGAAAGAAGAAAAATGAAAACAATTTGGCGATTGGGAGAGAGAGGTGCAAATTCACTAGAGGATTATTGACTGCTTTCTTTCTCTCGCTCTCTTCAAACGTCTTCTGTTCTGTTTTCTCTTGCTGCTGGATTACTCAATTAATCGACTGGGCTCTTTCTCTCGCTGAAAATAGAACAGTGCTCGCGTGGATCGATTCAGGCAGTGCACTGAGTGCCTCATCGGCACTGTCGATTTCAATCTCTCTCTCTCTCTCTCTCTCTCTTTCTCTTTGGTTGTTTGTTTTGCTGTTGTTTATCGTCTCTCTAGCTCTATTTTTGTTTGTTTGCACTTCTTTTTGCTCTCTTTTTTTTCCAAAATTTCAATTTCTTACCTTCCATCTCGGTGGTGAGCACCAGCGGCGCGGTGAAGGGACTGCCGCCCAGCTCGTTGTACGCACAGACGCGAAACTCGTAAGTGGACAGCGGACTGAGGCCGGTGATGGTGATCGAGGTGGTCAGCGACTTGGCGGTCAGCACTGCAGAGAACAAAAAAGATGGGAAAAAAGGTTAGTTATTCCGGTTTCTAATTTTTTTTATCCTTTGTCACGCTAATCACAGTAAAAAACTGACTCAATCAAACAGTTCACCTCATTTAGGATTTTACTGTCCAAAAAATAAAAAATCTCTTCTCATTTTTCCCAAAATAAATACCACCGTACCCTCTAACTAAAACAGTCTCTGAAGGACAGTGGCCATCTCTGGCTATCTCTCCAATCACTGTAGCAGCAGAAAAATACCACCGAATAAGAGAGAGAGAGAGAGAGAGAGAGAGAGAGAGAGAGAGAGAGAGAGAGAG
>JAALOO010000364.1_pt1 | contig 40709 bp, 31 predicted proteins | sample 7257641 | NCBI WGS metagenome assembly JAALOO01 (sample SAMN14085613, study PRJNA598686) | mite metagenome | biome: ENVO:01001000; feature: ENVO:01001002; material: ENVO:01001226; isolation source: single female mite from University of Michigan culture on fish food culture... ...
CAAAAAAAGGCTCGCTGTAGTCCTGGCTTGCCAGACTTACCCCCCTGTTTTCTGTTTTTTGCCTTTTCCGCCCCCTTTTGACTACTTTTCTTTTCTCTTTTTGGTAGCAGCGGTGTACTTTGGCTCACCACTCAAGGCACTCGCCATTATGGAGCACTTTTCCATTGAACAACTGCTGCCGCTGCCATTGATGCTGATGGTGATCAATCAAGTTGCTGCCCAGAGGACGGAAAACTAGCCTCCAAAATGGTCCACTTTTCAACTTTGTGGACGCATCACTGATCACCATCAGCGAATGAGTGTGTCCCCTTGTGTTTGGTCGTCTACTTTTCACTCAGAGCTACACTTTTTGCAAAGCCGATCCGTTCACCGACAGTTAAGCCTCATCACTGGTTTGGTCAGCAGCTTTTGAGCAGCAACAGCAGAAGCAGCAGCAGCTGGAGCAGCGATTGACACCACCAGCACCGATCAGTATCTTTCTTTTTCTTCAAACTACCAAAAAACGCAAATTTGCGTGCCCATAAAAAAGCCAATTGCTACAAGGGAAACTCATAAAAAAGCGATTTTAAACTTTTCCCTCTAAATGGAAGTCATCACCAGCGGCGGCATTCCTGAGGCGCGAATGGACAGCTACGACCCTGACTTTTACAACCCTGACTTGGTGGGTAACATCACCTACGAGTCGGAGATGAACGGCGGCGGTGGCTCAATGGCAAACATGACCATCCACGAGCTGAATGAGATGCGCCAGCACATTGACGGCATCAGCAGCGGCGTTTTTACCACTGAACGGATCGTCTGGGCCATTGCCTACAGTGTGGTACGTGAAAAGTAAAAAAGTGTTTTTTAGCATTTAGATTTTATCCCAATCAAATCGTCGACTTTTTTCCACTCCCACCAGATAATTCTTCTCTCTGCAGTGGGCAACTCGCTGGTGGTCCGCGTCTGCCTGCGCTCGATGACGCGCACCAACTTGCTCATTCTCTGTCTGGCCGCCTCTGACCTGACGATGACGGCGATGAACATTCCCTTCAACTACTTTCGCCTGCTCCATTACAGCTGGCCCTTTGGCGCGGCGATGTGCTTCACCGTCAACTTTGTGCAGTACCTGGTGGTGTACGTCTCCAGCTACACCATGGCCATCATTGCCATTCAACGGTATCGCAGCGTCTGCAGCCTTCAGTTTGAGCCGAGTAGCAGCAGTGGAAAGAGGAGATGCTGTGGTGGTAGTCAAAATGGACGGTCTTCAGCGAGCAAAGGAGGAGAAAGTGGCGGAGGAGGTAGTGATAATGATCATCGAGCTGATAAGGACGAGGAAAGAGGCGGCGACGATGATGGCTACGAGTGTCAGCTGTCGCCGGCCAAGCTGGCCGACCGCTTTGGCCGCTGCTGCGGCACACTAGGTCACCTCTGTGCCGTTCTGGGTGGTGCCTTCAAAAAGATCTTTGTTTGGACGAGTGGTGGCGGTGGTGGCGGCGGTGGCCATCACCACTCTTCCCTGCCTCGAGGCCCCCACCAGCTGCACTCTCTGCGGCCGATCTACCTGTGCATTGGCACCACCTGGCTGGTCTCTGCGCTGGTGGCCGCCCTCTTCAACTACTCCAGTGTGATGGTAGAGAAGCGGGACTTTTTCGGAGACATTCTCATCCTGGCCAATCAGCAGCAGCAGTCGGCGCAGCTGGGAAATGGAAATGGATCAGCAGTAGTGGCGAAAACTGAAGCAAGTTCTGGCAGTAATCAACCGAACTCTACCGTCCTTGAGGAGATTGACTTTGAGGCGGAGATTGCAAAGCACGTCAAGTACCGCTGCCAGAATCCGATGCCCGCCTCGGTGGTGGACTTTCTCTGGCGGCACTCGGTGCGCGCCGAGCTGGCCAAGTCGGTGGTCATCTTCCTGACGCAGTACTTCATTCCGCTGGCCATCTCCTGTGTGCTCTACATTCGCATCGGCAAGATCATCAAGGTGCAGGGACGGCTGGCTGGCATCAGAGGTAAGCTCAGAAGAGAAAGAAGGGTTTTAAAATTAATATTATTTAACTAAAACTAGAGGTGGTTTAACTGCAGCTTCAGAGAGGTAGTTTGCACCTTTGCTCGTTTGCACTGGCCTTTTTGATCTCATTATGAAGTGTAGTGTAGTTTATTTTTATGAAGCAAACAATTTTTTACAGCATTGCTTGTGTTTGCTAGAAACGTCTGTTTGCTCTCTTTTTGCTTTTTGCTGTTGCTGCACCGAAAAAACGAAAGAAGCCGTACAAGAGAAAAAGAGATTTTGCATAAAGTAAATTGCCCTCTCTAGTAGTGATGGTGATGATGTGTGTCGCAACACTTGCACTTGAAAAAAAGTGGGCAGCCAGTGAACTTTGGTGCAAGGCAAATCTTTTTGACTGCATTTTTTTTGCCGAGATGTAAATTGTTTGAGATAGAAAAAGCTTATTTCTCTCTTTCCCTCCTTACTGTAAGCTAATCCTCTTAGAAGGCGATGATGATGATGGTCTCTAAATAAATTGTTCTATCTCTCTCTCTCTCTCTCTCTCTTTCCTTTTCTCCAAGGCAACCCGAAAGCACGCATTCGCCAGCGAAGAAAGCGCCGTCGTATTCTGATGCTCGTTCTGGTCGTCTGCGCCTTTGCTATCTCCTGGCTGCCGCTGCACGTCTTTCACATACTGTCCGATGCGGGCATCATCAGTTACAACTACCAGATCTTTATGGTGGTAAGTGCGAGAAGAAGGAGGAGGGGAAAATTACGGGTAGAACGGGTAACGACAAATTGACGCTTTTTTGTCTGTGTCTCTCTTTCTTTAAATTAGTAATGCATGCAAATTTTTTGCGCTAAATTGGGTAATAAAGGGGATGAAGAGAACAAGTGCTTCATAGGCGCGGAACAAGTCGGGGGTGAATAATTGCCTAATTATAGTGTGTGTGAGCGTCAAGAAAAATGAAGTTGAAAACGGAGGGGGAGAAGTGAAAAGTGATAAATGAAGATTAAGTGCAGAGCTTGAAAGTGGTTATTTTAGGAGCTTTTTGTTGTCTGAGCTTGCTTCAGTCGAGCTTGTTGTTGCCGCCTCGGTTCTTCTTCTTATTCTTCTTCTTTGCCTTACTCACTCCATCCGTTGAGGACTTTGTCATGGTCAGACGTCGACCGACGTTGATGGCCAGCTGCTTGCCACTGGCGAACAGGTCCACCACAAAACTGACGAGCATCTGCAGGAAAGAGGTGACCAGGCTGCCCACTGAACGAAAGCCAGGCTTTGGAACTTCTCTTCCAGTCGAAGCTTTTCCTGCGGTCTCCTGCTTTTTGGTCGCCACTATCTTCTCAGCATCACCACTACCTTCGTTCTTGTCAATGGTAGTGTCGAAAACTACTGGTGCAGTAGTGGAGCAGGAACTTTTATCACCATCATTAGCACCATTTTTAGTCACCACTTCAATCCATTTCAATTCATCTTTTTTAAGGTCACCAGGCACTTCATCACCAAGAATGGATTTTTTCTTTTCGACCATGAGCTGCTCAAGGTCAGACGGCTTCAGTGGCTGGTCAGTACCATCTTTGACCAGGCGCTGAAGACGCTGGAAAATGGGTAGAGTGATGCAGTGAAGTTCGATCTTCTCGAACTGACCCAGCTTGGTCATCTCCAAGCTGAACTGGCACTGACAGAGACGGCGAACTAGGGCCTCTTTCTCCTCCTCCTCCTCCGATTGCTCGCCCACCTCCACCGTTATGACCACATCAGCGTGGCTCTTCCTGCGGACACAGCCCTGCCAGGAGCTCATCTGAAAGTTGATGTCCCACTGGTCACATTGCTTCAGTTTGTAGAAGACGTTCAGAGGCTCGGTCATGTCAGGGTTCAAGCCGGCACGGATGCGCAGAAGGGCTTCCAGTTTGCCCTTTTGATTGTCTGAAAATGGTATTGGGTGTGAGTTTTAATTTCTCAAATTGCTCAAATTGTTTACCATTGAAAACGAGCAGTTTCTTCTTTACGACCATTTCGTTTGCTTGGTCACCAGAAACGGTGGTGGTGGTGTTCATTGGAAAGGAGCTCGAAGACTCGGTGAGAAACGTCTGAGATAAAGGACTTGTTTGTTGCAGCAATCGTTTCATTCCGGTCAGGTCTCGTTTTTTGCTGCAAAAAACACTTCTTTTGTTGATTCAGCAGCAGCACAGGTCGCCTAGAACTGCCTCTGCACTTTAATGTGTGTCTAAATTGAAGAGTAGGAGGAAAATAGTTTTCACTGTAGTACTGAATCAATACATACAGCTTTAGCAAGTGAAAAAAAGATCGAACATTAAGATTCGAAATGCTGTTACACGCACTATTTGCCAACTTTGACCGCTGTTTAAACATCAGCAAGCTCATTGACCCTCAAACTGATTAGAGAAATAGAAAGTTTTAGATTAATTTTAGATTAATCTTTCGACTGAAAAAAAGGTGGCAAAAAGGTACAAAGTATTTTCCCGGTGTTTCAATTGGTCAGTTGTTTCTCAGCAAAAAGAGGGAGTTTGTGTGTTCTGTGTGTGTGTGCCCAGGTGATGTCTATCACTGCAACAACAACAGCAGCAGCAGCAGAAGCACCACCACCGGTAATTGACTTTTCTTTTCTACCGTAAACAGAAGTCCTGTTTGGGGTAAGTTTTAGCTTTAGCTGTGACGTCAGCGGCGGCGGCGGCGGCGGCGGCACTTTAGGAATATAAGGAAAAGAGGAAAAAGAAGAAATTGTAGCTAATTCTGCGCTCACTTTCTTTTTTTTGTTTCCCAATCGGCGCTGCTGCTAATGGACGATTGGAAAGTTCTTTTTCTTCTTCTTTACAGTCTCTATTTGCACTACTAAATCGGCGGCAAAATCTTTTCTCTTCTGTTTTTCCTTTTTCTTGGTTGCAAAATGAATCGGCCTGCAATTTACTCTTTTTCATCTTTTGCTGCTGCTGCTGCCAGCCCTGACGCAATTAGCACTTGAATAGAATGGGGGAGAGAAGATTTTCGTTTTTCTTTCTTTTTGCCTTTCTTTATTTTTCACCCATTTAGCTTCCTGTAGATAGGACCGCTGCTGCTTCATCCCCTCTTTGTCCCTGATTTCCTTGATTCAGCGAAACGGCGCGCTTTTGTTGTCTGACTTTCTCTCATTTTCTTTCTGGCGTCAGGCAACCTGTCACATCCGTTTGTTTGTCGCTCGGTGCATTTTTACTCATTTGTGTTTTTGTGTGTTTGCACTCTATTTATTACAATTTCAGCTCTCAGTAGAGCACTCAAACCAGTCAGACAGATAGGAAGTCTGATTTGACTGTCTGTTTGTCTATTTGTCTGTGCATTTCGGTGTTTACCCGTGCTCTTGAAAAAGTTGTTTTTTGTTTTTTTTCGTTGGTTCTGATGCTGACGTCCAATACGTGCGTGTGAACATTAGCGGTCGGTCTGTTTGTCTGTCTGTTTGAGTGAGTGGGTGACTGAATTGAGAGAGAGAGAAAAGAGCGGGAACATTGGCCTCTCACACATCTCTCGAGATTAATGGCATTTGAGAGTGAGTGTGAATGTGCTCGCTGGCTAATCTGAAGGGGGAAAAGGTTTTACTGGTGCCTGGCTGGCTCCGAAGAAGTGATGCAGCCAAACTGACTGCGTGCCTGGAAAGTTAAATCCTCCAACAGCGGCGGCGGCGGATCAGTCGTTCAATCACTGCCAAATGGCTTTCTGCTCTGTTGTGCTTTCAATTCTCGCCCCATTACCACTCTTTCATTGTTATTATTTCTATTTTTCTTCACTAATGCCAACTCAGTGTAGCTTCTGTAGCTACTAAGTCTGCTGAAACACACTAAGGTGATCGAACAAGGGAATAGAAGGCTGCAAAATGCACTCATTGGCCACACAATAGAGAGAACGTTTGGGCCATTTTGTTTGTTGGAAAATAGCAATTATTTTCCTTTCTCTCTCCTCTCCCCTCTCTCCTTGTACAAAAGTAGACAAATCGTACATGTTGTTTTGCCGTTCAAAACCCGTTCCCTTTGGTCGGTACGTGTGCCATTCACTGTCTTTGTATACGTTTGCGTTATCAGTGTCGGCAAATGTCCCCATAATGCACCGGCGCGGAATCTACTTGGGCGGCGCCATCAACCCTGGTAATTAGTGCCTAGGCGCATTCTTTTTGTTTTCTGTTTAGTGCAGTCATTTGTGCAGTGTGTGTGTGTTTTCTGTGTTCTGGGAAAATGAGGGTCACATTCTTCTGCTGAAGCTCTACTGTTACTGGCGATGATAATGATTATTAGATGGCGATCAGCGGCAGTAGATAAGAGGAAAGCAGCAGTAGCCAGCAGTAGCAGCAGCTGAGCCGATTCGTTTTCAAGGCAAGCCACCATGGTGCTGATAATGAGGTGACGCAGATGCACTGCACTTCACTGCACTACCGATCGTTCACTTCAGATCAATAGACTTGAATTATCATTTCACTAATTACTGCTGATGCCTAATTTGGCAGCACTTACAATGTGCAAAAAGAGCATCTAAAAAGGGTTTTGAACTTTTGCTAAAACTGAAATAAATGAGCGTTGAAATAGGAGTTTGGTATTTAAATTTTAAATGTTTTTCATTTTAACTTTGAACGTAGTTATTTTTCTTTAACTGTCATTGCAATTAAAAATAAAAACGTTATTTGTTCTTCATTAAAAGAATTAGACAACTGGGACAGCTGGTCCTTCTGTTTGACAGACAGTCTTTCAACTACTTTTCAACCCAATTAGTTTGTGGTCGATATTTTAAGCTGTCATGCACTTTGCCTACTTTAAATTTTTTGCAGTTCAGATTTAATCAATCCTTTTGCACTAAATGAAACTTGAAAAAGGAAAAAAGGATCCGGAAACAAATCTGGGGCTGCTGATTAGTAGAGATTTATAGAGAGAAAAAGTGAGTTGTTATTTGGTACGTTTCAATTAAGAAGAAGAAGAAGAAGAAGAAGAAGCACACTGCGGATTTTGTAGTAAATAATTTATCACACTGAATAAAGACAAAACAGTCAAAGCAAAGTGATTTATTAATTTGTTGATTTTAAGTGTGCGCCCGTGTGTGCGTGTGTTTGTAAGTACTAGTAAAAGTGAGAAGAGTAAAGGAAGGAAATGAAGAGATTCTCGGGAGTCAAACACACACACAGGGGAAAATGCACAGTCAGTAGAATGTCTCAATGCTTTACTCTTAATCTCAGATCTTCTTTTCTTCAAAAAATGAAGAACACTGCAACGGAAATGCAGTAGTACAAAAAAGCAATAACACTTCTGAAAACTGCTCTTGCTTACTTTTTTGTTTTGTTCTTTTTTCATTTCCTTCCCACACATCTCCTGAATTGACTGACTTCTGTAGGTCCATTGGCTGGCAATGTCTTCGGTGAGGTAAGTGCGGCAGCTGACCCTAATTTTTTTGCCTTATAGCGGAATAGCGGAAGTACATTTTAACACTAACGCTAACAAAAACATTATATCTGCTTTATTCCTTTGCTTTATCACCAATCTTCTGCGATCACCAGCTACAATCCCTGGATCTACTGTTCACTGAACAAGAACTTCCGCAAGGCTGCCTTTCGTGTCTTCTGCTGCTGCTGTCTGGAGGAGGACGACGAGTTGAGCTCAAGCAAAGGAGGCGGCGGCGGGGGTGGAAGTCATCATGATCACTTTTCCAATGAAGGCGGCCGCCCAGGATCTAGTCGACTTCTCAGTAAAGTGCCCTGCTGTACAAAAAAGCTATCCGGCAAAAAGGACGACGAGAGCAGACTTACTAATCAGCAGATGAAGGAGCAACAACAAAGAGGTGATGGCGATGGCGGGGAAAATGGTGCTCTGATCAACAGCAAAACTGGACAGCGCCTTCCAACTGGAGCGCTTCGAAGCGGCAGCGGCGGAAACCTTGACCCCTCCTGCTTTGGAAACATGTCCTGCGTCACGGAGACGAGCATGGTCGCCTTCAACTCGGCTGGCTCCATTGAGCGGCTGAATCACGATGATGATGAGGATGTTGTGGTTCCCCTTTCTGCACCTGCATCAGTTGCTGTTGCTACTACTTCAGCTGCTGCTGCTACCGTGATTTCGAAAAAGAAACACAAGTTTAACTTTTTTCGAAATCAAAACCGCCTGGGCAGCAGCAGCAGCAGAGGTAGAGCGGCCGAGCTGTGTCAAATTAAGATTGAGGAGTGCAGCGACAAGATGACGGCCGATAGCAGAGAGGGGCACTCTTCGTCAGAGATGCTTCGTCGCTCGCTAAATCAAAATGCTGAAAAAACAAAAAAGGACAATGGTGGGGGAGGTGACTTGAAGCATCAGTTTTCCGATTCAATCGACTCTGAGGAGGACGAATCAGATGAATGTTTGCTGAATGAGGGCCGCAGTCCTGGGTCACGCAGTCCTCGAGCTTCCATTGAGATGCAGTCAATGCAGCAACTGAAACAAAAGCAGCAGAAACAACAGCAACAACGCAATGCACCGGAAAGTAGCGTTCATCTGCTGATGGACTGCGGTGCAACTCCTGAAAAAGGGGGTAGTGATGGCAAAACAGAAAAGGAGGTCAAGTTTGCTTGTGGTGACGGCGATGAGGATGGCTCCAAATCCAATGGTGGAGTCGTTGACGGTGGTGCATCACTTGCCTTGCTGACAACTGATTTGTAGTAGAAGAAAATGGTTGTAGGGAATAGGTAGTACCGTGCAAACTGAAGAGCTAACTGTACTGTTTGTACAAAGTATATTTTTTCTAAATCATTATCATATGTTAAAATTTAAATTGAACAAAAAAGAGATTAATAAAGATGCAATTTATTTTTTGTTACTTCAAACTTACGGTTGAAATCTTGGTTTTTTGTTGCACGGGTCGTCGATGACTGGAGAGTGACTCAACCTATTTTTTCAGTCGTCCTTCACCAGATCAAGTAATTGCCAGTATTTTCTGTTATTATTGACAGCAATTCAGCAGTGATTGGTGACAGACAGATTGGGGAAACATCAAGAGAAAGTAATCAAGCTCAGTGAGCAGCCGCTCATCAGTTGGCAGCAGCTGTTGCTGTCTGTTGACATTTCAGCCAACCGAACTGATTGGGCTGCCTGTTCAGCTCTGCACTAATTGTGCTGCTGCTGCTGTTGTTATGCCGTGTATGTAAAAGAGTGCAACGATGAAGATGCGCTATAAAATGCCAAACCAAGAAGAATGCGGAAGTTTCTACCACCACCGCAACTACCACCACCACCACAATCACTTCGCAATAGCATCTTTGCAACCGTGCTACCGCTCGTATCCGGGGTTAGTTAGTGTTAATAATTGAGAATACTATCCTCATGTAATACTACTTTGTGTGTATACTTTATACCCTCCACAGTGACCATTGTCAATCGTTCAAAGTTAAGCGATTAGTTGTGATTATTCGTGTCAAAGCATAGGGGGAAACCAGCATTTACTTGAAGAGTCGAATATTGCCACCACCACCATCACCAGCACAAGTACCTAATCAATCGATGACACAGGCCTTCACACTGCTACTTTTTAGATAGCACTGGTGACGTCCCATGTATCTAATCGCCTCGAAGGAACGGCCGATATCAGGAGAAGGCTCGAAGACACTAGCTAGCGACTGGCAACCGAGTCACGAGGCACTGCCAGGGCTGTACAGTCTACCGACCGAGGAAACGCTGACTTGCTCTAACTTTTTTTTCATTAGTCAGACAACTTTCTGAGGCGGCAGACGCCTGAAGACGAGCATTACCACCACCACCAGGACAACAACACTGAGTTTTCACTATTTTTGCTTCGCTAACTTGACTGCTGAATCATTCTGCTGAACTTTTTTGGAGGGTGAAAGTGGTCCCCACCGCCGTCACCTTCACACTGCAAGATCATCAATTGCAACAGCAAGGAGCATTACAGAAACTAGCAGAATATATTTTTGTTCTGCCGTTTCTCGCCTAGGTATGATCAATTCACCAATTCATTATTTTTTGCACACATGTTTGAGAGAATCAATCAACACACGCAAACAGACGCTGAAAACGCGTCGTTTGATCTTAACTTTTGTTTTGTTTTCCTGAAAGTGAAAGTAGCTACTTTGCCTGTCAGTTCTTGTGCTTCCTCTAATTGTTTAGAAATGTACTCCTTCCGACTGTTTGCACTATTGTGCTGCTGATCTACTTTACACGACTTAAATTGATCCTGTCGGCCAATTAGTAGTAGGCGCAGGCCAGGCCAGGCAAAAACCGACTGAATGAATAAAATGAAAGAATGAATGAAAGAGCTTTGTTGTCATGTGATCATTTGTCACCAGGGCACAGGCAGCCAGCCAGCCAGCAGACAGCAACTTTTTCGCCTCTCTGACAACCGACAGACAAAAAAGAAAAACAAACGAAAAGCACTTTCCATTTATTACCACTTCCCATCAAGGGAAGGCATCATTAACACACATAACCTCTACCAACAACACAGCTTTGACAGCCACAGTTAAGTGATCAAAGCCAACTTGATCAACTCCGAAGTGAACGCTCGATTTGCGGCAGCTGTCAGCTTAGGCCCGTGCTTGGCAGCAGTGATTTCAAAACTGAGACAAAACAAAACGCGGAGAACCTCTCCACTGTGTTGCTAACTGATCAAAAAATTGAGGGAAAGAGTAGAAACAGAGTATAAGAAGAGAGAGGGAGAAAGAGTGACATTGTTTGTTGTCGCACATAGTCATCTAAGCATCAGTTGTAGCATCAGAGCAGCTTCGCTCAATAGTAAAGAGCTAATCCCCTCTCTCAGTTACGGGTCCACTACCACCACTATATGTCAATGTGTGTTTTGTAACTAATTATCGACGGCAGTCGATGTTGTCCTGCTAATCCTCAGCACATGTGTTTTTAATACTAATTAAGCATCAGCATCAGAGTAAGTTTCCTCTCCAATCTACTCTGTCTGACTGTCTACTGACTGGCTGTCTCCCTTGTCTGGTGGAAAATCTACTGTTTCTACTAAGTGTGATGTGTGCACTTCAACTTTGTTGTACATTTTTTCTGTTTTAAAGTTTTTCAAGTACTTTGTTTAGGAATAAATTTAGCAGTAGTTGTCTCTATGCAGATAAAACAATTTGTATTTTGGCTTGATTTCCACCTGATTAGTATCACTAAGAGGAAAGTGTAAGAACTGATCTGTTTTAAAACTACTGCTCAAAATAGTGTTCTACATTTTGGAACCCCACATTGACGACTGTGACAGACATTCAAGGAATGGGCTCCCACATAGAATAACAATAACAACAACAACATCAACCACTTTTCTTGCCGACGGTGAAATTAACAAACACCGTCGTCATCTAATGTCTGCTAATGATGAGTTTTTAGGCCAAGACTGCTGAGTTGGTGAGATAAACCAGGGCAGGGATCTTTAGATGGCGGCGGCGGCGTGTACGGTGCCATGTACTCTTTGTGACTGTCTCACTTTGTGAACAACTTTTGCTGCTGATAATTGGAAAACTTATCAACGCGCGAGTACACTCCGTATTTGGTAGTCGCTGTGCGGCGATTGCACACCATCTCCTTCTCAAGTGAGCACCACTTGTTGCTGACGCGCAGTGAGTGCCAAACTTTGGACGTACTTTTGGCCACCAAAAAACAGCAACATCAGCAGGTTCTCAACTTTTGGTGCACTTAAATGATGATGTGCCCTTTGAGCGGCACTGTCACTTGACTTTCGGCTGCATCCTCATTGCTCAGGCAGGCAGACATTCTTTGTCAGTCACTGAAGCACCGCGTGATTGTGATACGCTGTACGGCTCCTCGCTTAATGAGGACAGTGCGTACAAACTGCAAGCATCTGCGAGGACATTTGGGTGATGATGGTGATGGTGCTGGTGCTGGTGCTGTTGCCGGCGGTGATAGAGCACCCACTCGCCACTGGTTACTTGCAAGCACCTTTGCACCATCCATGCCGGGGCAGTTATTAGTTATTAGTTGCTTGTCGTCAGGCAATCATCTCATGAGGGACAGTGTGAGTGTGTGTACCAGTGATGGCGATACATTATGATACAACATTATGGATTTGATGCAGATGCAGATCGATGGCTTTTTATCGCCTCCCGGTGAACTTATCTCCGTGGGATAGGTAGACTTTAGGCTACAGTGGTGGTGTAGTAGAGGCTACACACTCCTTTGCCAATCAGGACACACACTAAAAGAGGTGAGAGAGGGACTATCTTTTTTTAAGAGAGTGCTAGCCGCACACTGACTGTTAACCGGCTCAACAGGTGCACCTGATCAGCGTTGCAAAGCACCGTTCACCGCCAATGAACGACACCGTTCATTGTACTCTGTTTGACTCTTTCTCAGCTGTCCGGATTTGATGGCAACTGATGGAGGTGGTGGTGGTGGTGCTGGGGGTATCCAATCGAAGGAGGCAGACAGTCAGTAACTGGACAAAAGTTTGACAAAAAAAAGTTGTGAGAGTTCTCAAGAGAGTGACGTACAGATTCGGGAGATAAACTGCAAAAGTGAGAAGGACAAAGAAGGCAGGTATAAAAACACCTGCCGGCATGGCAGTAGAGATCACATACATTCTCTCTTGAGAATTCTCTCTCTCTCTCTCTCTCTCTTTTAGACGAGCACACATTATTTACAATCAAGCAGCTCACTGACTCACTCACTCTCTTCTTTCCAACCAGACCTCACTCTACTGACAACGAACCAAAGAATCAATCCCAAAAAAAGAGAAGAAGAGAAAGACAAGATGAACTCCACAAATGTAACTACAGCAGTACCACCCACTCATCTGAGCGGGGCGGCCACCTCCAGCGGAACATTAATCTTCGCCGCCTCCATTCTTTTTCTCCTGACACTGTTTGCCGGCACACTGCCGGTGATGCTCATTGAGTGCCTCTCAAAACGCATCAACAGTCGGAAACAGTCAGCTACTTCGGCAACCAATGGACTGACAGTAGCTTCTTCCTCCTCAGACCCGTCAATCAGCGCTCCCAGAGCGCACCGTTCTCTTTCTTCAAAGTTGTCAAACATCTTCGTGAAGGACCGAATAGTGCAGTTCCTCGCCCAGCTCGGCGGCGGCGTCCTCCTCTACACTTCGCTCATTCACATGCTGCCGGAAATCAGAGAGGACTACGAGAAGTACAAAAGCAGCCACCACGCCCCGCCGCAGAATGAGTCGCTCTTTCAGGTGGCCGCCGACGTCGTGGAGGAGCACAGCGAGGACCTGCCGCTGGTGGACCTCTGCTCGCTGGCCGGTTTCTTCGCCATCTTCCTCATTGAGGAGCTGATGCACACCTTTGTGATGAAGAACCACGACCACCATGGTCACGGAGGTGAGGAAGAGACAAGAAAAGTTACTGCTTCAACTTCAGCCAAAAATGGCCATCAAAATCTGACTCGCCGTCTGTCGGGCGTCAAGCAGGCGTACATGGACCACAAGCGAGTGAAGGCGCACTACCAGACGCATGTGAATGAGCACGAAACGGTGGTGGCGGTAATGACGACGGCTTCAAATGGAAACACACTTTATGCCCACAACTACGGAAACGGAAACGGCCTGGTGACGAGTGGTGAAATGCTGAAGAGCAACGGCAAAGAATCAGATCCGATGGCGGCGGAGACGGCGCCCATCACCAGCATCTACCAGCCGCACCGGTGCTACGACGCCTGCAGCGATGAGAGCCACTGCGTCGACATGGCCATTGACAGTAATGGTACACCCTGCTTTGACTAAACAAAAAGTTTTGACTAACTTTTCTTTTTATTCTTCAGGAATCGTCCGCCGTTGCGACGTCGAAAATGTGAGCAACTTTGAGGCGGTAATCAACGAAGACCGGACAATTTTTGCCCGGATCCTCGACGCCCTCCTCATGATCCTCGCCTTCAGCTGTCACGCCGTCTTTGACGGCATCTCCATTGGCGTCCAAACTGGCTCTCGCGTCTGGACGGTGCTCATTGCCATTCTCACGCACAAGCTACTGATTGCCTTCATCCTTTCGGTGCAAATCTACGAGCGGTGCTTTCAGAAGGTGGTCAAGCCTGCTGCTGGTGCTGATCAGCTGGAAAATGGAGCTGATGGCCTCCCTATGCAGCGCAAGCCAATGAAGCGGGCAAAGCCGATTTTGTGGATGTTCAGCACTATCTTTGCGCTGATGTCCCCCATTGGCATTGTCATTGTTTTGGCCTTCAACGGCAATGAGGCGAATGCGGACGACAAGCCGTTGCACCTTATTCTGCTGGCCGCCTTCAGCGCCGGCACCATCATTTACATCTGCTTTCTAGAAATCATCGACAAGTCCAGCTCGAGGACGCACATTTCCGGCTTTGTGCAGTGGCTGGCACTGATCACCGGTTTCGGGTTGATGCACCTCATCTCGACGCTCTTTCATGAGTGATCATCACTTTTTCTAGACGAAAAAAATTGTGGTAGAAAGATCTCAGCGATCTTTAAAACTCTCATTACTTCAAGTGATTTTTCAACTCAACTTCAACTCTCTTTTTCTACTCTCTATTTTTTACCTGTACACATTCTCAACTCTGTACAACTCAATTCACTCATCATCTTCATCACTTTTTCTTTTGTAGATATGCGTTTTTATTTTTCTTACTTTTTCCACTTTATATTTTGTCATATTTATTATTGAACTGATTTATGAACTATCGATGCTCTAAACTCTGTGGCTCAAATGTGTGTTCACGACCTTCACAAATTTACTTGTAGTGTGGCAATCATCAATAGAAATCACAAAGAAAATCAACAGTAATTTGATTGCACTCAAGAGAAGGTGCACTCTCCTGGGTGATAAGCAAAACTTTGAAACATAATACAAAGTTTCAACTACTTGACAAATGCTAGTCCTCACGCACACTGTGATTTTAGGCAGTGCATTTTAGAAAAAAAGACGCGTGTGAGGTTGTGGTGGTATCAAAGATGCTATTACTGGTAGTTTTAATCTTTGTCTTCATGGTCATTGATAAACTGATAAGTAGTAGCACTTTTTGCTCTACTTTACAAACTGGCACTATCTTCATCACTTTTGACAATTAAAGTTCTCAATTAAGCTGCAGGGAAAAATTGTGGGGTAGCAAAGGAAAGTTGGTGGTAATGGTGAAGATCACATCATCACCACCTAACTGGGGATCACAGATGATCACGGTGAAAGGTGGTGGTGCTGGTGCTGGTGGTGACAGTGGTGATAGCCAAAAAAGTTACTACAAATGCGGATGTGAACACGAAGAGAGCATCTGACAGCAGGCACAGGCAAACTGTGTGATAAAGAAAGAGAGTGAGAAACAGAAAACAGGAACACACAGACAGACACTAATGTTCAAAGACGCGCATCACTTTCAATTTGCAAGTGGCTTTGATTGCCGATAAAATGGCACTTCTTGCGCTTGATGCGGATTGCTGATTAGCTTGATGCCAGTGCTGCTGTTGTCGCTGCCGTTGAAGATGACTCTGAAGAGGCAGACAGACAGGCAGACACACACATGCTGATTTACGTTACTACCACCGCCACCAAATGAAGTCACATGGTAGTGCACACGGCAAACTTGTTGCAAGTTGAGCTGTACGACAGCAACAGCAACAGCAACAGCAGTTGAAGTAGAAAACACGCGGAAAAGACTTTGCTCACCTTTTTCACCAGCACAGCCAATCCTTCCTCTTCTTTTTACTGTCATTAAAAACACAAAGTCATCTTCGGTTTCAAAACAAAACAACTGAAATACATTTTCGTCTTGTCCTTCACCTTTCTTCTCTCATTCTCTTTTTCCTTTTTCTAAAGTCAGCAGTGGACATGGACAACAAGTTTCAGGTACCGCGCATTCCGGTAGTGTCCGCCAGTTCGTTGCTTCAGGATCGAAACACCTTTACTACCGGAACAGGCACCAAAAAGCGGTCCTCAAAGTCCTCGTCAAAGAAGGTCCTCTCTCAGTCGGCGGCCGCCGCTGCACTAGCCGCCAAAAAGGTCGTCAGCAAGGCTGCCCTTGTACAGCAGCAGCAGCAGCTTCAACCACTTTCAACTGCTGATGAAAAAAAAGCAGCCAAAGGGGGCAACGGCAACAACTCCTCTTCCCAGTCCTTTCTGCCCGCCGACGTCCTTCCCAAACTGTGTCCCTCCTGTTCGCAGATTCTAGTCCAGTACCTCAGTCCAATTGAAAGCTACATTCGCAAGCTGATCAGCCACGTGGATCAGATTAAGACGGTGGCAGAGAGTGCTCAACAGCAAAATACGCTGTCGACGTTTGAGTTTACCACGAACGAGACGACGACCATTGATCATCAGTCAAAGCAGTCCGTGAGCAAGAAGAGCAGCTCAAAGCGTTCATCGACAGCAGCAGCAGCAGGTGGAGCAAAGGTGCCACAATCTTCGAAGACTTCTGCTGCTGCTGCTGCGGTGGCCAGTTCGAAAACCACAGCAGCATCTCAAGCAAATAGAGGTAAAGCAGTAGCTCCAAATGCTCACACTGCTGGAACAACAGTGGCCGTTGGTGGTGGTGGCAACAGTGGTGGCGGGGAATATTCAAGTCAGCACTTTAGCAACGCAAACAATGGAGGCAACCACGGTGGCGGCGGCGGCCATGACAGTGTCACGATCAGCGCGCCGATGAGCAGCGGCAGCAGCAACAGTGACCACGGGCAGGCAAATCAAAGCACAGCTAACAGCAACAGCAACAGCAGCCATGTCTCAGGTGATGGACATCAGCAACATCATCATCAGCAACAGCAGGTGCAACAGCAGCAGCATCATTCTCAACCACCACCATTTAGTGGATATCCTAGTGAGCATCACCAACAGAAGACACAACAGCCTCAGCAGCAGCAACAGCATCAAGGAAGTACTGGTGGTGAAAGTGCTGTCGTCTCATCGACAAATCAGTCATTTCATCATCCCCACCAGCCGCAGCAGCAGCAACAACAACACCATTACCAGCAGCATCAGGAAACTGCCAGCGGAAACGATCATTATCATCAGCAGACAATGGCTACAGATGATCATCACCACGATGCCCAGAACTTCAGTAATGAAAGCCACCAAGAGTTTGCGGCAACTGAAGAGGGCAAAGTTCCCAGCGTTGAAGAGCAGCAGCAGCAGCATCAGTCGAACTGGACTTCAGAGGTGGAGAGCAGTACTTGCCCGTACGCCTATGTGACGCTGGCCTACGACAATCTGAGCACCGTCAACGCCATTCTCCTCGCCAACTCCATTCAGCTGTTCAACAATCAGGTGCTCAATGTTCTGGAGGACAGTGAGCAGGATAACCTGAAAAGCTCCAAGCGAATCATCCACCAGTACCACATTCCTACAGTTATTCTCCTCTGCGACTCGAACATCAACCGGACGCTGAAACAGGTCGTCTATCAGGTCTTTGATAAGGTAAGTTGAGTTTAGTTTAGTTAAATGAGGTACAATCTAACTTAATTTTTACCCGTTACCAGGTAATAGAGTCAAAGTACCAGGACGCGGTGCTGCTGAACGACGAAAGCATGGGCATTCAGCAGTACAAGATTCACTTGTGGAAGGAGCTGGCGTTTCAGTATGAAAAGTGCATCTTTCTTGAGTCTTTTACAATGGTAACCTTTGTAGTAATTCATTTTGCTTAAAAACCATCCAATTAATCTTAATCTTCATTTCGCAGGTCGTCGGCGAAATCTCCGATTTGCTGCTGCACGCAGAAGAGCTCTCCGCCTCGGTGGACTGCTTCATCCCTGACCACTTCAACTGTTCGGTCTTTGTTTTTGAGCCGTCCATGGAGACGTACAAGAATCTGCTTCGATTAGGCTGTAAGTTTTTACTTTATTTTTTATTGAAACGGTTTTTACATTATTGTTAACCTCTCAAAGTGCAACTAAAGCTAAACGAAGGAAACGAGGACGGAGAAAGAAGGGACGGAAGAGGTTTTGATGCGGCCACTGACACACTGGATGAGATGACGCTGCTCAATCAGTTCTTTGCGCCCCACTGGCGGAAGCTTTCCTTCATCTACAACTTTGTCCGCAACGATTTTACCTACACGCAGGTTCCCGCATACTTTAAGTATGAACTCAATTTAGAGTTTTTATTCTTAATGTAACACCTTTTTATCGGCTAGGTTTGGCGACAACATTCGCATTGTCAACTTTGGCAGCAATGCCGCGGCGCAGCACGCTTCGATGACTTCACCCAGCTCTGACAGCAGCAGCAGCAACTTCTTCAACTCACCACTTCAGCCGTGGAATTACAAGTTTAACCTGGCAAAGGCGACCCTAGAGGAAGATCCCTTTGAGAGCGCTCCAGTGGACAACTACTGCAAGTTTTATTTGCGCTGCTTTGTACGACGCATTTGGCCGCTCCTCTCGCAGGTTTGCTTTTTTTGCGTGGCGCTTTTTTGAAAAAACCTCTAATGAATTTTTTTGGTAGACCATCACGCCGTATCTGCTCTCCCATCACAATGGCATCACCGAGTGGACGGTCTTTGATCTGGTGCAGATTTTAGGTCGGCAGTCGGGCGAGGGCTTTGCCCAGAATCCCGTCACCCTCAGTCGAAAGAAGTCCTGGGCGGTTGATGCTCACCTTCAGCAACAGCTTCAGCAGCAGCTGGCGCTGGAGCATCAGCAGGAACAGGAACAGGAAAAAGTAAGGCAGCAACAGCAACAACAACAACAGCAGTCAGCAAGTGAAGTAGAAAATGATGAGGATGATGATGGTGATGATGACCAAGAAGCCAGCACTGTCATTGCCTCTGCTGATGATGACGATGATGCTGGTGGGGCTGGTGGCGATGAAAGTGGTGATGATCACCTTCAGCAGCAGCAACAACAGCAGCAGAGCAGTGAGGAGAGCAAGCGTCAGTGGGAGGCAGGTCGAGTGGACTGGATGGGCGAGCACCAGTCGGATCGAATCATCAACCGACTGAAGCACCTCATTCACCAGTAGATGCGGATTCTGCTGTGCAGCACTCTACTTTTTCCTTTTCTCAGGAATATTTTCATCAAGCAGTTTATTCTGTAAGATCAGCGTGATCAAAAGTTGTAGTTGTTTAAAGTTATTTTATCTTTCTAAAAGTAGTCGATTTTAAAAATTAAAATTGTAGTTTTTTACTACCCACGCGCACGATTTTGCAACATTTGTAAGTTGTGGTGGTGGTGCACAACGACTGTTCAATCTAATCAATGAGGTTGATAAGAGAAACAGAAGTAGTGCTGCTGTTAGAGGATGTAGTGCACATGCAGATGGAAATGCATGTGAATGATTTGTTTTTTCGTAACGGAAAAAATAAGAAAATGACTATTTCACCAAAACCGCTAAACATTTTCATCACTGCCGTTGACGGCACTGGGCACATCAACGCCGCCATTGGTCTCGGTCAAACGGCAGTGCAACGTGGTCACAAAGTCAGTTTTCTGATCAATGAAACATTTAAAGGTGAGTGCTTTGATGCTTTTACTGAAAAAATGACTAACCTTTTTAATTAAAAAACATTCAGGTCAAGCATCTCAGTTTGGGCTGAAAGAAATTCTTCTGGTCGACAAACCGAAGCCGGAATCAAACGATAATAAGGCCGATGAAAACCCCGTCAAGAAGGTGGCCCATGAGATGCTCTCTTCAGGACTGTTTAGCGGCGTAAACTCGCTAGAAAAGCTAAGGATAATGAAAAAGGCAAACTTCTTTGAGGACATTTTTCAACGGACAATTGTCTATGAGCCGCAAATTGAACAGGCAATCAAAGAGGGAAAACCCGATTTGATCATACTTGACCACCTGATGATTAGTCCGGCCATTCAGCGATCCGGCGTTCCTTTTGTGCTTAGTTTCAGCTCTAATCCGGTGATGTTTTTTAACAGCCGACAAAAAATGCCGCCTCCGTGTTCCGGTAAGATATATTTCAAATAATTTTAAAAACTTTGTTTACAACTTTTTTTCAACAGGATTTGCCACTACCAGCGACCCGGCAACATGGGAAGAGTTTAACGCCGAGTACAAAAGCACCTTTCCGGACGTTTTCAAATCAATTCAAAAGCGGTTTAATCAGGCGTTTAACTACAAGCCGACAATTGATTTGATGCCGTCAACCTTTAATGATAATGATGACTGGTACTTTCCGCAGTCACCCTACCTGAACCTGTACGCCTGTCTACTTGAACTGGACTACCAGGACATTGTGCCGATGCCAGAGAACTACTGTCAAATTGATGCATTTTCTCGTGTTATGCCACAAGAGAGCAGTAAACAGTTTGCACTTCCATCTGAATTGAATGTTCAACCAGGTGATAAGGTGATCTACCTTTCAATGGGTAAGGTTTAAAGAACATTGAACTATTGTTTACTTTTTATTTAAATAACCTTAAACATTTCTAACCAGGCTCATTGGGCTCCATCGACATCAAATTGATGCAAAAGTTTGCCTCCATTCTCGCCAAAACACCGCACAAGATCATCGTCTCTAAAGGCCCTCGAGCTTCAGAGTACGAGCTGCCCAATGAAAGGGGAAACATTTGGGGCACTGCTACGCTACCACAAACCGCCCTTCTGCCTCTCGTTGACTTGGTCATCACTCATGGTGGCAAGTAAGTGCCCAAAAATTGTATTTATGTATGTGTTTAAACTGTTGACATTTTTACACTGTTCAGCAATACCGTCACAGAAACCTTTGCCGCTGGAAAGCCGCAGATAGTGCACCCACTTTTTGGCGACCAGTGGGACAATGCACAGCGAGTGGAGGAGAAAGGTTTTGGTTTCCGCTTGAAACCGTACATCTTCACTGAAGAAGAGCTACTTGAAGCAGTGGATCGTTTGCTGGGTGATGCAGCACTTAACGAGCGACTGAAGGTGGCTGCCAAGAGAATCCAAGCAGACAGGTCAAAGGACCGGGCATTTGAAAGGATGGAGTTGATTGTGGCCCAGCAGAAGTTGCTAAGCAACAGTTGAACGCGATGTTTGTTTTTGACAAGTTTAGCAACATTTTTTAGAAAAGGCTTTCTAACTGTTCTAGTACCAGAAACGGCCACCTTGAGTCATCAAAAAGTTCAAAGCTTATCATTTACAGCAACTTCAAGTTTTATAAAAAAAATTTTATAACAAAATCAAGTGAAATTATGTTGAATTGGTTGAAACTGGCTTTTTTTGCAGCAAACCTCATCAAACAGCAGCCAAAACAAAGACAGTTTGTTGTTTTAAAGTTCAAAACCTCCCATAAAACAATGACTCACTGGGAACATCTTAGGGCGAAGTGTGTTTACAGCTCTGCGGCGATTGTAGTAGTCAATCGTAGGGTAATTGTAGTACATTTTCCTTTCCCTCCTAGAGCGATGCATTTCATTGACATCATCCACTGGCAGTCCTTATCAAACCTGAATCAGTGATTAATCAGCTTATCAAGATGCAGGATCCCCTTTCTTTCTCTCCTGCATTGACAACCAATTTCCATTGACAACCAGGTGTTTTATATGATGCTGCTGCAGCTGCAGCTGTTGCAGTGAGTGATTACCGTTACCTTGAGTTACCTTGACTGCCTGCATTATTAATTGTCTGTGCGCGAGTTCACCAATGGGGCGTTTAAAGTGTGCGTGTGTCTGTTGGAGACCAACAGCATGGAGACCAACATATCTTTAATTGCAGCCAACCAGGATGACTCAGGCGCCCAACTGCTGTTGTTGTTGCATTTCACTTAATGATCTCATCAGCAAAAATAAAAAGGGGATATTTCAGCGACCATATATAAAAACAAAAGTTGTAGTCACCTGTTCCCCACTCAAGGTGCACACACACAACCAGTTTACAGGCAATTGTTTATGTCTACTGTAAATTAAATTTTGTAAACACTAAAGAGCAGAGTTTCAAAGAAACAAACAGTGGTAATTGGCTGTGATTTAGTCTAGTCTAGTCCCGTGCCAGTTTCAACATGGCCGGTCGACTGTTCTTTAAGCAGTTAAGGGCCCTGCTTCGAAAGCACCTCATTGTTCGGCGATTTTACTACATTGTCACCTCACTGGAGCTCTTTGCCCCGGTGCTCATCGTCGGTGGCCTGCTGCTCATCTTTTCAATCGTCAATAAATCAACTGACTCTACGTCCTCAACGTCAACCAACTCCACCCTAGGGCCACTATACTACCCAAACCCCTACCGAACTATTAACTTTAACGTTGCTCATGACTTTCCCACGCCTTTTAAGCTCTTTTACTCACCACCGGATGATACCTACCAGCAGCTGGTCAAATCATTTACCTCTTTTGCAAATCACACCGTAACAGTTCGAAGTTTTGCCAATGAAACTGCCCTTGATGACGCTATGAAAGAGGAAATTCAGAACCATGAACTAGACTACCGCTCACTTCTGGGAGTCTTCTTTGAAAATGTGGACGCACAGGGAAAGTTTAATTACAGCTTGAAAATTCCCGGCTCAGATTTGGTGAAGTCAATTTTGCAGAGTAACTATAATTTTCATATCTGTTTTTATCATTTAATCATCTTTTTCACTACTTTTCAGACTCATTCCCCACCAAATCGTCCACAGCTGAGCCGGCCACCACCCTGTCCTCCAACTACACCTTTTGGACTGACTTTTACCACAGTATTAGCACGGTGCAGACCTACCTGAATCACGACTACCTCCAGTTCGTCTGCACCAACCTCAGCATCACCGCCTGTCCTCAGCCTGATCTCAACCGGCCGCTAACCCTCTCGCGAATGCCCTACCCAAAGTACCCTAATGTAGTTGTCAGCCCACTGATAAACCTCCTCTCTTTTATATTGCCCATCGGCTACATCTTTGTCGGCCCGCTGGTAGTGATGAAGATTGCTGAGGAGCGCTCCAATAAAACGAAAGAGCTGCTGAAAATGGTCGGCCTGGGTGATTTTGTTTTCTGGCTGGCGCACTTTCTCGATCACTTTGTCGTCTTCTTCTGCCACGGGCTCATCTTCACCATTATCCTCTGGGCGGCCAAAGTGTTCACCTTTGCCTCTCCAGTTCTTTTCATCATTCAGTTCACCCTTTTTTCCGTACAACTGGTGCTGTTCATCTTCCTCATGGTGACCTTCTTCAGCAAGCCCCAGGTGGCCATCAACCTCGCCTACCTAGTCTTCTCCGGTCTGTTGACGGCCGACATTCTTCTCATGCCTTCTTATCAGGCGGGAATCAACGTCGCCGCAACGAATCCAGTTCGAATTCTGCTTACCTTTTTTCCGCCTGGATCGCTCATATGGTTTCTCAGTTTGATGGGCGGCCTGGAGGCCACCGGTCAGGGACTCGGCTTCAGCACCATCAACGAGCACACGCAGGTGTACCTCGACTTCACCGCCTCTACGGTGATGCTCAGCACACTGGCTTCTTGTTTTATCTATGCCTTTCTCATCTTTTACATTGACGCAGTGACGCCCTTTCAACACGGAGTTCCCAAGAAGCCGTTATTCCTTTTTACACCCAGTTACTGGTTTCCGAAGAGCAGCTCAGTCAGCTATGAGACACTAGAGGGTGAGTCACAGAACCCGTACACTGACCCGGCAGCCTATGAAGTGGACCCAAAGAGCTTGAATGCGACAATCAGGATTGAAAATCTGACTAAAACTTTCAAAAAGAAAAATGCAGTCGACAATTTGTGGTTGAATATTTACGAGAATCAGATAACCGTCCTTCTTGGTCACAACGGAGCGTAAGTATAGAAAATGTTTTTTTTCAAAAAGTTTTCTAATGTATAAACTTCAATTCACTAGAGGCAAAACAACTACGATGAATATGATCACCGGGTTGTTTCCTTCAACTAGCGGAAATATTACCATTGATGGATACAATGTGTTCACAAATACTCGGGAATCTAGAAAGTCGCTGGCAATCTGTTCACAAGACAACGCACATTTTAAAGAACTCACCGTGGAGCAGCACCTCAATCTTTTTGCCCTTCTCAAAGACTTTCCTGAAGAAGAGCTAAAAGCGGAGGTTGAAGAGCTGCTTGAACTGCTTAAATTGAGTGAAAAGAAGGACACTTTATCTACAAAGCTTTCAGGTTGGTTGTAAAACGATATATCAAGTATGATTCCAACACTAAACACACATTTTTAAAGGCGGTATGAAAAGGCGACTGAGTCTCGGAATTGCTCTCTGTGGAAAGGTAAAACATTGAAGAAGAAAAAGAAAAATTGAACTAAAAACTTTTTACTTTTTTAGACCAGCAAAATCATTTTAGATGAACCAACGTAAGTACCTACTGATTTATAAAACTGTTTCAACTTGTAACTGTTTGTTTGTTTTGATAACCTGTACAGGTCAGGCATGGACCCCGACACCAGACGAGTAATTTGGGACATTTTGCTCAAGATTAGGCGACAAAACCGGACCATTCTCCTGACCACTCACTACATGGAAGAGGCTGATGCAAGTTTTTTACCCAAAAAACTTCTTTTACCTTTAATATAACACACTTTTTTAGGTTCTTGGTGACCGCATTGCTATCATGAATGAAGGCAAACTAAGTTGCGTCGGCTCGCCGCTCTTTCTGAAGAAAGCCTTTGGAGCCGGGTACCGACTGCGAATTGCCAAAGTTGACCAGGGCAGCTTTGATTCGTCCACCTTTCAACGCCTCCTCTTCAAGTACATCCCCTCAGTGACACTGAGCACTGAAATCGAGACTGAAGTCATCTACAATTTAGAGACGGAATGTAAAGCAAACACCAAACAGTTTATGGCAACGTTGACGAAACTCTTTGAGGAGATTGAGGTAAACAAAGACGCTCTGGGCATTGAGGCCTTTGGACTGTCCTTTGCAACGCTTGAGGATGTCTTCATTGCCGTTGGCTCTGACTTGGACATCAAATCAAAATCCCAGGGTCAAATTAACGGTTTTGTGGAGCACTCAACTCTAAATGGGCAAATGCTGCTTACCCAAAAAACCGATCTGATTTCCGGGCTTCCATTGTGGAAAAATCAAGTTGTCGGCCTGTTTCTTAAACGTTTCAACTACGCCAAACGATACTGGAAATCAATCTTTCTTCAACTGATCGTTCCCACTACAGTAATGATCGTCGTCTCTGTCCTTCAAAGTATTCTTCGAAACATAAACGCCTCCTCATCAAAAGAGAAAATCAGCCTAAACCTCAACTTGACTCAGCTTTACGGCGTTGGCACGCAGACATTCTACTACGGAGTCGAAGAATATTTGAACCCTTATGAAACAGTAAACCAAAAGTTTTTAGCAAACGTATCACAGATTCCCGGAGACAACTTAAACAGCTCAAGCGTGGCGGCCTGGATCATCGACTCTCTGGGCCCTGATAGTCTGCAGACGTACAACCGCAAGCACCTGTATGGTTTAGGTACGGCAGAGAATCACAGCCAGCAGTTTAACCTCTGGTTCTCCTTCGAGCAGTACCACTCGCTTCCACTCTCCATAAACGTCCTCTACGAGAGCCTCCTCCAGAGCATTCTCCCCAAATCGAACTCCACCGCCACCATCATCAACACACAGGCAAAGCCAGTGCTCACCCTTCGACAGGCGGAAAGCGGCAACCTGGCGATGATGATCGTCTCCTGGTCGGTCACCTGCTTCTCCATCCTCCCAAACGCCTTCCTCTACCTGGGGGCGGCCTTCATTCTGCAGCCGATTCGCGAGAACGCCTCCAAGGTGAAGCTGCTCCAGCTGATGACCGGCCTCAACCCAATTACCTACTGGACGGTGAGCTACCTCTTTGATCTGCTGGTGCACCTCGCCATTGTCCTCATCCTTTTCATCATCACCGCCCTCTTTGACCGGGACCGGATCTTTTTTGGCAACGCCGCTTCCGCCTCCCTCCTTTTTGGCCTCCTCTTTGGCTACGGTGTGGCGGTTATTCCCTTTGCCTACCTTCTCTCCTACCGCTTCGAGAAGACCTCCCGAGGTCTGCAGGTTATAATGCAGGTGTTCACCTATCTGGGCACGCTGGCCAGCGCCGTTTTTGGCGGCCTGGACTTGTGGATCAACTACTTCAACGCGCCCTACCCCGCACTGAATGTGATCTTCCACATCCTGGTGTCTATTTTCCGGGTGGTGCCCATCTTTTCGGCGCTTTTCGGCTACCAAAAGTACTACAAGTTGCAGGAGTTTTCCGGTTTCTGCCTGCAGCTGCAGAAGGAAGGGAAACTGGAGCCGTTGTGTGCCACGATACCGGCCAACTTGACTGGATACCCGTTTAAGGGCTGCTGTGCAAACGTTTGCGGCGACGCCTGCTTTCTCGAGCAAACTCCGTGGAGCTTCAATCGATACGGATCAGGCATTGAGGTGGCCTTCATGGTCGTCACCGGCCTAATCTGGATCTCCATCATTTTCGCCTACGAGTGTAAGTTATCCTGATGTTCAGTGACGTTCAGTGATTATTCCTCTTAACTGATTTTACTGTACTTTTTTGCTCAACAGTGAAAAAGCAGCAGTTTTCAAGGGTCTTTGAGCGGATAAACCTTGGGCAGCTGTTCAACAGAAAGAAGAAGAAATCGTCATCAAAGAAGCAGCTTTCAAGAAGCCAATCTCAACGATCAACATCGGCGCTGATCACCGAGGACGCCGACGTGCTGAAGGAGAAGGCTCGCATTGACCACTCGCACGAAAACACCGACTTGATGACGGTTCGAAAGCTGACCAAGCGCTTCGACGATCTGACCGCCGTGGACAGCATGTCCTTTGGCGTGCACTACCAGGAGTGCTTCGGCCTGCTGGGCGTCAACGGCGCCGGCAAGTCGACCACCTTCCGCATGCTCTGCGGCGACCTGCTGCCCAGCTCGGGCAACGCCTACCTCCACCAGGGCCGCTTCTCGCTGCTGGACAACCTGCGCTCCTACGAGCAAAACATCGGCTACTGCAGCCAGGAGTCGGCGCTGCTGGGGAAGATGACCGGCGAGGAGATGCTCTACCTCTTTGCCCGCCTGCGAGGCATTCCCGATGCGGTGATGAAGCGGGACATTGACAATCTCATACGGATGACCGGCATGGAGGATCAGGCGGATAAGCTGATTGAATCTTTGAGTGGGGGCAACCGGCGGAAGCTTCACCTTGCTCTTTCCATGGTCGGCAGCCCGTCTATCTGCTTTCTGGATGAGCCGACCAGCGGTGTGGACCCAGTGGCGAGGCGGAAGATCTGGCAGGCGCTGGGGTACATGAAACGCCTCAACAGTTCCATTGTGTTGACTTCTCATGTGAGTTTTTTGCTCATGTTTAGGACATTCTCTCCAATACCCAATTTCTATTTTGCAGTCAATGGAGGAGTGCGAAGCCCTCTGCTCTCGCATCGGCATCATGGTCAACGGCCGCTTCTGCTGCATGGGCTCGCCGCAGCACCTTCGCTCCAAGTACGGCCAGGGCTACACGGTGACCATCAGTCTGCAAAAGACCCTGGAAACCGATAGTGCCTACGTCGATTCAGTGCAGACGACCGTACGGCAGCGACTGCCTAGTGCCGTTCTAAAAGACCACCACCAGTCGCTGATGCTGTACCACGTCACCGACCAGAGTCAGCGGTGGTCGGCCATCTTTGCCGCCATGGCCAGCCTCAATGAGCAGTTCGACTTTGAGGACTACTACGTGTCGGATACGACGCTTGAAAACGTGTTCATCATGTTTGCCCGCCATCAGGTAAAGGAAGAGGACTTGGAGGAGAAAGAGGATGACAAGGAGGATTGAAGAGGGCGCGCATTTTTTGATACAAACCTGTAAAACACATGTACAAAGCGATTAAAAATTTTATATAAACAAGATGAGAGTTAGAAGCTTTGGTATTTATTTTGAAAGGGCATGAATACTGTTGGACAGAAGAAATTTTGCTTCATGAAAGTGGTGGTGGTGGTTTGAGTATTCACGGAGATTAGCTGAAGAAAGTTGTTGTTGTTAGAAAGTGGAGGAATGCAGAATTTTTTTGAAAAAACTTGGGTAATACATCAGGGAAAAAGGTAAAGGGAAGATTGGATACAGAGTGATCATTTTGCCGTCCGAGAGATGTCATTGCGGCATCGGGCACATTTAGGCGCGCTTGTAGACTCGAGTGGAAGTGATGTCGCCGATGGTGCAGATCTGTAAACAAAACGGCGTTAGCTCATGTTTTGGGCAAACAAAACTGTCTTACCGTCTTCAAGTGAGTGTCCGTAAACTCGCGGACAATCTTCACCTCTTTGTCGCCCTTCTGAATCTGAACCAGAGAGTCGCCCTCCAGAGTGATGACCGTCTAATGACAACAAACAGTTAAAGTGAATAGTAAGGCTACCAAAAGCTGCTGCAACACGAGCCACACATACCTTGACAGTCTTGCCATCCATGCGAGTCTCTTCAAACTCTTCGCCAAGCTTGAACTTGATCTCAGTGGTCTTCAGCGTGGTGATCGTCTTGATGGTGTATGTATCGCCATCGAGGGTGATCTCAATCGTCGGCTTGGACGTCTTGGCCAGGTTTCGCAAGATGAAGCCGACATCGAGCGCCTTGAGGAAGGCGTCAAAGTTCTCGCCACTCTCGTAGAGGTACTTTCCGACGATTTGGACCATGGTGAATGGAGAGTTCGGTTCGTTGATTGAACAGAGTTCTGAAGAGTTGAAGAGAGCGAGCAACAGTGTCAACACAAGGGAACTGGGAAAGCAATGGGTACAACTTACTACCGATCGGCGAAAGGGAATGAATGCAAATGAGAGGCAAAGCAGGCTGGCGTTTTAAGGCAACAACAAGCGAAGCATTTCAACTTGAGTCACAAAGTGGCCGTCGCAAAGCGAGGGGAAGCGGTACTTTCACAGCGTAACCAGAGGGCAGCAATGTGGTGCACTGGGTGAGTAAGTCCTGACTCTTTTTGCGACGGCCAGTCAGCGCCTCTGTTTGCAGTGAACTTGCGTGTACCGCAAGGAGGGGCATAGTGGACGGCTGTTGCGTGGCAGACTGCCATGCTCCAGTGAAGAAGTCCACGCCCCCGTTGCAAAAAGGAGTGGAAGTTGTGAAATAGCCACTGGCAAAAAATTTCACAAAGCGCTGACCACCTGTTGCCAGGCGGCACTTTGCCGCCAGTTTGTGAACATTGCACACTTTGCGGCAACTTTGCCTTCATCGCGAAAGCGAACACTGAAAGTCAGGCGTTTGAATCACCGCTGATTTTCAGCAAAACATTTTTTTATTTGTACAGTTTTAAGGAACTTGATTGAATCATTTCAAAAACGCCTAACATTATAATACACTAGATATTTTAGCACAATAAATAACAACAATAAATAAATAACTGTAAAGTGATTTTTTACTGTCAGACGTACAGCACCTTACCGCTGCCCATTTTCTGCGATAGTTTCTCCTTTTCAAACGAACCTTCCAGACTGGACGGTGGTGTTTTGACGATAAGTGGCCAGTGTTCCTCCTCCTTGTACGTGAGCATCCGCACGAAGGCAAAAAGAAAGAGCAGTATGGAGAGGACGAGCAACGTCAGGCCGGAGTAGGCGATGCTTTTCGCCAGTCGATCTTCACTTCCGTCGAGCATCATGTCGGAGGCAAGGCCGAGGACAAAGAGGCCACCGAGAAGGCAGGCCATGCCCGCGGCGTTTGGGTCAAACCAGTGCTCATCGGAGTACTTGAGACTTTGAGACATCGTAGCAGCACTCAGCAGGTTAAATTGGGGGGAGAGGTAAGTGGGTGATCAGTTGAGATTCAATATGCTGAGTTCACCGAAAAAAAAATTGTAAACAAACACATCAACAACAAGTACTGTCAAAAAGTACTGTCCTGTCCCGACTCCTGAGGAGCCTGTCCGTCACTGTCAACGTTTTCTTTTAGACTAGAAGTGCAAATCTTTGCTCATATTTAGAGACTAGAATGCTCTCGTTCGCTCTGCTGATGATCAGCAGCAATCATCCTTGTGACGACTGTTATTGCCTGTCCCCGTGCAGACCTATCATAAGATGATTACAGAAATGGCTGATTAGATCATCAGTCCCAGAGGGAGAGGGAAAGAGAGAAAGGCGATGATGATACCGTGTGGAAAACTTTTTTCACTCTTGGATTATACATTAGCGCCAGTGGTGGTGATGACACATTGAGCACCACACTTACTGCCAGACTAATCAAAAACGGAAGATAGCAGCACAAACCCTACTTTTTCTTTGTGTTTAGTTTAAAAAGCCACTTTGCAACCCTGATTTAAAATAGTTTTTCCAAAGAGGAAAAGGACAATTCAATGTAAGACAACGTAAGTAGTGCATTTATTATCACTTTCAACTTCTGAACACAACAACGTTCAACACACGAATAAATAAATAAATAGATAGATTTGTCAGATGATGTCAAATGAGGTTTGCCGGATTAACTGACTGATTTCACTTTGTTTACGCCTTTTTGTAGTCGTCGTGCTTTCCGTAACCGTGCTCCTCATGACCGTAGTGCTCCTTGTGCTCGTACTTTTCCTCCTTAATTGGAATGATCACCTTCACCGGCACGGGAACCTTGTACGGCACCTTGATGATCTTCACCTCGGGAATCTTTTTGACCACTGCGTAGGGCACCTATTTTGTTTGAAGAGCAGTGTTTTACTAATAGAATTTACTAAAAATTATCTTCAAGTTACCTTCACTGTTTTCGTCTTGTGAATGACGTGATGCGGACATTCGTAGTGGTAGTTGGCAACGACAAGAGCGACAAAGGTGGCGAGCAGTGCCGAGAAAATGATGATTCGGGACATCTTTTTGAAGTTGTGATAAAAACTGTCAACAGAGACTGAAATCGAGTAATGAACAGTGTAGAGTCTACTGAACACCTGTTTGGTCGAGGAAAAGAGGGCGACAGTTGGCTTTTATATGGCTGCAAAATGAAGAGAAACCGACAAGCGGGTAAACTGAAAGCTGTGGGCGTGCACTCAGTTGTCGTCATTGTTGTTGTTGTCCGATGTCAGTGACCAGAAACTGAAAAATAAGAGTGAGAGAAAATAAAAGTGAGAGTCGTTCCTCTGATTGTAAGTGCTCAATTGCTCTCCCGCACTCAATTGAAGTCTATTTAGTCTCAATGTTAGAGGCGATTAGACGGGAAAACAACAACAAGCGAACAAAGTATGCAAATGACTTCAAGCCTGATTAAGCATAATTGTCATCGAGAAGTGCGCCTTGTGACATGTTTTGGCTAATGTTTTTTAATATTTAGACCACCAACGACTTTCAACTGATACAAGTGATGATGTTTTAGCTTTGATGATGAAATGATCAATTAATTAGAACAATCATATATCTGCCCCTCACACTCTGCCTCACATGTCGTCTGACACGCGTTTCAGCGCAAACTCTCCCTTTCCTTTCCTTTCCTTTCCTTCACACCTCATCAGTTGACACTTGCAATTAGCAACTAGCTCAATTAGCTGACCTTACTCACTACTAGATTAGAAAGAACAAAGAACACATCAACGCCGCCAATAGAACATGTGTCCAGTGATCTATGGAACAGTTCAGCAAACAGAAAGGAAAAGAGAGCGTGGAAGAGAAAAGCAGGCAAAGTGTGGCCAATTGGTCAGGGCCAAACAGACTGCCAGACAGACAGACAGACAGAGATAACCGACTGACTGACCGCCATTTTTGGTTAGCCCCAACACCAAATGAACCGAGACACCGTTAATGTGCACACACACACACACAGGTTGTTTGCAACTCATTACATAATGGCACCTATTGATGACTGTCTGCTTACGTCATAGGTGAGCTACCATACTTTGGCTTAAAAGTGGAAAAGGTATAACCATTTTGTTTGCCAGCTTTTTACACAAACATTTTGTTTTCTGAGACAGTAAAAAGTGCACCGAAATATAATGACGCCAAGTGTAGCCAGACAGAAATTATTTTCAGTAATTAGTGCCGATCTCTCTTTCTCAAATCGGCGCCCGTTTTTGTCTTTAAAACGGACTTCGCGACAAAAATTTAAGCTATCAGAGTAACTGGAAACGGTAACTAGCAGTGTCTGTCAAAATTTGTTTGTTATCTTAAACAAACCACGGGTGATTTAAAAATTTAATTAAGCGTTAACAGCAGTTGTTAACAGCAGCATTTGATGGTTGTTCAAGACGCATTTACACACATTGGCAGATTTAAAGATAAACCTTGATTTAATAAAAACAAAAAATGTAATCGTTTCAGTGACTAATTGGATAATGATTGTAAATGCTTACGCAAACACTTGTCAGACTAAAACACGTGTAAACTTTAGATTTTTATAGTTCGATTTAATAAATAAATAAATAAGGTGTTTACAGAAAATGGCAAATTACAAAAAGACTGATGACATTATTGTTGAGTTTGATTTTTGGATAGTTGGTTTTTGCTGAACACAATGATCACCCCTTTACGCCTTAGCCTTGCCACCCTCTGGAGCTGCGATCTTCTTCTGCGGCTCATCAGCAGCTGCGTAGTGCTCATCGTGGCCGTAGTCATCGTGGCCGCTGCCGCCGTGGTAGCCACCATGCTCATAGCTGCCAGTGTGGTACTTCTCCTCCTTTACCTTCACGTACACGGGCACCTACGGCGAAAATCAAAAGCTTATCATTTTGATTCAAAAGCAGCAGCAGAACCTACCTTATAGGGAACATGAACCGGATACTTCTCATACTTGTACACGGGATACTTCTCATAGACCTGAAAGAGGGCAGTGTTAAGGACGGAAACCGCACATTTTTTTGCTTAAGGTCATCTTTCGCTTTTCAACTTACCGTATAGGGAACTGGTACGTGCACGGTGTGGTGCTTGACGGTCATCTTCGGGTAGCACTTGTGGTGGTAGCCTCCGTGGCCGTAGTTGCCAGCCACCAGAACCGCCGCAGCGGCCACCACGAGGAAGGAGATGTAGTGCATGACTGGGAAGGTATGACTAAGAAAAGGGATGAGATGGGAGTGGGAGTGTGACTGACTTGGCGCAGACTGACTGACTGATGCTAGCGGAGAGTGCCACAGTCAGACCTTTTATATATGAGAAGGAAAATCGGTAAACACTTTTTAGCTCTCACATTAGTAGTTGATCCAATCAATACAACGGTTTTCTCTTTTCTCTCTTTCTCTCACCTAACACTCTCACTGTGACACTGTGTGGCGATTAACAGGTTAAGGCTCTTTGCCCTCTTCACTGGCTTGGCTGCGCCTTCAAATTAGAGGTAAGCGTTTTAACTGCTGCTGTATCAATTGGTTATAAGTACTTTTTGGTGCTAGCAAAAAAGTTGGTCAAACCAAAGTTGTAAACAGTAAAAAATTTTATTTTTTTGTTTTTAGTCATCAGAATAGAATATTTAAAACATGAGAGGCAGAATAGAATGCGTAATTAGCTGAAAGTTTTCCAACGCCAGCACTAAATGGTCAGCAATTAAATTAAATATGCCAACCAACGCATATGGCACAGTAATGGAACCAAGAGAGCTGCTGCCCTTGAAATGTACAAACTTCAAGAGATTGAAGAGTTCAACCCTACTAACCTTATGCTATGAATGCCAGCTTCCGCACAGTGCACAGCCCTTTTGTACAGTTACAAAAAACAAATTGAATAGACTCTATTATCTGAAGTACTTTTTTGTAAGGCATTTTGCTACCCAAACTAAACAGACTTTTTATCTACTTAAGGGCCAAAACTCGATAGCTCTTTGTGCAAAAACTATTGTCAATAGTTTTGTTTTGTTAAGACTGAACTTGAAAGGAAAATAAAACTAATGGCTGAAACTAAATATATATTTCCAAAATTTTATTTTAGTGAAAAAGAAGTGTATTTGTCAAACAAACATCGCAAAACTCAAAAACAAACGTGAAAATGTTTATGTACAAAAATGTTTGATAAATGTACAACATTTGAAAAAACAAATTAACCTCTAATAAATCTTTGAAAGGAAAGCAGTAAACAAATCATCGGTACATGGTACTTTGCAGCTGTTTTCTTTACAATTGTTCGTGGTGCTGAGTGTGCTGGGTAAACAATAATGTATAGGTAGTGAAAAACAGATTATTTAAGACGTTTAAAAGATGTTATAAAGATGAGAAAATGACACCCCAAATGAGCGAGATAGTTAGGAACAATGGAAAAGACGTCGAGGTTTTCCCTGCGCCTGCCTTTTGGTACCAGGAACGTGATCCGGTGGTCCTGGTGCCGACGCCGCCTCTGCCCCGGTTGCCGCCCCCACGACCACCACCAGCCCTTCCGACGCCTCGATTAGCGTAGAAGGGCATCAGCCCCTTGTCTACACACCGATCCAGTGAGCTGATGTACACCTGGCCAACTGAGGCACAGCGACTGTAGGGATCAACCAACTGGGTGGGGTCAGCAGCAGGATGGCACACTCCATCGTGTTCCACAAAGCCGACGCTGCAGGAGCATCTCCAGCTGGTGAAGTCGCCTGAAGTGGAGTGGCAGCTTGAGTGGACATCAACGGCTCGACATTGGCCGCTCGATTGACAGACACTGCCGAGGGCCGCCTCGTTCAGGCAGAACCTCTTTCGGTGGCGACTGTTTCTGAACTTGTTTGTTCCAAGTTGTAGATCTGTTTTATCATTCGATGTTGATGCAGTGCCGCAGATGCAACTGTTAGTTTCACGGTCACAACTGGCTTTGAAAATGGGCGAGCAGCCTGAGTGTGGGTACTCGGTGTAGTTGCATGTCGGAGTGAAAGTTGCTGGAGTGCTGGTGCTGGTGCTGATTGAAACTGATTGGCTCGTTATCAAGGCAGCTGATGACACTGATGGCGTTTCAGTAGAAATTGCCACTGTTGACAATTGTCGTCGATTTCGAATGCTCGTGGTGGTGGTAGTGGTCACTGGAACTTTGAAGAGGTATACTTTGGTAGTACTGGTAAAGTTCGGAAGTTTGGAGCAGTGAACAAGGCGAAGTGCCGATGTGCTGAACAGTATAAAGAAGATAAGTAGGGTACAAAAGAGTGGTTGTAAATTAAGATGGGAAAGTGATTTGGTGCATCTGGAAAGGGCTGGAGATGAGTGTGGACAAAGTGTTTGAATTAAGATTGCTTTAGGGTGAAGATTTGATGAAGTTGTTTTGTGGTTTGGAGGCTCAGGAGGAAATATTGGAGTACTGGTCAGCGTGAAGGAGGAAGTTTTGTTTAGTTTAGAGCTTGTCATTTTGAAAATGTGTTTGTTAATTGTATACAAAGTTTGAATGATTAAAAAATGTGTTTATGCGCAACTTTTATAAGAAACGTTTCAAAAAAGCAAAAAAACTTAAAAACAAGAAAAAGATTGAAAAATGATAGTAACAAAAAAGCCGCCACCGTTCATTACTGTAGCAAAATGTCGTGTGCCAGAGAGTGAAACAAAAAATCAAAGCACAAATGTTTTGTTGTTGGTGCGTTCTGGTGTCCTGGTTCCACGAAAGCACTAAAAATTCAAATGAGCAGTACAACTGCGAGGAGCTCCAGTTTAGAGGCACAGCTTGCAACGTGTCTGAGAAGCCCCTCGGACGTCATTTGAATGGTAACGCGTCACTGACTTTTCAATTGTTCAGCAGTCTGGGCTGCTGGTCTTTTCTGGTCTGCTCAGGTTTGGTCGTGCTGCTGCTGCTGCTTTGGTAGTCCACCTCAAACTCATTAAATCGGTGGTCAGTGACAGTGCTGGACAAAATGTAATCGAGAGTGAAAGTGAGCAGTGAGCGGTGTGTGACACACGCGCTTAGGCAATTGCCGACGAATCATTGCCTCTAATGGCCTGCTCTCTCAGTGAGGGTCGGGTAATGAAAGACAACGACGGAGTAAAAGGAGAGAAAGAATGAACGGAACCATTTTGACAATTTGAAACCAGTGGCAACTGTGTCAGTTGTAAACTCTGTTTGTGTGACCAGAAACATAGGCGAAACAAAACGGGTGGTCACTTTCCACCTGCCCGGATCACCGGGACATGTGGTCGGGGATTTGGGGTATTCAGGTGACCACTGCCTGGATCACTTTTATCGGTTTCTCTCTCTCTCTCTCTCTCTCTCTCTCTCTCTTTCTTTTTCCTTCTCTTTCTATCTTTTTCCTTCTCTTTCTCTTTTCTCACACGCCGATTAATTACCACAAGTAGGTAATTGCAGAAACTTTGTGGTTAGTCAAGAATGAAATAAAATATTAATTGACTTCTACAAAAGCATAATCTTCTAAAATCATTTTTTTGAGAAACTTTGTTACATTTTGTTAAAAAATAAGTAAACAAGTTTTAAAACTGACTTATTAAAAATATTTTGGTTGTTTTAAACCACAAAACTACTATGTAAAAATTCTTGTTTGTTTCGAATGACTATTTTTTATTGTGGTCAATGATAGAAAAGGTCAGTTCAAATGAATTAAATTAAAAAGTTGACCAAATGCGTCAGCGGATAGGGGCGGTTTTCAGCTTACTAATTAAAACTGATCTGCAAATTAAATGGTTTCCTGGCTAATGGAAAGTAAAATAATGAAACGGCTCTTTACCTGGCAAAGGATCTAAAGGATTAATAATTGCAGTAGCAGGCTTGTTCATAAAAAAGAGAACGGTATATTGAAATTACGTGACTAAAATAAATCGCCTAAAACACAATTGTTTTTTGTTGTCAAGCATTTTGTTGTAACTTTAAAGCATGTTGTGTGTGTAAACTAACTTAATTTTTTTAAATTTACTAACAAACTTTTAGTTTGTGAGCGAAAAATTGCACAATTATTATTTTTAATGTGTTTTAAAAGTAATATAGTTTTGGTTATATTGATAGCAATTTCTACAAAACACACAATGCATGATAAGCCATTTTCCTATTTATGAGCCTCACCTGATGAAATAATTAAAAAAACTTCAGTTATATTCAATCAAAGTAATCGACATTTACGTCAGCCGCTGGTTATGAATGTGAGAAGAATGCACAATTGCTCGCTTGGGAAATGACAGCCGAGATGCCATTAACAAAAAAAATGTGTTTGAATAGCAAAATATATTATTAAAAACAAAATGACTGTCTTCAAAAAAGAAAAAACTCAATTGAAAAGCTGTATGATAAGTGACATTTAAAAACGTAGTTCAGGGTAAAAGGGTTAAACATTTATTTTATGATTTGTTATTGAGCTCATATTAGCAAATTCCAATCTTTATTTAAAAACAACCTTATTTAGTTTTTGACAAACTAAAAATATTTTAACATAATCAAATTAACATTTTTGTTTTTATTAAAAACTTGTAATTGCTTTATTTTAATTTTTTTATAACAAACTATTTATTTTGTTTCGACAAATAATTAGCCAACTAAATTGCCAAATAAATTTGAAACATCAAAGATTTTTTGTGTTGTCAAAAACAGGCAACATTAACTAAGTTATTGTTTAATAAGCCTGACGTTAAGGTTGCTGATTTTGATTTTTGTCAACGTCAATAGTTAAATTTATTAAAAAAGCTTCCAAAAACTTCCGATAAGTTAATTATTCGTTTAAAGGCAAATTAATGAGTGAAAATGGGCAGGCTTTTAGAAAGGAAAAGCAAAGTATATTTTACCAAAGTTATAAAAACTGGCTATTTTTAGCGGCTAAATATTCATTTAGCATTGAGGGATGATTACGGAGCAATATTTGGTCAATTAATATTAAATAAATGGAATTTTTATGCTACTTAAATTTGGTTTTTCTGTTTTATCATTTTGAAATTAAAAAAGTAAAACAATTATTAAATTGACAAGCTTTAATTTTAATAATTTGCAACTTAAAATGAAACGCACTAGGCAGTTCTGCAATTGTAGTTTTTTTATAGTACTATTCGACAATCTCAACCATCAATAAGACGAGTTAAGAACATGATCATTCAACTGTAAGGCAAATGAGTTTCGCTTACTAAATCTACAAAAAACTAATTTCAGAACATTTTCGATTGGTTATTTTAAAAAGCCTTTTTTAGAAAAGATTTATACAATGCGCGCAAATATCAAAATATAAAATGAACATCTTGTAGTAATGCTGAATATAGAGTATAAATAAAAAATTGTTGTAAAAAATTGTAAAATAAGTTTTACTGTATTAAAATCTTTCATCGAAAGTATTGTAAATATTATTAAAAAATTTCAATGTTTTAAATTATTAATTAAAAATAAATTTTTATCAAATTATTTTTTTAAGTTTTATTTAATGTGTTAAAAATGGCTCAAAAATAAAAATTTTGTGTATCATTTTAACTTTGAACTTTACAGCCAAATATAAATGTGATATTGTACAAAAAACTAAAAACAATTTAAAATTGCATTTTTAGTTATTTTGTTTTTTTGTAGTTAGTCATTAAGTTAATTAAATACACTTTGAAGTGCAGTAAAACAAATGTTAAACATAATTAATATAATTGCTTCTACAACAAACTTTTTAAAATGTTTTATCTAATTTGTAAAAACCATAACTTTACACAATTTAATCTAAAATGGTTTTTCTTGCAACTAAAAATTAAAATAAAAAAATATATTAAAATTTGCATTATAAAGCATCCAAGTTTTTTTATTATTTAAAAATGATTTTTTGCTGCACTGTACTGCTTTTACTGACCAACACCTAAACCCATAAAAGATTTTGTGAGTGCACACTCATGTCGTTGTATTTTGTCTAAATACTCTGTGCTCAGATAAGATGTCTCCTCTGGATGAAGTACAAATTCATTTTTATTACTTGTACATAAAAAATACTGACAAAACTGAAAAAGAAAAGAAACTAAATAGAGAGCAAAACAAATCGGTAATAAAAGTCGAGTTGAGAGTGACTTCAGCAGATTGCTGTTCACCAGCTACATTCTGTTTACAACTTTATTTCTGGTAAAAAGCACAACTACTGTACTGTATTTGATAGAAGAGAGGAGGTGAAGACAAACTAACATGCTGGCTGGCAAAAAGTTCTAAGAGTACTTTTGCAAGTACTGCTATTTTTAATGCTGACCAAAAACAAATCTGAGTGTTGTTAGCAGAGATTTTGTTTGTGACATGTACCACACAGTGTCGGAGAGGAAAAAAAAGAAGAAGAAGAAGAAGGACTGAGGGCTGCAAATTTGATTCTGATCCGCACAGCGGAAATGGGTAGACGTGCCAGTCCAAGCCTACGCACACACAGTCTTCAGTGGAACTGGGCTAGCAATGCTGGCACTACCTTAAATCCTGTGGCTCACTTGTTCTTCCTTTTTTCTTGGCAAAAAACGCTATAAATGGCTAGAATATTCTTTGAATAAACTAAAATTTTTTAACGCCGTAAATGGCTTGGTTTGAGCAATTGATGCCAAAAAGAGAATATGCTTATAAGTTAATCTATTTTTTTCCTAATAACCTTTGATTTTTTTCTCTTGAATAACCCTTTACTCATTTTCAACTTTTGACGTGATAACTACATTTCATGTTTGTAGTTGAGCAATATTTTGTTTTTTCTCTCATTCACCCTCTTTCACCCCTTCTTCCATTTGTCATCTTCAGCTGCCTACTCTGAATCCTCTCACGTACGTCAGGTTTCGTCCTCGGCCATCATCATCATTCTCTTTCTCTCTCTCTTTTTCTCCTTGAGCAGACAGGAAAAAACTGTCTCCTCTTTAGTTACTCTTTCATTCTCTCTCATTCTCTGCTTCGTTTCCCTTTCACGTAAATCCCTGGCACTGCCTGGCCAATCGGTCAGCAGACACAGTGGCAAGCTCACACAAATGCAAACGCAAAAGCAGGCCTTAGTGTCAGTGTGGAGCTTTAACGATCAGACGACGACGGCGTCGACAACAATTCATCTCTGCCTGGGCGCCACCAGCACCGCACATTGAGCAGGACCAGCACCAGCAGCACCACCGCCCAAATGGCATTCAAAATGTCCTGAACCTTGAACCGTCAGGCACATTTACACTGCGGCGACGGCACTGGCAGCAGCAGCAGCACTACTCTACTCTTTGCGTGATCTGCTTAATCGATCAGCAAATCGCCGAGGTTAGCAAAACTGGTGCCCACACATACCCACACACACACACACTTCTTCCTTTTCCTCTTCTTCTTCTTCTTAAGTACAGAAATTGAAGTATAGAAAAGAGTGTGCAGTGTGCAGACAAAATTGGAGAATTGGTGGCAGGAAAAGGAACGCAAGAAAAAAAGAAAGAAAGAAAGGAGTGAGAGAATCAGTGAGAAGTGAACAAGGGAGTTGTGAACATGATTTACTTGGATTGTGGAAAATGTTCCTCTCTTCCTTTCTTCTTCACTTTCTTTTTCTCTGAACAGAATATTTCATTGAGAAGAACTTGAACTTGATTTTCGAGTCTGCTTTTTCCTCTTCTCTACGCGTGCCTTTCTTTCTCTCAGTCTGTGCGAATACCACAGCGAACGTCAGAATGTTCTTCTCTTCATTCTGCTATGCGTCTTGACGCCGCATGTTCGTTTCGTTCTCTCTCACTTTCTCTCACCACTTTCTGCCAATACTTTAATTTTACTGTTGACAAATCAAATGCTTCAGAGGCGGCAATCATTGTAGATGTGATTTCTGTTCTCAGTTTCACTCTTAAGTGGCTGAACTTAACTGCAAGAGATTTTTTTTATCAAGTCCTTATGTTAATATTATTGTACTCAATGAAATGTTTTTGAGACAAACTACATTAATTATTTGTGTTGAATATTAATTACCATAACATGCTTTACATAAAACTAAAAAACAAAGGTAAGTTTGCTCATCAAGTTTACTAACCATTTTACTAAAGTTTTGTATTGACGCCGTTTAAAAGCAAAAAAAATTTGATTTAATAGTAATGTTTGAAAACATTAACTAGAAAAACGATACTATAAAAATTGTGTACAATTTTTTATCAGGTTTTTTATCAGCCTATCCCTAAAAAAATGATTTTTCTCCCTTTCTCCGCACTGACTCTTT
>JAALOO010000365.1_pt1 | contig 40604 bp, 41 predicted proteins | sample 7257641 | NCBI WGS metagenome assembly JAALOO01 (sample SAMN14085613, study PRJNA598686) | mite metagenome | biome: ENVO:01001000; feature: ENVO:01001002; material: ENVO:01001226; isolation source: single female mite from University of Michigan culture on fish food culture... ...
ATAAGCGATTTTAATTGTAAACCAAACAACACATTTAAATTGATACATTTTATTTATTGCTCAATTTGTCGAGAAATCTTAAAGGTGAACATGATGAACTCAAAGTAAATGAGAACAAACTTGGTAAAGGAAGTCATTGAGATGAGGCCAAAGCCGTAGCGTGGTTCCGAGTAGCTGATGCCGTACTTTTTCCCTTGAAACTTGAAGATGTAATGAGCACATTTGAGCCTGCAATCGAGACTGAAGTGGCCGCTGGGCGCTCTGGCCATGATGCCGGGCAGCTGTTTTACGCCCCGGTGAATGCGACTAGTGTAACTGGCCGCTATGAGGTGAAAAAGAATGATGGCCAGGAACTGAAACAGGATAGAGTTGGCGTAGAAGAAGGTCCCCAGGTAGTTGAAGGTGCCCAGGGCGGTGAGCAGCAGGAAGGAGGAGTTGACCGGCACCAGGAGGATCAGGTAGATGAAGAGCATCGCCCCAAAGTAGCAATTTGCGTAGAGAATGTGGCAGAAGGTTTCAGTGTGGTAGGTGAAGAAGGCGCACAGTCTCGCCTCAGAAGGTAATCGGCCGTTGTTCTTGCTCTTCCCCTTGTTCTTTCTCTTCAGCAGTCGATCAATCTGCGAGAGGCGAATGAAGAAGATGGAGGAGAAGGTGAGGATGACCATTGAGACGATTCCATCCGCCATAATAAGCCAAATGTGGGCAAGGTACAGTGAGAAGGCGTTGGCTTGCATAAACAGAAAGGCCACCAGTCCGCTGACTGAGCCAAAGAAGTACAGGTGGTAGTTGTTCAGTATGACGATACGAACTGCCACAATGAAGAGCACCGCAAAAAAGGCCGTGTAGAATTCGAAAAGGTAATAGAAACCCCACCGGTACAGATTGACAATCATTCGCACCATGTCGTCCACTTCGGTGATCTTACGACTGAGCCTTGTTTTAAAGCTGGCTTTCAGGAAATAGTCATTATTCTGACCAAAGATAGTGTTCTGCACCAGAAACAGCGGAACTTTAACTTTCTCATAGGCTCGGATAAGCTGGCGGTTTTTGTAGGTAAAGCCGGCGCCGTGAAGAATGAACTGCAGCGTGAAAATGTTCAGGTACTGCGGACAGTCGAAGAAGAAGGTAATGTCAAAGCATACTAGTCGCAGAAAATCATTCAAGTTGAAGAGCATTAAAAGAAGCAGTTGGACGCATTTGAAGGCAAAGAGGACCATTATGACGGCGATTGGTTTGTAGATTTGTCTACCTTTGTTGTGCTCTGGAGTGATCTTGAATACATCCTCTAGGTACCACCGTATTTGCTGTTTCATGTTCCAAAACTGCAGACACTTTGGAAAACCGGCTATTTTAAAGATATTCTTTAGCGTATCCATTTTTTCGGGTTTTAGCTTTCAAGCGTTGTTTCAAATGCTAATTTGAATAAGCTTGCAAAATGGAAAATGAGTCAAAAAGTTTTATGCTTCTTTGATTGACTTTATGATTTTCAAATTGACATTAGGTGTGCTCTTGTAAGTTTACACCAGTGAAAAACATTTGCCATTCGCACACTCAAACACTGAATGATTGATTACTCAGTGTGTAGCTGTATACTCAATAGAAAAACATATTTTGAATTTTTGCATATTTTTGTGTGCTTAACTTTATTTTTTTGTAAAAAATGTAATAAATTGCACCAAAATTTATTTTTTTAATTCGTTTTATTGACAAGTGGAAATTAACGAAAATTGTTAAGAATGTTTTACATACGCAAGTTTGTCATCATGAATGAAAATATGTGAAATGCATTCAACTATTTTGTTTTGAAAACTATTAAAAAACAAACAAATAGTAAATCTGGCAAGATCAGTTTTAACATCAACAAAAATACTTGCAAATCAAAGAAAAGAGCAATAACATTAAAATAAAGCTGTTAAAACGTCATCAATCAAAAGAATCATCACAAAAAGTTGTTGTATGGGAGTTATGAACTTAAAATAATAAAAACAATTGCTCAATTGAGCATGTTACAGCATATTCCGGTATACTACATTTTCCAAGTTAATGTTTAAGTTCTCCGGTGGGTCGATAAAAACGGGTTCATCCGCTTCTCCATTGTCGATATCAAAGTTAAGAATGCCTGAAAATTAATAGAAAAAAGCTCAATTTAAATTGAATGCACAAATCAGTGCGAACAGTCTTCTTACCGACAAAATTGCGAAGAAGATTCCGGCGAGCGCGATTCTCCCCTCGAATGTTAGGAGGAAGCGGCGGAAGGACTGCATTTCGCATTTCCGCCAAGTTAAGCATATTAAAAGGGCGGAATCCAAGTGCCTCGCCCACGTTTAGATACTGGGCAATGTCATTGACGTCGATCTCCTGCATTTCAGGCAGCCAATCACCGCGACGGAACTGCTCGTAGAGCTGGAAAAAGGGAGCGTACAGGGCGTCCTCGTTCGGTGGATTTTCGGCGCCATTGCCTTCTGCCAAAATCACATTGAGACGCTGCACAAAGGCGTGGCGAAACTGCGCCAGCCGCACTTGATCACGATTCGGATTCGGGTTGAGAAAGATCCACTCTGGACGCTCCTCGGGAAAGTCGGTGAAGAGTGTCTGCAGCCAGCGCGACACGAGGATACTCCGACGAAAGTAGTTCATCTGATGCAGTGCCGCATGACGCAACGGGACCGGTGGAGACCGGTCGAGAATGGCCAAACGCTGCGACAACTCCGGCTGCGTTTTCTGCAGCGTCAGCCGAAACTCATGCGCCCTCAGCACCGAGCCAAACTTACCCAGGCAAAACTGCTGACAGACGTTGCTGTCCAGGCAGTTGAGCAGTTCAATGCGATTCGGGTGATTGTACTGGTGCAGGGTGAATGTCTCCAGGCGTCGCAGAATGGGCCGCATCAGCGCCACGTTCAGTGGAATGGTGTTGTCGCAGTGGAATATGTTCAGGTGGCGCAGATTGTCCTGTGTGGCCAGGTGTTGCCAAATGTCCGTCTGAATGCGCTTCGACTCGGGCAGCTCAATCAGCGTGATAGTGGTCAGGTTGGGGAAGGCCTTCAGCACCTCCACTTGGTCAATGTCAAAGGTGTTGACCACCAGACTGGTGACCGCCTCGGCGAAGTGCGCCTGCAGCACCTTCGTGATGACGTCCAGGGCAGTGTCGGTGAAGCGGCGCAAACACAGGTGGTCCTGTTGCTTCCAGCTGACGCCGGAGCGGTCGTTCAGGTTGAAGCGCTCATCGCGGGCGTTGAGCTCCGTGTCCTGGATCACAAACTGGCGGTAGTTGTCAAAGTTCATCTCACTGTTGAAGAGCTTCAGTGAGGTGCCCCGCCAGCCGCCCATCATCCGCGAGACCGCCTCGAACCATTTGTTGCAGACGAAGCTCTTCTGGACCACATCCGTCAAGGACATGCGGCTGGAGGCCTCCTCGAGAAGCAGCAGCACACAGTCGCTGGGCATATCGTTGACGTGCATCTTCTCAGGCAGGCTTCCTTTGTTAGTGGAGCAAGGCGGTGGTCGAGCCGTGGCCAGCATGAGAGTTTTGTTGGTCCGGAAGTTTGGCGTGTCAGAGATTCGAAAGTGTAAACACACTTGAAGTGACCGGAACAGCTGTTCTGATCGAGACAGATGTGTGTGTGTGTGTTTATTTGTTGCGCTGGTGGTGCTCAGTGAGTGCAACACATGACACTGCTGAATAGTGCTGGCGGTGACAAATTAGTTGACAGATACGGTAGGGGATTAGCGAGATGACCACCAGAACTGGCACTGACCAGAGAGATAGAGAGATCAAGCTGTGAAAATGTCAGATAGGAGAGCAACGCAGAAAAGAGGAGACACTGTTTTGAAGACTACCACAAGGGCGCTCCTACAGTGCTACCGTGTACTGAAACAGCACGTGCACGTTGGACGTGAAAAGTGTACCGCTTTGGCGGTTGCTTGCCAGACGGTATGCCGTCAGCTGAGGGCGGCAAGATGGGCGCCAGCTCTCCACTTTGGACCGACACGCTCATGATGACGCTGACTGGAGGTGTGGGCAGTGGTGCCCATTGGGAGAATGATGCACCTTTGTTAAGATCGGCAAAGTGTTGCTCGGTTTGTGCTCACTGTAGGAGCGGCCGTCCCTTGAGTAGCGCCGTCGCAGGACAGCTGCAGAAGAAGGCTTGAACCGCTGGTGTCTGACCAGAATCCTAGATGGCGGACAGATGACCGGGCACTCTCATTCGAAAAGTTGGCCGCCAATGTGTCGGAGTAAAAGATGAGTTAGATTTTAAAAAAAGTTGAAAGTTAGAAGATGAAAATAAAGAGTCGGTATTTAATGGATTCAATGGATTTTAAACATTCACAGTCACAAAGTAAGAGTTGGTGCTGAAGAGATTTATTCACAAAAAAACACAAAACAATACACACGGAGTGCTACTCTTTAGGCTAACTAACACACGGTTTTTGTTAGGTTTTGGAACCTTTTTGATTTTAGAACTGTCAAGCATTGCTTTTCCACTTTATTTAGAGTGGCGCATCTCATTGTAGTGAGCCAGTAGTTCTTTAGAGTAGATTGATTAAAGTTCTCTATCAGCTCACGCTCTCCCTGCCCTTCCTAACAGTTTTCCTTAACCAATAAAAACCACAAATTAGAATTCCAAACACTTAGAAAGAGTGACGCTTTTGGGCAAATGAAATACTATCGCATAACTCAACAAAGTCAGGGGAAAACGAGTTGAGTTACTCAATAAAGAAACACTGCAATTGTAAGAAGAGTTGCGTTAAAGTTATGGAGTGAAAAGGCAAAAATGTGAAAAGCTGTGTCAAAGTGAAATGAGGATTTTGGGTTGCAATATAGAGCAAAGGTGAAAGTACAAATTGCGTGTGGGAAAGTAGTGCCGGAAAACAAAATATGTACACAGTTGGCACTCTTCAAAACTCCGTACAAGTGGTGGTGCAAAAGAAAAGAAAAAGAATCAAGAAAAAAGGCAAACCTGTAGTGCAGGCACATTAAAGAGGTAGATTACAAACAGATTAGATTATCAACACCTGAAAAGTACAGCCAACTAGAGCTGTGGATTAACGGAGAAAAGTAGTTAAAGTTGGCTGCGCAGAAGCTTCAACGTGAATGTGTGTGGTTATGAATGAAGGCCGCTGAAAAAAGGGCAGGTAAGAGCACTATGAACATCACAGATTAGATTGATCAAATGTAAGCTTCGAAGGGAGGCGTCAATTTAGGCCTCGACAGCAGCAGGCAGTGGCTGTTCGACCACCAGGTTGTTCATGCCGTCTTGAGGAGCAGAGGGCGGAGAAGAGAGTGGAGAAGAGTCGGCGGGCACGTCCATCGACGGCGGAGAGGGAGAAAAGGATGCGGGAGCGACCACCTCTGAAGGAGCCTCTGCAGGAGCCGCCGCCGCCGCCACCTCCGCTGTGCCTTCGTTGGCAAACAACAAAGACGACATCATCGACGGCGGAGACACCAGCTCGGTAGGCGTCATGGGGGGTGAAGTGGCCTCCGTAGAGGAGTCCATCGACTGGTTGTCACTGCTACCGCCGCCGCCGCCCAGAACCATCACATTTTCATTTACCGGGGTCAGCTTCTTACCGGAGATGTTGTGCACGTGGCGCTTGTGCTTGTACAAGCCACTCTTCCAGGCGTACGTCTTTCCGCAGATGTTGCAGACATTCATTTTGTTGACGCCGTGTTCGCGTTTCACGTGCAGCTGCAGCTTTTCCTCGTCAAAGTACTGCTTCTCGGGGCACTTCTCGCAAACTAGGAACTGTCCGAGACCGCTCAGACGGTTCTGCTTCATCAGATGCATCAGATTGGAGTGCTTGAACATCATCGCCAGCTTTGCCTGGTTCTCGCGGTTGGCAATGCTTTCGTTGTCGTACTCATCCTCTTCATCGAAATCACTGCTACTTTGGGCAGCAGTTAGGGCCGCCTCTACTTCGTGGTCAGAAATACCATTTTCCCAGCCGCCCAAACTCAGCGCGGTGGGGTCCATGTTATAGGTGTAGTTCACCTCATTGATGCCCTCATTCTCGTCATCTGTCTCAGCAAAGCGTTCGTTTTTCGCCTTCTTCCGAGGGGAATCCATGCTCAAATCTTGAACCATCTCGGCGACACTGTTCTCTACGTTTTCGTTGCGCTGATTCTCCTCTTGTTCTTGTTTACAAAAATCGGCAAAACCATTCCCATTCTATAAAAGCAAACAAAAAGCTCGGTTACGCAAACAAAATAAGACACGAAGGTAAACTTTACCTGAATCGGTGTAATCGAAATTCCGCTTAGTGGTTCAGATTTAACCTTACTCAAAATATCCGATGCCTGCCGAAACTTCTGAGCAGCTAAAAGTGAAGAAAGAATTTCTTTCGATTTCATCTGCTGCACCATTTGATCAAATTGAAACGCTTGCTCCTGCTGTTGACGAAGTACTTCGACAAAACGCGTAGCCTCATTAGAAATTTGCGGTTGGTTTGAAGCAGCAAGAACGGCCTGAATCTGTTGTTGCAACAGAATTTGCTGCTGCTGTTGCTGTTGTTGTTGTTGTTGTTGTTGTTGTTGCTGCTGCTGCTGAAGCATATGCTGTTGTTTGCCGTTTCGCTTTCGCTTACTTTCAGATTCACTGGCGCTCATAGATCGCTTAATTGGCTGGTTGCCGTGTACTTGTTGCTGCTGAATTGACAAGAGCGAGTAACAACACCAGTTGAGAAGAGCTAAAGAATGCTTTCAGAGAGCCGACTTACCGAGAGCAAAGTTGTACCGGACGTGGTGTGTGCTTTCACGCTTTTGTGATTATCAGTTGACATCGTCAGTCTATGGAAGGCGCTTTTGCTGTCCGAGAAGGGCTTTCTCAAAAAGTTTTCAAAGCCCTTGATGCGAAGATGAGAGGCGGCACGTCGAAGATTTTCCACTCTATCTCGGGTGACGACAATCTGGCCGCGGTAGAGAAACTCAATCATTGACTCAATATCCTCCGGAGAAATGTCATTGATAACGAGAACGGGCACGTGAACTGAATCCTTGAATCCACTGAGGATGCTTCGAAAATAGTCAGAACCGGCGCTGAGGACGATTCGGTGAGCATTGAAGGTCTTTCCGCTCACTGAAACCATCACGTCGGACATTGCATTGGCGCTGTAGAACTCCTCAAAAGCGCCAAACATGTCGCTGAAGTGGGTAGAGCTTCGAAAGGAGAAGTTTGGATTCATGGTGGTCAAAGTAATCACCGTGTGACAGTACTGAAACACAAACTGAAATGATGAACAAAGAAAGTGATGCAGCGTGATGACGACGCCTTCAATGTGAAAAATAGAACATTTGGCGTTTCACGGCAAAGTCTGACGCAGGCACAAGCGTGTGAGTGTGAAGCTTGTCACGGCAGAACGGCTGAATCCGTTGAGATCTAGTGGAGACAAAATGTGATGATGATAATGCTGTCGATTAGTGAGTTGTGAGTCAATGTTAAGCTGATTGTCAAAGTGTGGTGAAATGTGTGCCGAAGAGAATACCACAGGGCGCAAGTGATAGCCGGTGAGGTAGTGTCCTACTCATTCACTGCTCGGTCACTCTCACTCCCTCACTCGCCTTTGCCCTTCGTTTCCTTTCATTTGCCGTACACTCCGAGGTGCAAAAGAAAGCGCACTCGCGCACCGAAACGTGTCAATGAGTCAAAGTCTGTTCTCTCTCTCTCTCCTTCACACTCTCTGCTTTGGTGGCTGCCGCTGTTGAGTGTGTCGCGTGAAGCTGAGCACGAAAGATTGACTAGGATTGACGGTGAAACGAAGAGGCAGAAGACCGAAGAAGTGAATAGGGTGATGAAGAAGGAGAGGAGGAGGAGGACAGTGGCCAACAGGTCTGTCCGTCTGTTTCTGTGGCTGTGTGTGTTCTACAGCTGCTAAATCTCCTCTCTTTGGCTGGAAAAGAGAAGCGAGAAAATTCTCTCTTCTTTGGAAGAGAAACTCTGGCAACATTACTAGAACCATCAGGGACTGTCTGTCACATACATTTGATCCATGACCTGAAGTGGCTGGGTGCCCCTCTGAACTGCGGCAATTGCAGGAAATCCTTTCGCTTTCGCTTGTGTGGTTTTTTATGGCTCCTATCTCCCCGTGCATCCTGGAGGGTAATGGTGGTGGCGGTGCATCACTGCCGCTGATGAACTGAACGCCTGGAGCAGTACTGTAATAACTGAAATATTCTCCCTTCTCGCTTACACAGGCACGAATTCTCCCCATCTGCCATTTCATGGGCAGCACATCCTTCTTTTTAGGTGCTACAGGTGAAAATGTAAGAAGGGATTTGAGTGAGAGGTAAAGAGGGAGCAATGGCTGTCTACAATTCGGAGAAAAAAGAGGGTGACCGAGCATAGGCTACTTCCTGTGCGTGACATTTACGAGAGAGGCCGCAGAGATTTACCCGAGACTGGTCATTGGTCACCACACTTCTACACTGCAGCATCTGTGGCGAATTGCACTTTGACGTCTTTGCACTTATCGCCTCTCGAAATGAGGCTCACTGCACCATTAATTCCTCTGAGGGCAAAGGTCGTCAGCAAAAGTGCAACAGTGAACACTACTGCACCAGAACTGAGGGATAGTCGGTCGGTGGTGGTCATCTCCGACTGCAGTGTTTACATGGATACCACTTGGAGACGGAGAGAATGGCCACACACTGCAACTACTACTGCGGCAGACACCGGAGACAGTGAGTGAAGGGCCTAAGGCGCACTGGCGGATCGAATAGTGTTAGGTTTTAGACTGTAGCTCACACTGGCACACTGGCCACCATTTATTGCAGTCGGCCACTGGCCAGGCACACTCTGCAGCTGTCGCAGTAAAGTCGGCGACGACGGCGAGGAAAAGGTTCTGGACACTGAGACAGTGCACAGTGTGCGTGCCTTTTTGCCCCAATCACTCATCTGTGATTGCTTCGGCTGCACGGAGGATTGTGACCGGAGTCTCCCTCTCTGATTGCCTTCCCAGAGAGAAAGAGACCATTCCAGTGCAGTGGGGAGAGAGAGTATTCTTCAAGGACACAGGAGAGAGTGTGAGAGTATGTGAAGGCGAGGGTACCCTGCATTCTCTCTCTGCCCAGAGTTGATGAGCAGAGAGTTGAAGGAGCGGAGGGAGTGCGAATGAGCAAACCGAGCACTGTTCAGAGGCCACTGACCACCGGTCAGGCTACTCTGGCCCCGAGCACTGTTAAGCCAGTGTCCACTAGGCAGGGGCAGTGCTGTTTACAGTGCCAGAACGAGAGAGACTGCATTGGAATGCAACAGCGAGATTTGAGGTGGATAAAAAACGGACGTCAAAACGGTGCCAACTTACCAGTAAATGATGGCAATGATGATTAGCCTGAATTGCAGAACCGCCGTCATTGCGGCAGCATTTTGCAAAATTCGTTGTTGAGAAAAGATGAATGGTTTTCAGTGCACTTGTAGCACCCAAAATATGGTAGACGCGTTGAAATGTGCAAGCAAAATGTGTGCAAGTGAAAGGATTTGATGTAGTAAGTGAGTTTTTAAATGATAGTCAGTTAGCAAAAACTGTAGAAATTTTTATAAAAACGACGCCGGTGGTTGCCATTCACACAAGTGTCCATTCCATAGTGAACCGAAGAAGAGACGCAACGACCAAGCGCGTCAGCTGCTGGAAGACAGTGCTGCAGAGAGTGCACTAGTCGGGGTGCCAGTCTCACAAGTGTGACTTGAGAAAAAGAGTCTGCCAGAGTGTCGGAATGAGAGAGAGAACGAGGATATTAGTGATGGACACAGTGGATAGTACTGTTGCTGTTGCTGCTGCTGCTGTCTGGACTGGTGATTGGACAAGGAGTGCACGAGAGGCGAGAACGAGATTCTGCACACTGCCGAACACTGCACACTGTGTATCCTCTTTGCCAGTGATCGAGACAGGGACAGCAGTCTTTGGAAGGAGCACTTTTCGGGCCAAGAGTTCCCTCTTCACTCTCCCCTCCTGTCTCCCTTCTGCTTTTCGTAATGCACATTTTGACTGTTTCTTGCGAATGCAATCGGTGAGGATTCACCGCCAATCCTGTTGCACTGTTCTTGTTTCGTGGGCCGCAGTGGAGAGCCATAAAAGTTCACTACCCAAAGTCGAAGGAGAATTATGAGATGAGACATTGAGAGAAGTGAGAGTGAGGATGCAGTCTGCATAATGCAGACAGTATGTGCTACAACAGTGAGAGAGGGAGCAACAGGATGCAACAGACAACTGCACTCTGAAGATCAGGTAAGAGATTGAGACGGAGACAAACGGAGAGAATCCTCATTGACAGCGAAATCATTATTACAATTACTGTTTTAGCTTGAAGCTACTTGTAATTAGTAATGTCCGAATTGAAATGAAATGAAATCTGAAAGCAACTTTCTGATCAAGCCAACTGAAAAGTTTATTTCATGGCGTTTTAAGAAATTTATTACTTTAAAAAGATTTTAAGTAAACTGGCACAATTAGGTAAAATCAAAACCTTTTATTCAAAACATTCATTTTGTTTGTTTTACAAAAACACAAACTCCTACTTTGTAGCACTTTCATTTGTAGTGATAAATCTTAATTTTTGCCACGTCCTTTGTAAGCAGGTCCATGCAGAAGGTGAACACAGGCGAGCTGAAGCACCGCTTCGGACAGGAGTACTCAAAGGGCGGCAGGTTGGCGCCCATGCTGTGCATGAATCCGTGTTTCTCGTCCTTCTGGTGGCACTCCATGCAGATGTTCAACTTCCAGGGCTCGCTTGTGCTGCAACTGCTCAGCAGTGTGGCCTCTTCGATCAGGCCCACAGCTCGGCGAATGGTCGTCGGGCCGACCGGTGTGCAGCTGACAGTGCTGGTGGTGATGAAGCTGTTCAGTAAAAGAAAATGAATGCTAACAGTGCTCAGAAGAAGGGTGATCAAAAACATTGTAGTGTATAAACTACAACAACAAAAACGAAGCAAAATGCAAACACGCAAGCATGGGCACAATCTGAGCGCCAACTGCGTAACTCTTTGTTGATGGGTGAAGTTTTAACAGTGAGCTTGAACCTTTTCAGATTCTGGGCAACACTGAACAGATTTACGTCTCAAATCACCGTCGTCACAAAGACACACTCATGCTCTGTTTGCTCACTCTGGTTTTTTCTCTTTTTCACTAACTCAATTTATTCCACAGCTCTCCACAGCACTGTCAACATATGCAAATTTAATAACCCGAATCATATCGATCCATTATTTAGTAGCCCCTTCATTCTCACTAATCTTCCTGCTGCTGTTGTTCTCAAAATAGTAAAACTCCCCTTTAGAATATAGAGTGCGAGATGGGAAAAAAGAAAAGTGAAAAGTTAATCGGCTCATTTCACGAAGGAGCACTGAGATGAAGCCGGAGCTGTGATAGACTAAAACTTGCGTGCAAGCAACTCATTGCCACCAGTGAAAAAGCACCTAAGATTAGATGTGCAAGCAAAAAGTTTGCCATTCCGCCAGAAGAGATTAAAGTGACCGACTTTACTTATGTTTGCGTAGATGTGATCACTGGTGATGTGTAGTCACATCTACGCAGACTAAGTTTTTTGTACTATTTTTTGCCAAGTTGGGAACTTTTGTTGGCCACTTTCACTTCGTAGCTTCTCCAGTGCATCGTCTCCCGTGCCTGTCCTTAAGAGGTAATGCTGTGCTAGGGAACATTAGATGTTCTTGCTATGCAAAAGGGTGTAAACAAAACGACCGTTATCGAGTGCCATTGAGTGAGTGCTTCCCAATCAATGAGGTGGTAGTTTTGCCTATTTTTATCAGCAATGCCATCACAAGTGGAGTGTGCTTCAGGATTAGGAAGTATAAAAGTGGTTCTGAGCGGTGGAGATGAGGTATAGCCTACTTTTTGTTTTGCTTAAAACAAAAACAAAATGATTCTTCTACATACAATTGTGGTTTTGCTGGTCAGTTCTCAGCTGGGCGAAGGTGCAGAGGTAAGACTACACAATTTACTCTTTTTCTGTTCTTTTTACTAAACAATCTCATCTTTACTGCAGTCCTTGTCAAAGTACAATGTGGACATCAAGGAGACGAGCGTGTCTGGCATCAGCTCTGGTGGCTACTTTGCCGTGCAGATGCAGGTCGCCTTCAGCAGCTTCATCAAGGGTGCGGGCATCGTCGCCGGAGGCCCTTATGACTGCGGAGCAGAGCACCTGGTCCTCTTTTGCATGACCATGGCTTCGCCCCTGGGCACGAGTGGACTCTCGAGAACGCGTTCCTGGTCGGGCACTAAGATTGACGACATTGCCAACATGAAACACCAGCGGGTGTACCTCATCTCCGGCTCACTGGACGTGGTCGTGCAGCGAGCGGTGGTCAATCAGCTGTACGACTACTACGTCACCAGTGGTCACCTGGTCGCAGAAGAGAATGTGCACTACAACAAGGACCTCCATTCCGGGCACACCTTCCCCACAGACTTTAGCAGTGCAGGGGACAATGCCTGCAGCAGCAGCAGTTCGCCCTTCATAAGCAACTGTGAATTTGACGGCGCCGGTGCCATACTGCGTCACATCTACGGCAACAGTCTAACCAATCGAACGGCTCACCCGGCCGGCAAGTGGATCACCTTCAAACAAACCGAGTTTGCTCCTTCTGCAACGCACATTGGCCTCGCCGAGGAGGGCTATCTCTACGTGCCAAAGAGCTGCGCATCAGGTGCCAAGTGCCGCCTGCACATCGCCTTCCACGGTTGTGCGCAGAACTACGCCACCATCGGCAGCAAGTTCCTCCTGCACACCGGCTTCGACCGGTGGGCGGACAACAACCACCTTCTGGTGCTCTTCCCCCAGACCAAAGTCGACTACCTGCTCCACTTGACGCCTGCCAACGGGTGGCTGAACAACGCCAACGGCTGCTGGGACTGGATGGGCATGTACGGTAGTGACTTCTCTACCAAAAGCGGCGTTCAGATGGCCACCATTCGCAAGATGATTGAGCGAATCACTGGACATTGAGGAAAAAAGATTTTAAAAAAGTTTTTAATATTAAAAAGATCAGTGCTCTCCTGTGAGAACACAGTGCATTTTATAGCAAGGAGAGAGCAGGTGCACATCACTTGCGCGGCTTCTGCTTGGTTCCAAAGACATTGGACATTGTGCTGGGAGAGGGGCCGTTGCCGGTAGGCGAGGTGGCCGTTGATGCAGCAGCAGCAACACCGGCTCCAACAGAAGCGCCTCGGCCAGGAACGACTAGGGCGGCGGCTCCATCGACGGGCTTTCCAGTGGGGTCTATAACCACCTGATTGCTCGCCTTCTTCAGAGCACTGCCCTCTGCCTGAGGAGTGGCAGTAGTAGTAGATGGTGAGGGCGACGGCGGTGGCGGTGGTGGTCGTTGTCCGAGATTAGAGCGAGAAGCCGCCGCCGCTCCAGTTTCATCCGTGTCGGCAAACGTCTCCGCGGGCACGTTGACGGCATTGTCGACCAGTGCCTGTGCCACGTCCACCTGCAGCTGCTTGGCCATTTCCTGGGCGCCCTTGTTGCTCACCTGCAGCTTTAGCGTGTGGCCCAGCGAGTCGAGCACCTTCAACCCCAGCGTGTCCAGCGAGTTGGTCTTCACCAGCTCCATTCCGGGCAGGAGGACGCTTTCGTAGATGTAGTTGGCGCCGTTGCCCTCAATCGGCGCGTACAGCCAAAAGACAAGACCGGCCTTGGCCACTGAGTAGAAGGGCAGGCCGCCGATCATGCTGTCGGTGGCCGTCTCAAAGATCTCTAGAAAGCCAAAAACCGCCCAGTACTTCAGCCAGAAGACCTTGGCCGGCTCGTTTTTGGTGGCCAGGGCGTCGATGGTGCAGAAGGCTGGGTAGAAGTAGGTGGTGAAGTAGCGGATGGCCTGCGCAAAGCAGGTCACCGCACAGATGAACAGTCCAAAGATGGAGAGCAGGTGAAGGAGCAGGTTCTTGGAGAGGTGCAGCTTGACGGACGCCTGCTGCAGGGCCTGGCTCACCGGGGGCAACTTCGCCTCGATCACCTTCTCCACTAGTTTTACCAGCTTCAGGTAGCTCTTGGGGATGAGCATCGCAAATTAGATGTCAGTTGGCGATTTAGCAAGAAAACAGGAGATTGCAAAGCACTACTACAAACACAATTCTAATTTGAATCATAAAAACTAGCTTTTAGTTGATGAGCACAGTTAGGGCATATTGTTGGAATAATAAACAAGTTTTAGAATTTCAAATTAGGAAAGATAAGAAGATAGGCAACGCGGTAAAAAACTAGAAAAAAACAGAGACAATTTGCAAGTGATACATTTCAAAATGACTACTACCGCCTCATCATCACTGCTGATTCTAGCTCTACTGATCATCATCACTGGCCTTTTGAGCAGTAAATCGCACGGCTTCAAAGAAAGCCCTGCTCTTCGATTCTTCCAAGTGGACAACTATCTCTTTGCCGGCAATAGCACCCACTACTGGCACGTTTTCTCCAGCCAGGCTGATGGGACAAACAGCAGCAGCAGTGGTGGGGGTGGCGCCATTCGCTTCAACATGGTCGGGCCGCATCTTCTGCTGGCTGAGAAAGAGGAAGAGGCCGCCAGTGATGCTCCTCAAACTGAAGATCATCTAAAGTTTCTCTTTGTTGCCAGTCTGCGAGAGGACTGCAGCCTGCTGGTGTTTGTCGACTCAGCACTGCACTACCGCCTGTGGCGCATTCGCCTCAACAGCAACCTAGCCGAGGCCATCGCCACCTTCAAGGCGCCCTTTCGCCTCACTAAACTCTCCTCGCCCGATGGCAGCTGTGGCCAACAGGCCAACTTTAAACTGCCGCCTGAAACCGGCCACCTCTCAGCTCTGCCCTTCCTCTCTGGGGTGCTCAATAAAGAGGACACTCGCACCTCCTTGGTTTTGGTTTCTTCGGTGTTCAGCTCCGAGCACAATTCAGTGTTGCACGTCCTCTTCAGCCGCCCAGGCGACAGCGCCTCCCACTACGCCAGTGTGCACCTCAACCAGTCTGCTGGTCATCAGTGGGTGTCATCGCCAGCAAGTGCCATTACTGCCCCGACCACCAGCAAACTTCTGGAGGGCCGATCAGCCACACTGTACAGTCGAGAGGGTGCACGAAAGAAGTTCATGCTGCTGCAGGACGACACGCGTGGCACCCGCGTCTGTCTGGTCACTTCGCTGGCGCCGTCGTTGGTGCTGAAGAGCACCTGCAAGAGCATCACCACCTACTACTCGCTCGACAAGCAGACGCTGCAGCAGATGAAGCTGGGCAGAGGCGTTGAGTTGGGTGATGATCACCGCCACTCCAATGGCACTGCTCCGGCTGAAAAGGTTTGCAATGATGCTGCTAATGATAGCCTCTCCTAACTGATCATTCTTCTGCACTCATTCACACAGGGAAGCAGCACTCTGCTGATCATGGTGGCCACCATTCTGGTGGCCTTCCTTCTCCTCATTCTCAGCTACATTATCATCACCAAGTTCTGCTGTCAGGCGTCCGCTGCGGTGATTCCCTACTCGGGCGTTCACCCGGTTCCCTCGCCGGGTCACTGAAACACCGGAAGGTTCGGTGACCACTTTACAATGAGATCACCACTACCATCTGCATTGATTAAATTCAAATTGTATTAAACATTTTACCCACACCTTCCACCATCCAGTGTAGTAGTGTCCTCTGGTGAGGGCTCTCGCCGGTGTGGTGGTTCAGGTTAATCGCATCGCATTTTGTTTACAGCTGTTGTTGTTGTTAGTTGTGTCCGAAACAGAAACAGCTGCTTCAGCTGCGGTTGCCGAAGCTGAAGCTTGTAATCGCACAAACTCCAAATTTACAAACTCCCGCCATTCCGCCTTACTGACAACAACAGCAACACTTATAAATTTGAAATACTCGTTGTGATACTCCTGAAAATGCAGCTGAGCACCATAATGCCAAACAAAAAACGTTCCACCAACAGTGTGATTGATGTCCTCTTGTGGACGATAACTTTTTTACTTGTCGTGGAAGCAACCAAAGCAGATGTTGGCGGCAAGAAGAAGAAAGAGGGCATTCGAATTGGTATGTGGTATTGATGTTTGAGGAGAGTTTTTCTTAAAAGATCAAATTTTCACTTTCACTTATTAGCCATCATTGGGGCCGGTGTCGGCGGTACTGGGGCAGCGTACTTTCTCAGCGAACTCCTTGACAAGAAGGACGCCGACTTTAGCTATCAAATAGACATCTTTGAGCAGTCGAGCAAAGTGGGCGGTCGAGTGGCAACGGTTAGATTCGGTGATGACGAGTACGAAGCCGGTGGCTCGATTATTCACGAGCGAAACAAGTACGCCGCAGAGCTGGTTCGCCGATTCGGTATGTGTTCAATGCCCGGTTGACAGTGGAGCTTTGCTTACATCAGCCTTTTCAACCTCCAGGTCTAAGCAGAAAGCCCGACTCGAGAAGAAGTGATAAGATGTGCATCTTCAACGGACGCGACTACGTCTTCTGCGACGACTCTTGGCAGTTTCTCACCTACTTCTCCCTCTGGTACCGGTACGGCTTTGACCCGCTTCGCATGCAGAATCGCGTTACGAAGGTGCTCGACCACTTTGAGCGCATCTACGAGATCCAGCAGAAGGAGGAGGTGGCCTTTGAGCAGGTGAGCGATCTGCTGGCGGCGATGAACCCGCTGCTGCTCAACCTGACCAAGATCCAGTACGCCGAGCTGCTGGAGACGGAGTTTGGCCTCTCCAGGCGCTTCGTGGAGGAGCTGGCGCAGGCGGTGACGCTGGTCAACTACGGCCAGACGGTGGCCATTCCCTCCTTCGTCGGCATGGTCAGCTTCGCCGGCTCCGGCGCCGAGCTGTGGTCAGTGGCGGGCGGCAACAAGCAGCTGCCCATTCATCTGGCGCAGTTCGCCAATGCTCGCCTGCTGCTGAACAGCAAGGTGGACGCCATCACCTACCTCGGTGAGCACCGCTTCCAGGTGGACTACGTCCGACTGGACACGGAGTCGGACGAGCTGAAGGACCATTCGGAGGAGTACGACTACGTGATCGTGGCCACGCCGATGACCAGCGGCAGTCACATTCGCTTCGGCAACTTCACCCGCCGCGAGGACCTGCTGAAGGGCATCTTCGAGCACTACAGCATGCACCAGACGGTGGCCACCTTTGTGCGGGGCAGTCCGCTGCCCAGCTACGCCGGCAAGGCCATTCTCAGCTGTGATATCGACAACAAGGAGGGCGGCTCCTTCTTCACCTCATTCTCGCCGCTGACACCGGTCAACGTGAGCGAACAGCAGCAGCAGGCAGGACAAGCAACAAAAGACAACAACAACAACAACAACAACGATGATCCGCCAGCCGCCAGTGGCAACGCTACCGGTGTCTTCAAGCTCTTCAGCAACAATCAACTGAAGACGCACGACCTCTACAGCTTCTTTGACGTCATTGAGGAGGTAAGGGAGGTAATCTGGCACGCCTACCCCGAGTACGGGCCCAACACGGTCAAGCAGCCCTTTCCGCCGTTCAAGATCCGTTCGGGCATCTACTACTTGAACGCCATCGAATGGGCTGCAAGTGCAATTGAGATGTCGTTGATCGGCGGCAAAAATGTCGCCCTTCTCGTTTGCCACGAGCTCAAACTGTGCAATAGCAAGAGAGCTATTGTTGATGAAGTGAGCTCTGGAAAGCGAAAGTTGAGTGAAGATGATTTTCCGCCCAAAAACAAGCGCTGGAAGGAACAGCAGGAGTTGTAGATGGGGATTGAAATGACTACTTTACCTAGATTTGATAGCAATACTGTCTGAAGGTAAAAATTAACAAAACACCAAAATTGTTTTTTCGAGAATAACTGCACTAAAAGTGAGTTTGGGTGTGAGCAGTTCATCGCTGAGCAAACTCATCTTTAAGATCAGATCTAGAAATAGTGCATTTAGACAATTTGTACAAAAACTAAACCAAAACCAAGTGAACTTACTTGAATAAAAAAGGTTGATTGTGTATTCTGATAAATCAGGCAATTTCGTTCAAAAAGCCAAATTCGACCTGCTGAAAATGCGCCGGCATTCTCCAGTGAGCTGCACTGAATGCTCGTGCTGACGGTGGGCCGGGCTTAATATACACCGAGTACGCAGCACTTTACACTGTCATTGCACAAACATGTCCCGCCCTCAACCGTCAAAGAATCTTCGATGCATCAGGTGAACTCTGTTTTATGCCGCTATCTACTGTCAGCTGTATGCTAACAGCCGCGATCGGAGAAGCGAGATTTTTTAGACTGCATTTTGAACTAGAAAGTACAGTGAAGGTGAGGTAGTGCGCAACTGTCATTGTGCTTCAACGCAAAATATGTGATGCAAAAACTCTGCCTCTCTCTCACACACACAGCACTAGACAGCCAAATCAAAACACTGACATTTGTTTTACTTGATAAAAAATGATATGTCACAAAAACCTACCTGTCAGTACAACAATCACCAACAAAGTTACGTTCAGTCAAAAGTTCCAGTTTGATCAAGTATCCAATGGAAGGAGGCCTTTCTCTAAGACAATCGCTAAATGATTCATGTACGTGATTTCTACTTGGCTTAGAGATTTAATAACAGTTCCTCAAGACTTGGATTTCCTACCAAACAGACAGATATTTTTCATCATCTAATTAAGTAATCTTCTCAAAATTTCAGATATGTCTCACTCTGTGACCTCCTTAGACGGTGCAAATTTCGAGATCGAAGAGGGAAAAAACCACAAGTCTACTCGTCTTCTCGTAGAAAAGCATCGAGTGGTAATGTTTTTTTGAAAACATGGTTTGTTAATTAATCACCTGTTCTGTTACAGAAAGAAGATGTTGATCCGAGCTTCTTGGATGTGATGCTCACATACAAGAATGAGAATGCACCCCCTTGCAAACTAACACTACTTGATGTGACTCGTCTATTGCCAAATCGATATATCTTTCCAGAGTTGATTCGCTTTGCATTTCACCATGCATTGAAAGAGCGTATTCAGGAGGCCACTCGCACCAGAATTGCTTTGATTGATGAAGTCAACTTTCCGCCGAATTTTGATAAAGCGACTCAAGAGGAGAAGGATAAATTTCACGAGCAATATCCGCTTCAAGGAAAGCAGTGGCTTGTGATGCCCTGTTTTTGGGAAGGCACTTCACAAAGGATGCCCCACTGGTATCTGATTATTGTCAGTAACATCCAGAAAATCATGACTCAATGTCAATCAAAAGTGGTGGAAGAGGAAGAGGAAGTAGTTGTGGCAGACGAAAATGGGATAGATACAAGAATAATGGCATACAATAAAACCGTCCGCCTAAAGATTATCTTTTTAAATTCAAGTAATCCAGTGGGCGCTGTTCACTACAGAAAATCTGCCCGCCACTTGCGCAGTTTTCTCTCTGATGCCCGCCTTCGAGCGACTGGCATAAAGCAGAAAATTATCTTTCAACATGACTACCCAAAGAAAATACCACAGCAGAATGTCGAAGGGGACAGTGGCCTTGTTTGCGTTGAGTATTTCGTCGCCTACTTTAAATTACCGCCACCACCATCGCAATTGGACATCGAATCAGAAAGAGCCGAAGAAAATCGAATCACCGATGTACGGCGAGTTAATCCAAACGCCGTCAGTCGAACCCGATACCAGCTTATCATTTACCAGTTGATCACCGACCGAGAGAAGCGCGCTCGCATTGCCAAGCACCTGAACTGGAACGTTCTGAGGGTGCCCAAAGATGGTCTGATGATGGTGAATGGTGCCACCGAACAGCGGGTCACCGCTGAGCAGTTGGTCACTCTGCTGAACACTGGCAATATCGTCCCGGGCTGTGCCTCAAACAGCGCAGCATCGGCAGCTCCCCGAGCCATTGCTCTGGCCATCGACCAGCCAGTGGTCCAAGTGCTGCTCAACCACCGAATCACCACCACCATTGAGAGGGTGAACTAGGACACTTGTTAAACAGTTTTGTTTCTCTCTGTGTGTATCCTTTTCTATTTAGTATCACTGTCAATAAAGCACCTGCGTACACACCCTTTCCTCTTTGCCCTAGAGCTTCTGAAAGCGGTTCAACCGGTCTCGCAGCGAGACCTGGTGGCTGAAACGGAAAACAGTGAGCAGTTAGCTGAGGAAATCAAAACAAAGCTAAACAGAGCGGCTTCGGCAGAGACGCGGATGCTCATTTCAAACATGGCCAATATCACTTTAGACGACGTTAAAATGGATATTATTGTCAGTGCTGACGAGTCCACCAGTGATCAGCTTTCTCAACAGACTGAAACAGCTTCGAATGGCAACCTCGCCAATGGTCAACCGACCAGTGACCAGCAGCAACCTCAGCAAGAGGAAACAACCCCGAATGACGGTGCTAACAACGACGACCAGTCAGAAGGTAAGTTTATCTGGTCTTCAAGTGTGAATTAAGTAAACATTTCTTTACCCATCTAGAGAGCAACTCATCAACTGTATCACCATCAACTGGGCTGGTGCTACGCCCTCGAAAGTCTGCGGATCCTCGTCGACCACAGCCTTCCACGTGTTTGTACAGTCCGCATTGTTTCTGCTACATTTGCGGCAAACATGCTCCGCAAAAGTCTCAGCGAAAGGTAGACAGAGTGATGAAGGGTGCATATGAAACGTACTTTGGCCGGTCACTTTCCAATCTGGACAAGCCCTGGACGCCCACCAGCTTTTGCGGCCACTGTGCAGGCAGACTTGATAGATGGTATAAATTCGGCTCGGCCCAGCTAGAATTTGCAGTGCCGGTCATCTGGCGTGAACCGAAAGACCACACAAGCGACTGCTACTTCTGCGCGATGCCCAACATTGGCATCGGGTTCGCTGCGAAACGGTTTACCGCCTACCCATGGCACGTGTCATCTGTGGATCGTCCGGTTCCTCATGACGAACGACGTCCAGTGCCACAGTCGCCGATGTACTACGCAAATCGAATGAAAACATCAACAGCGGTGGAAGCACCAACTGCAGTAGCCAATGAGACGGCAAACGACAAAAACGGCGATGAAGCTTTCATCAACATGGAGCCGGTCCTTTTCAATGCCGAAAATTTCCAAAACCTTCTCTCGCGAATGCAACCGCCACTGCTGAGTGGCCAGGAAAAGACGCTCACTTCGACGCTGTTGGAGATGAATTTGCTGCATCTCAGTCGACGGTCTGGTCGGAATAAAGGATACAAACGCAAAAACTATGCAGCCATTGAGACGGCCATCGACTCAGAAGACCGTGATCAAGATGTTAACGACAGAGAGGATAGCGACGAGGGGGCTCGAAAGAAGGTAAAAGATGAGGGCGGCGACTTTGACAAAGATCCCGAATACATTCCAAGTGCTGAAGAAAGGGCGAGCGATGGCAAAGACAGTCTCATTGTCGTCATAAATCTCATCTGTCCGGTGGAAAATTGTTCCAAACGTTTAGAAAATAAGCACGCTCTTGATGAACACTTGGAAGAAGTCCATTACACGCTCAAATTTCGATGCCTTGCAATAGCTTGCGCCGCTAGTTTTGTGCCACGGTAATACTCATCTTCATAATCTGTGCACTACTAACTCTGTAGTTTTACCCTCTTCCCCTTTTAGCCGGCAACTGGTAGCCCACATCGAAGCTAACCACAAGGATCCCTCCTGCTGGGTGTGTGGTCGTTGCAATGTGGTAAAGAATGACTACGCCCATTTGCGCAATCACATCAACTTTCATCACCAAATGGGACATATGAGATGTGGCTTTGCTGGCTGCAGCTTTGAATCGCTCGAATGCAGCATGGGAATGGTGCGACGACATTTACTCACTCACCGAGAGCCCATTTACCGGTGCACCTTTGTGGGGTGTGGCAAAACGTACGTGACGAGGAATGCCCTTGCTCGACACCTGATGATACACAACAACGACCGTCGATATCAGTGTACCTTCTGCGAGAAGGCCTTCTACTCCACCACCGATCTCAGCCGACACATTCTCATTCACAAGGGAGAGAAGCCACACCAGTGTGACACCTGCAGCCGACGTTTCACCCTCAAGGGCTCGCTCGATAAGCACCAGAAGCGACAGAATCACTTTCAAAATTCAGCCGTTGCGCCCACCCAGGGGACCATCAACGCTGGTGAGCTTTGTCACATAACTTACCAGGACCAGCAGAGTAGTTATTTCTCACTTTGAAATTTTTTCTATTTTCTCCACTTAAAAATCTAAATTCTAATGTACACAACACCCCCGAGTCCGATTAAAAATCACCATCATTTGTATCTTCATTTTCATTTGGTTGAAAAGCGCAGACACACTGTGCTTTGAGCTGTAGGCTAATGCGACAGCAACGGTTTGCCTCATGCAGTTCGTAAACAATGCTTTGTCTTTTCTGTGGCCTACCTGAAACTTCAGCAGCCAAACTGTTTTTTTATTTTACTTTTTATAACTGATAATGACCGACTAATCAAATTCTGGTAGTTGACAGAAGTTGTGATCACTTCAAAATTTCACAAATGCAACTTCCACAGTAGACTTTGGTAGGTATAAGTGATTGGTTAACTGTTTTCATGAACAAAATTAAGTGCGATTTTCTGAATGTAGGATGCATTTTTTCTTCACGGAACATGAATAGACAAGAGTTTGAAAATGCCATCACCGCGTTGCCACAGGATTTCTTTTTCTTTGAAGAGAACTTTGAAAAATGGGAATCTTTTAAAGATGAAACAAAGCACATTGTCCCTCATTTAAAACCTGACGAATCGCCTATAACCAAAAAAGATCTGCACGTTGCCTTCAAGCAAATCATGTCACTAACCAGTTCATTCAAAGATGGCAAAACAATTGCCGAGGCTGTTTCCATTTGCGAAAAACAGCTCAATCGCAAAACTCAACCAGACGATTATGATGTTGAAGTTCTCAAGTTAGTTTTTTATTATTAAAATGTAATAACTACTTACTTTAACTTTTTCTAATCAGGAAAGTAACAGAGACGAATACTGAAAAAATCAGAGCAAGTTCGACAAAAAACTCTGAAACTGCTAACGTTTGCGAGAAACACCAACCCACCATAAACCAGCTTGCTTCTGGACCGTCTTCAAAGAAACCTGTCAAAATAAAGCCTGATAAAACGGCAAATGATCAATCTTCGATTCCACCTGATTGGGTTTGTGATGAATGCCAAGATGCTGAAAAGTCCGACAAGATGTCCAAAACAAAAAAGGCTATTGAATTTCTATGCAACAAATCTGGTGGAGGTGGCTGGGTGTTGACCTTCGAGCCTAAGCAAACTTAGTTTTTGCATATACTTCTTGACTAAACTTCAAACATAGTTTACTGTGTTTGATATCTATCTAACTTCTTCTTGGCGCACTTCTTTGCTTCTTTATAAATTACATGAAATGAAAACATGAAAACACTTTGGGAATGGATTGAAATGAAATTTTATTTGTCCTGCTTTAGATCAAAGTAAATGTTTGTAGAATTTATTAGGCAACACCACGCAACAATCACTTTATTTAAGATAAAGAACTTTATAAAATTCATTTTTTCATTTTTTTGTCGTTCGTTGTTTATTACAAAATTGCACAAAATTCAACGTAATCATTTTAGAAACAAAAAATTCAGTGTTTGTCACTAAAATCTCAAAACATTTTTTCTCTTTCAAGATGATATTTTCTAGCATGGTCGTTTTTGCCGCTTACTTTAGCAACACAATCCTCGTCCCTTGTATTTGTGCTCCACATCAGGTGGACTGGTCAAAATGTAAGCGCAGTGATCGATTCAGTCCTTCCTAACCTCACTACCCTTTCAGTCAACCCAAATCACCAGAAAGAGCTAGAAAGCATGGTTAAGCTCTTTGGCGGCCGTGGATACTCCATTGATGATTACTACCTTGCCTTCAAGGACATCAGACAGGCCCTCTACACTGTCCGCCCAGAGGCAAAGGATATCTTCTTTCAACAGGTAGTCTTTCTACTTCAGCAATTCGACAGTGCCAGTGAGTTGAGGATTGATTTGGGCCAGGTGGAGAAGTACATTCGCCGACTGAACCTTCTCGGAGAGGGCGAAACTATCAACGACATGACCAAGACAATAACAGCCGAAATGCCACCGACAAACGTGTATCTCACCCTCAACATTGGCCCTGTTTCAGGAAAGATCTCAAAGTCAGTCGTTTTAAAAAGCCTGATTGTAGGCTTTTTGAACAAAGATTTAGAGGAAAAGGACAATCCTAAAGGCACTAATCTAAAAACACCAGAAATGTCGAGATACTTCTTTATGTTGGCCTTTGCTCCTCGTTTGATGGCTGCATATCGTTTTGCCTATCCGCATGAATTTAAGGATGCTGTTAAGAAGGTGATGGGAGCTGAAGCGGTTCCCTTAACTATTCACACAAAAAAGGTGAACATTGTGATGCCGACAAAGAAAGCAACAGTGGTGGTGGTTGATCCAGCGCCCAAGTCAAAAAATAAGTGTAGCAAAGGTAAAACAATGATTTCACTTTTAAACTGTTTAACTTTCTTTGGTATTTCCTTGAAGCACTCAGCTGCATAGCGGGCAGCAGTGGCACCCTTCTCCTTGGTCTCCTTGCTTCTTACCTAATGTATTCGTCTCCAAATGTGACAAGCAGTGAGATGCTCACCAGAACAACGGTAGACCCGTTTTTCGTCAATCCAGCTGACAGCAATAGTCATTTTTTTGTGCTGTACTACTTTGTCATTGCCTTTCTGTGCATTGCCATTGTTGGCGGCGTTGTCTTCTACTACTACACCTACTGCATTGATGACGGCAAAGATGAGGATGGTGGTGAAGGGCAAAGTGGTCGAGATGGCAGTCGATTGAGTAAGAAGTACCCAGTCAAATCAACCACTGCAGGCAAGCAAAAGTCTACCCCTTCAACCAAGGGGAAATCCTCAAAAGTGCCTACTCCAAACACTACCACCGCCAACACTGGACCCAGCAGCTAGGCAGACCCCTTTTCTGGTACACTTCAAAAACTGCAAAACTCTGTTTGAATTTACTTGTAATCCAGTTCAGCACTGGTTTTGCTTGTTTAATAAAATCTTTAATTGACTTTCCCAAAAAGACCAAAAGACGCTAACGCTCTTGTCTTCTCTATTTTCGCGTAATTTTTACGCAATTACTGCTAAACAATCAAAAGAAAAATGAACACCGGTCACAACAAAGCCTCCACTCCCATTATAAAAGTGTTTTCATTTTCTATTTCTAACTTAAACACTTAATAGAATTTGAACTGAAAAAAATGCCTCGAATGGACCCGGCACCACACCCTGTTCTGTATTTGGTCTTTCTTTCCCTGTACGCCTTCAGCCTCACCACCGTGACTGCTTCTCTCCTCTACGACATCTTCCAGCTCGTTCAACTGGTCAGCACCTCTCTGACAGCCACCGCTGGGAAGGCGGAGAGATCAGCAAGGAACTGGCTGACCACAGGAAGTGATGCAGAGATCTCCACTTGTTTAGTCGTCTGGGAGACACTCAGGGGGTAAGGTGCTGGGGGAGGGGGAATTGGAAAACATGTGACAATCCTTTCTTTTTAACGGGGTTTTTCTTCCCTTCAAGTATCATCAAATTCGCCATCCTCAGCAATGCCCTCACTGACATTCGCTATCTGACCATCTTTCTCTTCCTCTATCTACTCTGCCTTCTAGGCACACTTCGCAGTGGACCGGACGAACTTCGATGGCACCTGTACAGTGGCGAGGCCTTTCCCGAACGAGCCGACCACAGCAAGGCTTTCACCAGGCAGCTGCTAGATTTCAAAACCATTGTTGAGTGGATGACTTTTATTTCGGGCTCCCTCGTCGCTGGTGAATACATCTACAACAACTCCGGGGCTTTGACAATGTTTTCACTTGCTTATGGAGGAGAAGGTCGAGACGATGAAAACTGAACTCATTCTGCTTTTTACTTCTTTAAATCTGTAACCAATGAAACTTGTAGCCAATAAATAATTTGCTATATATTGTCGTTTGAGAGAATGAGACCGCCTGTCATTAAGTTTTCAAGGTAAGCTTTGTTGATTGCCTCTCCGAGTTGTGACCACTTTAAAATGCGCCTCTCTTTTTCTCATCACCTAGGCAAACATCGATTTTGTACGGCCAAACTACGGTGTTTCTTTCTTCTGTTGGCTGTGCTGAACAATTCTACAGTTTTGCTTGGCAGCCCATTACTGGCAGCCCGCACTTGCAGACCGACGATGATCAGCTCTGTGGCCATTCTCGAGTTGGCCAACTCTCTGCTGGACAGCATCCAGTCGTTGTACCTCTCCCATCCTCGGACCCTCTTTGCGGTGATCATCTTTGCGCTGTACCTGCTGTACTACCTGAACAATGCCGTCAAGCAGCCGCTGCTTTTCTGTGCTGACGGGCGATTTCGCTGGTTCCTGGTGGCCAATTGTGAGACACTCAGTCAGTACTACTGGCCTACCATTTGGTGCTACGAGACACACCTCCTCACACCCATTGCCACCTTCATCCGAGGACTGCTTCCCAAGTTGAAGTACCATCGTGAGTACGTTCGAACCTTTGACAACGGCCAGATCAGTCTAGACTGGTACGACCCGGAGGCGACCGAAGCTTTGTGCTCCGCGCCAGGCGGAATGTGCGGCTCTCCCCAACATAGCAACTTTAATGCACCGATTGCCATTTTTATGCCCGGTCTCACCGGAGACAGTCAGGCTGAGTACATCAAAACAATGGTTCCCATTGCTGCTGCAAAAGGCTTCAGGGTTTGTACAATCAACTACCGTGGTCTGGGCAATACCCGTCTACTGACGCCGTAAGTAATCTAGTTAATTGAAATAGTTTTTGCCCTTTTTTGACTTTTCTTTCAGACGATTATACTGTGCGGCAAACGACGAGGACCTGCGCGCAGCCTTGCTGCACATTCGCGCCATGAATCCTCAGAATAAGATTGTCGCAGTCGGCGTTTCACTGGGCGGCATAATCATTGCGCGCTACCTTATCAGCACTGGCATGGCGGCGCTCATCGACGCCAGCTTTCTCATCTCAGTGGTGTGGAATTTTAAGGACGTCGCCGAGCAGATGGAGAAGGGTTTAAATTACCCGCTAACCAAGCTTCTGACGAATGCCCTCATTAGTATCGTCGATGAGCATCAGCACTGGTTTGAGGGTCGAGTTGATCTAGAGGCAGTCAGAAGGGCAAGAAGCATCACTGAGTTCGATTCAGCTTTCACATGTCCCATATACAACTTCAAGAGCCCTGGGGAGTACTACAAAGAGGCCAGTCACAAGGGCAAAATTGCCGCCATAAAGGTGCCAACCTTCTGCATCAATGCGGCGGATGACATGTTTGCGCCAGGAGACAGTGAGTTACTCTGAGATACTCTGATACTCTGTTTCTAGCAGTTCAGTTTTCTAAATGCCCACTTTTTAGCCTTGCCAGTTGACGAAGTGGCCGAGAGTTCGCACGTGGCGATGCTGGTCACTGCTCGAGGTGGCCACATCGGCTTCATGGAGGGCCTCACCGGACACATCGGTCGTCGACCCTTTCCCGGCTATTCGGAGCGAATCCTTGATCAGTACCTCGGAGCATTGTGCAGACTGGACAACTGGAAGGTCATCAACTGACCGGGTGAAGATGATGGTAATACACTCTCACGATGGTAATTTATAACATGAAATAAAATTAAAGGTTCACATGTGATTGATTTTTTATCGGGTGCACAATCGCGCTGATTTTTGAATGAAGTGCAATGCGGCGTGCTCACAGACGCTGTGTCAGCACTGGTCCAGCAGTTTGTTTACAAATGAAAGCCCCCCTGCAGCTGACACAAAGTGAGAGAGAGGAGTTTGGAAGGCCTGAGAAAAGACTGCACTGGTGATGGCCTACTGGTGCTAGTATTGTTAGTATGTGAAACTCCAGTCACTTCTTCAATGCTGATCACGGATTGTCGCAGATAATGTTGAACCTCTTTGCCCATCGACAGCTTCTCGAACTGACACCCAATACCATCACCACCACCACAACCACCAGTAATCATCACCAGGATAATTCGCCTTTAGTTAAGCTTGCTGTCTTTGGAGTTCTCTCGCCGAGCCTAAGAGAAAATGCCGCCGTCCACTCCCGTCTGGTACTCTACTGTGATGATGGAAGACTGCTGCTGGTGCAGTTCACCACCACCACCACCACCGACAGTCCGCAGCAGCTGTGGATACCGACGGACAGTGCCAAAGGACCAATCATCTGCATGGTCCTCAACGTAAACGCAACAGCACTTCTTGCTCTTACTAGTCAATCCTACCTCTACGTGATACCCTTTAACTTTACCCTGGAAAGAGACGATGATTCACCATTCATTCGACCGGTGCTTCAGGAGGATGCTCGAGTTTTTCGGTGCTTGGCACTTCGAAGTCCGACCTCGCTCGTCTGGTGGCAGCGACCACACGCCCAGAGGCAGGCAAGCATTGCTCTTGTTGGCAACAGTTTTGGCCAGCTGGTGTTTATCGACTTGGAAACATCCATTGAATTCAAACTGTTCACCTTCCCTTTTGGCATCGATCGACTTTCAATTTTCGAAGAACTCTACTGTCAGACGTTGCTGATCAGCTGTAGCAATAAGATGCAGTACCAGCTAACCCTAGAGCAGTTTCGCACAGTAATCAACAAATTAAACAGAAAAAATAGCACTACTTCGACAACCAGCTCTGGCAGCTATCTGATGGCCTGTGTGATGAACTTTGGCGGCGTTGGTTTTGAGGATGACAAAGAAATGGGCCTCGATTCAATGTCGTCTGTGTTGGATTCAAATGACATCAAGTAAGTGATTGTAATTACAGTTTAATGCATTTTTTAAATGTATCTTTCACTTTTAGGCCGCAGCTGATTAGCATTAACGAGGACAGCATCTCACCAGCATCTACTGTTACATCAGGCAATCAATCAGAATTTTTCGATCTTCTTGAAGACTCACTTAAGATGTCCATTCACCCGCAAAGACACACGCGAAGCGTGTTTGTAGTTAAGCAAAATCGTCCAAAGTACGATTTTGCCAACATCAGCAATAACTCTCGAGGTGAAGAGGCCGCACTATCTGATTCTTCTGACATCTCAGCTACCTTTTGTTCAGTGGCTGTCTGCCGTGATCTTTCCCTTGATGTGCACGAATTTCGAGCCGAAGACTTCTGCACTAAGACAATCATTCTCAAAGACTCGAAGCTGTTTCTAGTGTCAATGGACGCAGATGAGCCTCCGAGAAGTGTGCCTCCTTCTTCGCCTGCCGCCCATCACCAAATGCTGAAAATCATTGATGCTGGTCATCGATTCTTTTTGCTCGTCTACCCGACACGAATAGCTTTGGTGTCCAAGTATTTTGCAGAAGCAAGGCAGCCATATTCGGCTTCCTCACCACGCAGTCCACTGTTGCTAAAGAAATCTGATTCGTTGAGAAGCTCAGGAGGTGGTAGTTTTAGAAGAAAGAACATCCATTCAAATTCAGGTGGAGGCTTTGGCGGTTCTACTTCTGGCACTACCGTTCTGGAAGAATTCAAGGCGACCTCTGACTTTAATGATGAAGCAATAGTGGATGTGTTTCTGGTATCGACGCCAACGACAGGCGAACCAGACCTAAGTGCACTGGTGCATCGAGACTACCCACTGCCAAGTGGCTCTTCTGCGGGCGGCTCTATGACATTGGTCGATTTAGAGGCGATTAGCCGCACAGAGAAGGCAGCCATTGAGACAAAGCTGTCGCCAAAAATTGGTGAACTGATTCGCATTGAAGAGAAGTGGATTGTCGTCACCAAAAGACGGTGCTTCGAGGTGGCTGCAAAAGAAACTGATTTTGGCAGGTACACTGGAGTTATATTGCAGCAATTTTACGCCTCATTTAACCTGTCAATTTTATTCTTCCTTAGGTACTTTCACCGCGAAGTAATTCAGCTGTTGGAGCTGGTGGACGAGCCCGGCGACTCTGGCGCTGTTGACGGCGATGTGATCACCCGTGCAAAGTACCTGGTCGACGCCTTTGTCTATCGGGTCTGCCGCTTTGGCGGCCCAGCGGCGGGGGCCTTTTCTAGTCATCCCGTTCAGTCGTGGCAGTTTTGGCTGACACGGTCTGCACTGCTGCTCATGGAATCGCTGACCAAGTCACTGCCCGTCGGTGAGGAGCCGCCTGCGACGGAGGCCACTGAGGCCAAGTTCAGTCAAATCTTTCGGCTGTTTGAGTTGGCGAGAACGCCTCGCAGACGAGTCATCACCGCGCTCACCTACTTTCGCTTTTGGGCGCGGGCGCTCTTTTACTGTCGCAAGTTCTTTGAGAGTAGAGTGTTGCAAGAGCTGACTGATGAGGAGCGCCTCTACCTGGCCCACCAGATGCTCGACTGTCTGCTGGAGAGATATCGACGAGCAGTGGCACTGACGAGCACTGAAGGCGGCGGCGGCGGTGGTGAGAGGGCGAACATTGCCAAAAAAGAGGCATATGAGGAGTTGGTTGCCTTTTTCAGGTCCTATCGAACTTACTTTGACGTCGGTCGAACGCTGGAGAGACTGCTCGACTGTGGACTGTGGTCAATGGCCAGGCAAGTGGCTGTGGCACAGTCCGAGTACCTCACACTGCTGCACCTTCTATTGAAGTAAGTCTGCTTTAATTTTTTGGTTGTTATTGTAGTAGGTACTAACATGAAGTTATTTATCATAGGAAATTCGCGCCCAATTTTGAAACACTGCCAAAGGAGACTCGATCTTCTGTTCTCGATCTGCTCACCTCACATCGCCTCACATACACACTCATCCTCAGCACTCGTTTTCAGCTGTCAGCTGTTATGGACAGCGTCTCACCTCCTTTCCCGTCCCCTCCTTCATCGCCATCGCCTACCTCTACCTCAATTCGCCTCGTCGAACAGTACCTCGACTTTGTCATCAAAGCACTGCCAAACTGCAGTTCAACAGAACTGTATCGACTTGCTGCTGTGCTCGATCCAAATCGCTTTGAAATGCAGCTACTGCTGAACAATGTTCTGGAGATGGCAAACCAAACGTACTTGAGAGGAGACAGTGCCCCACAGGTGATCGATTCGTATTTGCCCATTCGCAAGCGAGACCTCCTTCACTTGTACATCTTTGTACTGCTGCTTTGCATGCGAAAGGCGCATCACCACCTGCGAAAGTCAGGTCAGCCTGCTCGACTCTATGACTGGAACTTTCTTGGCAATGTGAAGAGCGGTTTTGAGGACTTTAAGTGCGCACAGGGGCACTCTCTGAAAGTGGACACTGAAGAGGACTCGGTGTTCTGCGTCTCCGCTGGCACCTTTCACTCGGCCGCTTTTGAGAGTAGTCGCTCCAACTTGCTGTACATCTGGGGACGATTTCCATACGTGAAAGAAGCCGGAGGAGCAAGTTTATTGACGAGACACCTGCGAACACCACATCGAATGAACTTTTTCAGCACGCTACTCCCTCGGATAATTATTAGAGAGGTGGCCTGCGGACACCAGCATTCGCTCATTCTCACCGACGCCGGCCTCTTTGCTTTAGGAAGCTCAGCTTTTGGGCAGCTAGGCCTGGGCGGGGAGGTGCTAGAAGCAAAGTACCCAATGACTGTTGCCTGCTTTCAGCCGGGAAGTAACGTCAAGGTGGTGAAAATTGCTGCCGGAAGTTACCATTCACTGGCTATCAGCGAGGAGGGACAGTTGTGGAGTTGGGGGTACGCAATTCACGGGCAGCTAGGACATGGCATCATTGAGGACGAACGCACACCGAGGAGGGTCGACTACTGGGACTACAGCACTGTGAAGGTGGTCAGTGTGGCAGCTGGTTATGCCCACACCATTGGTATGTCTGGGAACGGTCATTTGGTTCGGTGCTTACTAATTGGCCTTGTTGTTTTCCAGTGCTCACCAATACCGGCGACGTGTACGTCTTTGGCGAAAACAGCTACAATCAGCTGGGCATCGAGATGAGTGAGGAGCATACGCCGGGAAGTAAAGCCAAGTTTGCCCTTCCACAGCAGCTGTCACTGGGACCAAAATTGCCGGGAAGGGTGAAACTGGTTGCCTGTGGTCTCTTTCACACGATAGCCCTTGTGACGACTGGACTGGAGAGCACCACTACCACTGAGCGGCTTTTTTGCTGGGGCCTCGACCCAAAGACGTGGCGGGTGAAGATGCGAGCTGACCGATCAGCGGGCTCCAAGGGCTCCTCGATGAGCACACCAGTGACCAACCCTGCTACGACCACCGTTGCGGGACAGCAGGCGGCAGTGTACGAATACGCAAAGGTGCGCGAAATCAGCCTGGAGAAGGTCAGCGGAAGAGTGTCCAAAATCGTGGCCGGTCAGTCGCACAGCATACTGCTCACTGACGAAGGCCGCTGCTACACTTTCGGCTACGGAAGGGAAGGTCAACTGGGCCTAGGCTCGGGAATTCCCAGCTGTCCACTGGTGGCCGAGCCGATACTGGAGCTGGAGGCCATTGTCGATGTGGCCGCAGGGGCAGCCCACTCACTGGCAGTGAACACCGAGGGCACGGTCTGGGGCTGGGGGCAGAATGCCGACTTTCAACTGGATGGCTGCCAGCCGGGGGCCATTTTGGACACGGGGAATGGAGGCGGCGGTAACCGGCGGAACTCACTGCTGAACAGTCTGATGAAGCGGGGCGACGATCAGCTGATGAGCCGACTGATGAGTCTGCAGAAGAATGTGGAGTGGACGCCGATGCGGGTGCAGGTGCCACTGCTGGGCACATCGAAGAGTAAAGGGAAGGGCAGTATAGCGTCATCCCCTATGCCCGAGCCAATCGAAGTGTCTGATCAGATTGCCCGAAGGTGCTTCACCACTAAAAACCGAGCCGTGATGATTAAGCAGCAGCTAATGGAGTGTCTCGTCAGATATCGACACTTGCTCGACTTTAGGTCCATGCTAAAGAGGTAACGGAAACCTGGTAGTAACAGTTTGCTCTAATTCAAGTGATTCTTTCTTCCTCTGCAGATTTACCCAATTTGACTATCCTCAGCTGTCTGCAGTGGTGTCTCACTTTCTAAATGACCCAATTGCCACTTATCTGCACCAGTTGGCTGCACTCAAACAGGAGATTCAAGTAGAACTGAACTCACTGCCTGAGGATGATCTTGACAAGACCACTGAAGCTCTGCTGAGCAAGTGCACCCAAGAAGTTTGCTTACTGACGACATTTTTTGCAAATCGCAATCCGAGAGTAGCCGCGGCTGACGTTTTTCATCTAGTCAACGGACTAGTGAAGTTTGCCGAAGAAGTGGCGGAGATGTTGAGTGATCCAAAGTTCGCCGCTGTACTGCAATTGTGGTCTTTGAAGGAAATTTTAAAACGGCTGTACTTGGAAGAAGACAACTGGCCAACTAGAAGTGCATACTTCGGTATGGCTTTCTTCAAGGTTTTACAAGAACGTGAACAAGTGGACGAACAGTTTCGACAAAGGTGGAGCCTAGGTGATGAACTGTTGATGAGATTGATTGGGCGCACGCAAGAATCCCTCAAGGAGTGTCCCTCGGAGATGGTCACAGTTCAGCAACTTGTTGAGGAGTTAGTTGATGCGAAGGATCTGCGATCGGGAGACGCAGAAGAAGAGAAACTGTTGCAGTTTCCACTGGAGCTCGCCTGGAGGAAGATCATGCAGCAGTTTGCACTGGGGCAAAATTGTCCAACACCACAGAAGAGTGCTGATCTAAACGAGTCAGATGAAATTGAATTTGAACTGCCTTCAGATGAAGAAGATGATGAGGATGTTGTCAACTTTACTGAAGACAAGGAAAATTACCCCTTTCTTCTGTACGTCTTTGCCTGCGGTCATGGCCTATCTCGAAAACAGCTGGCAAAGCACCCACTACCCAAAGATCCTGACTACAGTGAGGCAATTGAAAAGTTGCTGATTGACGGAAATGTAAACACCATCATTGACCTCCTCTGTCCGAACTGCCACTCACATTGACCTTAAAACACATATAGTAATTTAATGTTTGATCATCAAATCTCCCAGCAACTACCACTGATACCAGGATACTGTATCCAGTCAGCCTTAAAGACACTACCTCCATATTATAGCTCAAACTTTTGTTTGCTTTACATTTACAGAGCCCAATGTGTGTGTTGCCTATACAGTTTAGACCCGTCTAACTAGTCCTTTTTGTTAAACTTGTTGCCAATCTTCTTGTTTTATTTGTCTTGTCGTCTATCACTGTTGTTTACATTATTAAAATGAAGCGTAATTTCTAGTATTACACAACCGAGAGTCCTTCACCTTTTGAAGCCCAGTCCTTGTCGACTGTCTCGCACTTCAATGTCAATCGGCTCCGTGCTGGCCTCTGATGTGGCTCCCAAGCCTTGACCCGATTTCCAGCCCATCTTTTCCATCATTTTGAAGCCCTTGTTTGTCGATTTGATCGGTCTAAAATGAAAAAGTGTGAATGTGATGAAAGTGCCAAGCTAAAAAAATACAAACTACTTACACATCCAGCGCCGAGCCAGCAGCTGTCTTCTCGTACGGATTATCACTGCCCATCTCTCGTTGACGCTGAGCGGCTCTATCTCGGTAGCCAGGCGGCAACTCGGGTCCAATGTTCTCTCGGTACTCCTCACCGGCAAGACCATAATGCCGTTTGAGGCTCTTCTGAAGCTGGCGAACTGAAGAGGTGCCCCCTTCCGTTTGGTAGATGCCTGTCGTCTTCTTGGTGTCCACCAACGAGGCCTCACAGTCCGCACAGGTGGTGTCTCGGTGTTGGTGGATGTGTGCCAGCATCTGGACAGTGTCGCTGAAGCGGAGAATGTCGCCGTGGAAGAGGGCATTCCGACAGAGTGGCTTCAGTTTGCTGTCATTGACAAAGGTGCCGTTTCGCGAACACAGGTCTGTAATGACGTACTGCTGCAGCTGGTGGTCGTACGTGATTTCCGCATGTAGCTGCGATATGGTCGAGTCGGGAATGGTGACGGCACAGTTCGGGTGCTGTCCTATCTTCCCTCCCATGCAGCTGACCAGAAGGAGGCTGCCAATGTCGAGCTGGTCGGCAGACTGGACGATTAGGCGGACGGGGGCAATTTTGTTGAATGAAGATCGATTCAGTCGCCTAGCAGGTGGTCGCTCCTCCAGCGCAGTCTTGCGAAGCACTGCCTTAGATTCAATAATGTGATTGCGGGTTTTATGTTCAGGAGAAAGTGAACCGTCTGAAACTTCGATTATCTCACCCTCCTCTTCAGAACTAGAACTAATCATCTCCACATCAACGTCTGCCGCCGTTTGACTTGTCTTCTTAGTGCTTTCACTTTTGTCGGCCTTTTGTTTATCACCGATTTTGTAGAGAAACTGATATTCTTTAGTGGTCAAATCGTAGCGGTAATAACTTTGATTTGCCGGATTGTAAAATGCTGAACTTTCCTGATAGTAATACCAGCCAGTGCTGCGACTGTAGTAAGTTTTGCTAACGGCATCGTATTCGTAGTCGGCGTTGGCGGTTTTGATGTCATTCAGGAAGCTGTCCAGGTCTGACTTTTTGTCAGAACTTGTGATTGCATCTAACATAGTGCACTTGGAGAACACCTGATTGTTGACCTCATTCTTGGGAATGTGAATGTCCGTTTGAACGGCTGCAGACGAGAAGAGGTAATTTTTGGCCAAGTTCAGTTTGGCGTTCATCAGCTTCACTTGATCTCGTAAATCAGAATTGTAGGAAGTCAGAGATTGGTTTTCCTTCTCAAGACGATTAAACTTTTGCTGTAGTGTCCTCTGATCAGATATAATCTCTTCTGACGACGTTTCCTCGTGCTTTTCATCCATCCTCTTGCCTTGCTTTGCCTGTAAAGAAGAAGAAGAAACACAACAAAAGATCAGTTGTTGATATGTACTGTAGCGCAGTCTTAGGTTGCGCCATCATGGGTTTGCTTTCTGGTTTCAAGTTGTACTCGTGTGGATCCTTTGTAGTTTTTAAAATCGATAAAGCTGGTTTGGGGGGTCTTGTGATTCGGGATTTTCGGTTTCAAGATTTTGCTTCAGAACTCACCTGAGCACTGAGCTCTCTTTCCGGCAATATTGTCCGCTGCGAATGTAAACACATGCTGGGAAACTTTCTTCTTGGCGGCTTTAACTTTTTTTTGCGTGCAACTTGTGTGCCAAACATCGTCTGTTTATCAAAGAGGAATCACTGGTGCGAGGTAAAGTTACCTCGCGTTGTAGTGGTAAGTTGTGGTAAGTGCAGTACTCCGATTGTCTTCTTGTTGTCTTTTGAGGAGGCTGTCCTCCTGGACATCTGTACCAAGAGCTGTCAATGCTCGTCTGTGATATCTGATCGTCGGCTTCCACGGTGGCTTCAACTGCACTTCTAAGACTGCATCATCACTTCATTCAAGCTTAGACAATCACTTTTTCACCAACTATGGCTCTGAAGGGCGTTAAAGTTTTGGAGCTTGTTGGTCTTGCACCAGTGCCCTTTTGCGGCCAAATTTTGCGAGACTTTGGAGCCAAAGTGCTTCGTGTCGACAACATACTAAATGTAAGCTACTGAAATCTGTATTTTACCTTTGTTTTTAATTTCCCTATTGTTGACATCTTTAGCCTGTAAGCAGTCATCTTCAAATGTTCACTGCTGGAAAAGATACGGTGAAATTGAATCTTAAATCACCTTCCGGTGTGAAAATTCTCCACCAGTTGGTCGGCGAACAGCACACTGATGTGTTTCTTGATCCCTTTCGACCGGGGGTACTTGAGCGCCTGGATTTGGGTCCTGAGAAGTTAACAAAACTGAATCCAAAGCTAGTTTACGCAAGAATTAGCGCTTTCGGTCAAACAGGGCCACTGAAAGCATCTGCCGGTCATGACATTAATTTCGTTGCGCTAAGTGGTGCCCTCAGTCGAATCGGGCCGCCCGGAAAGCCGCCAATTCCCCCGATTAACTTACTAGCCGACTTTGCCGGTGGATCAGTGCTCTGTGCCCTGGGCATCATGATGGCGCTGTTTGAGCGAAATAAAAGTGGCCTTGGTCAGGTGATTGACCACTCTATGACCGAAGGGACCGCCTATCTGAGTACCTTTCTCTGGGAGACCTATCAAAGACAGCCGGAGTTGTTTTGGCCCAACTTTCCGCAACGAGGTATCTGATTGAGGATTTAATTTTATTGACTGATACAACTTTTAATTTGCTTGTTCAGCTTCAAACATGCTCGATGGCGGTGCTCCGTGGTATCGTTGTTATGAGACTTCCGATGCAAAGTACATGGCCGTCGGTGCACTCGAGGAGAAGTTTTATCAGCGATTTCTTGAAGCGATAGGCTTTGAGGATCCCAGTGATGAGTTTCACCAATTTGGCATAGAGAAGTGGCCTCAGTTTACCGAAAAGATTGCCGCCATCATGAAGACCAAGACACGAGACCAGTGGACGGAGATCTTCACTGAAGTGGACGCCTGTGTAACACCGGTGCTGGAGATTACCGAAACGGCGCAGGCGAAGCTGCACCGCTCGCGAAACGCCTTCAACGCCCAAAGTGGAGTGCCCAATCCGGCGCCAAAGCTGTCGAGAACGCCTGCTGAGCGGCCACCGGTAGTTGCCACTGAGACGGTGACTAGAACAGTTCTCACTGAGCTGGGCTACAGCGCAGAGTCTATTCAAAGTCTGATGGATGAAGGTGTGGTGGACGATCCAGATGCTGAAGACTAAAAAGAGCTAGGTAAGTTTACAGCTTAGAAGTTGCACACAGTACCAGCTTTGAAAGTGTTGTAGTTCTGTTGTCTAGTTCATTACCAGGCATGATCTGCTTTTATTGACATTAGTAAATGCGTTTAGTGAACCTTCTTTATTTAGATGAATAAATGAACAAAATATGAAAGCTGTTAGGCTGTGTATTGCTGATTGATTCGAGTTATGGCGTTTTGCCGTCAAGTGAGGTGGGCGACGCCGTGCGACTGATAGCACTCTGCGGAGACGATCCTCGCCTTGCGCTGCCCCTCACCTGACGCCTCGTATTGCACCGTAAAGGTGCTGACCGAGGTGTTTGGCGTGCGCATCGTCTGCTCGGCAGGAGCTTTGCTCGAGGCTGCCATCGAGGCTTTCGGTCTGAATGACTCAAAGTAGGCGAGCACCTCACTGATGACCACGGCGTGGGTGACAATGAGCACGTTCAGGACGGAGGGAGAGGGCGAGGGCGAGGGTGATGACGAGGGGGATTCCTGTCCCTGGTCAGTTTGGTGCAGCACCTCGGGCAGGAGACGGTGCTGGAGAAACTCGAGCACCCGTTGCTGCACTTCTATGCTGCTCTCACCGCCGAGGGGGGTAAAGTCGGTGACGGTTTTGCCGGCGCCCTGACCCAGCGCCTCAAAGAGCAGCCGATCGACTGGTTTGCCCTCCAGGTCGCCAAAGTTTCTGGCTCGAAGTCGTGCATCCTCTCGGATGGTGGTGCTGTCCCTGCACAGGTAGCTGCCCGGTGACTTGTTCAGCAGAATGTGCGCTGTCTGGTAGGCTCGCGACAGATCGGAGCTGTAGATGAGCTGAAACTCCTCAATGGGAAAGGTAGCCGCCAGGGAAAGTGCCTGTGAGTGTGTTCAGCAATTAAAACTGAAGTCCTCTCGCAGAGTCACTTGTCCTTTCTATTACCTGATTGATGCCGCATTCGTTTAGGTGAGTGTTCATCTGCCCTTGAATTGTCGAGGCAGCATTCTCGTCCGTTTCTCCGCTAAGTGAAAAAGTGTTAAATTGCTCGTTGAATGTGGTTTGATGGTGGTAAAAGAACTTACTGGCGAATGAGGGTGACGGTGAACGACTTGCTGGGGGCAGTGGCCGCTGTCGTGCCTGTGTTCAGCTCGGTCTGCTTAAACTGCTGCACCATGTTGCTTCTCTAGTTGTTCCGTGTGATGATCACCTAGATTCAGCAGTGTGTTTGTCGGTGGATTTGCTGGCTCTTCTTTGCCTTCCCTCTCTGCGAATCACCAACTTTATACCTCGGCTTTATCAATGTGGTCGTCGGAGTCTGGTGCAGTGCGAGCAAGCAGTGGCTAATTAAATATTGATTGTACACTACCACTGGCAAACAGAATGATCAATCTCACTCTCGTGATCTCCACTGATACAGTATCTGGCCGCATCATTGCATTGACGTTCGCTCGGTCGCCTGCCTGCACAGCCAAAGTGACCGGTCGCAGGCGGTTAGGTGTGTTTTGATTGGCAGTTGTGGTTGTGGTGGTGGTGGTGACTCGCTTGTTATGGTTGGTGGTGATGCCGTGACCATCCCTCCATATCTGGCCACACTGTACACAGAAGCTGCATGTACAGTCAACTCATAATCATATTCTCTCTGTTGACTCTTTTTGGATGACATCAACATCCGCTCATTTACAGAGATGCCAATGCCTCATTGCATGTTTGACTGTTTCTCCATTCCTCTATCTGTTTTTCTTTCCCTATCAGCACTAGACGCTAATTGACGTTTGTAGGTGTGCTATTTTTAGGTCATCACCACCACAAACCACCTCTCAATTGGCTTGGTCCTACGTGGCTTTGTGCCGCGGCTACAGACTACACTCATCTTACTGTCCATCTGAAGTGAGTCTTGAGATACTGACTGTGGATTATCTGCGTTCTTGCTTTCTTACTACGCATACCCTTATCTCATTTGCGCAAATAGTCTCTTTTTGCTGCCAGTGGCTTGTCTCGTTATCGGACTTTCCAGGGGACCAACAGCACTAATCATTATCAAAATGGTGACAACATTTCGAGTGAACAAAAAGGGATTGTATTGCAAAAGCTGAGAATAATCTCAATTTACTGATTTACAGTACAGCACTACCAATGCTTGAAAGAATGCCGTGCTTGCGTTTGCATGTCATCATTTAGGTGGGACAGGTCGTGCAGACCAAGCACACTCACGTCGGTGATCTTCTGCTCTCCATCGATGTGCACTTTAAATACGCTGACCGAAGTGTTGGGAGGGATGTCATTTTTCGGATCTATCTCAGCCTCATGTGGTTGCTGGCAGTAGTCGAGCAGGTACTTGATCATCTCACGAATCGTCACACCGTGGCTGACCACGAGCACCTTGGAGGCGTTCACCGATTCAGGCAGCAGCCGCTTCTCAATAAAGTCGTACAGGCGCTGTTGAAGGTCCTGCAGCGACTCACCATTCTCGGGCACGTGATCATCCGGACTGACACCGGCCTCTTTGCACTGTTCTCTGAAGAGACTTCCGTGTTTGCCGTCCAGTGAGCCGAGTGTTCGCTCTCGCAGTCGTGCGTCAGAGTGAATGGTCTGCCGAGATGGGTCGCCCCCGTGGAGGACAATCTCCTCTGCGGTCATGTACGCCCTGCTCAGGTCGGAGCTGAAGATGAGCGAGAAGTCCTGCACTGGAAGGGCGACCCCAAGGGCACGAGCCTGTTGAATGCCCGTCGAGTTGAGCTTCGTGTTGGTGTGCCCTTGGATGATGCCCAGGCTGTTCGCCTCGGTGCGACCACTGTGGAGAGAATTAAAGAGAATTTACAGCTGCATCTTTCATCTACCTATGAACTTACTGGCGGACTAGAGCGACTGTAAAGCAGTGGCTCATTTTCACAGCTGTGCACTACTGATCACCTCGGTAAACTACTGTGTACGACTGGTGTGCATTTATATGAAGCACCGCTGGCAGAACGTCTCTTCGGCGATTACGACCACCTTGATTGCTCGCTGCACTGCTGCATTGCAAAGACAACATGTGATTGCGGGTGAAAGACGTTTGATAAACGT
>JAALOO010000367.1_pt1 | contig 40419 bp, 33 predicted proteins | sample 7257641 | NCBI WGS metagenome assembly JAALOO01 (sample SAMN14085613, study PRJNA598686) | mite metagenome | biome: ENVO:01001000; feature: ENVO:01001002; material: ENVO:01001226; isolation source: single female mite from University of Michigan culture on fish food culture... ...
TCTGATATATATTTTTGAACTTCTGAAATATATTTCAGATAGCATGCTTTCTGACGTATATTTCAGAAGTGAGATCTTTGTGAAATATATTTAGCAACGGTTTTTTAGAGTGTTCGTATCATTATTCCGATTTGCATTTGCGCTAAACAAACTTGTGACACTTCTTGTCATTTATCGTTTTTACAAAACAAAAGTAAAAAGTGTTTTTTTAATTTTTAACATTTCAAAAAACGTAGTACAAATTTTGGATAAAAACATTTTTACTTAAAAAACTTTTACCAATTTTTTTTAAAAACTTTGAAAACTAAAAATAAAGTCATTGTTGAAAAATAAACTAATGCATAAACCTCACACAAAAATTTTTTTAAATCTTCAGTGGATTTAAGCTTTTTTCATTTTTTAAAATGCATATGAAAAATTGCATTAAAATCTCAAACTTGTTTAAGATTTCAAGGCTTTTTTCTCTGTATGCTTTTTAAATTTTTTGTACACTACGAAAAACATGAAAAATATCAAGTACAGTCCACATATTGAAAACATTATAATAGCCAAAATGTTCGCAGTAAAAATAAGAGAACAAAGAGAACTATCAGCACTACTGTTTTTGGTGAACCAAATGTCAAACTCGTAGTATTCCTGGTAAGCGTTGTGCGGCGAGTAGAACAACCGGTGCGCGTAGCTGTACATTAGCCGCTGTTGCTCCTCCTCAACACTGGCAAAAAACTGTCCGTTCTTCCTCGCCTCGCCGACAAAGAAGTTGGCAAAGTACTGGCCGACGAGGATGGCCGCCTCGTCATGGGAGAAACCGTGCAGAGCAGTGGACCACTCAAAAGCCGCCATCTCCGGGTGCCACTGGACGCCGTAGATGGGCAACTGCCGATGTTCAATGGTGCTCACAAACTCCCTTTTTTCTCCCTCTTTGCTTAGGTAGGTGTTTGTGCTCACCAGGCGAAAGTGATCAGTCAGATTTTTTGACTTTTTGAAGGTCTCCACGTCGAGGCAGACGCTGTGGTAGTTGGCGGTCACATTTCGGCTCTTTAGAAAACCTATAATCGAGTCTGGAGCGTCCTTGAACAGGCGAACCTGCCGAAGATCAAGATCAGAGGGGAAATCTAAGGGCAACGACAGGAACCGCTGTTCATCACAGGCGGTCATCCAGGCAAGGCTGTTTCCGGTGTAGTAGGCGATCAGCTTCTGCATGCTCAGAGAAACCGCCCACACCGGCCAGTGAACGCCCGCCGCGTGTTTCTCTTCCGCCGTTTGGATGATCAACTCTGCCGTGCGGGCGTACATTGAGTCGACCAGGGTCCCGTTTCCTCCGGGCATGATCACGCCGTTGATCTGATCAAAGAGTGCTTTGTAGTAGTCCCGGGAACCACCTACTGGGATGGGCACCTGAGAAAGATAGAGGTCTTAGAAAGTTAAAGTTTTAGGTTTTTATCTTTTTTTACCACTCTGGCGCCGCCCATCTCCGCCCACTTGATGTAACTGGAGGAAACGGACAGCGTTTAGTTTTTCCAGTCGACCATCAACAGAACGCCCACAATTGGACGGGCATTCTTGACGGTCAATTTTGTCGAGTTATTATTGTCGGCAGAGAGGACTACTGCTGGCAAAAGAAGAAGAGACAAACTAAAGGCAAACAACGCAATTTTTGCCATGTTTTCTTTTGTTATTTGTTAAACTGTGTTATTTTGATAAAGATATTGATGATCTACTCTTAAAAAATTAAAATGAAGTGAAGCTAAAACGTATTTTGTCGCAAGTTATTTAAAAGGTGAGAAAACCTGCTGTTGAGTACTGTTAGCTAATCCAAAACACAGTAGCCTGAGTCGTCAATTGAAAGATTAAAAATATCGTGCACCAACTGTATAATAAAACCATGATGATGACTAAGTGTGGTATTATGACTTTCAAGGCCAATTTAACCAGCTCACGACAAGAAAAGCGATTATCGTTATCAAAAGACTTTTATCCCTTTCAAATGGATAATTTTTAAAGTAAACTTTAATGCAAAAAAGTGAATAATATAGGAAAGTACATTGCATAAATTAAAATGCTTCCAGAAAATGCTTTTTCCCAAAAAGACAGGTCGAGAAAAGACGCAAAAGATTAAACTGCTCTTCCTCTTCTTGTTGAAGTGGTGCTGAAGAAGGAAAAGGACTGCAGCTGCTATGTAATGTCGAATGACTAACAAAACTACCATCCTTGAAAGGGTAATTGAAACCAGAAATAGGCTGATAATCAATGGGTCTTTTGGGTGTATTTGCAGTAGAAACATTTTGATTTGAGTTTGATGAAGATAATGATGATTGTTGTTGACATGTGCTGATTGCTGTTGTTGCTGCTGTTCCGGTGGCCATCATGTGCTGAAAAAATGCTTGCCGGTGAAGCATGTTGTGTCAAAACAAAACAAGATTTCAGAATTTTAAACGATGATGGTTTTGAAAAAGGTAAAACTCAGAAATGCTCGAGTTGACGTCTGCTCGGTTAATTGTGTGTTTATAAAGCACTTAAAGCACTAAATTAGCCCCATGAGGTTTTTGACTAACAAATCTAATCAAGTCTCTCTTTTTCTCTCCAGAAAAGAAACCCTAGAGACTATGTCCGGTTTTGGCCAGTTTGAGTTGCTCAGCAGTTTCTTCTTTCAAGACTTCTTTTTTTATCAACAAAAATGCACCATCGCTGCTGCTGAAGCACCACCACCACTAGCACTAGCACATTATCATCATCACTCGCCAAGCAGACCATCCAGACCGTTGATGCGAAAGGACTTGAAGAAGTACATGAGATAGGCGCTGTAGAAGATTAAGAACTGGTCAAGGAGAGAAAGAGAGAGAAAAAACTGTTAAACACTTGCTCAACCATAAACTCTGCAAAAAGCCTTACCTGAAGGAGCCAATCATTGGTAAAGCTGCCAATGTAGCCCAACTTGAAGACCACCGGCTCGTCGGTGTTCAACAGTTCATAGTAATGCGACAGGGCCAGCTTTTCCCCCACAAAGGGCCAGTGAAGGCGACGCTGTACGGTGAAAAGATACCTCGTTCCACTGTACAGCGTGTTGCTGAGCACAATCATCGGCAGGGCGACGATGTAGATGCCGCCGATCTGCGTCAGAATGCCCACTACCAATATAACCTGGTAGTGGAGGCTCATGCTCGGCCCGTCAAAGACGAGTGAGGAGACGAGGTAGATGTTGGCGAGAACATTTGAGCCGATGCCAATGAAGGTAAGTAGCGAAACAAACACTTCGTTCAGACGATAGACGGTCAGAACGATGGTCAGCTGCTCGGAGCGGTAGAAATGTGCCAAATAAAGCATCTTTTCCATTCGAGCTGGTGGAGTCTTCTTTCGATACTTGACATCTAGTTTTCGAAAACTTTTTGCTGATGAAGAGCTCACGCCCACCGCTTTCATCAGTTTTCCGTTCAGCCACCAAAGGTGCATCGAACAGGTGCTCATCAGCAAAACCAGAAGAAATAGAAAGAAGTTCAGTTGTACAAAACCTCGCTTGAACACGTAAAGAACCAGGCCAACGTCCAGCGCCCCTAGAAGAAAGTACAAAGAAAGAAGGTGGTAGTACTTGCTGAGCAAGTAAACTAGCCCCAGCCAGGACAGGAAGAGGAAAGTTGACTGGGCAAGGAGGGCCACCTTTATAAACTGACGATAAACAACTGAAATGATAAGAATCTTGTAGCGGACCGAAGGATGAACGTGAGGAAAGTGTAGAAGACGACTGGCAAAGACCGGCTTTTCGTAGCGCCAAAGTTTGTAAATGTACGCTTTTATCTCTGCCAAACTTTCCACCGGGCTCAGCGGATTCAGGCTAATTGAAAGGTAGTGAACTTTAGGATTCAGCGACCAAAAGTGACGTTCATTTTCAATCATTAAATCGTAAAAAAGTTTCCAAAAGTAGAGTTCTGGTTTGACGTATAGGAGGACCTCCAGAGCAAGTCCAAAGATAACTAGTGGTGCCAGGCAAAAGCCAAACATTGCATTAAAAGTGACTTCAGAGTTAATTGTTTTAAGCAATGGATCAGCTCGATCAATGATCCAGAAAAGCGGCCAACCGTGATGTTCTTCCAGCAAACAAAAGGACAGAAAGAGAAGGCGACAAAAGAATAACATTTGATAAAATAGAAAAAAGGTTCGACAGGGAGTTAACAACCGCTGCTGCTGGCTCTGCTCTCCAAACTTCAGTTCATTTGCAATGTTCTCCGGAAGGACTGCGAGAAGACACTGATGAGGAAGAGTGACCATGGCACGAAAAAGGCGAGAGTTCTCAAAGGCAAAGTCAGCTGAAGGTTTATGCATGATTTTGTGGTAGTCAAGAGTTTCTTGTTTTTTTATAAAATTTATGACAGACTTTATAAACTTGTTTTTAACCACTTTACTTTATAACAAAATTAGCAACTTTTTGTCTCATTTTTATTCTTGGAGCCTTAATTGACGGTGTTTAATTAACTGCTAATTAGCCTCTTTTTTGTTGTGCGTGTGTGTTTAATAATTTTAATTTAAGTTGAAGTACTTAAAATGTTTTTAAAACATGGTAATAAAATGCAATTCAAGTGTAAGTTAATGGAGCAGCAGTTTTGGAAAGTTTTAATGAGAATCGATCTAAAGAATAAACGCATTTTATAATTTTTTCTATTGTTAAAACACTAAATGCTCTAAAACGTTTTGCAATAATGTTGCACTGAAATTGCACTAAAATTTTAAATTAAAACGTTGTAATTGAACCTTTTGAGTACATTTTGGATAATGATAGGAAAAGGAAAAAAAGAGTGTCTACGAAACGACAGTCACAATTCGCCATGTTTCGTTTATCCATTCAACACACTGATAACTTTATCATCATCAACACCACTACTAGCACACGCACTCAAAAGGTTAATTTAGGCTGAATGATGATAACGTAGAAACAAAAACAAAACAAATTTTTAAGTGATAGTTAACAAGTTCATTGTGCGTTCAGATAATGACTATCAAACAAAATCACAGAATCCTAAATAGTCCTGTCACTAAATGTCGACAAAAATAAAAAAGTGCTGATGTACTCGCTTGTGCACAATGTGAAAAAAGTGCAGACGAGATTATCACAACCGTCTTTTTTTGCCAAAATCGCTGTTTATACTGCTGCTGTGATGATGCCCTCAGTGTCGGTCGCCATTTCCTTGTCTGCAGTATAAAAAGAAACTGCAACAACAACCGCTAACAACAAAAGATTTGTTCACAATTCAACGTTATTATCACTAACGCCTCCAGACAATGATTTCCAAAAAACACCTGTTTACCATTTTTCCCTATTCAAAGTTGACCGTACACGCAAAAAATCTTTCAGTTTGCTTTAATCACAAATCAAACCTTTCCACGGAAGCTCTCTCTCTCTCTCTGCACATGTCAACTTTCATCCAGTGACAAGGCAGTCACGAGATTATCAAATTCACTCCTCTTCAAGCTTTCTGGTACTCTTCTTCGCTTACATGCGCACCGAGCTGCGGCACATTGAAAAGTACGTTCACCTGTGGAACCGCCACGGTTTCGATGTGATCTCCGTGAGAACGCCTTTCAAGGAGTTCTTCCTGCTACATTTGGCCTCGGTGGCCAACTCTAAGGTAGTCCTAGACTTTCTCCTAGACAACTCTTCCACTTTTTCAACTCCCTTCAAAAATATCCTCTTTCACGGCATCTCCATTGGCACTTACGGCAGTTTCACCTTTATGGAGCAGCTGGAAAGGAAAATATCTCAAAGAGCTAGATCACCATCATCATCTCCTGATACCCAAAAACTCTCCTCTATCAAATCCGCCCTCTGAGGGATCATCATCGACTCGCCAATGTACCCGCACTACATGCCCGTGGGCATAGCCCAGGTCGTCTCCGGTGGCTCAGGTGTTGAGGCCCGAGTTTCAAGACGTCTTCTGGTGCAAGCCTTTTTCAGCACCTACTACACACTTTTGTACCCGTTCACCGGAAGACATTTGGCCCGCATTGAGCGAGATCAGGCGAGCAATTCTCTCCGTTTACCTGGTCTGGTGCTCTACTCGGCCAATGATAAGATGATGAAGGGAGAATTTAGTGATCAGCTGGTGGAACAGTGGAGGGAAGGGGGCATTCCGGTGCAAGCAAAAAAGTGGCCACAGTCGGATCATGTGATGCTCTTTCGCAATTACCCACAAAAGTACGAGGAAGCAATCAGAAGGTTTTTCGTCGAACAGCTCAAGTTGAGCTTTTAAATTTGTTTGAAAATTAAAAGATAAGGTCGTTGTGCAATGGAAAATTGCAAACTGATGTAAAGTCACTGGTAAAAAGTTGAAAGTTTAATTTCCAGTTTTAGTCAGCTGATCATTTGCCGGCTTTAAGCTGTCCTTTGGTTTCATTTCGTCATTTTTAACTTTGACTTTCTGCATTTCTTGTTCTTGAACTTGGTCCTTTACTTTAGTGTCATTCTCTTCAGCTTTTTCATCATGGGGCTTAACGTGCAGTGAATCGGCAATGGAGCTCCACCAGCGGCGGCATCGGGCAGACCAAAGTCGGGCACGCTCACCTCGACTTAGTCGGTCAAAATCTAAAGCAAACCTTAATTGTTTCAAAATAAAATAAAAATTTTAAGCTGCACCTTCTGAACAACGGGCGGGAGGTTTAGCATCCATTCAAAATAAAAAATAAAACAAAAAACAAACACGACTAGTGCTTATCAATGAGTTTTCAGTCAGTCAGTATGAGTACAGTACTGTACAACAAACCAATACACAATACTTTAGCATTTCAACCAGAACGGGTCTCGGTTGAACTGAAAACAAGGCCTTGAAAACAAAATGTTGAAAGTGGTATTTAAGTTCATTATTGTAGTAAAGCTAAACCTGACACATGTTTTATTTCATTTTATTTTGTTTTGTCAAACCACATTCATTCAAATAATACATTTTTTACTGTTTTTTGTTATGATTACTGTCGTCGAGAGTTGGGCAGAGTGCTGAGCACCGTCGGCAAATCAGGCTTTCCCAGCTCCAAGTCATCAGAAAGGGCATCCGCATTTGGATTGTACAGCAGGTTCTTAATGGCCGAGGCGAGGGAGGTCGCTTCGCTGCTGTGCAGCTGTAGCCGGCGCTTTCGCTGGTAGGACTTTCGCAGCAGCACCACCGTGGTCAGCGGACGGAAGACGATGTTGATGATGAGAAAGCTGAAGCAGTTGAAAGAAAAGATAAAAAAGTTATTAAAAACTGACCTTTACATAGATACAAAAAAGTTACGTACAGCTGTGCGGCATCGTAGTAGACGTTGCCAATCATCAGAATGTCAAAGATGATGGAAAGCAGGTTGATGACTGTGGCCAGCTGCAGCGGACCTGGCTTCAGGTGCTCGTAGACGGCCAGAAAAAGGGCAACGAAAAAGAAAGCATTGTAGAAGGCAATAATTTCCCCGTCAGAAGATCTACTGGCAATGATGGTTCTGCAAAAGTGGTGGTGTTAGGAGAAATGTTGGTAACAAAAAGATTTGTAAAAATCATCAAAATCATCGGTAAAACACACTTACGCCGTGATGAGGAGAAAGTGCACCGCAAAGACGCTGACAATGGAGATGCAGTTCAGCGTGTGGTTGACCTTGTCGAGGAAAGTTTGTTGTCGCTGGGTGGACGCTGATGTTTGAACGCTGGCATTTCGGTTGTTGTTGGTGGTGGTGGTAGTTGGGTACGGAGTTCTCAAAGAAGAGGCCATTGTGTCTCGATAAATCACAAAAAGGTGTTGAATCGGAAAAAACGGGTTAAATACGTTTGATTTTCAAGCGCCAAAAACGCGCAGTTTTTACTAGAAAAAGATCGGTGTTGTGCTTATACGAGAATGTCCACGGATCACTACCGTCTATGACTAATGTTTGGTAGTGGTTGCTGGTTGCTGATTGCACACTTTTACATCTGCCGCCGATGACGATTAATTTAGCGCTTCACCAGGCACTTTTATGACTTATTGCCAATGACTGACTGACTGACTGACTGGTTGCCGCCGTTGTTTATCACTCATACACCACCACTACCACCACCACAACACCATATGGGCCACTTAAATCATTTGACTACCTAAAAGCCTACTTGCCAACAGTATACACACAGTCGTACATCACCCATTCTCTCTTTTCTCTTCTACAAAGTCTTTCTGTTTCCACGGCAATTTGTTTATCATTAATCTCTTTTCAGTATTCCTACAACGGCATTGGGAATTTTGCTTTGCACTGCAAAAATGAAAGTAGCGGTAATAGCAGTAAATTATGGCAAAGTTAAAGCCTTCCACTGTTTGTTATTACAGCTGCGTTTGTGTTTAAGTGTATGATTGAAAGCACAAAAAAGAAAAAAAGAAAATAAATGTCCTGCTTGCAGCCCAGCAACAGCTTATTCTCTCATGGAAATGAGATCTCCAGAGAAACTTCAGGGTTCTCAGTGTTGGTCGGGTTGGAAGCCTGGGCTGGAAGTGATAGTGGAGATTGCGACAACTCATTCTTCTCATTTCTATCATTGTTAACTTTAGTTTGATCACCGGAAAATGAGTTCCACGCTGAATAGTAGGAAGCAGAAGAAGAAGGAGCAGCATTACGAGATGTGATCTTAGAGCGCCTGGAGGTCGACGAGGGGGAAGAGGCGGAAGACAACGTCGATCGATGGAAAATAGAAACCTGGTTCTTCTTTTGAGCTTGAGCGGGAAACGGCACACAGTCAATGTCTCGGCACTCCTTAAGGGCAAAGTTTTGCTTCTCCAGTGAGCGAATGCGAGCTTCCAGAGTGCTTCGGCACTGCTTTTTCTTCATCAGCCGACGACGTCGTCGTTCGTACCAGTGCCGGACAAGGATGAGGCTGGTGAGAAGGCGGTGGAGGATGCTGAGGAGGAGGATCCTACCCAATTATAAAATTTTGTTTAGAATCATACATAAAGAATATTTACAAAAATTGTTTACCAAACTCGGCCATCTCTAAAGCTGCCCGCCACCATCAGGTCACACCAAACTGCCCCTAGACTGAGGGCCGTGGTTAACTTTAACGGCTCTGGACGGTGTCGCTCGACGATGCAGTAGAAGAGGGCCAGCAGAATGATGCCATTGTAGAGGAAAATGTACGGTTTCAAAGAGGAGACGACAAAGGCTGAAGTGCCGATGACAGTGCCTGCTGACACAACAACAGGTGATGCTGGCTGGTGATGAAACTGGTAGTCGGGTTCGAGGAGGAGAATGCTATGAAAAGTTACAAAGTTAAAAAGAGTTTGAAGAGATTTTAGAAATTGGGTTTGCAAACCTAAAGGCAATTGCTAGATGAGTGCCAAACATGGCGGGAAGAGAAAACAAATTGAGCAGACTGTTCAACGCCTCAGCAACCCGTTCTGCCGGTGATTTTTTCACTGCAGAAGGAGGCAAATATTCCTTAGGTTCCGGTAAGTCTATCATTTTAACAAGAATTTTTTTTTGCTCAAGTTTAGTGGCTGTTTGCTGCTTGTCAAAAGTGGTAGTGCTCAACTGAACTGAACAACATTCACCACCACCAACGACGATCAACCAGCAATTCCATTTCATTAGCTCTCTTTCTTCTCTTTTTTCTCTTTCGATGTCTATCACTATGACAAACAGTTTGTGTTTTCACGGACAATTAAAAATGAGCTTTAGCAGCAGCAACAGCAACAGCTAAATCATTAATTTTTATTTCAACAAAAAGGTTTCCTAGCAACCGAAAAAAGAGCAAAAGAAATAAAAACAGCATCAGAAACAACAGCAACAACTTCAAATGCAAAGTCCCTCAAAGAATTAGCTTATTTTAAAAGCCATAGGGAAAAAAAGTAAAAACAATCTGTTGAACACTTCAGAGTAGAAAGGCGAAGTTGGTTGCCTCGGCGTCACCTCCATCACCACTTGACGATTTAGTAGTGATCGTCGTCAATGACCTCTTTCTCTTAACCATCAGCACGGCCACCGAAAGGCAGAGGACGAGGTAGGCAGCTAGGCCGGCTGAGTAATAGAAGACAGCCACGGCCATTATATCGCCTTCGATGATGGAAAGTTGGTAAATGCAAATCGGTAGTAGTCGTGTAGGTGATGACAACATACACAAACACAACTCGAGTTGTCAACAGTGAGGAGAAACTCAAAAACAAAACTGATGATCAAATGAGAGAGGATGAGAGCGAGAGAGTAAAGGAGATAATAAATTTGGGTTGCCTGGAGAGAAAAAACCAGTTTGCTGGTTGTGTTGAGCTGTTTTCCCACTACTACTACTACTACTAAATAGAGCATAGAACCCATTTCAATAACTAAAAATGGCAATCATGCCAACAAATCAGAGTAGTTGTTTCAAAGTAGTCACACTACTGTATGGTTTTTCATGGCAACTACTAAGTTACCTCAAAAACCATCTTATGGCTAAGTATTTAAATTCAGTTACCAAATAAACTAGTTGCATTCATTGAGCGAAAGTTTTGTATTAAACAAGGTTTTATATTATCACAATGTCCTCAACAATTATAAATAAAGCTAAATTCACCAGATCACACACTTCTCGAATGGATTCATCCTCGTTCCTCTCTGACAACCAAACGCCGCTGAAAAGGGGGCAAAGTTGGCCAGCGGCACATTGACTCTAAATTGCTCTGGAGCGTGATCATCAGTGTCCACTGTGAGGGCCATGGAGACGTTGTCGTAGTTGGCACACCAGGAACGAGCAAAACGGACAAAAAAGAGCTGTTCAGCTGTGAATGCCTCCATCTTCGGCACCAGCTGGTGCTTGAACCTCTTTTTCCTTTGAGAAAAAGCCGTTCCAGAGGCCCCAAAGGCCGCCTCGTAGGCGATGCTCAGTCCTCCATTGTCGCTCAAGTTTTCCGCCAGTGTGAAGTTGCCCTTCAGGTGCAGTCCACTCTGCACATCCCTCATTGAACCGTACTGCCGGGAAAAGCACTGACCACCTTCTTCAAAGCTCTTAATCACCGCTTCTGGCCACCAATTACCGTCATTTTTTCCAGAAGTTTCAGGTAGCATTAGGTGCCCATCAGCGTTGAAGTACCGTCCTTCACTGTCAAAGTTGTGAATTATCTCGTGACCTATGAAGAAGCCGATAGAGGCGTAGTTTAAGTAGGCGGCAGAAGGTGGCAAATCGGCGTCAAAAAGTGGTCGTTGGAAGATGGCTGCTGGCAGGTCTAGTTAAAGCATTTTTAAATAAAAAAAATTTTTGAGAAAAATCATTTGCAACTTACAAACTTCATTGGCAAACTTGTTGGCGTGGGCGTTTACATTTGCAGCTCCCAGCTTGTTTCTATTTGTTAAAAGTAATTTTAGTAATGATTTTTACTAAATTGTAAAACGTTTACTCTTTGATGGTGTAGCCCATTTTCCGGGAAAAAGTCACCATTCGATGGCGTCTTATGTCGAGCATTGTCTCCAAAAAGTGACTCGTCTTTACGGAGAGGTTTTTGTTCTCATCAAGACCGTAGTGAGCATCGAGCAGGCTGTCATCGAGTAGCCAATCAGGAAAGACGCTTTCAAACTTGGTGGCACTTTCCTTCTCTAAAACTTTAGCTCTCGTTTTCTCATCCAGCCACTTTGCCCCCTTTTGGATGACCCGTCTAAATGAAGCTCGTATGTCGGCGATCAGTTTGGCTGCTTGCTGTTTTGTGACTCCTGGTGTTACGTGTTCATCGACGTACAGCCTCGATACGGCCTGGTCAAACTTTGCCGTGACCACCGCCAGACACTGCTCTTCAATGGGCGTGTCGTTTTGATTTCGAAAAGTGTAGAACAGTCGCATGCCGAGGTAGTTGTACACGACGTGAAGTGGCGTTTGGGCAAGAATCTTTGGCAGCCTCTTAAAGTACTCCACATCACCGACGATGACCTGCGTTTCTGCGGTAATCTCCTCGGTAAGCTGCAAATTGAACTGCTGAACAAACAACTTTACGAGGGTGGACCAGCTGAACTCGTTTTCGGTGGCATCTTCGAACTCCTTCAGGCTCATTCGGTTGTAGCCCTCCTTTGGGTCCTCCATCACCAGCTCAATGGGCGTCGATGCATTGACGAGGGCCAGTTCAAACTCCCATATTTGGGAGGTTATCTCCAATTCAGCGGTATCATTCTCCTCCGCTTTTAGACCGTGAACTTCTTTAGTTAGAGCGAGCATCTCTCTGACGTAGTAGGAGATTTGCATTTGGTACCTCTCCTCATTCACGTAGATTATCTTGTCCTTATCAAAGCCTTCCGGAACGCTGAAGTAGAAGATGCTCGTCGTCGTGTCGTTGATGTCCTGGTCAATGAACAGGTCAACCACTGGACTCTTTTCAATTTGAATAAAGCGAATGAGGGCCTTCATTAGTGCCTCCTTGTAGTCGGTGGCTGCTGCTGAAGCTTCATCAACCAACTTTGCCTGCTCCTGGCTGATTGGCCACTTGTAGCCGGTAATGTCAGCAAACTCCTTCTGAAGTGGCCTAAAATGAATTTTCTTTCTCGCCTCCACATCAAGGCACTCTCGGTAGAGATCTTTTGCGATGGTCACAGCTTTCGCTTTGGATGATTTGGTAGAGGTGGTGGTGCCGAGCAGAAGCTTCTTCAGAAGCGCATCCACCTCAGTGACCATCAAGGAGAATGTACTGCTTCCGGAGGAAGCGTTCTCTTCCTCTTCACTGGAAGACACCGGATGCAGGGTGGCCCAGTTTCCGCAGCTGAAAGCATAGAAGTCTTCACAGGGATCAGCGCAGAAATTAATCGCCTGGTAGAGGGACTTGCCGACTTCGGCGCAGGCAGAAGTTCGGCAGACGCTGCCTAGAGAAGTTGATGATTTGCCTCTCAGTGAACTAGATTGCTTAGGCTGCTTGGAGTGCTCCGAGGAACATTTCAACTGTTTGCAAAGAACGGGACTGCTGGCGACAAAGAAGAGGATGAGCACTGTAAAGAGAAGAAGACGATGAATTCCATCAAGTCTGGAGGCGGCCATTGTCTGGCAGCAAATGAGCACAATTCTTCAGAGCACTCTGCCCAAACTGAACTCTTTCTCTTTCTCGGCAGAGGTGTTGCCGTGAAAGGGTGAAATTGCACAGACGGTTGACAAATTGAGATGTCCATAGTGCTGCTGTGATTGCTGTTGTCACTGCTTCATTGACTACCTGCTGTGATAGGGAGAGAGAGAGAGAGAGAGAGTAGTTCACAGTCGATTGAGCAGTAACCAGATTAGGGTGCCCTTGGACGGAATGTAATGTCTTCGGCTGCTAAAGTACTCTCTCACTTCATGTCAGAGTGCACATCGTGCTTCAGTGCACGTGCAGAGCTGAAGAAGAAGAAGATGATGAAGAAGCCTGAGTCGACAATTAAATGCCAATTTGCTAGTTGACTGCCTCTTGATGCAGCATATTTCTGTGCAAGCTTGTAATTATTATTGAAAGATTTTTTTTAATGTAAACAATTAATAATAAGTTTGTTTAGCAGAGAATGCCTGGAATCGCTGGCAGATTAATTACATATCGTTGGACTATGCCGCTCTCGTCTATGCACTTGACCTTATCATTCACTCCTAATCGCTGCTCAAAATCTGTATTTAGGACATTAAGAGCGCTCAGGGTCTGTTTTAGTAGTCGCGGAGTCGAATTTCAACTTCCCTCAGCACTACCCTACTCTTTTATCATCAAAAAGCGCATCTTTTCATCACTTTTAACGGTATCAGTCGAAACTTTCACCGAGTCATCTTGCTGCGTCATCTCCTTTCAATCCCGCAATATAGCAGCAGCATTTGCTCTCAGCTAAACAGTTAAAGCTCTCTTCAGTGTTTAGAGAAAGGCCCGATGCCAGATGCCTGCTAGCTGATCGTCACTTTCACCGCACAGCGCAGAGAGGACACACAAAAAGAAACCGGTCGAGAAAGCTTGCGAGAACAGTCCGAGGCGGCGATTCAAGTCAGCTGTGCATTGCGTCATTGCAAACAACTTCTCAGCGAGCCGCCGCAGTTTGTTTATGTTTCACGCTGCCTACGCTTCATTTACGTTTCTCTTTAGCTCCACTTTCACCTGTTCTTCCGTTATCACAACGGATACGGATTGACAGCAAAAGGTCTTCTCACTGCGTTGCCTATCAAAAGATCAATGTCACTTGGTCAGGATGGGCGACAACCAACTGCAGGGCGACGATGAGCTCGACAAACAAAACTTGACCGTCTGGAGAAATCTGATCAAGCGCTTTAACGGGGGTAAGTTTTAGAGTTCGCTGCAACAGGCGATATTTGTGTCAGCTTGAAGCTTAATTATGGCATTTTCTAAATTATATTTTCAGTCCACACGCAAGGAAAGAAAAACATAAACATGATTTTAGAATTGAAACCATCAGTTCCGATTGATATTGCTGTTAGCAGCGTACGACTAGCCGATAAGAGATATCAAGTAAAAATTGTCTTCAAGCCTCTGAATGTAACGTTTGAATGTTTTGACTTAATTGAGCCTAAGGCTAAAAATGCTGTAGCTAAAAGAGCGGTTCGCTATCTCGAGTCTCTGGCGAAACTTGTTGCCAGTTTTCATAAACGTATGCTTTGCTTTTTGTTGTTATTTTCATTACAAAAGTATTCATTTTTTCTAATTCAAAACAATATTTTCAGATCATTATCGCAAGAAATTTACTCCTGTTGCTTTCGCAACACTCTGTTCAACTGAGCACAAGTTTATAATGCAGTTTAAGACATATCCAAATAATGCTCAAATCAAAATAAAGCATCTGATCACCATAACAGAAAAAGGCCCAAATGCTGAAACTGATGTTGCTACAAAATGGATTCGCTGTCTTGAAAAGATCTCCGGAATTGATGATCAAGGAAAAGAGAATGCAGAAGAAGTGAAAAATGGAAAAACAACCATTCAAAAAACCAGTCCTAAGGTTTCAGTTAAAAGATCTTGTTCAGAAACAAATTTTCCGCCTTGTAAATTTAAAAAGATAGCTCTTCAATCTGACGAACATCTGCCTCAACTCAAGGAACTGTATTCCTTGATAACAACCTACAGTGAGATAGCAAAGTCAGAGAAAACTGATGATCAGGTTTTATCGGAAATTACCGAAAAGTCGACCGTTAAAATAATAGTCGTTCCGCCTGTGGATAATCCTGTTGGTGGAGACAATCCATCGTATTCAACCTTTATCTCCATTGGCACTCTTGCCGTTGTGAAGGGTGAGAATCAAGAAAAGACCGTCTCTATTGACATGGCCAAGAAGGAAGCGATCTCATTTATCAACAACGCCAAGATTGCCGCCGATTGCTTTTATCAAGGTACAGGAAATTTGACAGTTTTAAGAATCATTCAAAATAACTAACTTTTGCATTTTAGTATTTGCAGAGGAAAAACCGGCCAGAAAGACGTTTGATGATTGGTACGATCAGCTGCCTTTCTCCACTTTGAAAGTCATCTCCATGGACATGGTTGAATCTGATGACGGCAAAACCTGCTTCTTGGATATTGAACTCTTTGGCTTTGCCCTCTTTTCCGGCGTTGGCCCCAGCCGAAATGCTGCGCTCAGCAATGCCTGCAGACTGGCGGTCAACTTCATGACGAAGCTGTCGCAAAATTTAATCCTCACCCAGGCCCAGCTGGTCTACACTGCGGTCACCAACCGGTGGAATTCGTTGCCCGAATCGGCGGACAAGCAGTTCATGCTGGCGGCGTTTGTGGTCACCTCGACGGAGAATCCGCTGGCCGTTCGAGTGATCAGCATGGGCACCGGCACCAAGTGGATCACCAGTGACAACATCAAGGAAAACGGAGAGGTGGTGATGGACTCTCACGCCGAGGTGGTCGCCCGTCGAGCCTTTCTCTGCTTTCTCTACGAGAACTTGCACCAGATTGCCCAGAACGGCGGCGACGGCGCCGATTCGAATGATCTCATTCTCGAGCCCTCGCCCAGTGGAAAGGGGTTTCGCTTAAAGTCGCACCTCCGACTTCACCTCTACATTTCATCTCCTCCCTGTGGCGACGCGAGGATTTTACAGTGGGATCATGTACATACACATGTTTTACTTGATCTTCAGTTTTGAGTTGTGTATTTGCTAATTTTTTCTTTGTAACTTTCATTTTTTTGTACAGAGTCGAACTGCTGAAAACTCCCGGCAGAAGGGATGTCTTCGCAGCAAGATTGAGAAGGTTCAGGACAATCTGGCGCTTTCAAACAACGAGTACATACCGGCAATGGAGGAGATTGAAAGTGGCGAGCACCGAAAGAAGTTCATGACGTGCTCTGACAAGATTGCCATGTGGAACGTCGTCGGCGTCCAGGGCGCCCTGCTCAGCACCTTCGTGGAGCCCATCTACCTTGACAGTCTGATTGTCAGCGATCTCTTTCACGAGGAGAACATGTCTCGCGGTCTGTTTGGACGTATTAACGAGACGATGTTAAAGTCGAAGATTGCCAAAGCTGACCCGAGCCTGCTCAAGCTGTACCGTCTTAACTGCCACAAGCTCGGTTTGTACAAGTCAAGTGATGCCAAGTCTAATAACAAGGTTTGTTTGAACTCTCATTTTTCAAACTACTTCAAGTATTATTTACCGTTTTTAGGAGCTCAAAAACAAAAGCATTTCCCACAACTGGTATCTAAAGCTGGACGGAACTGCCGCTACTGTAGAGCAAGTGACCGGCCAAAAAGGCTCGGTTTTCACGGGTGCCCGGGCCATGTCTCGCCTGGCAAAGAAGTCTCTCGCCATCAGCTATCAGCGCCTAAAGGAAAAGATGAAAGACTGTCCTCACCTGACATCGATTGAAGACGTGAACGCCCCTTTAGGGGTAGAACTAAAGTGTTTTGAGCCCTACTACCGAGGCCTGAAGATGCGAGCATTTGCCTATCGTAAGGTCAAAGTTGCTCTCATCGAAACGTTCAAAGAGAGCGGCCTTGGCGAGTGGTCTCATCCACTGATCAAAGTCGACATGTTTCCCACCAACTCTTTAGGCCAACAAAGTACCGATTGAAGACGGGTAAAGTCAGCGCCATATTCCTCTTCATTCCAGCTACTACTACTTACAGAACTATTTAGAGCCTCTCAGCACACACCTGTGACGCCAAGTAGCCTATTTTTCGAACCAAATACTTTTTTATTGCTCTATACAGGCAACGTTACAAACGTATTGTTTTGATTTCATGCAGTATAAACCTTTCTTTTTTGCACCAACTTAACAGCACTCATCATCATCATCACTTTCCGCGAAAGAAGGGCGGACTGGAAGCGGTGGTGATGAAGAAGCGGCCGCCGTTACTGTTGCCGCCGCCTCCGCCTGATGATGATGACGAGGAGGAGGAGGAGGACTGTCGAATGGGCCGATTTCGGGAGCCCCTGGTGACGCCCACCGGCACACACCGTCCTCCGTTTGGGCCGCAGCTGTTGCACCGTCCGGCGCGGTAGTTCTCGTAGCTGTCACACTGGCGGGCAATGAGGGCGCCGTTGTTGGGCGAGGCGGTGATCGCCTCGGTGTAGTAGTCCACCGCTCGCTGGTGGTCGCAGGCGAACAGGGTGCGGGCCCTGAGTGAGGATAATGTTAGGTTAGGTTTGAGTGAATTTAAAGAGCCGTGATTTGGCGAACCCATTGAGGGCGCCCCTCGTCATGAAGGTCAGCCGGTCCTGGGTGCAGCCCGGCTGGCTGCGGCCGCCGTTGAAGTAGATGTCGACATTGCCGCACTGCTGCCACATGCCCAGCCGACCGGCGTCGGTGTGGAGGACGTCCACCAGCTGGGCGTCCGTTCGCCAGAGACGGGCCTGCGGAGAGGCCCCTTCAAAGTACGGCCCCGCAGGGTCCAGGCCCGTTCTGGAAAGGGGTGGACAATGTTAGAGTGTTTGCTTTTTCACCCTTCTCACTTACATTTGCCCCAGTTGACCGTTCAGTGCTTTACCGGCAAATCCTGCGGATACATTTTCAACAACGAGTTAAAATCATCCTTTTCCTATTTCATGACCTCCTTACCGGCAACATGCGCCCCCAGACTGTGACCCAGTATGTGAAACTGCGAGGGGCTGGAGTTCCTCGATGCACCCAGCGACCGGATCATCTGCCCCACCATTCGCCCCACCTGTCGACTGTTGGCCACTGCTCGGCCGTAGGGAAATTGGTTGGCATTGCTCCAGTCGACGATTATGACGTTCATCGGGGCGACGCTGAGAAAGCGGTCCTTCATCGTCGTCATCCACTCGCCCAGGGAGGGACTGTCGATGAAGCCGTGCACTGGGAAGATAAAATACAATGACCAAACGTTTTACATCTGACCTTTTTAAGCGGTAGAACACACAGACCTATGAGCTTTGTGTCTTGGCCACCGTTGAAGTACTGCGATCGAAGACTTCCACCACTGTCATTCCAGCGAAGTCGCTCCGGATTGCGGGCATTATTTCGAGTGTACAGCAGAAATGTGGGCGCCAGGCCTCGCTGATTTGACTGTCCTTTTGAGGGGCTGATTTCTGGAGAAGGAGGGTGAAGGAGAGATATTAAGAATGGCCCGAAAAGGGTGGCATTACAGGATATTGTAAGTGAAGACATAAAGACCCTGCAACAAAAATTCGTATTGCAACTGTTGCATAATTTTTAGGTTTGAAAAATGTCAGCTTTACAAAGCCAAAACAAAAATGCATTTAGCAACAATTAGGAGTTTGATTTTGCGCATCATCATTTTAATTACACTATCTCGAAAGTAAAATTCTAATCATTAAAAAGTGTAAATTGCATTGAGATAAGGTTTGCCTAAAAAGCATTATAAGCAGCAGAAAGGTAAGCACTATTGCACACCTAAGACAATTAGGCAGAAAAGTGTTACGATAATGCGCAACATTGAGGTGATAACTTAAGTAGCTTGAATCGGAAAATCAGAATTTTCAAATTGTAAAGTGAACCGTTCAAAAGGACATCTTTCTCTTTTTTGAATAGTCAAATGTGAAAATCTGTGACTCCATTCAACAGTAGCAATTGATATACCAAATTACCACTCAATTTAGTTTGACAGCTACTAACCAAATACTCATTTTTCCAATTCACCTTTGTTGCGTGTCTGTGGTATGTTTGCCAATTACCCATGAAACAGCTTGGTGATTGGCAAACAAAGCACAAAACAGCGCCCTTGCTTTAGACATGTCACATTTTCAGTACTTTCAGTACTGTCACCCAAAGCATGCAATACATAAAACCAATTAACATTGTCAGTGCCAACAAATTAAAATACGAAGAACTGAAGTAGTACGTCAAAGAGGACGCCTTTGTGCACTACTAAAACACACACAGTTACCTTTATGTGTTTAAACAACTGAGGAGAACTTCCGATTTTTGAGCAGTGATCAGTGAATTTGCTCGCCAGATGGCCACATCAGATCAGGTCGACCAGTTGTGGCCACAGCGGCCGGCGATTCTGTTGTCTGTTCCTCGGCGGTGGTGCGCTCCTCAGAGCGACCTCATTCTCTCTCTCTCCCGGCTGCTCACGGCTGCTGATTATTATTCTGTGAAAATTGTTGTTCTTTTACCTGAGGACAACAGCATGGACAAAACATCTCTCTCAATAAAGCCTAATCAGCCGATGAATCTTTCGCTGGAGAATGTATCTCAGTTGGTAAGTTCTGGTCACCCACCTCTTTTTTTCTGATGATTTTGTAACAGTTTGTTATTCTTGCAGAAAAACCCACGACTGTTTATCTCGCTGGACAGCGACGATCAGCCCAATGTGCTGCGAAGTTCGGGTAAGATTATTGCTGATTCTCATTTATCATCAACACCAGTTTTACTAAAATATACACTTTTCATTTGCAGTATCCTCGACGAGCATTCCCTCGCTGGAGTACGAACCACAACAACAACAGCACCACCACCACCAACACTCCAAACAGTGCACTTCGTGTGATGCTCTGAAGAGGATGCTCTACCTAAGAGATCGTACGATTATGAAGTTGGCTGAGGACCGTGACTTGATCAAGATCAAGCTGACCAAAGCCATGAACATGAACATTGAGCTGAGTCGACAGCTGATGAAGCACCAGAAGATCAATCAGTCGGCCGCCGTCACCACCGCGATCAGTAATCCGGTCAGTCCACTGCGAAGCAAGTCGCCCGTCAACACGCAAATTCGCGAGGAGGTGGCCGATTTACGGCGCAAATGCACCGAGCTGGATGAGATCTACTACCACCTGAAGCACCACCTCTTTGCGCTGCGAAGCGTCTTTGCCGATCTGGGCGGCACCGCCACCGCCACCAATGACTCCGGCTCAGGCTATCACCTGGAGGAGGAGGACATTGACGACCTCTCCAGCATCAACTCGAGCCTCTCTCGGGCCTCACTGCCGCTGAAAACGTTAATGAATGGCAACAACAAGAGCACCAGGGGTCACCTGGTACTCGAAGATAATAGAAATTTGGAATTAGAAGAAGAGGATGTGGAAAATCAAAGTGCCGATACTGACTTTCATCCACTGCCACCGACTCGGTTAGCGTTGAAAAACCAGAGATTCAGTAAAGTGGACAACAATAACAACAGTGGTCAGCAAAAGCATCAGCAGGAAAAGCTGCCAACTGAAAGCGCCGAGGCAGTGCAGAATAAGAAGAATGAGGTAAAGAGCAGTGTAGAGTCGATCCCTTCGGTCGATGACAAACCACAGCTGTCCAACTTTGACATCTGGTACAACAGCTAAGTTCGGTAACTCGTTACATTCTAGCAAAATGTGCTAAAAGTTACCAAATTTACTCGCCGAAACACAACTAAAACCATTGTGATCAATAGAAGAGTGCTTTTATTGGGGCCTTATCAAGTTATCAATCTAATTATTGTTATGAACATGAAATGTCAAAAGTTGAGCTGATTTCAAAAACTTTTGACTCGAACTGCTGACTAGAACATTCACTCAGTACCATATTCAGTAATATTCACAAAAAAACAGAACAGAAAAAGAACACATCATATCGGCCGTTTTTGGTGGAATGGAATGACCAGAAGATCCTGTAGAAAGTAGTGTCGATTTACAGCTGATGATGACCATCAAATACTAATACTCAAAACTGTTACCAAAAAGGAGAGCAAAACTTCTACTAGACTAGAATAAACGCTGTGTCAATGAATGTGTGTGTGTGCTATACAAGGAAAATGGTGACTAGTGAACCGACTAGAACAAACTCCAAACTTCTTTCTACTGGTGCGAGGTCATGTGTCGCGTCAGGTGGTGTCGCTCCCTGAAGGTCTCCTGGCAGATGTTGCACTTGAGGGCGTCATTGCGCCGCTTTTTGCCTCCACCACTTCCATCTGCCCCATCACCCCCGCCCCCGCCTCCTCCTCCTCTGGCCATTCTCTTGTGGTGAGAGCGCATGTGGTACACTAGGTCGCTGGTCATGCGAAAGGCGGTGCCGCAGTAGGCGCAGACGTTGCTCGCCTGGTAGCTGAGGGCGGTCAGCGAGGGAGAGAGCAGGTACATCGAGCTGATCAGCGGACTGGAGGCGGTGCTCGAGGGCGGCAGAAAGTAGGGGGGAAGGTTTAGTTGACTGCCTGAAGAGGAGGTGCCCTGCAAAGCAACCGAAGAGGTATTGGCTGTTGATGCTGTCACTGGCGTGGGTGATTGCGATGAACGACTGCGATGGTGATGGCTGTTGTTATTTTTTCTCGATTTGCCTGATTCTTTGTGGTGGTGGTGATCACCACTGCCTCGTTTGCCTCCACCAGTGCCGCCGGCAGGCATCTGATCGTACTCTGACTTTGGTGAAATGGAGATGCAGGGGGAAAGAGAGGCGGAAGAGGATGATGATCCGGATGAGGGTGATCCACCACCACCACTGACAGAGTCGGATAGCGTCGATGAGGAGGGACTGTTGGAGGCGGTGACCAGGCTGGAACTGCCACCGTGCCCACTACCACCCAGTGACTGATGCTGCTCAAAGGGATGTAATTGAGATGATCGGTGGTGGTGGGGGTGATAGGGTGATGATACAGTGCCCATGCCTTTCACACCTGAGGGTGGAGAGTGCTGGAGGTTGCCTCCGTACATTTTGCCTGACATGGAACTTCCAAAATGGTGAGCACTACTGGGAGAAAATAGAGAGGATGATTGGGACGGTGGTGGTGGTGGTGGTATTGGGAGAGGTAGTGGCGGAAGTGATCCTGCTGGCAGTGGTGGTGGGTAGTTGCCAGAAGAGAAAACTTGCTCTAAAGCGGGACCTAGAAGTGAGCTGACTGCTGCAGAGGAGTTGTGCGCTAAATTGGTCGTTGGTGGAAGTGATGGTAGTGACGAAAGTGGTGGCGGTGGGTGTTGACCATTCTGGCTGGGACCGCTTTGCGGGGGATGAAAGAAACTGGCAAAGGTGTTGGCAAACAGACTGGGACCGAATTGACTGTACAGGTTCGCCAGATTGGGCATCAAACTGCCCGGAGTTGCCAGGCCTTCTCCTCCTCCTCCTCCTTTGCTCCTTTGCAATGCCGCAAACTGTGCTGCTGATGAGGGATGCGGCAGCTCAAGTGACTCCGGTTCGGCGGCTTTCATCTTTCGACTGCTGCCACCCCCATTGTGGCCATTGTGGCCTTGGTAAGCAGCACCTCCTTTAGAGTTTTGAATGCGAGAATTGGCTCGAGCGCCGTTTTTGGCTGCAGCCTTACCACGAGGGTACTTGCTCGCCCCTCGAACGCTGTTTGTCGCTTTTACGCCTCGGCTGCCATTATTAAATGATGACTGGTAATGGTGACGGGCCTGTTGTGGTGAGGCGGCCATTTCAGACAGTGAGAGCGCCGGTTTCAGCAGACCGAATGTTCGGTTTGGATCACTGTCAGCACCAGCAGTACCACAGTCTGCCTCTTCAAGCGTTTCTACGTCGATCTTCTCATCAGAGTCCTCCTCTTCGTGGTCACCACCACCACCAGCACCATCACCAGCATCGTCAACATCATCATCAGAAGATATGCGCGAGTATTCTGGCGTCTCCTGCTGCTGAAGCAGCGACATGATATCGAAGCTGCGCTTTGGGGCACTGCTGTTCTTGTTTGTAGGTGAATTCAGTTGTTGTTGCTGATTTGGAGATCGGAGGCCATTGTTGTTGTTGTTGTTGTTGGCGTCTTTTGCTGATGTTTGGTAGCCGTCTGATGTTGTTGAATGGATTGACTGCTGCTGTTGACTGTCAGACTTGTTGTTGCTGGTGCCCAGCTTGGGACAGGTGAGAATCATGTGCAGCAGCAGCAGATTCGAGTGAGAAGAGAAGAGATTGCACATCAGACAGTAGTACGTCTCGACGCCGTTCAGCCAACTTTTGCCGGGCTTCAGTGACAGCTTCGATTCAATATCCTTTGCCAGCCAGGCTTTTGGTTTGGCATCGCCGATTTTGGCGCCGTTGTCTGCTCCTTCACCTCCTGTTTCAGGCTGTTTTGCAGATGACTTTTTCCGCTGCTGCTGTTGCTGACTGTCGTACGGTGAGACCCGAAAAGAGTGCACCGCCTCAAGGTAGTAGTTGCCCTGCTGGTAGATGATCTCCAAGTTCTGCTCCTCCTTGTTCATTGCAATGTCGATTAGCTGTTGATCATTGCTGCTGTTTTCCCTGGGACTAGGCGGTGATGCAATACTAGTAATTGGACTACTACTGCGCGCCAGGCTCTCCTCAATAGAGGTCATCTGCAGCTGCAGCCACTTAAAGAGATTCGGTATTGGGCCAAAAAGGTCGCCATTGTGGACGACACTGCCGGCGTGTAAAAGGTCAGAGAAAGGTCTCACGGTCGAATTTGGTGATGTTGTTGGTCGAGAGGACTGCTTTGGGTGAGTGTCATCGGCAGCCATTGAATGTGCACCTTCAGCAGCTGCAAATGAATGCTGCTGGTGGTGATGGTGAAGGTGGTGGTGATGATGGAGATGGTCGGTCTGAGTGAGCATTTTAAGATGATCAGTCTGTTCACTGCTCGGCAATGAGGGTGATGACGACTGGCGACAATTGCGAACTGAAGAAGGAGAAGAAAAAGTGAAGCTGTTTGCTGACTCAAATGGACTCTGACTAGAGATGCAATCTTCAGGCATTTTGTTCATCCATCCAAAATACCCAAAAACCCGGTTATCGTCACATTATCATCAAAGCAAAAAAGTGAAATCTGCAACGAAACAAAGTAAGAAAAAAAACATTAGCAAAAAGTGAAGTTTAACGAGAATTTTTGCGCTTCAAAAGAAAAACTGATGCACTATTATTACTTTAGGCTGCGCACACCAAGATCTTATCGGAGTATGAAAAAGAAAGAAATTCTAGTTAAAAACTTTAAACTACCGTTTTGTCTGCCTTTAGTCTGCTTCTCCTCGTCTCTTTCTCTTTCCCCAGCTGAAGCGCAACGCGAGTTTGTCCAAACAGATTTTCTCTGGCACGGGACACACACACACAGAAAGTTGCAAACTCTGCAGACGGCCACGTGTCCTCGGGACCCTAGCATTTTTCCCGGCGAGTGCCGTCTGCCTCAAGCCAGCCAGTGAGCACGAGATTGTCTCGGCAATTAGGAACGGGGTTTAGCTACGGTGTGTAACACACACACCTCCTAACACTCAACACACGACGCTCATCAGAACAGAAGCCCGATTGCCCATTTGCCATGCTTGTTAGTGTCTCTCACTTTTTGTCAGTGGCTCAGTAGAGACAGATTCGAGGAAGCAAGCAATTACACATGTATGCTCTGGGTGGAACACACACACACTCTCTCCCAGAAGTTGGCAGACAAATCTATTAAGCCAGATTGATAAGTCAACACTGTCGACAATGTTGGCAATGGCAATTGTCTGCGATAGCATCACTTCACTTCATTCGACTTTAGTCAGTGCTGACTAAGTACAGGAAGGGAGCAATTTTTCAAAAAGAGGACTTTCATTGAAGAGAGTTTTAAAAAGTTATTACCCTGCTACGCAATGAAAAAAGTTGTGCGGTCGTTGTATCAACGTTTTTTAGCTGGTGTGTGAACAAATTGTAATTGAGCTATTAATCACACTTGCTGTTGCTGCTAATCAGGGAGTGTGTGCTGGTGGTGCTGGTGAAGACGCCATTTCTCGACATTGTGCCACACTCACACTGTGGTCTGCTCATTACAAAGTGTCACAAAGTTTTTAAAGTGTCGCCGAGCAGGGTCCTGCCTGCCTGCCTGCCTGAGCGTGATTTAATTTAATTTTGCCCATTAGCCTGGTGCTTATCGCCTAATGTGGCGAAGAGCAGGAGATAGTATGTGGTCGTAGTAAATGGTTGTTCCAGAATCATCAGCACCACCAGCAGCACCACCAGCAGCAACTAAAACAAATAGTGCTGACATTATAAATGGCTGTCAATTTAAACATGGCCACAACCAAGCCCTAGCAGCGCTGCTGCTTCAATCCGCTTATTACCACTTGTTTGTGCAAATCTCTAATTTATGTATGTTTGTACTTCAATCATAATGTTCCGCCGCTTTTGCTGATAGTGCTCGTGAGCTTGGTCATCGGACTCTAAGTGGTCATTTAGTGGGCACTGGCGCAATCACTGCTTCTTTTTCTGTTTGCATGATCCAGCCAAAATCATTGTTATAGGACAGCCAGAGTTTCCGCCACTGACGCCGTTGTCACCCGTCTCTCCGCCGCTGCCAAAGCGACAATTACAATTACCCTCGCTCTGCTGCTCATTGTAGTGCCACCACTTTCTAAATGTCCTGCAGGGAATTTAGTTTAAATTTTTGTTATTTAAAATCAAAACGATGGTCACTCGACTACTTGATCAGTGAGTAAGTGCATGTAGTAAAGTACTGAGTTTAAGTGTTTAAAAATTTTTCTAATCGATTTTGGAAATCCACTTTTACAGAAGCTGTTTCACGCACTCTGCTCAATTCGGTCTATTGCTCGCAACTTTTCTTGAAACACACTCTTTCATTTTCATATAAATTGGATTTTTCACTCTTGACGACGATTTTAACGCAAGAAATCGGTAAAGTTCAATTTTTGCCACTGTAAAGCGAGTGTCTGATGTCGAAGATGTTAGAAATATTGTTTTACAACCATAAGGAGAACAAGAAAGAGAAAGAAAGAAATGTGAAAGATGTGCACGCTTGGGCGTCTGTGACTGTCCATATTTTGGTGATCTATGAATACTAATGAACACTGACACTTGCTGTGGCAGACTGTGTGTGTGTGACCAGAAAAGAATCATGGTTACCATAAAAAAACAGCATCACAAAAGATGTTCACTCAAATTTGGTCCTTGCAAGTAAGCATATTTTAATTGAGTAAGAGCACTGACACACAGTTTCTATGGGAACACTGCAGCGTCAGCGTTGGCTGATTGGACACATTTACATGAAGAGAAGTGAGCGGCTGAAGGTGGCAGAACACGGCACAAAACTAGGGACAAATTCTTTCGTCACGGCCTATTGGCCTGCCATGATCGCTAATGTATTGCATCGCTCAATTTCGGTTTAGAGCACACTGTGGAACATTCACACAGAAAATTGAAGTTGATTTGAAAAACATTTTTGTATTTTAGGCTCAAAAAGGGGTTAACTGAAAAGTTTATAAGAAAAGCTGTTTGAGAAATATATCTGTCTCCTGATAAAATTGCCGACAAATTGAGCTGCTGCTGCAGTTTTAGTCGCGACAAACTGATTAAGTGAGTTACACAGTTTCACATTAGTGCCACCGAGTTAGTAAGCTCCTTGTGTAATCGCATCGTTGAAAAAAAATCACCACTCGATCAGTATAAATCAGCGCACCCAGACACTCACACACACACACACCCATCAGCCTAATAATTCCTAAATCATTCTGTTCAACATTCTGTCCCCTCAAACATATCCGCTGGCAATAAACACTGGCATTATATGGGCTCATTGGGCTCTGTTCCCGTTTCATGTGGCACACTCTGTTCATTGATTATTACTACAAATGGGATTACTACACCGAGCAGTGTTGCAGTAGTGTCGACAGTAGAAGTTGGCCAATTTAAAGCAGATTTACATGAGATTTGCCGCACTCACTTTCTCCTCTGTTCACGTCTCGTTGGACCATGTGAGAAAATGTCCAAGTGGGCACCACTGTCTGTGATTCAGTGCGACACACACAAAGAAGCCTAAGTGAAAAGATAATTTATTGAGACGCACACAAACTGAAAGAGTGGTGGAAGAGCAAGAAAAGTGTGCCCAGGCTTGCCCAGCGTCGATCGGCAGCCAGGCGAATCCGCTCAAGTGGTAAATGAGATAAAGCGAACAAGAGAGAACCAACGCCGTCAGTTGAGCAGCAAATGAGCTCTAGACGGCGAGTGATGCAGCAGCAGCCGCAGCTTTTGCATCTGTAAGTAAAGTGCACAATTTAGTTTATCGATACAGCCAGAGAAGGAGAGGAAGGAGCCAATTTTGGCAAAGGCACACACACTGCTGGTATTAGTGCAGTAGTACTGCAGAGAAACACATTCAGCCAGAGTAATCGATGGACATCAGTGGCAGTGGCGACTGGAGCAGAACAGACAGACAGAAGAGAGACAGTATGCACAGCGGCATTGCAAAGAATATTCTAGCGATTACTGTACATCCTCATATTAGAAAAAATGAGAATGTTTTTCTGCAGATGAGCTATGGTCATCGATTTGTCCATTTGGACACTCGGACACCATTGTGACAGTCTGATACTTTGATATGGGCGCACATAAGTAGCTTATGGCTTTTCAATGTGTGAAAGTGTGTGTGCGACTGCCAAATGGCCACATTAATACACAGATATGGGTTTTAGAAATGGGGAAAATCATTTGTCTGCGATTAACGAAGGATTCACTTTGAGGGGAAGTGTGAACAGCTGAAAAGTGAGGAAAAAAAGTGACAAAAAGTGGTAATTAATTAACAACAACTGCTGGAACAACAGCCGAAAAACCGGCACGCATCTGTTCAACTGAAAAGCTGTGCGTGTGTTTTTTATTCGTTTTTTTGCAAAAGCAGCTTACTAAGAGTGTAGATTTAGAAAGTAAAAGTAGATTTGTCTCCAACTAATCATCACAAAACAGCTCTTTCTTTTCTGACAAACAAGATTGACTGACCACCGATGAGGCTACCTAAGCAGTGGTGTTGATGACACAGCACTAGGCTGCTTGAAATGGTGGTAATTACCGACCCTATAATAATCTTACTACTGACGCCAAAGTTCCCAATTGGCTAAAAACTACTACTACTGCTGCTGCTGCTGCACCTACTGTCACTACTTCGGTCATTTCCCTGAAACAAGTGTTGAAACTCTCAGTGAGTCTTAAATCGCATTACACTGCTAGGAGGATTTGGCATGGCTCACTTGGGCGCTAAACGCGACTGGAGCATCACTTCAGCGGCACTACCACAGCTAAATCAAATCAAGCATTTCAAATCGGATTTAGTCTTCAGGAGCCACTGCTACTGAAATGCTAGCACATGCACTGTAAGTAAGCAACCTCCTGTTCCCTCTTTTGTCCCACTTCAAATAATCCCATTTGTGACCGAGTTTTTGAAACAAAAATGGGAATACACTGCTAGATTCACTTTTGTGCTTAAAATTGAGTTGAGTTTGAGCTACTCTGATTTTGTAAATATTTTTAAAACTGAACAAGAAAAATTCACTTTATGTGTCTTGCTTTTTAATAATTTTCAAGTTTTGAAGCAAACTTTGCTAATATCATTATGGGGAATTTGGTGGCCTACGACAAAGCACTTGGACAATATTGATTATTGTTTTCACTACTCTGCTCCAGCACCACACACAGCCAATGTGTGTGACAAAGTACAAAACCCGCTGCAAAGAACATCGATCGCTTCACGACAACCGCTCTCAGATCTTATGGAGTAATTAAGCTGACACTTTTTAGCACCACCCTTGTGTTACTCGGTGGAGAATCTGCTCCATAGTAGCTGATGTCTCATTTTTACTAGGCACACCATAGCATTGTGTCGTCTCACGTTTGGGTAGGCGCAGATTTAAAAGATAATTTTTTCATTAATATTTTTTACTTCTATCTTGAGCACTACCACTAACATCAGCAACGGCAGCCCAACCAGAGCTTTTTTATTGTATTAGCAGGCTGTGGCAAAAAGACTGAACGTATGCAAGGGTTAGAGGATAAGATGAAGAAGCAATGCAAGTCAAATCTGTATTCGCCTGACGATGCGATTAATCATCCTGATCAGCATCGTACGTACCCTGACTTTGGACAGCAAATGAGAAACACAAACCACAGTTTGCCTTTGTGTCGCGCCAAGCATGAACACGACACTGCTAAGCCAATTGCTTCTGCTCTTGCTGCTAATTGAGTTAATTAAGTAGAAGAAGAAGAATCTCCGTATTAGTAGGCGAATCTATTAAAACAACACAATCACTGTCTGTTTGGAAACCAAAACGAGGAAGCTTATGGTGCCAAGAGAAAAACATGTTTGTTTATTCTCGCCACAAAAATATGTCTACTGCTGGAGTAATTAATTACTAACAAAACAATGCTGTACACCAAAGAGTAAACACGTGTTTGTGGTTTATCATTCGGATAAAGACGTTCCGGTTTGGTTGCAAGAAAAAATGTACATAAACGTCAGAAAAACTTTTTTTAAATCATTTCAAGTGCTTGCATTTTACAAAAAAATAATAGCTTCCGATTCTAGTATTATTAAAGTTTTATTTTGCACGTCATTTAAAACGCATAGTCATTGTTAAGGAATTAGTGCCATCAATAGGACCGGTGCGCTTGCAACGGCATTCCTTTGCTTTGATGTGCACAGTGCTGATAAGTGCGATGATTTATGAACTCTCTAACGGCCATTCAATTGAGTCTGCGATTGAGTTATAATAAAAGTCAATGCATCTCGTCTGCGCTCAATATTCAGGAGAAAAAGATGACGCCAAAAAGTGAAAGAGTGAAATAGACGTCAATTTGTGTACACACACACACACACACACGCTCTGGCACAACAGTTTGCGTTGACAAGAAAATCAATGAATAAATAATATTGAGTAAATACTAAATCGATTATCATGTGCCTGTGTTTGCTTCTCTGTGTGCGTTTTGTGTGTGAACCGTAGCATGGTAATGTGGAATTGATCAAGTAGGGGCTTTGTGTTGAAAAGTAAGAGGAAAAAAATGTCTAGTAAAAAGGAAGGCTCCAAATGGTACATGCAGGCCTGCTCGGACACAAATGCTGAAAATGTTGCTGTTGTCGTGCAGTCAAATGAAATGAAATGAAGCTATGAAGATGGCCAAGGCGATGAACGTATGAAAATGGCAGATGTAGCAACTGCAAATGGATCTCCAGCAAATCCGCAGCAATTCATGGATCGCTTTTGAATGCTCCTGTTCTCTCTTTCACTCATCTGTGCATCATCCATGCATCATCGATCATCTCCGTTTTTTCAGTTTTGAATGAGGAAGCATCACAGCACAGCACCGGGAAATCTCCCTCTCTCTCCCTCTCAATTTGTAGACCATCAAAAATCAATTTGTTTCCACTTGAACATTTTAAACATTTGCTCACTCTCTTTTTTCCCCATACTGCGTTCATCTGACCAGTAGCTCACAACTTGGGTTGCACCGAACGGCAAACCGATCTGAAAGCCCTTCATATCAATTGCCCACTGCTGAATCACATGTTCAAGTGCAGCCAGTGCACACTCACCCTGATTTAGCAAATAATAATCAAATAAAAAATGTAACTTTAAAATAGTCAATTACAGACTGAAGCAATAGTTGGTAGTAACAAGGACTCATTCAAGCTGAAACTCATTTCAGCTTAAGCGTCAAGTACTTGCTCAGGCTGCGTCAAGGGTTGTAGGGTTTCTCTGACTTTACAACTGAGAGAAAGAGGGACTCTTTCAATGAATCAAAATTTATTGCAAGAGTTGACAACAAGAGTATGAACTGATCATAGCCAGAATGTTGCAGCAGCAGCGAGAGCAAACACTTCACTAGAACACTAGAACATCGAGTTCATCTTTTCTCTAGATTAGCACGTCAATACAATTAATTCACTGAGCCCAATTGCTGCTGTTGCAAACGCATCCCCTTATTGAGCTTTCTCACTCTCTTTCTCAATCCTGTTGTGAAAGTGGTCAGACAGGAGAAAGGAGAAATAAAAGACAAAAAGTGAATGAGCGGGTAATAGAGAGCGTGCGGGTATTAGCGGATAAATGAGTGAGTGAGTGAGTGAGTGAGAACAAATCAAATTAAGCGACTTCTGTGCACTCTTTGGCTGCTGTGCACACGAGTCAATTCAATTGAGCACTGCAGCAGCCAAACACTCGACAGCTTCGAGTGAATGAATGTCAGCACTTATGTTTTGGGTGATGAATGCGAGATGCATGATTGCCTGGTCGCACTTCCACTTCCACTACTACTACCAGTCTTCAGCCGCAATTGGATCAGAGCTCGGCACAAAATCAGTGCCGACAAAAGTAACAGTAACTTCTTTCATCTGTCTGCCTGCTTTCTAACAAGCGGTCTTTGGGTTTTTCTTTTCTGTGCACTGCACCAACTGCAAGCAAACAGATGGTTTCAAGTGGTGGTCGTCGTCGTAGTCTGAGTGCTCAAGCACTACTACTCATTCGTTTGGCAACATGTTCAAGTGTGTGCACTGGAGAGAGAAAGCACAGCAAAAAGCATTTGAGGATGATGCGATGATGGCGATTAGAAGATTCAGCCTGTCTGTGATGTTGGAACAAATCAGCAGTGTTCGAACAAGTGCACTACCATCACTACAACTACCCGCAGCGAGCAGTCAAATTAAAGGATCATCGAGAGAGTGAAACTGCCACATGAAATGCCGTCCACCCAATGCCGACCACAACACAACACAAGGTAGTAAAAAAGACAAAGCAGCACTACAAGTACTGCACGACTTGCGGGGCAGTCAGCTGTTTGCCCTAGCGCGTACAAGCAATTTGCACGCGTTACATGCGAAACAAAAAGAAAGAAAAAGAGAGAAAAAGAGAGCTAGGTCCCGTTAGCACGATCCGTTTTGCCGCTGCACCTACGTATTAACAAGGGGGTGCTCCTCTCACTCTCTTTGCTCTGCTTGGCAGAGTGAACCGAGAAGAGTCATCATGTCAACATGTCACCAAGTCAGTCAGGGGTACCGCCTGCACTGCACTAAAGAGGATATGCAACCCCTCGGTGGTTATTATTGAGAGGATGCAGAGAGGGACAGCAGTAGCGACAGAGGCAGCTTAGGGCAGATGTCCACGGTCAGAAAATAAAAGAGGAAGAAAACGCAAATTCATCGGCAGACTTGGTCAAGTAGTCTGGCCAGGAGAGCTAACCCAATCTGTGACTTGCTTTTCCTTGTTGCCGTCGCATGAAAGCGAGCCAATTCAATTAATGGCAAATTAACGCTATCATCGCTGGACAGCGGACAGTTACTGTGCTCCACTGACGGACATTAATAAAATATGGCTCGACTGCAGCACTGCTAGCGACAAATGGGTGCTGGGCCTAGCCGCCTAGACAAAAGGGGTGCACTGAATGCAGCAGGGTACTCTCCGACAACTGTTTGGGAAGGGATAAAGCGCATTCTTTTTATTACTCGCAAAAACTCTGACTAGTGTTGTTGCACCCCTTAATCGGATACAGTGCCCAATGCACACAGACACACATTGATTGCAGCCGAGCAAACACTCAACAGACGGTTTCGAGGTTGAACCAACACACACTGCCTATCCGGGAGTGTGTTGAACAGCAATGTAAACCACAGGAGTATACAACAGTAATCCTTTTAAAGCGAAAACCAATTAACACATCATCAAGTTTGTTGTTCTGTCCAGAGACTGACCACAGACATGAACAAATGGAGGTGTGAAGCTGTGGCCTGCACACAGAGAACAACAGTGTTGCAATTATGGAAATGGAAATTTGCCGGCACACAGACACAACCGCGAGTCGGTTGCGATGGCCATTGTCCAATTGTGGAAGGATTGTTCAACAACAACACCAACAACAGCAACGACTATAACAGAATAAGTGTGATGTCGTTTGTCGGCGGGCAGACTCGTGTCATGGGGCGGCAAGCTGCTAATCGCCAGCCAGTCTGCTACTGACTGCGACAAATGACTTGCGAAATTGCCTAGTGCCAACTGGGTCTCACCCTCTCTCTCTCTCTCTCTCTCTCTCTCTCTCTCTCTCTCTCTTGGTCAACACCACATTCAAACCCATTCAGTCCGTTAGATGATGGCCATACGGTCCCCTAGGGCTTGCAAACACACTCACACACACACAGTTTGGCCAGAGAGATTGAGAGGTGAAGACTTTTAAACTGCTGCTGTGACACATTTGCACAGATGAACACGCACAGTAGTTCAGGCAAACCATTTCCACGCCACTTCAGATTGCGGCAGCAAAAAAAAGAGGAAAAAGAGAAAATTCAATCGACAACTGACTTAAAAGTGCTCGTGTTTAAAAAAAAGAAAAACTGCTTTTCACTTGACTAATCGGCAACTGGAGAGAGGAAGCAAAAATGAAACAGAAAGATCACCACCACTATCCCAGCATTATCAGTGTTCCGTGAAGAACAAGAATCGTTTCTGTTTTTTGTTGTTTGCTTGCCATCCAAGTCAGTTAGCAGCACCACCCGTCGGACAGACGGACAGCTTTCTTAATGACCAGAGAATAAGTGGGGAGAGAACAAGACCAATGTTTCACCAAAAAGTTGGGCCCAGTGAAGCGTGCCCGTGTTTACAACAACACACCAATTGTGTGTGTATCTTCGAGTAGACAAAAAGGGCAACATTTTGCTTGCAAGTGCGGTAACTCTCTCTCTCTTCATCAGTTTGAGACCAAAAGGAGAAAGAGGGAGAGGGAGAGGGAGAGAGAGAGTTTCTAGATTGATGTTTGATGAGGCGAATAAATCTTTTTCCGTTTTGATCAAAAACGAGGGCTTCTCTCTTCTCATCTTAGACGCAGAATAAATCGAGCACAACAATTTTTTTGCTTTTTTGCCCAGCAAAACAACGACAAAGCAAAAGAATTGTTATTGATCATAAAAACAACAACTTTTTCTGCAACTTTCAATGGGTCAACAACATTGCACTTTCATTGATGACACTAGTCTAAATGCAGTTAGCAAAAACCTAAAAAGTAAACTTAATTGAAACTAGAAAAACTGCATTCTGGTCAACTGCTGCCCGGAGCTTGTTACTCAAATCAAATTGAAACTTGAAATTTTCCAAAAACAGTACCCAGAAAAACCATCGCCGCCTGAAGCGTTTCAATTTGCAGACAATATCAAATCACCTGAAGTGTCACTAAATGAGTAGTGCAGCAGCAGTAACAGTACCAAAAATGTAAAATTGAAACAGGGAAGCATATTTCCCTGTTTCAAAATACAAGTTGGCGCAGCGACAAGTTCATATTGCAAAGCAAACTTACGTTCAGTGCCTCAATGAAGAGTGTCTGGTGAAATGAGCAAGAATGAAATGTGATTGAATTTCAAGTTGAGTGAACAGGAAAACAGTTATCGATGATGAGAAAAAAAGTTTTCATCACCTTCTTCTGCTCAACCAATTCAATGTGAAGATGTTTTTTCCAATTCAAGAAATGAAAATTTTTATTCTGCTGGCGGTAAAAGGTGATGGCTGGTGATTTCGCCTGATGATGTTGATGGAAGTTTAAATGAATGGCTGCAAGTGCTGAACAAGTGGTCGAAGTGTGCTGGAAGGAAAAAAGACGGACGGTGTTTGGCCTCTGTCCTCAAAGCAAGAGTGAGAGTGAGAGCATACGTGAAGAGGGCACACGTTTTGATGGTGCTGCTGGTGCTGGCTGGGACGACCCTTTGGCCAGATTTGATTACCGCTATGTTGCACTGTGTTCTGCTGCTGCTGCCCGGTGATGCTTAGCACTCAGTTGATGTGGATGTGTTCCGTGTTTCAGCAGTAGTTGTAGCAGTTGTTGGCTCTTGCTTGCTGGGCACACATGTTTTGCTAGAACTGCTGTCGTCTGCTACTTCTGCTTCTTCTGCTGCTGTTGTCGGTAGCCAGCATCTCTATATGTCTGCACAGTGCAGTATGGCCCAGTCGTTTGCTGCTGCTGCAATATACGATATTGCGAGGTGCAATCTTCTCCTCCTCTTCTTCTGCTGCCACGCGGCCATTCAATCTGGTGGCTGGTGGTGGGCAGGACCACTGGGCTCAGAACACGAGCCTCTCGCGCTCTCTTTCTCTGGCTGGCCAGCTAGTTAGTGCGCAACGACAGAAGGAGGAAGAGCAGATCGCCGACGCTGACAGACAGACAGACACTAATTGTGGCAGCCAGCAAAATAAGGCGTAAAAGATGATGATGGTCTTGTATGCACAGATGATGTGGAGGCAACTCGGTGTGCCCAAATTCACTGACAGAGAGGCTGTTGAAGTTCTGATGAAATTCGTTCCATTGGTGCGCAAACTGATGCTCCCTTTCTCGGGTTGACAGCAGCAGACATTTTAAACATTCAATTTTCAACCTTTTTCCCCTCATGTTGAAGAATCTATAAGAAAGCTGTGGTAAAATGCTGAAGCGAGTGAAGTAAAGTGAAGGAAAGAGGTAACCGAAGTGCCGTTTAAACTCGAACGATCTCATATTTTTCCGGCCTTCACTCCTGTGTCACTTTCAATTAAGCATATTGATGACACTGAAATTAATAACGCTGAAAGCTGTGCACTGAACAGCAACACTAGTCAACAAAAACTTTTGCGGTTGCTGCCAGCCACCGTTGTCGCCAATTTATGAGGTATTCTCCAGAGAGGTGGCCCCGGTATCCAGAAAAGCGGAGAGTCACTTGCGTGGCACTGACTAACTCGACATTTTACATATGCGGTGCGATAAAAGAAAAGAACACTGCCCATGACGAGAAAGATGATCGCTAAGGTAGTCTCGCTTGCAGAGTCTCGCTCGCTTCATTACATTTCTAGGCTCACTGTTTCGACCACTTGACTGCACTGAAATGACTGCAGGGAAAACGGGGCACATGCAGCACTTCTTGTTGTGACTGTGACTGCTCAGCAATTCCCAACAGACCGCTCTGCACCGGCCAAAAGTCACATACACACACAGAGTGACATCAAGTCAAATAGTGCCGATAACTGATGCTCAATTTTGCTTTGGGTGAAACTGGAGATCAGGACACGCGCAGCTTGGTAGTGGTAGCATTGCAGACTGCAGAACAAGTCAGCAACCATCTGTTTTAAAGTTAGAGTCTGGTTTTGTTAAAAATGTTGTGCAGTGCATCACTAGAAGGGAAAGCTCGTTTTTAAAGGGAAATCCGAGAAGACAACTTTAACCGCAAGGTTTACTTGTAGTACTTGTAGTAACGCATCAAATTTTCTAAAATTCTTTTAATATTAGCTGCAGCAGCAGTTGACTGATGATCTTTTTTCTCTTTTTTGCCACTGCCACTGTTTTCACTTCTGTTGAACCTAATTGTAACATTCTCCCATAACATTAAACACACACTGGCTACTGAATAGACTGACAATAAAACAAACATTGAGTGAATCAAACTTCTGTAGTAGTAGCAGAGACTAAAATGACTGGTGCTGCTGAAGCGATTCCTGTGCCTGTGCTTGGCCACCGAGCGTGACCAATCGATGCATGCCTAATTACAACTGCGTCACTGAGGCCCTGTGCCAAACCACAAGAACTGTTCTGTGCCCAAACAACTAACAAGGGCTACCAACCACCACCACCAGAGCTAACAGAGCAAGTCACTCAAGTGTAAATGATGCGACAAATTTCTAAAGTCAGTCAGTCACCATCACATCGCCATCACCAGCAGCAGCACCACAAATCCGGACACCGAGCAGTCGTCTCAACACAGAAGCCCAAAATACTGTAGTCTTCTTGCCATTCAGCAAAACAAAAGACACGTGTTTGAATTGATTCGCTAAATATTTGTAAGAAAGTGAAGGAATAAAGAGGCAGTGGCTTGCCTGCATGAGAACTGATTCTAATTCGTTTTGGTATTTTTTAGTCGCAGTCAAATAGTGCAAAACTTTAAAAAAACTCAGAACATCTCAATCAATAACAGTGACGGTTTTTGACTTGGCATCTAAAAAACATTATTGCACTTTTCTCAAAGTTCACCCATTTTGGGACTTACTTGACTACTTTGAGAAAATACAATGAGCAAACATTAGCAAAATACAGTTTTGTTGTGTATTATTCTGCAAATTACACAACACTAAACACTTTTAAAGAGAGTAAGAGATATTTTATTTAAAGATGAGAAGCAAACACACACACTAAATGTGAGTGGTAAATTGATTCACACAAAGGCGCTGATATCGCTCCGTTTGAGCATGAGTTCACCAGCACTTCCCGAGTGTCAACTGGTCCAAATGGCACATTGTACAGAGCACTCCTTTGTGTGTTAGCTGTGCCCGGTGCCCAAGAACCGCGCCTAATGGCCCGTAAGTGGTGATTTCACTCTAAAGTTTGATGGTGGTGTTTTTTAAATAAATTGACGCCATTTTCTATCTAAATCACTATTTGAGTAATATTCTTGGCAAAAAAAGTTTAAAAAATAACTTTTTTTTATCAAAATCAAACGTGGCACTGCAAAAAACTAACAAAAAAGCAGCTCTTCTAGTCACTAATTAATCGTCGCTCCATTCTCAACTCAAATTGAATTAAAGTCGCCAATTTGTTTTGTGTTCTCTAGCGCTCTACTTTGAAATTAATTTGATCGTCCCGTCAATCCATCGGAACGAGTCAAGTGGACAAAAGTCAATTGGAAATGTCAAGAAGGGCAATGTGCACTGTGTACTTTAGTGTAATCCCCAAACGTGTCATCTAGAGTCTTCAGTGAATGTGTGTGTGCATTGTTCACCACATCGATAATTGTCTCATTTGGTGCTCATCACCAGTGCCAGGATGCCATAAGATGCCACTACAGATCCACTGGGATCTTTTTTTCTCTTTTCGATTGGGTGGCATTTAATTAAAGTGGCGATCAGAAAGCATTATGTGCTGGCTAGTTGTTGGTACTTTAATTGAACCAAACTGGACATTGAACATTCAGATGGACAAGTCGAAGTAAGACGCACTGTTGATTAAGCACTTCTGATAGTGATTGTAAGCATTTTTGTCTCAAATCTGCGAGCTTAAAAGTTTTGGGCAGATAAATCAGAGAGTAAGATAAATGGTGTCAGTTTAATTAAAAGTGTAGACGACTAATACTTCTAAAACATTGATTGAAAATATTTTGTTATTGATATAAGCTAATTTATCTTCTTACAAATACTTTTTTGTAAATATACACGGCTCTCTGATTTTTTTTATTTGATGAAGTCCATTTTTTAACTAGTTTTTGAGCAAACATTTTAATTTTTAGCCATTTCTTAGAACTCTACTTTTTTGTACGACCAAGTTTTATTGCAATCAATATAAAGTAATCGCTAAATAAAACGCAACTTACTGAAAAATAGCTTTGTTCGACTTCCAGTTTTTCAGTCTGCTACACTCAACTTCAAGCCAGCAACTGTCATCCATCATCGCACACGGACACAGAAGTTTGTTGCAGCCAAAAAAATGGTCACTTTATGGAAATTAAACATACATTGCAGTCAAACAGAGTGCAAGTGTGCTCTAACAAAAAAAAGAAAAAGTGAATGAATAAAGAGAACAAATAATTTGCATAAATTCAACTTGTCAAATGACAAGTCAATTGAGAGAAGATGAGGAAGGATGCGCTCCAAGCGGACTTCTTCTTTTGTTATTATCGCATTTCTAGACACACACACACACACACTAATGTTTGTTGCGGTGGCACGTCAAAAAAGTGGTGCCCGCAGAAGACAAACAGAAAGTGGCAGGCAAAAGAAAGTTGTCTGCTGCTGCTGCCTTGCCGGCAGTTGTGTGTGTCTGTCTGCAAACACAAACAGTAAGTGACAAATCAAACTGCAACTTTTCCTCCCTTTTTTCCGAAGGGTATCTGTCTGGTCTTGTAATCGCATTCTTATGTAAATTGGTTCAACTCTGCTAACTAAATCTCTTTTCCATTTTAGTGTGGTAGCAAACGCCGCAGCAGGCCCTAGAGCGAAATTCACGATGGACGATTTGGGAATAGTGACAGAGACATGGTTGGTTTTTTATAAGCAGAATTTGAGGCAGCAGCAGCAGTTTGCTGGAGCCATCAAAGAATCTTGGTTCAGTTGAACAGTCAAACAACTGGACTCGCAGCACAAAACGGAAAGAATATTGTCAAACAACAGAAAAAGTATTCAAAATGTCATTTTGTGAATTGGAAATAGGAATATTGCCTGGTAATGAAGAAGTAAGAGAAGTACTTTCATCTGTTTTTTTCTAGCTTATATCTACTGATCGCCTAAAGAAAAGAAGGGGAGAGAGAGAATTTGCTCTAGAATCGACTTTCTTTCTTTCCAATCGTCTGCCTTTTGGTTGGCTGTTGCCATTTCAGTGCTAGTGACGCTTGCTGGCACTAATTCAAGTGAACATTCTCAACATCTGAGCTGTCCAAATTTGTTGGTCTGCTCAAGCGAAGCAGTCAAACAGTGCCAGCACACACAACTGCTGGCTAGCTTCTGCTTTGGTTTCACTGCAGTAGCAGCGAATCGATTAATGCAAATTAATCTCAATCTAATAGAGAGGACACACAGTGTAACTGTGCACTGTAACTACACATGAGACTTCTTCATGAAAAGGAAAATAGAATTAAATTGGATTGGTTTGTGTTGCTAAATAATCAGTGCAGAGACAGATGAGAAACACCACCACCACTGCCACCACCAGCTATCGATCATCGAGGCAAATTCAAAGTGACACTTTGGGCGGCAGTGGTGACGACAGACAAAAGAGGACAGGAGCGGTGTCCTTGCGCAAAAGAAAGTGAAACTGTACAAAAAAAGCAGTGTTTGACACTGCTGTTGCTAAAATTTTTCTAATGCACAGAGAAAATTTGAGAAGATACTAATGAATTTGTGTTCATTTGGTAAAGGAATGAATTACACTTGGTGACCTTTATCAACCTTTTTCTTGTAACCACAATCAAGAATGTTGTTTTATCACAATTCAGTACGCAGCAACAACTAGTGTTAATTGGATTAAATCTGAATAACAATATCATGCTTGAAAAAAAGATGTCAGCATACTGACTACCAATGACCGGTCCAAAATGGTGGTGCAAAGGGAAACGAAGCGAGCAATGACAAGTGGACAAGTGGGCACCATCACCACCAGCAGCAGTTTTGTGTGCAGACAGTCGCCGCTGCCGACAAAGCAAAGCAGACAGCCATTTGCAGCCAAAATATGTGCACAATCGGTCATCTCTTGTGCAGTGTCAGCCACTCACTTGACACATTGCCGGCTGCTGAACGAAGTGGCGTTAATAAGACTGAAAGAAGAAGAGGGGCCAACTGGAAGAGGAAGAACAAGACCAGGCAAATTAACGAGCATCATTTCCATTTCCATTGAATGCAGTGTGGTTTGGCCTGGCTTCAACTCTCTCTCTCTCTCTCTCTCTCTCTCTCTCTCTCTCTCTCTCTCTCTCTC
>JAALOO010000368.1_pt1 | contig 40363 bp, 43 predicted proteins | sample 7257641 | NCBI WGS metagenome assembly JAALOO01 (sample SAMN14085613, study PRJNA598686) | mite metagenome | biome: ENVO:01001000; feature: ENVO:01001002; material: ENVO:01001226; isolation source: single female mite from University of Michigan culture on fish food culture... ...
AAATATTCAAGCATGTGTTCACCGGTAATGTTGCAACCCCCAATGCGTTTTGTTTAGTTTATCAACTAATAAAAATTTTTTTTAGAATATTGTTGCACAATAAAAAAAACACAGCGCAGGTTTAAACAACAAACTAACGTTAAAAAAATTTAAATTTAACTTGATTGAGGTTTTTAAACTGATGGCAGGATTTTTAGCAAAACTTTATATTGTTTTTCCCAAAATACACAATTACAGTCATAAGCAATCTCATGACAGGGTAAAGCATTTTATTTTGTAGAGGATCGTTGATCTGTTAACAATTGCATATTTTTCTTAAATGTTGTGACATAAACGTATTTTTGGTTTTTTACAAACAACGTAATATAACAATAAAAAAATAGTGCAGTCGTAAAAATATTTGCGTGACAAAAAATCTCCTACTGATTTGAAAACTTTTCAAATTAGTACACAAATAGATTAAAACTGACCTTCAAAGATTTAAAATCAATTTGAGAAAATCAAAATTATCAAATCAATTTGATAATTTTTTTCTAATTTTTTATCCCTTAAAATTTTTGTGAACCATAAAAACAGTTCCTGCTACAAGATTTACTTTATCAGTCAAATTGGTATCTTGATTGGCATATTCAAACACAAACCGCGTTTAACAGCACTATTGCATTTTTCAAAAACAAATTTTTTTGTTTTTTTGCAAAAAGTAGCTAGAGATTTGTCGTGCTTTAACCCTTTCAGGCCCATAAGCTCATTTTTTTTGAAATTTTTACCATGTGTTCAGTTCATTAAGAAAAAAAATCATTTAAATTTTTTAAAATTTTATCTCAAGTACTTCGAGTAGTTTGTCTTAAAAGACTAAGTGGGATCAATTTGTCCCAGCAGGCCTGTAGAAAGCAAACTTTTTTGATAGTATCGATTATTTTCATTGTTTAAATAACAAAAAAAATTTTATTTACAGAAAAGCGCATGCGCATGATTGTTTTTAAAGTCAAATTTGATAGTAAAAATAGTGCTCTAGAGGCCTGCTTAGACGAATTGATTTCAGATAACTATCGGTCTGATTCTGTTGACAGATAAAAGTTTTAGTTTATTTGTTTAGTACATATTTTAGTTAAAAAGTTAAATTTTACACAGAAAAAAATCTCAAATTTTAAAATCGTTTGTTATAAAAGATATAAATTTTTAAATTTTAACATTTTCTCTAAAAATATTTATTTTTAAAAACACAGTTTTTTAACCTTTCATTGACGACTATTAAAACTTGCACATTAAAACAAAATTTTTTTTAATACAAAAAAGAGATTTAATTTCAATTATTATATGTTTTAAAACCAAATTATTTTAACTCAAACAGATTTTTTCTCACAAAATTTTAAATATTTGGGACGATTTAGTCCCAGCAGGTCTGAAAGGGTTAAAAAACTCTAGTAGAACAAACAAAGGAATTGAAGTTTAACGTGACAACGGATGCTGTCGGCAACCATGTGACGCCAGACCTTGCCGCCGTTAAACGTGCACTGCTCTCCTCCTTTCAACCAATCAGCATTTCCCTTTTTCTTCAAAGAAAAAATGATGCTGTTTTCAAAAACACTGCCGTCAGTTGCTAATTATTAACAGTGCATTTTCTAGTGACAACCGTTTTTTTATAACTGGAGTTTGCACAAGTTATCTTTGAAAAACTGGTTGGAATCTATGCCGGAGTGATTAATTGTCACCAATGTTGACACGTTTCAGAGTATGGCAAGACTTTCCATTTTTTACAACGGATTTTTGCAAAAAAAAATTTAATAAATTGCAACAAAAAGTGCAAAAATGTATTGTACAGAAAAAGAAAAAACTGCTGTACAGCAGTAATTTGAAAATTTAAAATGAAAAAGGTGCTCAGAAAAAGCACTCTTTCTCACCTGACCAGGACTGCTCAGCAGAAAATATGCCTGTTTCTACTGGGCGTCCGAAATGGACGTCGAGTGAGTGGAAGGCGACAGAGAAGCAGGAGGAACAAGTGAAACAGGAGGAGCAGGTGAAGAATGGGCGTCACCGGGACTTCCACCAGCACTTCCGCCGCCTCCTTTTCCACTGTGGCTCACCGATCCTGACGACTTGACCTGCTGATCAGTGCCGCCTTGCTTGTACTGTCCCTCGACGTGCGAGACAAACTTCTGCAGGGAGTGCACGCTCAGGGCGACCATGGCGTCAGGATGAGCTCCTTTGAGTCCACCAACAGAGCTTCGGCCACCACGACGGCGGCTGCCGCTGCGACGACGACGACTTGACGACTTAGCACGTCCTCGAGCAGCTTTGCCGAGTGATCCGCTACGACGACGACGTCCACCACCACGAGAGGCAGAACGGCAGCCACGGCGACTGGCCGATTTGCGGCGACTTTGAGAGCGGCGGCGGCGGCTGCGACCACCACCTCCCTTCAAAGAACGACGGCGGTTCTTGGCCGAACCGCTGCGACTGCCTGATCGGCGGCGACGGCTTCGGCGACCACGAACTCCTTTTTTACCGGCAGGCAAAAAACGACCAGCGTTGTCTCGCGAAAGAGAGCTTGATCCTCGAGCAGAACTGCGAGAACGGCGGCGGCGGCGGCTGCGGCTGCGCTTGCTGTGGCGACGTCCACGACGGCTTCCGGATCGTTTTGAGGAGGAAGCACTTCGGCGTCGGCGACGACGTCCACTACCACTTCGACTCTTGCGACTTCCACGGCTGCTTGAAGCAGAAGAAGTCTTGCGACGACTTTGGCGTCGACCACGACGACCACGGCTACGGCTACGGCTGCTGCTGCTTCCTGAGCGCTTCTTCGAAGAGCGTCCTCGAAGGGACTTGCCACTTCGGCGGCGACGACGACGACGTCCAGCACTTCGAGCGCTTCGAGGCGAGGTGCTTCGCTTGCTTCGACGAACCACAGAGGTGACGCCCTTACGCCCACCAGGACCAGAGGAGGAGGTGGCCACCAGGCCGGTGCCGCAGCCCGGACAGGAAAGACAGTGGCGTCCTCGAGCTCGTGATCCTCCACCTCGCATTCGTCCACGAGCCATGGTGATGGACAGTTCAGACCAAAGAAGTAGTTGGTCAAAAGTTGCTGATCAAAGTTGCTTCAACAGTTAGTAGTACAAAAAGTTGACTGAGTTTTGTAATCAAGGATGACGTATGCAAAAACTAGGCAAATTTCTACAACAAAACTCGGGATTGACTTTCAAAAGTCAGCTCAGGTTGTGTTTTATACCTTTTACAAAAAGATTCTATTTGTTTCGTTTAAAAAATGTTCGAAATGTTTTGTCTTCTTTTCATTGGCTGCAACTTTGGAATTTGATCCGAAAGAGAGTCTCTCAATTTGGCTCCACAACTAAAAGTTCAGAAACTTGAGCATTAATTTTGAGTGTTGCCAGGAGACGGGCGTTTTGAGACACGGGAAAAATCTGTAATTTTGTTGTCGTCTAAGAGAACAATTTAATTCTTTTTATTTTCTCTACTCTCCTAAACAATAGAGTGAAAACAAAAAAGTGAATCCCAAAAACAGACAATAAAAAGAAGATGAGACATTGAATTGCACAAACAACACAATCCCAATTCCAATTCCAATTCTTCTTTAATAGCACTGACTTTTTGGGGATAGCAAAACTGCTCACGTCTGAACTGTACTTGAGTTGCCCTCCCCCATTAAACATCATCATCAGTGCAAGTAATAAGCAACCCATCATCAGCAGAGAAAGCATGTACTTTTTGTTTGGCACAAACATGGTACACATTTCTTCTGCATCCGTCGTCGTCGTCGTCGTCCGTCGAGTTATTATTACCACTGTACCAAACAGCACAGCAGCAGTGTGCCTGCACTCATTTGCCAAACAACATTTGCAAAGTAAATCAAAGTACATCAGCTTAGCTGCTGCTGCATCACTCACGACTACTCTGTTTCATTTTCACTTCACTCTCTTACAAACACACACTAACACACTTCTCCCTCAGCCCTGCCAATACAACTCAATCTCTGTCAAACACACATTAGCCTTCAGAGAGAAAAAGCAAAATCTACAGGACATCAGTCCTACCAAATCGTCGTCACCGCCGTCGTCGTCGTCGTCGCTGTTGATCGACACACGCACGGCAGATCGCTAAATCGGTTGTCCAAATTGACTCACTCTCGCCTGGACAGAAAAAGAGAAAGAAAAGGACAGGGGAAAAGAAGAAGAAGAAACAAAAGTCGCAAGCACTTATTTGCGTAAAAAGTCTGGCAACAGCAAAAAGAAAAGCAATTCTGCATTTGATGACGCAGGCAGCAGGTAAAAACAAGGGTAAAGCACATCGTTACATCAAAGAAAGAAAAATATGAAAGAAAAAAGGAAAAACATAGTGGTCAAGAAGAAGAAAAAGAACAACAAAACAATCTGAAACAAACAACAAGACACGCGTTTGCTTTGACTGACTGTCTGTCTGACTGACTAAAGTGATAAAATAAAGAGCAAAAACTTTGTGAGCAATTTGTCGAGAAATATGGAAAGTGTTGAGTAATGAGGAGAAAAATGGGAGATAAAAGCAGCCAAGAAGATGAGCACAAACCTGGAAAACCCAACCTAGTTTAGACGAAGAGAGAGTGAGAGAACAATGGAGAAAGTTCAAAGTGAGTACAGGAACAACAATTCGCCAGTGTTTCAGTAGCCAAAACTGCGGTTGGCAGTCGTCGTCGTCGTTTGGCTATTGTTGTTCTGGTCTGCCAAACATCCACCACCACCACCACCAGTGGCATCACTGTCACCCACATCGGTCACTGTCTCGCTCTGATCTGAGGCTCTCGGTGGCTGATGATGCTGCTGTCGAACGATGATCGATTGCAGCTCCAGAGGATCACCACCACCACGACCAGCAGGTGTTGATGAAGACGGCAGTGGTGTCGAGTGTGAGTAGGGCGACGATGAAGAAGGAGAAGAAGCGGCCGAAGTGGCCGCTTCCACCGTGGAGATTGAATGCATCAACTTCAGCGGGTGCTGATGCCTCGACTTGGCAGAGCTGCTGCTGCCGTTTGTCGGGGCTGCAAAGAGCAGCTTCGCCACGCGCATAAAGGGAAGCTCCACGGTGAGGTAGAGGCCGATGGAGGCGAGGATTGTCATGCTGACGATCATGGCGATGAAGCACACCTAAAGCAGACATGAACAGGGAGAAGAAGAAGTTCAATGTAAATGTGTGTGATGTGTCACACAGCAGGCAGGTTTCAGGTGATGGGAAAAGAGGTGACAAATGAAAGAAAAATGAAATATGAAGCATCCTTGACCTCTCAGCATTTTGTTTGGCCTTATGACCAACATATCTTCGATTTCACTTACCAGCGAGTAGACGTTGATTACAATGGGCGCCCGTGCCTGCTGTACGCTGAACCAAATGAAGGCCTGGTGGGAGAGGTAGGCGGAGAAGACTAGGCGGGAGAGGGGCCGAAAAACCCGACCGGAGAGGAACTGCGACACGTAGAGAGAGGGGTTGATGGCACAGATGAAGATGACAGTGCCCATGGCGAGGTTGAAGGTGTAGGCGAAGAACTGAAAGAGGAAGGCGGTGAAGAGCGGCGACTGAGCTTCCACTGCTGCTGCTGCTGCTTCTTCTGATCCACTTAATAAAGTTCCATTGGTCACAGTTGCTGAGGTTGTTGAAGTTGTGGAGTCGTCCGGGTAAACAAAGTACCGCATGGCGAGTGGCACTGCCGACACCGTCGCCGAGGCCGCGTTGAGCCACACAAAACGTGTTAGCTTGTTCTGCAAAAAGATGTCATCAAGTTATTTGAAAATTATGAACTTCTTTCCCTCCCACTCACCTTAATGAGAAAGTTAAAGTCCCAGCCACTGGAGAGGAGGTAGCCAAGAACGACGCCCATGAAAAAGGAGCTGGCGTGCACGTAGCTGGCGTAGTAGAAGAGGATCAGGTCGCGCGTTGGAAAGCTAAGAAAAGAAAAGAAGAAAATAATGACATAAAAACACCTTTTAAATCTTCACTTTCTCTCTTACTTTATCCTCGGATCGACGTAGACGTTAAAGTTGGGAATCGGTCCTAGGCCGCAGGCGGCCAGCGCCAGCGGAATCAGGCCCGAGGTGGCGTTCAGGGCGACGGCGGCGAGCAGGCCGACGAACCACCGGTTCCGACAGCGAATGAGGTGGACGACTAGAAAGGCGACCAGATTCAGCTGAAAGTCGGCGCCCACGTACCAGGTGTGCGAGCCGCACTGCAGAAGAAAACAGAAACAGTGAGATTTCTAAATAAAAACACTCTTTCACAAAAACGTACCCGCTGGTCAATGGGAAGAAAGTTGTGCACCAGAAGCAGGTGGTACCAGAAGTGCGTCCGACAGGGCTCCACGTAGGGCGCCACCAGCTGCTGGTGGAAGAGCGGGCCACTGCCCAGGTAGCGCAGGGAGTAGGTGAGCGCCATGGTGGCCAGCAGCGTGGGCAGCAGGCGGAAGAGGCGCGTCAGGAGGTGGCGTACAAAGTGGGCGGTGGTGTCGCAACGTGGCTTCTTGCCACTGCCGCCGCTGGTGCTGCTGCTGCTTTTGGGTCGTCCGTAGATGACGAGAATGCCGCTGATGATAGCAAAATAGAACAGATTAGAAATCGAAAGGAAAAGATTTTACCCTTCCTGTTACCTGACCATGAAGAAGATGGACACCGGGTAGTAGGTGCTGAGGAGGTACGAGGATACCAGCCAGTTGGCGTCCCGGTTCTCGAAGAAGGTCCAGGGGAAATGGGCCACCGGAGAGACCTTCATGAGGAAGGGCACTTGCGTCATCGAGACGCAGTGCGCCACGATGATCCAGAGAATGGTGAGCACGCGCAGGCCGTCGAGGAGGTCGAGGCTGACCGCCCGGCGTCGCCGCTCGGCGGCGGTCATAACGTTCGTGACACCGCCACCTACGCTGGAGCTGTTGTTGTTGTTGTTGTTATTGCTGTCACTCTGTTTCGATTTGCTCTTCGATTTCGAAACTGCTCCCGTTTCTCCGCCGCCGTTTCCTCGACGCTTCGACACATCGTAGAGCATTCGCGTGTTAGTGATCAGACTGAAGCAGCGCACCAGCCGCACCGGTAGAAGTTCTAGCTGGGCGGCCCAGTTCCGGCCTAGCTGCGTCTCCGTGAGGTAGTCGAGAAAAGTGCCCAGGCCGACGGTGAAAGAGAGGGCGGAGAGGACGAGCAGCCTTGAACCAAAAGAAGAATTTATCAACTCTATGAGTATAAAAAACGAAGATTCCTTACATCGGCCACAGCTGCCAGAGCTTCTCCAGTACAAATTCGGTTAGGTTGTCCTTCTGCAGCTGAGCGCTGCTCGCCTGGCAGAACTCCACCTTTGAGTCAAATCGGGCCACCAGTGTTGAAGCTAAAAAAGAAAGAGGAAATGAAAATCATCACTTTCTTCAAGACCAATTCACTTACCAGCACGCCCCAGGGCCAGCCTTTCCTCTCCGTTGCAACTTGCCGGCAAACAGAGGCCCACTACAATGGGCACCTTGTTGTCGGTGACCAGCCATCGCTGAAGATGATCACGCTCCCATGCTGAAGAAGAAGAAGTAGAACTGTTTCCAAAGTTCAACGGAGTGAACCGGTGCTGTTCACTTCGCCGCGCTCGAAGCGTAAGCAGACAGTACTGCGTTTCGTATGAGGAAGAAGTAGCTTTCTGCTGATCACCACCACTACTGTTCGAAGACAAAGAAGCAAAGTCTCTGGGAACGCCGAACAGGCACTGCTCAAAGTCGCCCAGCGAGGTGGTCGTCCCAGAGAGAAGGCCACTCGGCAAGCTGCCAGAAGAGTCGTACACTGAAGAAGGCGGAAAAAAGGCATAAAAATCATTGGAAAACCCACTTTTTATTCTTTTCTAATAACTTACTCTGAAGGAGCCACTCAAAAGGCGGCCTGTCAAGCGGCCCCGCCAGCGCCGACCTCAGCTGCTGCAGACATCCTGGACCATCACCAGTTTTGGCTGCTGTTTTTAAACTCGAAGTCACCACTTCCGTCCGGTTGGCCACCGCCCACAGCTGCTCCCGCACCGACTGCTTGTACTGCAGCACCAGCTGAAGAGCATTTTCGACGGCCTGCCGCTCCAGTTCTTCAGTCGAGGTGACATTTGTACTGCTCGACTGCACTGGTGCTACAATGGCGATAAAGGTTATGAAGGTGATGATAAGAGCAGGTAGTGATAAAGTGAAACAGCTTTTAGATGAAAGCGAAGTTCCAGAAGGGAAATGCATGCTGTCTTTTTTATGCGGCAAAACCAAACAGCTGCTGCTGCTGGTTCAAAACACACACAACCAGCGTGCGCAAGAAGAAAAATGTGAACAGAAACTTAAGCAGAAAACAGAAAACAGAAGAAGGAGGAAAACAGAAGACATCCAAAGCGACTGAAATATCTCTCTCCCTGTTGCTGATGATGATGAGTTGGAGAGTAGCTGCTGAGCAAGTTTAGCCACTGCTGCGGAGGGTGACTCGAAAAGACGAAGGAACACTGAAGCTGAAGCTGAAAAAAGGCAATACTCTCGTCACGCTAGCCTTCACTTTGCCGGCTTACTCCGGCGAACAGCAGCAGAAGAAGAAGAAGAAAGGGAAAGGTGGCATCAGCGGGAGATGCAATAAATGAAGAAATGAACGGCTGACTGACTAAATGAATGAATGACTGAATAAATAAATGGCGAAAAGAGTGTTGTTGGAGCAAGTGGTTGAACGGTGCCAATTCTCACTCCTCAAAGACCAGACACAGACTGTCAGATAAAACTTCAGTCTAAAAGGTAAGCTTCGTTTTTGATGCTGTTGCTGGCTGATTGAACAACACAACTGGTCAGCAGTTTCCTGAGGAAAATTATGAGGTAACCACCACCATTACAACCACCTCCTCTTTCTCTTCCTTATGACGATATCGAACAGCAGTGGTGGAACACTAGAAGCCTGAAAACCGCCGGTGGTCAGTGGTAGAAAACAACAGCAGTAGTGATTTTGGCAATGTACCTCCATTATTATGCCCATCGAACAGTAGCAACAGCATTTGGTGGTGAAATCAGTTCAGCTGAAACAGCAGCAGGATGGAAACAGTAGCAGCAGCAGAAAAGGCACAATAATCAATTGTCTTCTCTTCTCTTCCTTCACACGAGTCGCCAATTAGCCCAACATAAAGAGGCACACATTACGGATGGTCTACCTCCAGCGGTTACCAAAGTACTCCAAATGAACAGAGAAGATAATTGCGAAAAAATGTCGATGTCGTCAGGAAAAGACTGTGCAAAACCACAGTCACTCAATAAGAGAGTGAGTGTCCTCTGCGTGCGTGAACCCCGGGCACAAACAAACGAATAAAACAACAATAGTTGACACACAGTGCCAACAGCAACAGCAACAAAATCAAAAGCACCTTTGAGAGCATGTATGCTTCGAGGAACAAGAAGAGAATGAGAAACAAAGGAGAAATCACATAAAGAAATGACAAAGAACAGACGGTACTCCTCTCTGCTACTGTCGATTGATGCTTATCATTATCAGGTGTGCCCATAAACAATAACATCACCAGCAGCACAAGGAATGAATGCACTTCAATCGATGTTAATCAAACGGAGGTGGTGACCATCAACTCCAATCAAATCACCATCGCCAAACGCTGAACACTACTTTTTTCTGTCTACCACTGTCAAATGCTATCCATTCGTCTGTTTGTTTGTTTGCTTTCATTTGCCCAATGCCTGTCTGTTTATTTTATTTTGTCTACCTGCAGAGAAGAACAACATTTTCTCCAGTGGTGGCAAACTGAATTACCTCTACAACAGAAACAGTAAATGTCAGCGGGGCCAGAATGTGCTCACATGTGCTGATGTTAGGGAAAGGTAGAAAGTTTAGTGCTTTCTTTCACTTTCTTTGCACAGCAACGGACGACAGTGATGTTTCTGAGCAGCTTTTCTTTTGCTTCTTCCTCTCCTCTCTCCAACTTTCCGCTTTGGCCCTGAAACAGACTGACTGACTGACTGCCTGAAAGGCCAAAACTGCAATAGCAGCTCAGTACTACTATCATTAGTAGCATCAGTAGTGGAAGGAGTGCTGCTGCTGATGCTATTTCTGCTGCTGCAATAACGCCAAAAGATTTGAAGACGGAGGAGGAGGAGGAGATGAACGTGCACACTCTTAAGCAAATGAGTGACTAATCAGAGATTGATCACTTACCTGCGAGCAGCACCATCATGCCTCTAATCATGCTAATAATGACGAGAATGGACCGCCGGCAAAATGAGTGTCGAAAGTGACTGTATTTAGTACCTCCAGTACCGTCGTTCGTTTTAAACTTTCTTTTGCTGCTTCCTAAAAACTGAGAGGGAGCCTTGGCAGTGTACTGTGGGGAAACTTTTGAAGTAAGCTTTTGTCGTTCAGCAGCAGCAGAAACTTCTCTTCCTGATTATCAATTTCAGCACTTGATTGAATTGCACTTTATTAATTTTTTGTGTTTCGTTTGTCTGTTCTTTGTTCAGTTCTTGAGCGGTGGTGGTGGTAGTGTTTGCTGTCTGCCCGGGCTTTACTGCTTTGATCCAGAAAAAACTACAGTGCTCCAATGTACGAACGTTCACCCCAAATCAGGTGACAAACATCAGGTACAAAAGAAAGAACAACTTGAACTTTTGCGCCCAAATGTACTCCAAACTATGGGCGCTGTACAATTACAAAGCAGACAACTTTGTAGATTGACGAAATTGATTGATTGAAAGAAAAACAAATAGAGAAAAGCGGGTTCGGGTTATACCAGATAAATAAAGTTATAAAAAAGAGAAACGTACTGAACCTCAACTCAATAGTGATCATCTTCAACAAAGATCAATCACAACAAAATTTAATTGAAAACCCTCACAAAATTTGTGATGAATTGCCATATCCATTTTCTAATAATACTTTTGTAAAAGGGAAAACAGAAAAAGGTGAAACGTTAGCAGACAAAAAATCATGCGATTTCTGCTGCTGCTGCAGGCTGCAAGCTGATTGCCACCAATTGGCAATCGCAGCAATTACAGTTTGCAGACAACTTTTTTTCCCATTATTTTTCCATTTTTTCTTGTTCACCACATTTTTGGCAATTTTCAGCGTTTCTCCAAAGTGTGTGTGCCATCTGCTGAGGTGTCTTTTAAATTAAATCTATTCTTAGTTAGAGAAAATAAAAAAAGATTTAAGTTTTTCACCTGCGTTTTTACCATCTAAACTAGTTAATGCCTGATACTATAAGGGAAATGAGCCTCAAACTGTGACCCTGAAACTCTAAACAGTCAAATGACTACTCATCACCAGCAGACTCGTTGACAACAGCAACTCACATCACATCACATGCTAATGAGCTAAATAAAGCAGCTGAATTTAGTGAGAGAAAAAACAAACAAACAAACAATCATCCTCATCAGAGCAAACATCCTCAAAAGTGCACTTGTTAATTATTCGAAGAAAAAGAGAAAAGTTTAAACTGGTGGAAACTGAGGAAAAGCAACAGCAGCAAACAGGAACACGCTCAAACGGGAAAAATCCTTTGCCGTCAAAAGAAGCAGCAAGTTAGTGGCCGTTAAATTTATTTTGAAAATCAAATTACAGCCCAACTTTTTCCTGGTTCTAAACAGAGTTGAAAAGGAAAACTCTTCCAACACAAGACAGACAGGGTTTCACTCTGCATCGCCAAAGTTCGAGGAAGAGCAAAGAGCAGAGAACGACGGCAGCAGCAGCAGCAGCAGCTGGCGACAAGTGTGTGACATTCAAGTGACTTGAACTGAGTGTTTGTCTGTGAAGAACTGAAGTAGAATAGAAAATAGAAGCAGGGCCATGAATAATGGATGTGTGTGTGTGTGTTGAGTGTCGACGAGGTTGCCCCTCACAACAGACTTTGTCTCTGTCTCCCTCTTTCTTTCTTGCCTTTCCATCGATGACAATGAAAAGAAGAGCCATCCTCACTCACTTTACCCTATCGATTGCGCTCACCAAAAGAGAAGAAGGTAAACGAAGTGAAAGAAAATAAAAAGTGGGCCTTTTTCAAAGCTCACAAGAGCATTATTTTTGTCTCCTCCATTTGTCCAATTAAAAAGTACAAAGTAGAGAAAAAGAAAAACTTACAAAAAGAGTGTCTGTACACAGAGAATGGATGGAATTAGAGACGAAACTGAAAACGAAACGGGAAATAAAAGTGGTAGAACCGATGATGCTGAACTTTGGCTTTCTCTTTCCCCATGCAAACGATGTCCCAAAGGCAAACCCTGAACTGAGAACTCTGATATAATCAGCTCAGCAGAGCTCCCTGTCTATAATTAGGTGCTGCAGCAACTGAGCAGTCTGTTGACAACAACTGTGGGCAACTGCGACTGACGGACTAATCTCAGACGGAAGGAGAAAAGCTGTTTGTCTGTGTGTGTGTGTGTGTTTTCGAAAGATGGAGAGGAAACGGCTGCACAAAGATCACAACACAAACTGAGCATCAACAGCAGCTGCAGAAAATCAAATTGAAATTAGGGGCACGATTTGTTTTAGTGTTTCCAGCAGCAGCAACCAGCAGCTTTTTTTTATTTACAGCATTTGACAAAGCTGCCCAGAGTGTACTGGTGTTCACTTTTTTTCCAAACCAACCACTACCAGAAATGTTTCCGTTACCAAAAAGAAGTGGTCACAATTTTTTTCCGTTTCTCCCAAGAAAACGAAAGAGGAACGCTCTTCAGTTTTACAGCAACAAAAAAGTTTTGATCTTTTGTTGCACAGTTTTTTTGCAAACCAGCGAAAAGTGAAAAAAGGAAAATAATTCAAGTGTTCAAGTGTTCAAGTGGGCGACAGTTTTAAAGTGGAGAAAAAATCAATGAAAATAAAATGAAACAGGGTTTAGTTCGAATGCCATTAAGCGATTCGATGGCCGGGGAAGAGAGAGAGAGTGTGTGTGTGGCCATTCCGTAAAACGGTCTCCATCTGTGCCAAATGTAGAGAGATAAAACAAACACAAAGTGCCATTTTCCCAGGAACTCTTCAATGGTTCAGGATCGCTGCAAGTGAACCATTTGTCTGTGTGTGTTTGACAGTGCTCAGTGCAAAGTGGAATGATGCAAACACGAACACACACACACACACCACTTACTAACCCAAATTAGAGCACTAATTCCCTGAAGCATTTTCAGTGGAAACTGGCGTGCAAGTAAATGTACATTTCTACTACCAGCAGAAATCTAGTTGGACAAAGTAAATAGAAAGAAAGATAGAAAGAATGTCCTAAGCCAAGTTTGCTATCGTTTTCCAGCAAAACAGTTTTTAGAAAAAAGTTCCATTTTCTGGTGCGTTTTTCACTCAATTTTGGTTACTCAGTGCATCGTCAGAAGAAGCTCACTGTCAATTTCACTTCCTAACAAGTAGTTCAAGTTGACTTTAACAAACCTTTTTCACTGTTCGCACTACACTATGCCTTGCGTGCCCTTGGTCGACCGTTTGGTGGCGGGAAATTACGACTGGAAACAAATGGGGACACAAGTCAGCAATGGCGAGCTCATCGTCGTGGAAAACATGGACCAAACTGAAGGTAAAAGTAACCTGATGAAGATGAAACGAGAGAAGAACGAAGAAAAGATCAAAGAGGAACCAAATCAGGCGGCCAAACGCCGTCGCTTACTCTAAACCAAAAAATCTTCTCCTATTGCCTTTACTTTTGTAGCTCTCAAGCCTCTACTTTTAAAATTAAAATTGTTCAAACACACACACACTTCTCTCACCTCACCTTTTTCATTGGCAAACTCAGCCAACATCCTTTTCCAACACCCCCGTCACTAGCTGCTGGAATTAATTCAGCTTCCGATCAGACATGGCAAACAAACGAGCAGGGGAGGAGAAAAAAGTGGGCAAAAAAGTGAATCACAGCAGCAGCAGCAGCCTAATTGGACTGGCCAGACTGGCATAGACAGACTCAGCTCAGCTAGTCTCAGGCAATGTCATTAGCAGCAGCAGCACCGGAACATAGCCAGAGGACAGAGCAAACAAAGCCGACTTTGGGAGAAAAAAACGGAATTTCAGCAGAAGAGCTTTGGTGGAGAGTAAGCAAACAGGCATTGAATCACAGTGAGCGGATCCCCACCAGTAATCAGTTGATACTTTCCTCGAGGAAAGAACTTCCCATCGAAACTGAATGCATAATTGATAACACTCACTCACTTACTCACTGAGCAGTGTGCGAGTGCAGAGACCCTTTTTGCGCTAATTGAATTCACCCGCAGTGATCGGATCGGATCAGATTGATTCGATGCTGCTGCTGCTGCTGCTGCTGGTGATGACGCCTCTGGTTCTGAAAAAACCAACCAGTCAGTACAAGTCAACAAGTCTGCTAAGGGAAAAGAAAAAAACTCGGAAAATGCAATTAGGTAGTTTCGAATACTTTAATTCTCAAAGACAGGCAGGCAAACAACAAAAGCTTACCCGTCAAATAGAAAACGCTCAATACACAACACATTTCTTTTTGGCTCATTTTCAAAGCAGACAGACACACAGAAACTGAAACAGCAGTAACCAACAAGCAAAAGTTCCACCACCACCAGCACGGTCTTTCTTCAGAGGCAAAAATCCAAAAACCAAAATGGCCCAGAGCGATCACCTGACTGTGCCACCTTTACTGCTGATCGCCCTTCTAGTCGTTGCCTCTGTCACCCCCAACTTTCACGTGGCGGCGTACAAGGTGGTGGTGATGGTAATCACCCCCTCAAAAACCTTACACTGATTCATCACAAATCTTTTCTTCATCCCAGCTAAAAAACGCCAACAGCTCTACCACCACATCCATCACCTTAACCTCCATCACCTCCCTCACCCCCGAAACGGCTGCCACCGATGAGACCGAAGACACCCCCCACAGCCCTCACTCTCGCCGAACGCGCACCACCACCTCCGCCCCCTGGGACTCCGACTGGCCAGTGGGCCTGCTGATTGGCGTAATTGTCCTCTGCCTGGCCGCCCTTGTCCTCGTCTACCTGGTGATGAAGTGGGCGCCGAAGAAGCCGCCGCCGCGCCACCGCAGCAAGGAGAGGCGCCGCAAGGAGCGAGCGCAGCGCCGGGCGGCCAAGCAGGAGGCCGCCGAGCAGAAGAAGACGCTGGAGGCGGCGGTGGCCGCTGCGCAGAAGGCCGAGCAGCCTTCGGTGGAGGAGCAGGGCGGTGCCAACAGCAAAGACTCTTCAGAAGCTCAGAGTTCTCATGCTGCTGCTGCTGCTGCTGCCGTGGATTCAGGCCAGCAAAAGCAGAAGCAGCCGCCCCCAAGCGGCAACCTCAAGTTCAACTCGGTTCCGCTGCTGGTGCCCAAGGAGAGCAAGAGCGCCATCTCCTCGCAGGTCACCGTCGGCTCGACGCACTAGAACAGGAGGAGGAGAAGAGGCGGAGGAAGTTCTGAAGAAGTTCTCAAGAGCTCTGCTCTCTCTCTTTTCTTTCTGTTTTTATCACTTCCACAGTGTCCTTCCTCCCCTTCTGCGGACGCAATGTGAATGTAAATTAATTAATACTACTCTACTCTGCCTCTGTAACAAATTGGACACTGCCTGGCTGTAAAGCTCAATGAAGAACTTAAAGTGTCAAAAGTGTGGTAGAGAGGAAGTACTTTCAGGTAGAAGTGAGCAAAGCACAACCTGCAAAAGTTGCAAGCAAGCGATAGCATCAGTGCACTTTAAAAACTAAAATTTTGTTATGAAGTGTTTTTAAAAGTTATGATGGCGATAAAGTGAAGTGAGATGGTGAGCAGCGATTGGTGGTGATCATTAGTGAGTTATTACTACTACAATATGATGCATTCCAGAGACATATTTCTCCAATTTTCCCTAATTGGCAGAAAAAATCAGCTCTGAGGTGCTCAGGAAAAAAGAGAGGGAAGAACATCGAGCCGAGCAGAGGCGACAAGGACAGCTCATCGTCATCAGAAGACGTCTTCGAGAGATGCTCACTAACTAAAGGTGCTCAGACACACACTTGCGCTAGCAGTTCCTATCACCCACCATCATCATCACCACCGCAAAACGCCATTTACTTTGGCGGTTTTAAAAATGAAAGGAAGAGGTACTCTCTGCCATCAGATTTGGGCGCCGAGATCTTTCGTCTGCCTGTGAAGTTTTTAAAGCATTTTCGCTCATTGACGTCTTCAATTCAAAAACTTTTTCTACCATCATTCACCCTCATCTCGTCGAGCTGAACGGTACACACACTTCAACATTAATTTTCATTTCATCTCATCATGAGCACCGCCAAGAGCAGCAACGCCACCACCGTGGAGTACTACGACCAGCTGGAGCGGCTGCAGTACGAGCAGCCGGCCTACGAGAGTCCCTTTCGCGTCTCCATCAACCCCAACTTCTCGCGGTGGATGGAGCGGTACTGCTCGCAGTGGGCCATCAACACCAGCGGGCCGATGCGCTTCAATGAGCGGTACGTGGCGGCGATTCGCAACTCCGACCTGGGCTTCTTCAGCGCCGTCACCTTCCCCACCGCCAACTGGCACCGCATCGAGAAGCTGATGAAGTGGTGTCTGATGTTCTTCATCCTCGACGACTACCACGACATTGTGACGGCGCAGAGTAAGAGCGCCGAGGAGGCGGGCGAGGCGGTGGCGCAGGACTACTTCTGGCAGCATGTCATTGACATGCTCGACGGCCTCGACCGAGGACAGTGCCTGAGCAAGTGGGTTGTTCTATTTGGGGAGAGGTGTGTTTTTATGTTCATCACTGTTTATATGATCACTACAGACCCGAGTGGCCCGACTTTGTGCGCGGCATCGAGGCGGTCCTGAGCGAGATGTACTTCGACTACAACCAAGAGCAGATTCACCGCTCCGTGCAGATGATCAAGGACTACATCCACGGTAATGTCCTCGAGACGGAGTGGTTCGGCGGTAAAGAGGAGGAGAAAAACGGAGAAGCCGAAAAGAGTGCTACACCGGCCGCCACCAAAACCGAGGAGCTGCCCAACTGGGACGCGTACATGAAGGCCCGCCTGGGCTCGGTCGGCGGGCAGATGTCGATGCAGCTGATTGAGTACGCGAAGGACGTCACACTCACCGACGAGGAGTTCTACCATCCGCTGCTGGTGCAGCTGGAGCGGGCCGTCTCCGAGGAGATGACCCTGGTGAACGACTTTCTCACCTTCCGCAAGGAGGTCGCAGAGAATGACTACAAGTTCAGCAAGATGAGACACGCCTTTCCGGTGCTCGTCAATCAAGGTGCGAAAGTTTTAGAAGTAAAAAGAAAAGTGCACTTACCCATTTCGAAATTCGATCCTTTACTTTCTCAGGACTGACGCTGCAGGAGGCGGTGAATCGCGTTCACCAGGCCATCGATGACAAGGACAAGCTGATCTTCCGACTGATGCGCGTCATCATGAACGATCCCGGACTGAACCGTACGGCCGAGCAGAGCCACCGTCTGCGCCTCTTCCTCGAGGGCGTTGATGAGTTTGTGGGCGGCTATTGGCGCCATGCGGTGACGGCCAGGCGGTACCACGGCGCCAACTTCAAGGGCGCCATTCCGCCGGGCGGCCACTTCGTCTACGATCCCAATGTGACGGTGCTGAAGACGGCCAAGCCGCACCGGTACCGCTGGTTGCGAGAGTGTCCGCAGAATGTGCAGCCAGTTGGTGGTGGTGATCTGGGTGGTGGTTGTGGTGGACAATAAGGGTGAAAAATGGAGATGAAAATGAAGATAAAACTTGGATTCTTGAAGCCGAAGTGAAAAAATGCTTTTTGTTTACTTTTTTGCTAGGAGCTGTACAAAGACTCTGTATTTCTGGTTTTTGGGCTCTTGATTTTAAAGATGATAAAAACTACCTTCTTTTACCTGGAAATGAATCCGCACCTGTTTGGCCGCTTTTAGCGCCGACTTTTGGTCGTCAGTCGGATTACCAAATAAGAAAAACTGTTTATAAGAGTGTGTGTGTATGTGTGTGTGTGCGCCCTTTCAGCATCAGATCAAACATGGTAGTTCTCGTCAGCAATTACAAGGTCGTTTGTGCAATGTCTGTAAATGTCAATGTTTCAGTGTGTTCAGTGTGTACCCAAAGTGAGTACACACACACAGTGGTGTCGGTAATGAGCAGTGAGCCAAAAATTACTAAACAAGGTCCAAGTGGGTAAATCGGGGAAATTGTGTTTGCCCACCATCGTCTAGAAAGCTGCTTTTTCACCACAACTTGTTTGGTAAACTGGCTGGTAAATGGGGCAAACGGGAAAAGAGGGCACTACAAATGGTGCTTTTAGTGATTACCGGTGATAGTCAACAGCCAACCAACACACTACCTCGTCACCTTTACACTTTACACACCTGAAGGACTACAAGAAGGAGGAATGCTTTTATTATCACCAAACAGACATTAGGATGATAAGAGCAGCAGCAGCAATGGTAGTGGTGGTTGGTTGGAGAATGGAAGTGAATGAGGTTGCAGCTAGGGACAACAACAAATGCTGATAAGCTGCTGGAGAAGATAAGCGCAAAGTCAACAAGTACAGATGGATTGACGATGGAGTGGAGACAATGGAAAGAGGGAGGTTGCAATCGAGAAGGAGAAAAGGGAGAGAATGTGCTCGACAAAGAGTGGAGACAAAGTAACAGTCGTACAGGAGAAGACAATGCACACAGTACAATCCTCAGTCTCAGTTCACCAGCAGTTCACCAGTACAGTGGTGTGGTGTGATGTGCTCCCGAAGTGCAAATGTCTGATGTCTGATAAACAACTGTGCTGATGACTGGCCATCAGCACAGGTGTACTAATCACACTCTCTTTGCTGGCAAATCTCAGGTAAGGTACGGTAGTGTGTGTTATGGGCAGACAGTGGTGCAACACACATCACGTGGTGAGAGAGTAAGCCTGCTGGTGTCATATGAGGATGTTGCAGAGCACAGATGCCACAAAAACAAGGAGGTAAATGTTATATAATTTTTTAATTTTTCTTTTCTTAAATATTAATTCTTTTTGTTTTACAGTTGAAATGTACAATGTACAAGTGAGTAAGAGAGTGAGAGAGAGTGTGTTTTTTACAGGAAAGAGTGGTGAGACGGTACTCAAATCGAAACAAGTCTTCGAAGAGCGTAACTCCAGCAGGATGAGAGGGGGAGGAGAATAATAAGCAGAGCTATAGACAGTACAGCTGATAAGGATAAGGAGGTGGTGAAAGAAGAAAGGAAATGAAGTAGGGAGAAAGGGAGGGGAAAGTGGGAACAACCAGTTGACTGGGTACAGCGGTGTAGTGTGGCTGCTTGTTTGAGGTGGTGGTGGTAGGGTGTGTAGGTGAACAGATGAAGTAATGATGAGGATAATGAGGATGATAACGACGGTGCTGACTAAGAAGAGTGGGGGCTAGAGAAAGAGAGGGAGAGAGTGTGTTGGCCCCCACTTGGCCTGGTAGTGTCTGGCGATGGGTGAGAAGAATCGATCCGCCGATCGGACACTGCGCGATCATCTCCAAATCATCAGACCAACGAGGACGATCCACTTGCGTTGAGCATGCATGAGGTAACGTACTTTCGAAGCGCCACAAGCGTCGACGACTGCAGAGCCTCAAAGTCAATCTCGACGTTCGACTCGTCATCACAGCGGAGTGAGGGTTCGGTTCTTTGCAAAATGCGCAACACGTTTTGTAAATCATTAGCTATTTGGTGAGAATAGATAGATCAGTTAATTAATAAAACACGAACACTAAACAGAAACCAGGCGGCGGGCAAGGGCAGCAAGTGCTTACCGCGAAGGTTTTCGAGATCATTCTTTAGCATCTTCAGGTCCTCAATGTCTTCCGGGTCAAACTGCGGCTGAGCGGAGTTGCTGCCGCCATCCGGTCTGTCATCGTCCTCCTCCTCCGAGGAAGAGGACAGGTGGCGAACCTTTCGCTTCTGCGCCTGCTTCTTGGGCGCCTTTCGGGCACTGTTGTTGTTGTTGTTGAGGTTCCTCGGCTGAGCGGGCATGCCGTTCTTCCTTGGTCGACCTCTCGAAGCAGGAGGAGCACTTCCGCCGTTGAGTAGAATTGGCGGCGCAGAGGTGGGCGTGTGAGGTGGTGGAATACCGAAACCAGACAGGTTGAGCCCGAGAGCGTTGCCGTTGGAGCTCGTTGAGCTGAGCACGGTTTGAAGAGCGTTCGTCAGCGTGGCGACGTGCTTCTCCAGCTGCTCTATCCTTGCAGTTCCAGGGAAGCTGGGTCGAGCCTCACGAGCCGGGAAGGCGGTGAGATCGATGCCGAGGTTGCCCGTCGATGCAGAGCTGCTTTTCGCCTTGGAGGACGACTTTTTGCTCTCACTATCACTGTGATTGTTTCGGTGGTGCGTGCTGATGATGTTGATAGTGCCGGAGGTGCCACCGCTGGAGCTCTTGTGTCGCTTATGCGAGGAACCATTGTCGAAGCTGTGGTGTTTGGTGAACGACGCAGAGGACGAGGCACCGCCGCTGCCACCGGTGCTGATGCGCAGCGAAACCGGCGTCACTGGCGGCGTGCTGGTGCGACTGTGGTTGTGATTGGAGGTGTGATTGTGTTTCGGCACCTCCAGTCGCTGAGAGTGCCACTCGTCGGGAAGGCGCGAGAACTGGTACTCAAATTGCTCCTAAAAGGGAAAATAAGAGAAAATTAGCAACGAAAAGTGCGCATGTCGCTGTGTACAGTCAGCGGCGGCGGCGGAGAGGATCGCTCACTGATGACTGGCCGTGTACACTGCTGCTGCTGCCGTACAGTGTACACACATTGCCAGCAGCAGCAGGGCGAAAACGGCGTGATCTCTCTTTCCATCTGAGCACTACATACCCTGAGCTTTCGTGCCTGCTCGATGATCGCAGACTCCGGTGTGTTGTAGCGTAAACAGTTGGAAAACATCAGCCTCATATCGTTGGCATAATCGTTCAGTGTGATGTACTGCCCAGACTCGAGTTTGGTCTAAAGTGGGAGAAGTAGAAAATGGAAAACAGGGAGTGTTAGGCGCGCTGAGTCAGCTTTAGATGGCGACGCATCACCACACACATACCTTGATGGTGCTCAGATCCATCGGGCGTTTGATCTTTTGCGCGTAGTCGGGGTACTCGACTGGATTGACTGGCTGCCAGAAGGGCCAAGCGTACTCGGCGTGCTTCTTCCCGAAGAGGTCTTTGACAAACTCCAGACAGGTTCTCATTGGCTGGTTCAGAGGGACCTTCTTCACCGTCGGCGGTCTTGGCTGAGGCGTGGTGATGGGTTCTGGAAGGTCTTTGCTTGGCTTTCGCACCATCACGCCGCGCTCGCTGCGGGTGGTCATTTTGATGGGACCATACGGCCAAAAGTCGCCATTCTCACTATGTTCCGAGATCGAGCCCGTTCGGGGCGTTTCAGGTGATTGCTTGATTAACTTTTGATCTAGAAACGTAATGAAAAAGAAATCATTAGATTCACGTGTTCACAAGTAGAAACAGAGCAAAGTAGAAACGGAGAAATAGAAATAGAAGCACAAGAACACGTACACTCATCGTAGCTGGGTCGAGGTGGACAGGGAATCTCCTCTTCCTCCGCTGGCATCTCCTTCAGCTTGTCGTCCAGGTACTCTTCCAGCTTCTTGCCTGCTTTGTAGACTGAATCTTGGGGAGGATTGAAGCGATAGCAATTGGAGAAGATGAGCCTAAGGTCGGCGATGCACTCTGCCGCATTGTCGTACCAGAGGAAGTTAATACGGTTTTTAACAGTCCCCAGGTCCATTGGCTGCCGAATCACTAGGTAGTAATGAGGAATTTTAAACTTCACACTATCGACGGGCACGATGAAGGGCTTTGCGGCCTTGTAGCGACAGATGTACTTGGTCAGAATGCTTTTGAGAAAGCTGAGCTGGTTTGTGAACCTGAACGGCCGGTCACTGTCTTGCTCACGGTAGAAGGGAGGCTGGACGACGCCGCAGATGGCAACTAGGCCATTAGGAAGAGGTGTCTCGCCGGTTGGATCGATTTGGATATCTTTCCAGGGACCGTCATCTTCGCTGACTTCCATTGCAGATGGCTCTTCAGGTGATGGCTCTCCTTCGTGGTTGCCCCCGTTGCTGTTGATGGTGGTGGTGTCGGCGGCAGCGGTGTCACCGTTGTTGTCATTGCTGAGATGGGTGTCATCACCGGCGTCGCAGCCGTTGGTCTTGCCAACATTGTTGACGCTGTTGTTGGGCGTAGAGGAGGGAGAGGAGGACTCATCGCCGATGACGCCGTTGGTATGGCCGTGATGGTCGTGGTTGCTGTTGTTGTTATTATTTTTAACATTATTGATGGTGGTGCTGGTGAGGATGGCGGTGTCGGGAGGTTGTGGTGGTGATAATGAGGAAGAGGAGGTGTGTTTGAGGATGGTGGCGGTGGATGAGGAGGAGGTGGAAGAGATGGCGTAGGAGGAAGAGGCGTCTGAGGGCACTGCGGCGGTTCGGTCGTCACACATTGGCACGTCGGTCTCGTCGCGGCTACTACTACGGTGGTCAGTGGCGGTGTGATTGGCGGCGGCGACCATGTTGACCAACTTCTGCGCGACCAGCTTGATGTCATCCTCGAGTAGCGCTTCGATGTCGTTTGAATCGGCCACCATCTGAAGCTCGCGTTCGGCCGCTGATGAGACGGCTGTTCATTCTGCTCCTCGAGAATCAGACGGCTCGCCTTTTATACTGGGCAGACTGCGCAGCCTCGGTACGACGCACTCGCGCCACCCACCGCCCTTTGCTGTGCGTCTAGCAGTGCGCCGGGCGCGCCTCCGCGCAGGGCGGAGCCAGTCAGTCACTGCTAGTGGCCGCGTGCGGACAGCAGCGTGGCAGGAGCGCTGCTGCTGCTGCTGCAGTGACGCGAGAAAAAAAAGTGACGACGGCGAAAGAGATAGAGAAAGAAAGAGCGAGAGCAAGAAAGGGAGAGAATGCTGCAATGTGTGTGTTTGCAGGCGCTGAAGAGAATCTCTCCTACAACGAATGGGCAAGGACTGCTGCTGCTGACGATGGCGCCAAAAGTACTACACACACTGCAGCATTGGGTACAGGGTGAACGCTGAAGAACAAACGAAGAAGAGGAGTGTGTCTCATCCGGTATCCACGAAGAGAGAGACAGAGAGAGAGAGAAAGAGAATGCCAATGCATTTACGCGCCAAAGCAGCCAATTCTGGATTCTCTACATCGGCCTGGACTGTGTGGCCCGTCTGAAAGAGAGTGGTGGTGGCCACGTCGGTGAAGTGAGTGCCTGCCTGCCTGACTCAGTGTGCCGGCCGGTGCTGAGAGCAGGGCAGCTGCAGAAGCAGCCTTTCTTCTACGGCGTGCAGAAGCAAGCACTTTGACCGCCACCAGGGTCAAAGTGTGAGTGGGCGGCAAGGCGAGGAACCGATGGTAGTGATGGCCCAGTGGAAGTGTAGAGGACTGAAGTCAACAGTATTTCATAATCAGCAGTCAAATCGAACAGCAGCGACGAGGGCACGAAGGTGGACATGTGTTTGTGTGTTTGCTGAGGAGGAACACAGGTCTTGAGCCGAGGAGGTGGAGGAGGAGTAGTAGAAGAGAGGTCTGTGGAGCATAGCTGCATCGTTGCCTAGCAGCTCCACTACCACCACCTGGACACTTGCTGGGCCCTAGGACTCTTCAAGAAAGGCAGCGGCAAAGGCTCTTCTCATCGCATCTTCTCTTCTCAGCGCATTTCGAAGCGCCGCCGTTGGCTGAGTTGGAGCGGCTCGGCATCGAGCGTGGCCACCACCGAGCGAAACTTCCCTTTCCCCTAGCGCATGCGTCCGTCAGTCTGTCCATCCAGCCATCCAGTACTCTTTTGGCGGTTCTTTCTTCCCTTCTCTCCTCTCTGTCTTTGTTCCCACTACTTCTCCTCCTCCTCCTCCTGCACTAATCGCCTCGGCCAGGGCTGCGGCGTGATACCGGGGGAGTAGTAGCACAGTGCACTGAAGAAGTAGTAGTGGCAGTGTTTCCCCCTCCCCTCTCATTGGTCGTCCTCTCCCTCTTCCATTGCTCGCCTCCACCGCAGCAGCAGCGTTGCCTTTCGCTTTCGTGAGCTGTTTGGTCGTCGCTGCTGCAACCACCGCGCTCGTTCGTTCGTTTGGCCTGGGATGATGATTGCAGCAACTCGCTGCTGCTGCTGCTTTTCCCTCCCTGCCAGCCTGCCTGCTCAAGAGCAGCCTGTCTGACCTCTGACCTCAATGAGGGGCCCAATGTTTGACTAGCAAAGGCACACACTGGCTGGATGGCACGCAAAGTTTCCATGGTTGCTGCAACGTCCTCCTCCTCCTCTTGAGCTTTTATTCTCTAGCCTTCACATTCCGCACCCAGGACAATTCAAGCGAGGAAGAGAGAGAGAGAACTGAGCTGAACTGCCGTCTTCTCCGTTTTCGCTGACTACCCTACCATGTCTGAGGATTTCAGCCTTTTCCAATTCTCAACTCGCTAGTTCTATTTCTGTTTCCATTTCCATTTCCTATTGATGACGGTAGTTCTAATTTACTACCACCGTCTATTACAATTCCTTTTATTCCTTTTTTCAGGCCTAGCGTGCTTTATTTTCCTTTCCTTTCCACGAGTTTCCATTTAGTGTGTGTGTGTGTGTGTCCTAACTCATTGTGCCACTTTCTTTCTTTCTTTTGATTTAGGTTTCCAGTCGTTGAAGCTGAAGTTGTGAAGAGGCCGTTGATGGTAATGAGAAGAAGAAGAGGAAGAAGAGGACTACTCGTCGTTCGTTTTGGTTCCCCTCACTTCTGCTGCTGCTGCTGCTCCAGCTCTGGTCCACGACCACCGCCCGTCCTCGCGGCGACCATCCATCCAAGCGAGCAGAGTCAGTCACAAGCAGAGGCAGTCAAACGCAGCAGCAGCCGCCGCCGTCGCCGCCATTTCGCCAGATACATAAAACTCTCTGTGGACGCGCACTCCGACAGTGCGTCGCTGTCCGGTCGACACAGGATGGCACAGGCGGCCTGGTGGTGGTGGTGGTCGTGGTGGTGAGCAGATCGAATGGCAACGACAACGAAGCGCAGAGGAGAGAAGGCACAACTCGCCCCCTCTCAGTTCTACTACTTCTCAGGCAGTGCTGTCGTCCTCAACGACGACCGAGGGTGGCACAGCAGTACTAGCACTGGGCAACTGCAATTGCAATCCACCCGGCTGCCTCTTTCTTTCCCCTCACAACTACCCCACCCAACCATCCACCACCACCACCACTGCTCACCCTCGCCTCCACCGTCGTAGCAGCAAACACACAGCACTCTTTTGGAAGGAGAGGAACAACGAAGAGCTCTTCTCCTCTGCTGCTCTGAACGACGCGTAAGGGGAGACTGCGCAGCGCCGCCGCCGCCGCCGTTGTCCGCTCGGACGCCTCAAGGACGAAGGGAAATGGCGACTGAGAGAAGACGGCAGCAGCGGCGGCTGCGAGGATGGCGCGAGAGCCTGCTTTGCTGCAGAGAGGATTCGCGCTGGATTCACCACCACCACCAATGGTTGCCTGCCTGCCTGCCTGCTGGCGTCATCACAGCACAGCACACTGGAGAACAGTGACTCCAGAGGAGCTGGCGCCCGATCTGTACTTCTCCTGTGCAGGCAGCAGCAGCAGCAGTACGCCAGGACACTGTGCTCTCTCTCTGACAATGCACTGAACGACCACTGCAGCCAGCACTACTACTGCCAGAGAATCCGGGCGTCATGCTCAACGCGCCCGAGCTCTGTCTGCCCTGGTCGAGCTGCTGCTGCTGCTGTAGCTCGTCGAGGAGGCAAACAATGACTCACTGAGAGGTGGTAGAAAGAGAAAGAGAAAACATGTGAGGGAAAGAAGAAGGAGAGGTAGAAGCGGGGAAAAAGCAGGCCGACAGGTACAACCAACGCCGCCAGCAAAAGCCGAAGAAGCGGTGGCAGCTGCAAATACTTTTCCGCAGCCAGGCACTCTGGGTCCTCAGCAGCAGCAGCAGCAGCACATCCTCTGAAGGTATCGAAATGATGGCAGCGTGGGATCGCTTAGAAGAAGACTTGGCACATCGAGGACAAAGACAGAACGGTCAGAGGAGAGATGGTTGGCAAGTTGGCAGAGGGAAGAGGGAAGAGGGAAAGAGTGCTAGAAGCAAAAGGAAATCAAGAGAGCGAGAAAGCGAGTGGAATCAGTGTTCCATTTACAAGGACAAGAGAGGAACTGACTGAAGCTGTACAGCAGCGTCTCTCGGCCACCAGGGACAACCTGCCCAGTGTGTGCTGTACAGAGTGCCTGAATGGCTGAAAGTGCTTCCCAAGATGATGATGATGATGAGTAGTGGAAGTGGCACACAACTGAACTTGCAGCTGTACTTACCAGCAGGGATTAGCTGCTGCTGCTACTGCTGACAAATGCTGCCACCAAAGAGCTTAGGTGGAAGCATCTTCAGCACTAAATACTCGCACGGAATCTGCTCGTTCAAAAAGTTTGCACTCAGATTTTTGGCAATCTAGCATTGGAAAGTACCCTTCCCCGAGCATTCATCATCACATTCATCATCGACAGAGAACTTCGAAGAACTGACATCATCATCATCATTATTGGCGATTGAGTGCACCTCTCAAGGACTGCCTTTTTCAGCACTACTACATCCTCTGAAGCAGGTGGGCCACTCTATCGTTACCTTGACCCTTCAGCAGCATCAGCAGCACTCTCCAGGTCACTCTTTTGTTCTTTTCCGACTGGTTCTCCAGCACTCACACACTTCACTTTACTGGACGTACTTTTTCTCCCCCTTTTCCGAAAGACGGTGGGAGACTTATGCAAATGAGTGAGCGAGTGAGTGAGTGCACACAGTAAAGTGGGTAAAGGGTGGCAGAACAGGTAATGCAAGCGGCGGCTGCTGATGCTGATGCACACCTGGACTGAATGATGCCCTTGCACTGTCGTCCACACAAATTAATCATAGCGGGCGACCTAATGAGAGGAACCTTGAACTTCTTCAAACAGACAGACAGACAGACAGCAGCCAAATTCCGAAAGAATATTCAGTGGTCCAATAACTAAATGAATGGAAAGAGATGAGCACCACCATCATCATCATCATCATCGAGTGCAAGCCACTGCTGCCCAAGTAGCACCACCGCCAACTCAACTCCGATCGATAAGTTTTGCCAGGCAGACGAATGACTTTCTTGAGAAAAAGGAGAAGAAGAAGAAGAGGCCACTTCTTCTTCTTCTTCTCAAGAGAAAGTGCTCAGCCAGCTCGTGCAGATCAACGATTCATTTCAAGGCCACTGCTGCTGCTGCTGCTGCTGCGCCAGCGGCTGTAGGTAATCACGGCGACGACCAATTGTACTGACCAAGCACTGCATTGCGCACATCATCAGCAGTAGAATCACTTCCCAGACTGACAGTCAGACAGACAGGGAGACATCACGATCCAAAGGAGTGAAAACGTACAACCTGAACAATAATAGCAGCAGCAACAACTACAGCCAAGTCGTTCAAGTAACGTTACACAGCAACGGCTGACACGAATGGAGGCGTCAAAGAAAGGGGGAAATTGGAAAGAGGGAAAAGCAGCTCTTTCAGACTGTGGCGTCATTCGGAGAAAAAAATAACAAGAGAGAAAGCGACAATGGAAATGTACCACTAGCTCCATTCTCTCTTTGTTTTCTTCTTCTTCCTCCTCCTCCTCATCACCACCATTCTCTCTCTCTTTTAGCATTGTCCACACATTGCCATCACCAACCTCTTTACTGTTTTTGTTGTTTCAAGCCAACGGCACCTCGAGAGACCTCAAGAGACCTCGAGACACAGTGTCTGCCTGCCTGCCAGTCAGCCAGTGCAAATCCAAGTGGTGAGAAGAAGTGCGCCAAGTGCAGCGACCACCGAAAGCTCTTTCTCTCTGGCTGTTTTGCAGATCTGCGTTCTGTCATGTGCGTTTCTGCTGCTGCATCGATATGCGACTGCTGCTGCTGCAATGACGACGTGTACTTCGAAGCAGCAGCAGCAGCAACGTTGCAATCCGCCTAGCTAGAGTGAAAGCTTAGCAGCAAAGACAAACAGAAGTAGAGAGAGAGAGAGAGAAAAAGAGATAGAGACAGGCAATGAATCACACAAGCTGCTGCTGAAACCTTGGAACTGCAGTGCATGAAAAGAGCAGGAGAAAAAGAGTAGCCCTGCATGAGCATCAGCAGTTCTTCCTCCTCCTGCAAACATCACACACACAGAGACACTCTGTCTGCCACAGTTACCAGGAAGGATGGTGCACAAAGGATGGGGTGTTTGAGAAGTGCAGTGTGCGTAGTAATCGCTCGTTGTTGGGCAACGTGGAATGTGCAATGAGATGGATGGCTGGAAACACGAGACCAGAGCTCTCTTCAAATGCTGCTGCTGCTGGTGATGTGATGAATGTCTGGCCTGGCAAGGAAAATCGAAGGGAAAAGGGCAGAAAGGCCAACCCCGCCGACCAAAAGGCAACGGCTACTACTTCCACTATCGAGAAGAAGGATCATAAGAAAAGAGAAGAGGAGAGGGGATGAGGAGGAGGAGGAGAGTCCCATAAATCTGTCGTCACAATCGCAGGCCATCGATCCACACACACACACACAAGAGAGGCGGTGATGAGGAGGATGATGGTGACACTTTGCCGAAGAGTTGTCAGAGAAGTTGTTGCAACACAGAGCTGCAAGTGTGACGGCGGTCAAAGAGGCAAGGCCACCGCAGAGTCAAAGATCGAGACAGTCTTTTCTCCTCCTAAAAAACCAAATTGACAGCAGCAGTAAGGCACTTGCTCACTTGTTTTTAGAACAAAAACACTGCTGGCCAGTGATTCTGTTTAGAAGAAGCAGAAAACTTCAAAGAACCTCTCTCTACCTTTCCAGAACATCCTCAAGTTCAGACGAAGACTTTAGCGATAGCAACACTTTTGGCGACGACACCTCTCTCCTCGTCAACAACAGCTTTCTGCCACCGCCGCTTTTCGGTGCTCTATTTTCGTGTCCTCCTCCTCCCCTTCTATTTCTCCTGCACTCTTACACTCTCTTTCCTATCTCATTTTCTGCGAGCTGATTTCTCCTTCCCTTTCCCTTCTCCGTCGTTCTTCGATTGGCGTCATAAAAGCCCTTTAGCTGCTGCTGCTGAAGCTTGAGCTTAAGCAGCAGCAGCAGCTCTTTGGACTTTTCAATCAATTTGCAATAACACGACCATAAGCCTCGGCGACGACAGAAACAGAAACAGCAGAAAGAAGAGCAGCAAAAGCAAAAGCAAGGGCAGCAGCAGCAGTACAAGAGTGCTCACATGCTCTGCTTTTCCTGCCCTCCTCCTGCTGTCTCCTCTCTTCGACGGCGTTGTTTTTGGTTGTTGGTTAGATTGGACGGCCACGGCGACGACAGAAATAAAACAACGACGACGACGACGACTACGACATCGGCGGCGGCCAAAGTTGTAGCAGGGCAATGAGGGGATGAGGTGGTGAAGAGAGGAGCAAGTACAGCGCCTTCTTCCTTCACACTCACTACCTCGTTTCAATCACTGCTATGAAGTGGTGGTGGTGGTGTGTATATGTTCTTTTCTCGTAGCACAGAGCCACTTCAGCCACCACCACCACCACCACTACTGTGTGTTTCGCAATCGCCACTACAATCTCTCTCGCCAGAGACTACTACTAACGACGGTAACGCGCATTTAGGCGCCAGAGAGGAGGAATGGATAGGATAGGATAGGGATAGCAGCAAATAGTGATGACGACACTGAGAAGCAAGCGCAGGCTGCTGCACAGAAACCGCCGCCAAACGACAGCAGCCTGGCAAAGAGGTAATGAAGGCCCAGTGGAGAAGAGCGAGAGAGAAAGAGAGAGAGAGAGAGAAGGAGATAAAGAGCCGAGGATAGAGCGGCATCAGCAGCAGCATTAGCAGTAGCTCAACAAAAAGACACAATCATGGCAGTGGTGGTGGCGGTGGCCTGGCACACAACAACAAAAAGTCCCTTGCAACTGGCAACAATTGAACGAATGCGAGCGCACACAGGCAAAGGGGCACACATTTGGCCGGCTCTCTGAAGATCGGTGATTAGTGAGCAGAGTACAGAGAGTACAGAGTGTGCTACACTGCAGCGTTAGTGGTGATAGTAACATTGCAGTGTTGTTCGAGGACACAGTCGATTAGCAGAAAACGCCGCCGCCGCCAACTCTATCCGGTAGACACTTGGTCTATCTGTGACCTATCCCCAACTCCTCTCTAAAGTGGTGATGAAAATGATGAAGATGATGAGTCGGCTGTTGTCAAAGGATGAAGGATGAAGAGGTGGTGGTGGTACTGCCTGCACCGGTACACTGAGGAAATGTGCAATACGGCCGCAATACACAGGCTCTTTCTCCCCAAAGGTGCAAAGACACAAGTGTGTTGTCAGATGATGGTGATGGTGATGACGATTTGGTGAGGCAAGCGAGTTGCAAGTGCTTTTGCTTTTGCTGGCGATGATGTTGCTGCTACTGCTGCTGTTTCGGTTTCGGAAGTTTGCCGAAGTGGTCTCTATTGACAGTTGCAGCAGCTATAATTGGCATTGCTGATTGAAACTCGGATTGAGATTGGGGACAAGCCAAAGACTGGAACATCAAACATTTGATGTTGGCCTGAGCAAACATGTAACATACACACAGAGAGACAGGCAGGCAGGCAGGCAAACAGGAGGAAAGCAAGCATCGGTGAGCTTTTGCTTTGGCTTCTGGTTTTGTTGTTGTTTTGTCTACAACGCAGTGCTGTTGTTGGTTGTTGTTGTCGTTGAATAGAGCAGTTGAGTAGAGCTAGAGCTAGCCAACTTGCTCTTCCCCACGTTCTTCAGCTTCAGCAGCAGGCAAAAGAAAGTACCCACGCTTTCAGCTTTTCCAGTCGTCAAGTGGGTGAAAGGGGGCTTCAGAAGTGAAAGCTTCATTGTGTGAGTGAGTGCGTGTCACTGAAGTGTTGATCTCTATTCATTCATTCATTCACAACTGATCGCCAATCTTGATATGAAGAGGAGCGAAGAAGCTCTTTTCAAGTGCTCCTTCGAGGAAGAAGAGGAAGAAGAGGGTGACTACGTTTTGAAAATGGCGAAGGAATTGCATAGACTAGCTCTCTTCCTCAGGTAACTGAGATGATGAATAGCTGAAGAACACTGATATAGAGAGATATGGGTAGGATGCGTGGATGGATGGAGAGAATCATGAATTTCGAATTTCGAATAGAGGATTCACCTGCTGCAATCGCACTGTCAGACGGCAGCAGTGGAACGATTGCAGCACACTGTTTGGTGGTGGGTGTGGATGAACAGAGAATGAAGATGAGTACTAGGAGGACTGAATCGAGCTGGAGTTGAAGGAATCATCCCCATCATCTCCATCCCATCCTTAAGCTCACCAGGAGCAGGAGGATGGGAGACGAGATTTGGGCAGAGGATTTGGCGGCAGGGATGACACAAGATGGACGCCATCGATGAGAGGCAGGCAGGCAGACAGGCAGGATTCACTGCACAGTTTGCTGCTGTTTCTCTCTGCCTTCCTTCGCCAGTGCAGCAGCAGCGTTGGCAATGCGCTTTTTGAGGGCGAATCCTTGCCGAGAAGATTGCCCGGCGCTGGCGAGGGAATTGCTCTTTCCAGAGGAGATTGAGCTCACTGCCAGCGACTGAGCAGCAGCTGAGCAGGAGGAGGAGAAGGAGGAAAGTGCGTCGTACGACTGTGTGTGCTTGTGCCTCTGCAAAAGTGGCCACCGTAGATGGCAATGTTTGGAGTTGGAGTTGGGGAAATGGGGATGGTATTTTTCGGGGTAAAAGTGGAGGGAATTTTGGGGAGTTGTGGAGGAGGAGGAGGAGGAGGTGATGTGATGTAAACTAGCTGTAATGTGTTTGTTATTTCACCTCCGACCTTCCCAGTCTGTGTAGCTACTGTTCAGCTTGGGGGAACTGAAGTTGGTCAGCCACTGCTGCTGCTGCGGTTGTTGTTGTTGTTGTTGTCGTTGCCGTACAGTCTAGTCTAGTCTATCGGCCATCATTATCCTCATTACCACTATTACCATTACCATTTCCTCGTCTGCACCATCACCAACAACATCCTCTAACCGCACACACAAACATTTCTCAAAGAGATGGAGAGCGGTGTGTGTGTGTGTGTTGTTGATGGTGGTGGTGGTGGTTATGTCTGGAGATGATGATGCTAACGATGACGATGCTAATGACGACGCCAAGTGGACAAGCTCGAGCAAGCATCCGAAGCAGTGCAATCGTGATGCAATCGACCGAATTAATTTTCCGAGTGGACAACATCGGCTCGAGTGCTGCTATTTCAAGCACCGGTGCTGTTTCATGTAGCACTACAGTGAACATCGTCACCATCACCACCACCCCCATTGATTGTGATGAAATTGTGGTGACTAATCGCATCGATATTTCGAGTTTCAATTTCACTCCATTGGCCACTGCACTCTTGCTCTCTTGGTTCAATTGGTGGTGGTGGTGGTGATGTGCATCGGCTGTAACTCGACCGCCAACTCGCCCCACTAGCTTCTCTCCAACGATCACCTAACGGGCAAACGTGCTCGGAGATTTGTTTGATGTGCCGCACTGATGTCTGGTGTGGTGGTGGTGATACCAGACCACTTTCTCTCTGGTTTCGAAGTTTACCAGCGATCATCGAGCGATCATCAAGAGGGCAAGGAAAAAGAAAAGAGGGAGAAAGGGGAGAAATGAGATGCCAGACCACTGCTGCTGCTGCTGCTGCTGCTTGCGATCAATGGCCGCTTCCGCTGTACAATGTGGCGGTGGTGGTGGCCTTTGCCCCTGCAGTAATTTCCCCGCTCACTACTTTCTTACTCAGATCAGGCTTAAATCTGTTGCTAGCTTGGAAAAGAAGACGAGGGGAGAAAACAACATCCTCTTTTCTGTCTGCATTTTCTCCTGACCGCAAGAACTCTCCTTCGCAAGAAAGGTCGAGAAAGAAAGGTGGCTGGCCTTTGCCAAGGCAAGGGAAGGGAAATCGAAATGCAGAGGAAGGAAAGAGGATGAAAATGAAAAGCAGCAGCAGCAGCAGTGACACGGTGATTCCCAAGTAAAAGAAGCCGCCAAGCACTGCTGGAGACTCTTCAGCTCAATCTAATTAACGACGTGGATGTCGCCGACAGCAGCAGCAGCAGCAGCAGCAGTCAATCGAGGACAAGGTAAACAGTCACAGTTTGAGACAACAAACAAACGTCTCTGTGTGTGCTTCAACTACGAAAACACCGCCAAGACTTGAGCTACTGCAACTTCTCTGTTTCTTCTTCTTTTTCTCCTGAGCGGCTCAACACTGCTCTTGACGTTGGTTCGCTCGCTGGCTGGCGAAAAAAAACTCGAACCTTTGTGCTGGAAAAAACGAACAAAAAGAAAATGAAGATGAAGAGTCAGAAGTGCTGTACAGTAGCAATCAATTTGGAAAGAAGGAAGGAAAGAGAACTCAAGAGACTGACTCTCTCACTTTTCACTTTCCAAAGCTGGCTTTGGTGCTGCTGCACACTTCTCACACTTTGTTTGGCGGTGATTTATGTGCACCAGCACCAAAGTCTGCTGTGTCTGTCTATTCACACCAGGATTGCCGCAGCAGTAGCCGCTGACTTGACTGACTGCAAGCGGAAGCGTTCCTTAGGTTTGTTATTGTTGTTGCTGCTGCTTTCCATTTGCCAACTTGGCTAGTCATCTCATCTCACCACCGTTTCCATTACCGGTGTGTCGGACACTCTCTCCTGTATTTTTTCTTTAATTTTAACGGGCACATACGTTTTTCCATCTTAATATCGCATTTCGGTGCTGAATCCAGGATCTCCAGACGACCACCACTCGCTTTTGAAACACATCTCACTCGACTTTCAAAGTTAATGAGCACACATTTAAAAAAAATTTTTTTTTGAAATGTGGAGAGTTAAACCTTACATCGGTTTGTAAAAAGGCAATATGAAACCCAAGTGGAGAAATAGAAGAAGAAATAGAAGTACCTTGTTCTCTACCCACTCTAATCAAGTAGACAGTACCTTCACCTGGAACTTCGGGCTCTGCCGCTCTCTAGTAACGTTCTGGTAAAACTAGAAAAAAAGAGAATTGTAAAACGGAATAAACTCTCACTTCCTGAACCGATCCAGAGGCGGTTCAGTTGTTTTTTCGATGCACACTTTTGATGTGAGGAATAAGTTAGCAATAGCAGAGAAGTGGCCACTGAAGAAAAAAAGGTGTGCGTGCAATTTTGACCCAGTGGGTCTTAGCGGGGAAACATTGGACACAGAGCAGACACAAACCTTTTTCACTGCAGTCTTCACTTGTATTGTGCTGCGGTTGTTGTGCCCTCACCTCTTCACTCAACAGGCCACCACGAGTTTGTATTATTTCTCGACTTTTGCAGCTATTCAGAATGTCCCTGTCCAAACATCAACCACCAGATTTTCCCGAGCTCTGTGTTCTGGCCATCATCAGTCAGATGAGCCTGGTGGACCGGATCAGTGCCCGACAGGTCTGTCCCGAGTGGTACCATCGTGTCAAAGAAACCAATCAGACCACTGTTCAATCGCTCGCTATTACTGTTAAAAATGAAGATGAGGTAGTAAACTTTGAGCACCTGATCAACTACAGTAAAGGCGTTTTGCGCAGTGCGAGACTGCTGACCAACTCTGATAGATCGCCTCAATTTCCGATGCATCGCCTAAACAAGTGGAATTGTTTCCAATTAAGTGACGATGATCAACAGAACTTGGGTACTCTGAAACAGATCACATTTACTTTTCCCTCCATCACTAAACTGATTTTTGTCACTACCCTTGGAAAAAAGTTGAAGCTTCTGACTGAGGTGCTGCAGACTGACCACTGGCAACATCAGCTGATCAGTCTTAAAATGATTTGCAGAAGATTTTCCTATGGTTTCGATGACCCCACCATTCTCCAGCCTCTCTTCACTGCCATCAACTCACTGCCTGCTTTCAAATACCTTACACTAAGCGGAGTTGAACTGTACGACCTGCCCATTCTAGCTCAGCTGAAAAAGACCAGTGTTGCATTGTGTAGTTGTGACTCTATTCTAAACTCTCTCAAAAAGTATTCAACTGAAAACACTGGTGAGCTATCAGTTGATGCATTGGGTGGCGCCGAACCTGAGTTTAGCAAACTCAGTGACCATCTTCGGAGCAGCATAACTTTCCTGAATTTTTCCAAAGCTGACATCAGCAATTTAGTCTTTTTTCCCAACCTCACTTCGTTGTCTCTCTACTTTTCACCCTCTGAACACGGTCATCTCTTTACGGCTCTTTCCCAGCTTCATCAACTTCTACAGTTGAAATTGGAAGTTAACTTTCTCAACAGAGATCCTGAGCATCAGTTTTCACCTCCTCAAGCACAGCTACTTTCAGTGAAGGCACTTGACTTGCTTCTCTTACTCAACTCTCACTCTGAAGTGCACCTGCTGAATCTGCCCGAGACCATGCCCAATCTGCAAGCTATTCATCTTAGTGGTAATTACTGCAAGTCTTGTAAAACCAAATGTTCTCAAACTGAGCTAACAGATAATAACTTTAATCGAAATTGCCCTCGAGATGTTCTGCAAGTTCTTCACCACAGCACCGGTCTTCCTTTAAATCGACTTTCTTACTACTATAACGAAAATGTCTATACTTTATCTGGAGAATTAATCTAATATGTACTTTATTTGAAACTATGATAAAAGTACATCAAAAGAACAAAGGAAACTATTTAACGCACACAGAAGGAGAACTTGTGTTATGTCGTTTAGACTCTAAACTTTAGAGGATGGGAATTGTGGTAGAGAAGGGACCACTAAAAAAATTAAAGCCTGCCATTTTGACCCAGTGGGCTCGAGCGGGGAAGCAGTAGACATAGAGGACACAAAGGCTAGGCCTTCTTCCTCAGACTTCCTTCGTATTGTGCTGTCGCTGCTGTTGTGCTTTCACTCTGCCCTCACCTCTTCACTCAACAGGTCACCACGTGTTTGCATTTCACAACGACTTGTGCATCTATTCAGAATGTCCCTGTCTAAGCATCAACCCAATCTTCCCCAACTGTGTTCTCTGGCCGTTATCAGTCAGATGGGCTTGACAGATCGAATGAACGCCTGCCAGGTTTGTCCTGAGTGGCACTACCGGGTCAGAGAAGTCAATCGGTTTGTCAAATTGCTCATCATTACTGTTGGAGATAATGATGTGAAAGATTTTGAATTCGAAATCAACAGGAGTGTAAAAGTTTTGCGCAGTGCGAGACTGCTGACCAACTCTGATGGATCACCTCAATTTCCAATGCATCGTCTGACCAAGGGAAATCATTTCCCATTAGGTGACAATGATCGACAAAACTTGATCACTCTGAAACAAATCACTTCTACTTTTCCCTCCATTTCTGAACTAATTTTTGTCAGTTCTTTTGGACAAAAGTTAGCGCTCCTGACTGAGATGTTGCAAAATGACCACTGGCGAGGTCAGCTGATCAGTCTCAAAGTGATTTTCAATGGTTATCCCTATTATAATAATCCTATCATCCTCCAACCTCTCTTCACTGCCATCAACTCTTTGTCTGCTCTCAAATACCTCACATTGAAAGAAATAAAACTGTACGACCTGCCCATTCTTGCACAACTGAAGAAGATCAGCTGTGATTATGAGGACTCTCTTCTAATTTCAATCAAAGAATATGCAGCCAAGAACACTGGTAAACTATCTGTTGAAGTGTTTGAAGTACTTGATGACTGCGAAAATGAAACTCTTCCTGCTAAGTTTAGCAAACTTAGCAAACAGCTTCGGGACAGTATAACTTTCCTACGTTTTTCTACACTTGACGCAAACTTGCTCTCCCGTTGCACCTCCTTTCCCAACCTCACTTTGCTCTCTCTTTCCTTTTTTCCCTCTGAACACGGTCATCTCTTTCCGGCTCTCTCTCAACTTCATCAACTTCTTCAGTTAAATTTAAGAACATTCTTTTTCACCATGGATCCTGAGTTACCAACTCTTCGAGCACATCTTCCTTCAGTGAAAGCACTTGACCTGTACCTCTCCCTCGACTCTCACCTTCAAGTGAATTGGCTGAATCTGCCTGAGACTATGCCCAATCTGCAGGCCATGCATCTTAACATAGCCAACTGCCGATCCTGTGAAGCCAAATGTCTTCAGGATAAGTTACCAGCTAATATCTCTGAGCGCAATTGCCTTCGAGATGTTCTGCAAGATCTTCACCACAGCACCGGTCTTCCTTTGAATCGACTTTCTTGCCACTATAAGTTTAAGTACTATAGATCAGCGGAAAACCTTTTAGCGGAATAAAAAGTTTTTTGTTTTTGATTGAGGCATAAGCAAATAAACTTGATTAATATTCATTACTGGTCAAAAGTTTTGAATCTTGCAACTGTATCATTTGATTTAAAAAACATATTCTTTTTTTGTTTTGCTTCCAGAGTAGGGGCACCTGATAAGTAGGGCACTCAACATTATAATTTGTTATAATCCGTCATAATCAATCAGTTCTCAGTTTTTCCCTTCCCTTTCTTCCAATGCCCTCAATCCAACTTTTCTCTACTTTATTCACCACAAAAAGCACTTTTCATTTATCTTCAGCTGCTGGTGGTGGTGATGATAAGCTGATATCGGTGCAATGAGCTAGGTACAACCGTGGTTAAAAAGAAAGGGAGAGAAAACAAAACTACCACTTATCAACTGCAAACTGTTTTTTTCCACCACATTCGAGAGGAGTCAGTGACGACATTCATCAGTGAATAAGTCAGTCAGCATCATCACCACCATCACTAGGGTGATCTTCCCTTGGCTGTGACACTCTAAAAAATGATAGGCAGCCTATTTACCGAAAAACAGCATTTTGGAAATGTATTTTCCAATTAAGAAAGCCTATGTTCTAAACGAAGTTTATAAAAATATATTTCCTTTACACAAAAAAATAAAAGCAGTATATTTACTCAAAAAACTGCATTGGAAAACATATTTCCCGATTACCAGTTACATCATTTATGAAAAGCCTATTTTTGCAAAACAAAAATCTTCTGCAGCAGAATTTGCTGTTTCATCATTTTTTGCTCTAAGTCTGTGCAACTCGTTTCAAAGTACTTTGCTCCATCGCCAAGATTATCTATCTGAAAAACCTTTTCTCTCGCCCCAAGAACATCTTCCTGATCTGAAGTACATCGTCATCTGAAGATGTTGGAAAAACCGGGTAACCAAAATACTTGTTTACTTTTTTTAACTTAAATTTTTCTAGGTTTGAAACGCTTTGAAAAAGATGATGCCAAGTTGGAGCAAGCAGTTGAAGATAAACCCAAGTCGTTCAAAACTCCCTTTCGTGTCCAAGCATTCATCTAACTTTTCATCATTGTTAAACTGCTCTCAAAATGCTGGTGTCGTTCATAATTTAAAAACCTATTCTTTTGTTTAAAACTACTTTTTGAATATGAAAACTCAAGCATATAGTCCTGTTTTGTCGCCTAATTTTCAATGTACCGATGTATGCCAGAATGCAGAAGCTACCTTTTGTTTCCCAATATTTTTCCTCATCAAATGATGGTTGCGTACGGCAATTTAAAACCTATTTATCGACTAACAAAAACTTATGCAAGATTGATGAATTTTACCGGCCATTGTCATCTGTTTGCAATTGTTGCATTTCAATTTTTTTCAACTTGTGTTTATGTACACAGTGCTTACTTCTAGCACCAGCAAGAAAAACTTAACTGCCCACAAGTCAAACGTTTCAAGTCGTTCAACTTTTATCCTTTAAATTTTATTGTTTAACGCTATTTTGTGTTCAAATTTTTTACTTTTGTACTTATCATTTACTAATAAAACTCATTTACTAAAAGTAGCATGTATTTTGAAACGGGGTGGTTTGAAAAAGTAAAAAAGGGATAGGACTGGAAAAGGATTTTCAAAAACTATGTTAGAAGCTAGATTTCCCGATTTGTTGGAAAATATATCTCCCGCCGCAATTTTTTTAGACCGTAGATTTTCCTTTTCAAGACTTTGCAATTATATTTCCTTAAAATTTTTTAGAGTGGAAGCGTTTGAAGGTGAATTTTAAAGCAGCGATGGTAATGACTCATTCACCATCACCATTGTCACCACCGCTACCTTTTTCATCACCCGACCACCTCCACCTCTTCTTCACACTGTTTGACGACAGCAGCAGTACAGTATTGTACAATCACTAGAAAAAAAGTTTTACCATTGTACGGTTTGTACAGCAGCAGCAGACTAGACAAAGTAAATGTGCCATGATGCAATGCACTCTGACTGAAGAGGGAAAGAGTTGGTGAACCGTACAAACAGGCGTACAAAAAGTTGGTGGAGTTTAGTGAGGAGCAAAATTGACGAGAATGAAAGCCAAAATAAAAAATTCTCTTTACTAAATCGAAGATTTTAAGAGCGATAGTCAGAAATCGGTGGCAATGAGTCCGCACATATCAGTCATTAAGATTTAAAAAATGAAATCTTGGTTTCTACAAACAAAAAAGAACGGATGCTTTTCTAGCAATAATCATCAAAACAGATTCAATCGTAGTCGGAAATCAAATCAAATCGAATCGAGTTGAAACACATCAAAAACTGCCTGAACCAGAAAGAGAATTGCTGAACTAAAAGCTAGATTGCACGATTGTTCTCCTGCTTCAAATGACGCGTGGAACTGCACTGATTTTTTGCTATGTTGTACAGCTGATCTAGTTGAATCACCCTCAAAACCAGCACTGAAAAAAACCGATTGCACTGATTGCGCTTTCTGCCTCCTCAATAACTGAATAAAATGTGACGATTGCCCCTCCACCACTACTGCAGTTGTCGTACAGTGGTCGCCAGTGTATTGTACGACAACGTCAGAAGGAAAAGATGATGATGAATTGGCCGCAGCAGAGCGAGCAGTCAAACGGCAAGCAATCTAGTAGGCCAAACTGTATCTCCATCTCCCGAAAAACTTTTCTAAAGTTCAACTCTAAAACTTTGAAGCTATATGGGCGGCTATCCTTTTCCTTCTCACCACTTTTCTCACACTGCAAACTGCTTTAGAAGCAAATGCTAAAGGCTAATCAAGTGAGGGAAAAGGAAAGCGGTGAAGAAGAAGATGCGGCAGTTGCTGGGCAAAGTTAATGGCAAAGTAATGGCAGAGAAGTGTTCTCGCTCCTCAATATTGAATTTGATTCATTTCCAACCCAAACTATATAATCTCCCGCATCTAGACTACTAGTAGTAGTAGTGTCTGCTCTGATGAAGGAAAAGTGCGAAAAGTGGTGCACAGGCACAATTCAGAATGAATGTAGAATTTTGTACGACAGCAGCAGCAGCATCAGCAGCTTTTCCCCCTCAGTCCAATTAGAGTCGCTGGGGCTCTAGTCAGTTCAGAGAAAAGATAAAATGACTGTGAGAAGACCAGACAGACCAAGTGCACTTGGCCGCAGCTGGTCGTTTTGGTGGTGGTGGTGGTGGTGGTGGTGGTGGTGGTGGTGGTGGTGGTGGTGGTGG
>JAALOO010000369.1_pt1:0-32500 | contig 40152 bp, 38 predicted proteins | sample 7257641 | NCBI WGS metagenome assembly JAALOO01 (sample SAMN14085613, study PRJNA598686) | mite metagenome | biome: ENVO:01001000; feature: ENVO:01001002; material: ENVO:01001226; isolation source: single female mite from University of Michigan culture on fish food culture... ...
GAGAGAGAGAGAGAGAGAGAGAGAGAGAGAGAGAGAGAGAGAGAGAGAGAATTGGTGTAGATACAGAGACAGACGAGACCTCGAACATGTCAAGTTGAAAATTGCCTCTCTACTCACGGCAAGCTCAGATCCTCTCTCTTTTTCTCATTCTCTTTTTTCTCCTTTCTCTTCTCTTTCGCTTACCGTCGTTGTGGCGCACTGCGCTGGGCCACTGTCATTCGCCTTGATGTGTATGCGCGGCATGCTTGTTCTTTAGCTCACTCTCTTACTCTTATCCTTTTTCTGTGTAGTCGAAAAAAAGTTGTTCAGCAGAGAAAAGTCAGCCTTTCGACAGTAGTGATCTCTGTGGGGTAAAATTTTTTGCTACGCACCGACGACTTGAGTGAGTGAGAAGGGGAAAAAGGAGGCAGGCTCGTATGGGGGAGCTCAACTGAGCAAAGGCAAGGCGCCATTGCTGGATGCAACAATCAGCCATTGAATTGGCCGCAGCAAACGTAGCAAAGACACTCTCACTCTCACTCTTACTTTCACCAGCCCAACTTGCAATCGATTTGAATCACACAGCACTGACACACCGTCTTTTAACTCGGTGTTCACTCCTTCATTCAGTCATTCAGTCTTTCTATTTCTCTCTTTCTCTCCTTGCTCTTCCACAGACGGCTTTCGGCCTTATCCGGCTGGTCGGGCGCCATAATTGACGCCTAGCACACTGCGCCATCGAAGGAGACTGTCCTCTCACTCACTCACTCTTTCTCTTTCTCTCTCCGTCGCCGATCACCTTGATGACCTTGGTCACATGTGTCCAGCAGCAGTACTGGCCACTCGTTCGTTTGCGCAAGATCAGCTGCGCGGATTTAGTCATTTCCAACAGCAAGCATGCGTTTCCAATGGCGTCTCGTGTTTAGAGAGCCTCATTTCATTTTTGCGACACACCGAAATGCGCTCCATTCCAACGTGCGTTGCAGAAACGAGTCTCCCTTTAACAGTCCAGTCCCTTAGTTAGCAGTGCTTTTGCGGCAAGTTTTCCTCTGTCAGAAAGCGAAATGGTGAAAAGCATTAACCCTTTAGGAGGGGAACACTTTTCGTGCATTTTGAGTCAAGCTTGAAGTGGCAATGCGCAATAATAATTGGTAAATTAAACAGCTTGAAGACTAAATGCGACGAAATTATCAAGTGAGCTGAAAATTGGTGCTACTGTTGCCAAGTGAGAGAGCACTTGAGCAAAACTGTGTTTCTGCATTTGGCCCCTTGGCACTTTTGTCTCTGCCCACTTTACTTTACTTTATTTCGCAACATTTTTTCTGCAGTAAAATGGTAGACTTGGTTTTCTTTCAGCCATCTTTGGAACGTGACTAGGGTGTGATTTAGTATATTGTAAATCTGCTCATTTCACCAAGACTCCAGTGACCATTACATGTTACTTCAGTCCGGGACACCTTGCAATAATATTCATTTCACTGCTGTTTTCTGTGATACTCTTTTGGGTGGCTCAACTCTGCAACTTGATCAGTCTAGTAGTAGGCTCTCTAGCCTCTAAGAAGGGAAAATCGCTTTATGGAACACAGTCTTTGCCTGGTCGACTGATATTAAATGCCATTGCATTTAGGCTACGACGTCTCTCTCTCTCTCTCTCTCTCTCGCTCTCCTCGTTGCTGAAAAGCTCTGTGGACTTTTATACTTTTGTGCACTAGGCTCATATTTACGTCGCTAATATACGAGTGCTTTGTGAGCTGCTGCAGAGAGATCTGCTCACAATTTATGACTACTATGTGTATGTGTATGTCTGGCCAGTCTGGAGACGGGCATTAATGGACGCCGCCGCCACACTGTCACCGTGTCCTGTCGCGAGTCGCCAGTCCTCGCTGTCCTCAGTCACTGTCTGCACTTTATCACGGAAGAGTGAACCTCGGTGCGACTCAGCCTGTCACCGTCTCTTGCCAGCACAGTCCTCTCTTTCACTCTGCGTCCCCCGCCGTCTCAGTTGGTGAGGTGATGCTCCCTCAGTGGAGGTGCCTCCCTTGTCCGTTCTCAACTATAAATTCTCTTCCTCTCTTCATCACTCTCTGGGAATAATCTAATCTGCCCCTTAATCGATCCTTGTTCCTTGTCTCCAGCACACTGCCTTCCAGTCTCAGCCAGCATTGAATGAACTTTCAGCAGTGGAGGGGTTACTGCCTCTGCCGTGGACACACTCATTAGCGCTCACCTTTCCTCTCAACTGCGAGCACTGTGTCCACTCGGGGTACGGCACACTGCAGCAGCAGGTCATAAGCTAAACAGTATGTGTGTGTGTGAATGTGCTCATAAAAGTTGACCAAGCACTATGACGGTGTGTGTGTGTGTGTGTGTTGACTGTCCTCTGCTAGGTCGTAAATCCCCTTAAGTGATGGCGGCGGCAAGTGCTTGGGTCTGCTGCAATGCTCAATACACTTGCAGGCGAGCTTATCAGCTCACTGGTAACGTCTTTAGCCACGTTGGGCGGATGGACTTTGGGCAATGGGCACAAGCGAGGAGACTGTTGAAGCTGTATGTCTTCAGTTTGCAGTCATGCTGTGGCCCAAGGACACACAGTTTCTTCATTTCTTGCTCATATTGCCATATTCTCGCCTTTCCATATTTGAGCAGCCATTCAGTGTGCATAAGGAACATTTCCTTTTCTATTCCTTCTTCGGGTTGGCCATAAATGAGCCTTTGTCTTAGCGAGACTAGTGGTCAATTCAAAGTGCCGACATTACTTTAATCTTTTGCCGCAACACTTTGAATAAAACCTACCGCCACCGACAGCAAAAATTGTCAGCCATTTATAATCCGATATTCAGCATAGCCACCTGATCAACGAATATTGCTAATTAGCAACTCATTTCACTTTGAATTCGAACCTGTATATGATGGTGATTATGCCGGCAGATTGCCACGTGTCTCTCTCTCTGCTCAACGGACTTTGTCGGCAGCTGTCTCAAGATTGGACTGCCGTCGCCGGACACAGAACACACTGTACGAGTGAAGGAACACAGTGAGTGTGCACAGGCGTGTGTGTGCATTGCGAAATGGTTCCGTGCATTGCAGAGTGCGCCTGTACACATAGTCCTCTTGCCTTCTCTACTACTTCTTCGGTGCTCCACTCGGGCTCCAGTCCTCTCTTCTCTCTTCGTTTTCTCCGTTTTCTCATCGTTTTCCAACTCTTCCTTTTCTCTTTCTCTTGCACTCTGCTGGAACTGCTTTCACCCTGCGCACATGTGTTCCCCTCTCGTGGGCGTCATTCTCCTCCACTCTACACTCTCTTTCTTCCTCTGCTTCCCCTCCTTGTGGCTCCACGTGAAAAAAGTAATCTCTCACGAGTGTTGTGGTTTCTCAGAGCTAGCTGGCAGACGCAGACGCCTGAATGTCAGTTGCTGGGCGCCATTTCAAAAGTTGTTCCCCACTTGGCGCTGCCTCACTCAGCCATATCCTCAGTCAGAGGGAAACCGTCGAGGGACTTTTGCCTGGCCTTTGTTTACTCTACTTTTCCCTTTCCCATAGAGTCGCACTTGTCATTTCACTCTTGACTCTCGTTCTTTTCTTTCTTGTTCTCTTCCAAATGAGAAGCTAGTGGCACCTTGGCGTCACTACACATCTTAACTTGGGTTGCATCTCAAGATCTCCGTCTCCACTCTTTGCCTCTTTTCTGTTTGGCCACTGGCCATGCAACTCACTGATTACTCAGTGAGGCTACGGAAACATTGAGATTGTCTTGCGCCGTGCACTGAAAGGCTTGTCTCACCGACTCTTTGGTACGCACTCTTTTTCCTGAACTTAACCCACATTTAGAAATGCACACTCCTTTTTGCCGATTAACGATTGGCATCCGCAGAGATTAACGAAAGGCTAAACTTCATATCAGTATAGAGCTTCCTTACAGATAACTTCAGGAAGTAGGATGAAATACTGTAACTTTGTTTGGAGGAAATGCTTAGTTGCAAAATGGCAGAGAACATTCTCAGGTTAGCTGCCCTGGGAACTGATTCCAAAGAGGTGCCCTGCACGCCAAAACTTTCACTGCAAATGCACTGAAACCGCTCTTTCCCAACTGTCCTCTATTGCAAAAGTGCACATTCTTTCTTCATTACCTAACTTTCTCTCTCTCCGTTGGGCCAACCTTATCAGCTGTGTGAACTGGTACTCGCTAGTACCAAAGTCTCCGGTGCCTCGTTGTGCCTCGCTGCTTTGACAGTCGCTTTTTCTGCAGGCATCCCTCTCACCGTGGCTCGCCTGTCTCGGCAGTGTTTAGGCTGTCACTGCCGCCGCCACCGCCAGATTGTGATGGCTCCTCCACTTGCTCTTGGCCGGCTGACCTCATTTTCAACTGTTCCAAGTACTGTGAGCACTGTGTTCACTTCTACTGCACAGGTTTTCTCCCATTTCTCTCCACTGCTGCTGCTGCTGCTGGCGATGACTATGCCGCCTCGGTGTGTCCACCTTGGCGCCTACTTTGCACTAGTCACTGCTTCTGCTGCCTCTGTCGCCATTCTCTCTCAGATTGCTGTCTGCTGGAACACACTCACTCACTTAGATTTCCTTCTTCGGCGTCACCTTTGACCTTGCTTTTGCTGACTGGCAGGCTTGCTGTGAAAGACTTACTCTTGTATATGTCTCTTGAGGCCTCTGTGACCACAGACTACAGTCGTCGACGGGATGACGCCATCGAAACTAGAAGTAGAAGTTTTGTCACTGTCACCACTACCGATTGTGAGTGGGAGTGCTGCTCAGTTTTTGAGCTCCAGTCAGCATTGAAATGCTTCCCTTTCTGCTGTAATACAATATTTGTCAAAGTCAAGTTCACAAGAGGAGCGGTTGCTGTGACTTGACTTGATCAGGAAAGTTTTTGCTGAAAATGTCTGCAATTTACCCATTACTCGAATGTTGAGCTGTGCGGATTTTCCTCAATTCACCGTGAGGATTATGTCTGCATGCTGTTGAAAAGTCACAGTAATTTTACTGGAATTTTAATTGAGTTCAGCCACAAAGTTCGTTCAGTTACTTGAGCTTCAACAGCAAATATTATCAAATTGTTGGCACTCCTTGCTTAGGAAAGATACTTTTGATTTTTCCAACAAATCCCTTGTTGATGCAACTCAAAACTTGGGCAGCTGGAAAACTGATCACCTCTTTTATGAAGTGTGCGTTTTAAAAAAAATTCTTCGTCATTTCCAGCTCATCCACTTTTGTGTGACTGTCAAACATTACATCACCAGATTCACTCTCCCCCATTCTGCACTTCTGCGCAACTTGTTTCTAATTTGATTTTCCAATTCTAGATCTCATCCTTCTCAAAGCAAGTAGTTGGCGAGTTTCCATTTTTCCCCTTGAACGAGGAATCATCTATTCGGCTACTGAACTTGTGGTGCTGTCGCAAGCCCTGGGCAACATCTTGAACTTGGGTTTGCGCTGGTCGGGTTATGGTTCTGCAGCAGTCAGTGGCAGCTGCGGCTGCAGTACCCTCGACCCATCATGTTCACCACTACGGCCACCACCACCACCAGCACGGACGACCGAACCTGAATCAGTCGAATGCGAACCAGCAGGCTAGCCATCCGGCGGCACAGCATGTGAATCAGCCTCTTGCCACTGTGCGCAACTTGCATCATTCCCGTCCTTCTACACGTCGAGGATCATTTCGAAACTACAGTAGCCAATGCAGCGTTGGCTCGGCACTTCGAAATTCAGCAGCTCCACCGCCTGCACATCAATCCTACCACCAGACTCTGCAGCAGCATTCGTCATCGCACGAGGAATCCGACTTACGAAACCAAAGTCCGCAAACGCAAGGTCTCAATTCGAATAGTGCAATGCATGATCATCCCCATTCTGGCCATAATTTACACCACCACCATCACCACCACCATCCTCATCGGCGCAATTCGAACCACAATATCGCCAGCCAAAACTCAATGGTGAATCATGGCTCCCATCACATCAACTCTTCCTCATCACACTACAGTAACTCGCAGCGTCATACAACACTAGACGACGATTACAATGACGTTGTTCGTAAGGTACGTACATTTTGATTTCGATTTTTCGGTTAGTTTAAACTAAAATATTAGTGCTCGAGTGTTTTCTTTTTCTAGAGATAGGCATTTAAAGTAAAAAAGTGTCCGTTTTTTGTCAGAAATTCCTGTAAATTAGATTGCTGACACTTGTAGACATACTCTTAACTTTTAACTAGTCATTTAATTGCCCACCGGTGCAGACTGGTTTCATGGCAGCGACGATGCACTATGGCCTAGCTATGCTGCCAGGCTATTGCATTGACGCTAAACGATTGTTCTCACTTCTCAAAATGCGTTGCCGTTGTTCATATTTGCATTTTCATTACCTCTTCATTGCCATGAGGTGATGCTGCATCTCTCTCCTCCTGTAATGGCGTTTCTGCCTTGCAGACTTACTGGACACTTGACGCCTGCATACGTCAGTTTCCGCTCATTTTTTGTTTCTATTAGCCAACACATTTTTGTTTGGTTTGCCTTTGACGCTAAATTCCTCAGTTGCAGTTGAACTATGCGTTTCTATCGCTTTTTACATGAAGGCAGCACAGCTCCACATACAGCATTCAGATTAGACTAGCACTGTTTATCTTTTTCTAATCTAAAACTCGACTCACGTTTGCAGCCAAAACCACAGCTGTGGCGGTACTAGTCAACGGAAGACCACACTAGCGAATGCCCAAAAGTGATTGGGCGTTGTACGAGTGTCTGCCTGCCTGTCTGCCTGTCTGCCTCGTTGATTCTCTTTGATTGTATAGACTGCTCTCACATACAGACACGGCGTCTGGTGGAGGCTGTCGTCGTCTGCCTGTGGCTGTGACACTGTCACTGGCGCTGTCACCACAATGGCTGCTTCACGCAAAGCACTCGTGCTGGGGACACATCAAATCCTTTTGTGTCTTGGGCGCTCTTTGGGTGTTGCGCTAAGTTTGGCAACTGCATTACCATTGATCCATTCGTGGACACACGCTCATTTGCCTCGGTCATTGGCGACACACACTGCTGCCTATGCCGCATTGTGCCCTTCTCTGGCGGCGTAGCACGACGAGCACTAAACCGACAAGTCGACTATTGCCCGCGTCCGGCGGCCATTATTATGGTGGTCGTCACAGAGGCTCATTTGCCAGTTCACCCAGCCAACCAGACAGGCAAAGAGTCTATGCACACTGGTTCACCAAAAAAGCACAGGAAATCTTTCTCCCTCTTTCAATTTGCCTTATCCTTGACTTTATCCAAACATGAATCTGATCTATCACTGGCCTAAATATTTCTTCACCTAGTGTGTTGTTGAGAGCTCAGCTGCTAGAATTTAAGAGAAAAAGGAAGAATCACTTTGACAGTGAAAAGTGGCGTTAACTGGTTGTTTTTGGCGGGCGCCATTGATTAGCTTCTCGTTAGTGCCTTGATGAATGGCTTGTGGTAGCAAGTGGCAGTGTCGATTCGAAAGTCATGGTTAGCGTACTTGCTGACATTGAAACCGATGGTGCATAGTGGCTGCTTTGCGCTTGGCCGTAGTCTTTGTCTGCAGTGAGTCTCACTAATGTGTAATATCGCTCGTTGTTGCACACTTCCCTTTGTCTGCCAGTGAATGTCGACTTTTAGCGGCCATTGCGATGGTCGTTGCGTGTTCAATGTGACCTTTACTGTGTGCACTGCACACGTTTGTGGTAGAAAACGCAGCTGAATGCCAGAATTAGCCGATTTGCTTTTGGTCGAGATGCCAATTCTTATTATGTCTACTTAAAAATTGGTTTCTATACTGCTGGACATTATTAGCATTTTAGATTGTTGTTGTCGTTGAAATTCTTTGCAAGTGATATGGAATGTTCAAGTATTAATTTATGTTGATAGTTAAAGTTAAGTTTACTGTTACCCTGGTTTTTTCTTTTTAGGTCCTTGACCGCTTGAGTCGCTTAGAAAGTTTCTGTCAGTTCTTGATCATTCAAAAGGATTTGTTTAAATGCTGTGAAATTTTATCTTTGACTGTGGTAATATTTGTCCTGTTTGCTGTCTGTGTGTGCGAGTGTCTGGAAAATGCCGCAAATCTGCTTTTACACACATACTTGTTCTATCCTGTTTGCCTAACTTCTTATGTGCTGGTAAGGACATTTGATCTGGCACTACCAGTACCAGCAAACTGGCATCTTCACACAGAGGGGTTCAGTAAAGTTCTTTCTTTTTCTCCATACATTCAATTTTCTTGCATAGTGTTTACTCTACAGATTAGTTTTTTACTTTCTCAGGTTGGCTTTTCTTTGGATCAAATGAATGTGGTGCTCTAAGGCCTCTTTTCTCTAAATAAGCTAAGGACTTTTCCAATTTTATAATCAATTGAATTAAACTGATTTTGCAAAACTAAATTCAGATTTAAGTTTATTCTTATTGATAACTTTAAATGTATTTTAGCAAAGTGTTTGGAGTAAAACAATTTTAATTTAGTCATTCGCGTCGTCACGGTCGTTTGCATTTACTTGAGGAAGCACTAAACTCTTGTTTGGTTTTTCAATTTTTTGTCGGTGCACTTTCTCGCCTCCTTCGTTTGCCATTCTTTTCCTCATTACTAAGAATAGCCAGTCAAACCAACACTTTCTTTTTTGCATTCACAGGCATTTGCCAAAGCTAGACACGACAAGCAATGTCCTTTGTGAGCTTGCTTCATTCTTTGCTGGTATTTCCATTACCAGTTCACTCATTTTGATTTCAATTTCGATTTCGATTCCTACACTGTTGGTAGTGCCAGTTGGGGGCGCCAGTCTTATTCGCAACACCTCACTTGTTCGCCTGCCAATTAACCCGTTTCTCAGCGCCAGTAAGTCTGGCGGCTGCCCTGCCACAGTAGTTTTAATCAAGTGCTCATTACCTCGCCACCTGAGTGAGTATTTGTGTCAAGCTGTGTTTACTATCATCAGCTGACTGAAAGTGTATTCAATTTCTTGTCTAACTTTGGCTCTTATCGAAAACTCACGTCTTGAAAGCCGATATATCGGGCCAAAATAGACTTTATCTGTTTCTGTTTTAGCTCTCCAACTTTTCTAGTTTCACTTTCTTTTTTAAAATTTAATTAACTGCAGCTGATATTTGCTTTAGCAAGCTTAAAATGCTTTAAATTGGCTATTAGTTTGATATTCTTTTAAACTAATTTTTAATATTCTCATTGGTAATTCTAATCAGTAGTCGAACTTGTTGTAGGAAAGCGCGAAGTCATTTGACTTTATTTATTTTATTCGCCCGATCTGCTTCATATCATTATTCTAATATTTTATTTGCTATTTTTTTCAGAGCGGTGAAAGTCCTTCAAGAAAGCGTCGTCGAACTGACGTTTTTGATCCTGCAGCTGTGGAGTCTTTAACGCCTGTTGAACTGAGGTTTCGTAACCTGGTTGCTTCAGGCCCTGGCACTCCTGATCTGGTTCCAGCCAACTCGCCTCGCCACGAAGAAAACGCCAACCCCAATTCACCTGTAGGCTGGAGGCGTTCGGCACCGGCTCAGTTGTCAGTGCTGCAGATCTCACCCTCTTCAGATTTGGAGGTGACCATTCAAGTGGCAGAAGGAGCCAGCGGCAACGTCTCCAATGGCAGCAGCCGGCGATTGAGTCAGCTTTCTCCGGTCTTTGTCGTCAATGGCCCAATGAGCGGTGTCACCTTCATTGGGCAAGCACCTTCAGAGATGGTTGCGCCCGAGAATGATCTCATTCCCGAACTACCCAATCCACCTCATCATGGCCATCTGCAGCGACAGTCCTCGGGCTCGTCTGCACAAGGAGTTAGTGCTGCTGCTGCACTGTGGCACGACAGCAACAATAACAACAACGGCTCCAATCGACGTTCAGTGATCACACACGCCACATCTTCAGGCGCCAATCTTCAGGCACCGACACATGACCGGAACAACAATCCACTGAATGAGAATGTCAGCAACGGCAGCATCGATGGTACGCCCTCTGATGCCGTGACACCCTCTTCACACGAGAATCCCAAAGGACAGCAGCACTTCTCTAGCCAATCTTCTTCGGCTTCAGTTGAATCGTTGACCGACGCAGACGCACAGTCAATTGAGAATGGCAGCCAGATGTCTGACACGCAGTCAATTGATTCCACGGCAGCTACTATTGACTCTACCTCCGAAGCTTCGCTGGCTGTCTTTCGAGGCCCAGTGGCTACCTCTTCCTCCAGCTCTGCTGACATGTCTGCTGGATATCGTCACCAGCATTCTCAGGGTGTTCCGGCGTTTGTCGAGGACAATACGCAACAGATCTTGCAGTTGCAAGCGGCTGCTTTTCGTGAACGATCTCAATCACAATCCTCACAGGCTTCATCGGTCTCTCCGAACGGTGTCACACAAGTTCAACAATGCCCAAACAATGTCAACACTGCACAGCAAAACAGTCCATCCAACGCTGGCTTGCAATCACCATCAGTGACTGCCAATGCTGCGAACCAGTCACCAAGTCAGCAATCTCATCTTGTTAACCTTCCTACCGCTAGCGGCCTTAGAAATCAGGTACTTTTGAAGTTACTTTATAATGTTTCAAAAATGTTAAATTCTTTTTATCTCTCTAGTCTATTATGTTTGCGCCAGTAATGTTTCAGCAGCAAGACGCGAATCAAAGAACGCCCAGACATAATCAGTCGTCACAGCAGTCTACCTCGTCTTCCCCTTTGGCGAATGTAAATCAAAATGTTCCTGTAAGTGGAGGCAACCATCAGCCGCCAAGCCGCCGTGTTTGCTTGAGGCGTAGTTCTTCAAATAATGTCAGCTCTCTGCCAACATATCCTCCTCGTGATGGATACGGCTCTACGCCTCCTGCTCAAGTGGGCTCGCTGCTTTCGCCGCGTTATCCTCTGGTTTTGGCCGGTAGCAGTTCGGTGGGAAACTTCACTGAAATGTTTGGCGATATCTTGGAGCAATTCGCTGTGAATCCTCAGGTTCCACAAGTGGCACTTATTGCTCAAGTACCGCCACAGATTCAGCTGCAGTCGCAAGCACCACCGCCGTACAGGCCTAACGTCAGCCATCATCATCTGAACAACACTACCTCAAACGGACCTGTGCCCCAGCCTCAACAGCAACCGCCTATCCATTTTCGCTATCGAAGTGGAGATGGATCGCGTAGTGCTAGTGGAAACTCTGTGCGCGTCAATTCGGGCAATCGACGTCTCACCTTTCCTACCTGTCCATATGCTCATCTTGCTTCGCGCCCTCCTAATCATAATGCTCACGCACAGCAGGTAGCAGCCAACCGGTACTTGGCGGAAACTCAAATGTATGGTCAGCAACATCAACAGCCACCGCATCAGCACCAGCCACAGCAGCAGCAGTCACAGCAGCAGATTCAATCGCAGCAGCAGCCTCAGCAGACTAACTTTCAGTCATGTCCTGCCTTACGGCGAAGTGGTGGTGGGGGGTCATCGCAAGCACAAGGTGCCGTGGATAGCTTCACTCAACGCTTCAACCAGGCAGGCTACAATGCTTCACCGCAGCAGTCGGCGCCTCAGCCACAGGCCAATAGCACTTACCATCGTAATGCATACCCCAGTCATGCACTGCTTACTCCTGAAATTCTGCACCGAACGATTGCTCAAGCGCCAAACGTCATTCCTCTGATTGTGCCAGGCAATTCGGCACCACCTCAAGCTCAAGGTCAACAGACAGGCAATCTGAATTCAGGCCGAAGCTCGCATCCAGTGATGCTCACCGCCGCTACCTATCCGAACATCTACCCACAGCTGATGATGTTCATGGCCAGTCTGCTGACCCATCCACCGGCGAACAACGCCATTTCATTCTCAACAGCACCACCACCACCCCCTCCTCCGGCTCAGCCACAGGCAGCAATTCATCCTGGTCATGGAAACATTAATCAGTACGCAAACCGAGCTGGAACATCAAACGGCAATGTGAATAGCCAACAAAGTGGACAGTCAGGACAGGCCAACTCCCAGGCTTATGGTCACTCGCACTACCAAGGACCACCACCGGCAGCGCAGGGAGCCTCTCAGGCGTTGCCACCGAATGGAGCTCCCTACAGTTTGCCGTCCATTCCAATTCCGGCAGCCTACTACACGCATCAGCCTACTACTTCGAGCCACCGAGTGAACTCGGGCGTCTTGCCACTGCCGCCGCAGCCTCATCACCACCACCACCATCACCACGGATCACAAGGTCACAGGCTGTACCCATTCTATACCAGCAGCCGTCATGCACACCATCGTGGATTCTTCAGTGATCTGCACGATCTCAGCAACTTTGCCCAGGCCAACTTTAACGGTATGGCGCCACTGTTTCAAGATTCCCCTGAAGCAGAAAACTACGAGGCTTTGCTTAGTCTGGCCGAGAGACTGGGCGAGGCGAAACCGCGTGGCCTCACCAAACAGGAGATTGATCAGCTGCCCTCGTACAAGTACAAGGGCTCCAATGACGAGAGTGATCAGACGATGTGTGTCGTTTGCATGTGTGACTTTGAAATGAAGCAGAACTTGCGCGTTTTGCCCTGTTCGCATGAATTTCACACCCGATGCGTCGACAAGTGGTTGAAGGTATGTTGAGAGTGCATGTTTTTCTTCCTTAGCAAATTCTAACTTTATTTTTCCTTCCAGACCAACCGAACTTGCCCAATCTGCCGACGTGATTCCACTGTTGCCAGTCACGAATCCGATTAACAATCGCAAAATTTGGTACCATCAAGTAGTAGCAGTGCTGCCAACTACTAATCTTCATACTTCATGATTTTTTCTTTTGACAATTTTCACTTTGATACATTATAGTTCTCACTATCTAATTCTACCTTTCTAGTTGATTCAGTACACCACCATCCAAGCTGATCTTTAATACAATTTTAATGAAGTAACACACACATCTCCATTTTTGTGCCATTGTTTTCCATTTTAGGCACTGTAAATTTGTAATAAGCTCTTGTTAAATGTCTCTTAAAACTGTAACACACACACACCCTCATACACACAATGAATACTTATCTCACTCTAAGCCAGTTCAATGGTGTCTTCCTCTTCACAATTTAAACTTAAATGTGAACATTGCCACAAGCCAACCATCCAATCAATCAAATACAAAAGCACACACACATTTCTGTACATTTGCTTTTCTTACTTACTAACCTGATTACAATTGTTGATGTACGATATCATTATTTTTGTAGGAACTTTTCAATTTTAAATAATAAAAAACTTAAACGGATTCATATTTGTTGTCATTGGTTTGCCGGAGCAACATCTTTATTTTTAATTGCTAAAAACAGTTATTACAATAATTATCAAATAAAAATTAAATTTTGAAACCCCCCTATAAAGTGTCCAAAGAGAAGATAGTGAATGTGTGTGTGTGTTTTACATTAAGTCAAAGGATTGTTTGTTGTTGATTGTTGCGAAAATAAGGTGAAATGTTAGAAATATGAAAAGTATGAGTCAAATTAAGATAATAATCGTGTGTAGAGATCCTAACGTTGTCGCGTAAAGAACTTGCCAGATGTCCACTAAACAAAGTCGTTAACATCGAGAATATCTGAAACGTCGATTTCATCAAAGGGAACTTCACTTTCAGAAGTCTCATTGTTCAGATTAACCGAAACGGTTTTGCCCTTTGTCACTGGTGAGGAATCGTCAAAGTTTAGATGTTTTTTCACTTCACGAAGGTGAGAGCTCTCTGGCTTCTGAGACTGATAGTGAATGACTTCGGGAGGATCAAATTCGTGAATTTTTTTGCGCCAAATTTTGACCTGTTGATCCCACGAACGGCGACTGTACTTGACAAACTTGTCAGGAGTCACTGGGTTCTCGCGTGTCCTACTGTTCTTTGGGACTTTGGTGAGGTATGCCTGGTAGCCGATGGTGTTCTTGCCGTAATCAAGCTGTTTCTGCCGACGGAAGATGACTTGCTGGTCATTCTCATACTCCACAGGTGTTTTGATGTTGTTTCGTCGTTTGAATGGCGGCTCAGAGGAGGTAGAGCTGGAACGCAGGGAAGAGCGGCTACTCGAACGACTCAAACTGGGGCTAGTGGTGGGCTTGCGAAAGATGGCGTCGTCACTCAGCTTTGCCTTCACAACACTTTTGTTGGGAGTTTTGAAATCGTCGTAGTTTCGTTTGTTGGTGCCTGCTACTGCGGCATCAGTGGCAACGGCAACGGTGCTTTGAGCCGATTGCTCACGGTAGCTGTAGTAAATGATGGCATTGTTGACCGGCAGTGGTTCGTTTGATTGAGCCTGTTGCAGGCTTTCATTGTTTGTACTTTCAAGTTGATCGACTTCAGCTGAAGCATCTGAACTAGTGATTGTAGGAAGTGGAACTTCGCTGTGCTGACTAGATGATGAAGCACCAATACCGAGACCAGAGTCGGATAAAGCCTCTTCCTGCATGCTGGAAATTACTTCAGTAGAATCGGTGTCAGCAAAGTTATCTGCAACTACAGTGGTGACAGTAGTGTCGGCCAAGTCGTCCGAATCGTTAGGGCAAAGTGCCAAAGAGGAGCTGAAATCATCTGCCAGAGAGCTGTCCAGCTCCTCCTCATCATCACTTTCCAGGAGTTTGTTCCAGTCAGAATGAAACTGTTTTAACTTTTTGTCGCTCCCCAGAATTTTAAGCAGTGCGTCGGTCTCGTTCTTTTCAGTTGCCATGATGATGTTCAATGCGCTTCAACTTAATTAGTGTTGGCAAAAAGTGAAGTCTAAATGAGAAAGTGGTTAGTGGAAACCAAATTTAAAGTCGTTACAAAAACTTACGCTGAGAAGCGTCGATGAACACAATGCAGGCAATGAGTGGGGGAGCGCGCTTCGAGTGGACCGCGCGCGAAGAAGTGCACAAACAAAGTGGCCTAGACACAAACTGGTCCTGCGGTCGGTGAGCGGGAAGTACCACTGCTTGCATGAGAGTGCCTAGGGACAATGATGCTGGCGAATGGTGCACTGAGGAGAGCACTCTCTTCTTGTCAATAGTCAATTTTGGCGGCATACTGGCATTTCGACGCCGTCCGTAGAGAGCGTGTATTACCGTTCCGTCAAACACCTTTACCGGGATTTTACAACCTTCCCAGATTTGACCGGTTATTCAGCAGTTTCTAAATGGACAGACTCAGTCGTCAATGTTGTCCGAGGAACACTGAACAATAAGATAATCATGAAATAATTACATCGAAAGGCTAATCTAAAAAATAAACAATTGGCGCGGTTTTGAGTGCAGGTGTGCTTCACATTCACTAGGTGGCATGACGGTGTAAGTTGTTTAAATGGAGTTTAATTTCCACAAGTGTCTTCAATATATTCTTTGAAAATGTATATTGACTAGCACTTTTCTAGTTGTTGTTTGTGAAAAATTGATTTTAAGTCGCTTTTCATTAGAAGCACTGTTACACCTTACAAAACGGCTGCTCCCACACTTCCTCTTGCGGCCATCGATCCGCATCTAATTACCCAAAGTCAGCGCCGAGCGAGTTTATTCCTTTGACACCAACGACTGCAGCAGCAGCAGCCCAATTCAGGGCGTGATGCACTTACTCACTGCCTGGCACAGCTTACCTGTCTAATCTTCTTCACCTGTCTGTCCTCTCCATGGCACAGACAGTGATGGCTTAGGAGAGTTGTCAAAAAGTGTGAGCTGCATAAATATTCTCTCCACATTGATTCCTTTATATTCTATGCCTGTAACCGGGGTCAACTCCAGAGAAGAGAAACTTTGTGCAGATTGTCGGTCAGACAGGCAAACCTGATCAATCTGCCAAGCCAGTCTGCAAAAGTGTAAACCCTCTTCCCTTCCCTTCCCTTCCCTTCCTCTGCACAGTAATTCAACTTAATCACCACATAATGGCAACCATCACGCACAGACTGAAGAGAGAAGGAGGCCATCTCTCCTTTACCTTTGACCTTTCCCGCGCCGTAAACGGGTTTGATTTGTGTAAAGATACTTGGCAGAGAGTTGCGCAAGTCTGACTCAGGAGGACAAATCACTGGGTAAAGTTTCGGGTTCACGCGCCTCTGCACGAAAGACGCAATTCCCCACTGTCCAATGATGAAAGAGAGTGAATGGCGAAATGTGACGCCCAGACGAGTGAGTGAGACAGAGAGGGCAAGGACACCGAGAAGTAGTGTGAGTCCAGTGCAGTCTGCCTGGAAGGAGTGGCAGCAGCAGTGTTCCATTACTCGCTCTCCGACAGTGCTCATGCTCAGACACTCACTCCTCGGGAGAAGATACCTAAAGAACTGCGGAGCACCAAAGAACCAGTCACTTTCTGGCGACTAGTACTGGTGGTAGTCAGCGCTGACTGGTAGTTCTGGGTGGGTCACCCACCGATCAGCCGTACAAACAGTGCCGACAGCCGTGCTTTTCCAGGCCACTGAAAAGGGAAGCAGAGTGGCCGCCGTCGACCAGTACTTGCACGGTGAGGCGTCCGTATGGCATGCGCACTGCCTAATGGCTGTCTGGTCTTCTCAACTGTCACCTCCAGCGGTCTGATCACTCTGAAACGGACCACTGCCCCCAGCCGACCACTGTGTGTGTCGCATTGCGGCGTTGCTGTGGTCGCCTGTCGCCTCCTTCCCCCTTGTCCCTGCCTCGCCAACACTTCCACTGCTCCTGCTGTCTGGCGGTCGGACGGTCTGTTCCAGCACTGCAGACCAACACCAAGAGGACCTTTGACGCCAGTCTATTCACCTCCTCCTCCTCCTTCTCCTCTTTCTCCTTCTAACCGCTGACCTACACGCGAGGGGTGACTCACCCCAGCTCGCCGGCAATTGACCGCGGAAGGTAGGCAAGAGGCGGCAGTGTCTTTTGTTGATGCTCATTTTAGGTGCTTGTTGACATCGCAACCATTCTACGAGGCGACTGTATGTCGCCAAAATGTGATGAGAGGACAATGGTATCATTTGAGAGAAGATTGAAGCCATCACAACCGGTGTGAGAGTGCTGCAGGCAATCAGGCAAGCAGGCACACCAGCACACACACACACACACACACGTCTGCACCTGGCCTTGGCAATTGTCTGTTTGGATGTCAATAGTGGCCCTTTCATCGACCAGTGGCAAGTGCTGATCAGCTTCGGTTCCGTGTGAGTGCACTTCGACGAGTGATCACCGACGAGTGCTCTACCGCGGCAGTTACTTCGCTCCGAAGGTAACAGCAGCAGCAGCGTAGTAGCTGGAAGCACCGAGGGAGCGAGCCCACTAGAGCATCAAGTTGCCGGGACCGGAGCCAAGAAGAGCGCAACTCTCATCCAAAGTTGAGCTGAGCACTGCAATCTTCTTCAGCACTTGCCCACTCGGCAATTCTGTCCGGCGTCTATTCTGGATGAGTCTTCTTGGCAGCCCGTCGCGTCGTCGTTGCATCTAATCACTGCCTCACCGTGAAAGCAATGTGTCGGTGAGTGCTGGCGCTGCCGACGCTGCTGCTTCAGCACTGACTGCCCCACCCAAGGCGCTTCTCCTTCTTCCACCGACGATCATCATCATCACCGAGCTCGACTGGCTGTGGCTGCAGCAGTCAGTAGCTCTGGCTGACTGCTGCAGTTGTGCGGCAGCTCTCGCTTCGCCGATTCGCCCTGTATCTGCACCACTCACTCTCCCTTGAAGCCAAACTGGCCTCCGTCTGCAGTCTTTCCCTCGCGCTCTCTCTCTCTTTCCGCGCTCTCTGCCTTCCGACCAACAGACAGACTTCAGGCGCCCGTGTTTACCACCACCACCACCACCACCGCCAACTACTACAACTGCACCACCACCGTCAGCACCAGCAGCAGCACTACGACCACGACCATCATCATCACTGCTGCTGCTCCCCACTGCAGCACTCACTGTATGCTTTGATTATTTCATTGTATTCCCCGCATGGTTTGCTTGTGTCTCTCGAGTCAGCGAGTGAGTGAGTGAGTGAGTGAGTGTATCCAGGAGAGACTCTCCCCAACCAGTGTGTGTGTGTGTGTATGAGAGAGTTTCGCTAACCCAGAAGCTGCCCTCGCCAGCGCACACCATCTCGTCGGCAACGCCGTGCTGCAACGGCGAAACAGCTCAGGCCGCCTGGCAGGCAGATCGTAGAGCACCAACAGCAACAGCAACAACATCCAAACATTGTAAGTGACCAAAATTTTGCCTGGCGAGGACGAGGCACTTTCAGGCGATCACCTTGTCGGCGATCACCGTCAACATCATCCATCTACCGGCACTTTGTGCATCATCTGCATGTCAGCCTCGTGCGATTTCTCCTAACCTGGAAGCCTGTGATGATCCTCATCACACTGCTTCCACAAATCGTCGACCATGTCTTCGCTTGCAATTCACAGCATCAGCATCAGCCACTGCTACAACAGCAGAGAAAAGTAGAGAGATAATATTTCGAGCGCTCTCAGCACTGCCTCCCCATGCCCCTTCTTATCATCAACCTACAAACCGGCAGACCAACGCCCTAGTGATATCCTGACAACGCTGCTCTGAAAGAGCTCCTGCTCTCCGATGCTTAAGATGCTCCAAAGGTTGCCGGCAAGTGTTTGATTTTGAAGCTTTGGTAACTTCGAAAACTAACAGATTTGACTGGCTTCAAAGAAAACTGGCTTCAAGTTTCGGTGTGTTTATCAAAAGTTTAAACAATTCATCTTTAAACTCATCAGCGGCGACAATAACACATCTTATAGTTATTCTTAAAAGCACTTTTTCTTAAAACATTATCATTTTGTCATTTCAAGTTTCTAACTCGAGTTATACTCTTTTTCAGGTGAATCTTCTTCCTCACGGAAAGCGACATTCGGTTGTTGTTTTGCATAGCAAACCGGCAACTAAACATTCGGTATGACCTTTTCAGGAAATAAAAGGCAATAATACTTTACTAACTGGCATTTTTTCATTTCAGGAAGCATCATCAGTGCAGCTAACTTGGCAGCCACTTTTCCATTGGCATAAATAACATTGCCTTCGCTCAATCGACTTGAAATTCTCAAATCTTCTGAATTCCGATAAAGGCAGCCAACTTCATCGTCTTTGAAGTGTCGTGTTTCATCATTTTACGTGATCATCCTGCATTTTATAAACCAATTAACTAGTTGATTCATTGTTTCATCGTTCATGTCGTTTTCTCTTTGATCTTCCAGCGTGTTTGTTGCTGTTTATGAATACGCCTACTGATTACCCTTTCGAAAGTGTCCACCGCTGTGCATCTGCCACACTGATTTGCCTAGTAGCAACCGCTGCCACTACAACCAAAAAATACACGAGCGCATAATCAATTGCCAGCAAACACCAAGACAACTCTTTATCACCTCGTGCACGCCGATTTCTTACTTCCCCCGCTTTTGCAATCATTCCACTCACCAGACAGCACATCTGAGTGAGAGAGTCTGCCACCGACATCGTCGTTCACCGGGTACAACGCCCAGCAACCAGTCTTGTCATTGCCACAGTACAACTCTTCCCTCACCTTTTCCCTCACCTTTACCGGTCATCACATCGCACTCCTTGCCTTGGGTATGTTTCGCTGACCTACATTCGGACAGCATTAGCAAGTAAATTGACTCATTGCTATTAGCGTAAACTCATTAACATGTCTATTCGTCTATTAGCTCAAAGGTGTGTTAGGGCATCGTTGCTTACATTCTCAGGCTGTGCAGATTTTATTTAGACTTTGATTTCTTTCATTCTTTTTATCCCTCGGTGTAGATTAGCTGTGTGCAGTCTTGTAGAACTTGTACATACAGGGTCTCAGAGAAAGCCTTTTGTTCTCGGCTGGAGCGCAAGTTGTTCTAACTCTTCAGTAGCTCAATATGATCCATAATTAGATTACAGTTTATATTGTTGTGTAAGTCGATGTTATCTTTACAATGCCACAAATACTGAGCGCGTTCCATCTGCAGTTGTACCATTTTTTGTCATATTATGTACTGCTATTTATAGTACTGATCCTCATCTGATGTAGGTCACTCTTGGTGCGATTGACTTCGATTCTGGCTGATTGCTTCTTCTTGATCATTTGAGCTCAATTGAGATTGTTTAGTGTTTGCTCATTCACTGAGATCTAATTTGTTGACTGCACTCTATTTTTAGAGCACTCCTTTACTTGATCTAAGAAAACTGAACAAAAAACAATAACCGTGTGAATTACTGTTTTCTATTATGGCATGTAAATAAATAATATGACTTCAGTTTGCTCAAATTGAATTGGCGGTTTAATTGGCTTGTTAATGTTATGTTTTCATTTCCGTGTTTGAATTTAGTATTCCATCTTCGTTTGTTTATGACACATCTGCCGGTTAGCTTATTTGCTGCTCTTCCTAGCTTAGCAGCTTCCCTTTGCTCTTTTACTCAACAATCAAAAGATTTCCTGTTCAACTTACCAGTCTATTAGACTCAACTGATTAGGGCAAATGTGTCGTCTCCTCCTCGACAGTGTCATTTTTCAAATGTTGCGCTTTATGTCTCGTAAGAGTTACCACTGTCAAAGTGTGCGGCTCATCTGTGGTGGTAATGTAGGACACACTGTTCGGCAGCATCAAAGTGATTGCAAGCAGAGTGCTCTTTCTATTTGTCGGCATTCTTCGCAGTTCTTCTTCCCTTAGACTTGCACTTTTTGTTTTAGCTTTGCCCTTAAGACCTCAAAAGCTTTTCCCAAGTTTGTGATTAAAAGTGCTTAGAATTGAGGACCAGTATCAGTAGTTCTGAATTTAAAAGCATGAAAGAAAAAAGATTTTACAAAACTAGCATAAGTAACTTTTGATAAAAAAAATAAAATGGAGTCAATTTATAGATTTAAAATTAGTTGATTGGCTGTCTTTTTGTTGATTTTGTACAATATCTTATCACATTTCCGGACAAACTCAAATTATTCTATCTGCAACTTTACCTGCTACCCCAATCTTAATTTTTACACTTCTACGCAAACTTACATATTTGGGCATCATGTTATTATCTTCTCACCTGTCAACTTTATATTTTGTATTGTTTGCTTTTGCTCTTGATGACTTTCATTTAGTTTCTCTCCTTTTAAAAGTTAGTTGCATTTATAGGAAAATGGCATACATTGCAGCTGCTTTAAGAATTTGTGACTTTTTGCACTTACTAATCTTAGGTTTGTAGTTTTTAGTGTTCATGGTATTTTGATGGGTATGTCAAAACGGTATAAAGGAAAATGATAATATCCGAGGCAAAGTCATACTTGTTTAGTATTGCACTTGTTGGCCGCTTGAATCACCAGCAAAAAGCTACATAATTCTCTGTGATGACGTGCTGCCCGTTCACTGGTCCTATTGTCTTCTTGTTAGCTCCGCAGTAATTTTTGCAGCCTGGTGAATGTGAATGTTCTTTCCTGATGGAACCTCTACAAAAGAGGAAGCACTCGATTAGCCACTTGCTAATGACTTGCTCCAAAGCCTTCTGTCTGAAGTCTCTTAGAGTGCAGGCATTACATTGCACATCACATCTGCAGCTGTCTTCACTTGCCTACTTCCACTACCAGTGACCTTGGTTATGGCAATGGTGGTGGTGGTGGATCACAAACGAGAGAGAAAAAAAGAAACACAAAAAGAAATTGCCATTTGCATCAATGCAGCCAGTGCAATCGTGTGAGCGGTTGAAAGTGAAATTATAGACAAGGCAGCAGTGTCAGTGAGCAAGCATGAGATAGGCAGACAACGAATAGCATGTATTATTAACACCTATTACTGCCATGCAGGTAAAGGCAATTTGCTATAAATCACTCTCCAAATATGCTAAAAAATTCCGATTTAATAACAACGTTTTACTTGTTGCTTCTGTAACTACAAGCACGGCTATTGTCCTATCAAATGACAGAAAAAAATAATTTTATTTTTTGTTGGTTTTCTATAAAAGTTCATTGTTACAGTTTAGTTTTCAATCTTGAATTTTGAACTGCTTTTAGAAATGTACTGAATGTGTTTAAAAAATCGGCAGTGAAGTACTTTTTGAGCGTGACAGCGACCATACACAAAAACGATGTTAATTTGTGCATTAGTATCTTTTCTGTGACATCTTGCACTTTGTTCATGTTTTTAGTAGCTAATTGATTTTATCAACTGCTACAAGTTAAAGATAATTTTCTGTATTGCTCACTTAAAGTTTCTGTTTATCAAATCTCTATCTTTGTTATTAACATTTTGTTTAAATTCAATCGCATATTTTTGTTTTCTTTATTGGAATGTCGCTAAAATTAGGTATTGATGTAAAAGGGTTATTTTTTAATTTTCCTTGTGAGATAATCTAATCATTTGACTATCAAATGGTTAAATTCAAACTAACGTTTCTACTAAGTTGCAAAGTTAGATTCTAACTTGTGATTGATACAGTATTTGAGTCACTAAGCTTCAAAGGTGCTTCTTTTTACTCAACATAGTTTCTTGTTGTCATGGCATTAATAGTTTAAAAGGAAAGTTTTAGCTGCTTTAAAAATTGTAAGCTTTTACAGTCACCCTGATTGCCGAAAAATATTTTTCAACATTTGCGTATGTAGGTAATTAAATCTGGTTTGCTATTTTGTTAAATTAATATTAACATTTTTATTTTATTTTTTAGTTTGCTTGTTTTAAAATTAACCAAACAGTTAAATAACACTTTTAAAGTTTTCTTCATCTGTTTTTAGTTAAACTGTCGTAAATTTTTTGTTTTTTGTATTTGTTCTTATTGTGCTTAGGTCTGCTGTTTGCTTTGATTTCCCATACTTCATATGGTATTTTCCTTTCTTTTGACTCTCAAATTTGCCGAATCGAGCAAGTTTGCAACTCTATTCCAATTCTAACTGTATTAGTTGGAAGCTCAGTTTAAAATGATGAAACTTGAAAACTTATAAATAGCCGCAAAAAGCAGTGCGATGTTTAGACTAGGCTTCACTGCTGAAAAGTACCATGTTTAAAAGATCTTGCAGCCCAGATGTTAAAAATGTTTGCCTGGTAGCTTCAGTTACTGTGAGTTGAGCAACTTTGTGAACTGAATCTTTTGCTTCAAGTTGCACTTCTGGTAAAAGTATTTTGACTTTTCACTTTGAACTCTAAATATTCCCATTTCTAATGTGTCTGCAATTCAGTGCACATGGTAACTATTTTTATATTCAAAAAAACTGACTTGTTTTGTAAAGAAGTGTGCTGCTCATGATGCTCCGGTTTCATCAAAGAACTGCCATTTTTCTAGATTTTTTTTATAATTGTTTTACCGTTTTTTGTTATCTTTAAGGTCATCTTAACTATATTTGAAAATAATTTCTAGAGTTTAAACAAACAGTTTTTGCAAGATAGTTTTATAAAAATCATTAGGTAATGAGGCCAAAGTTTTAAATCGGGTTATATGCTTCTTTAAAACGAGTACCGCTAGCTTAGTGAACATTATTTCCACTCAGTCAATTTTCAGTTGCCATGCATTACTCGTTTCATGCTCAATTATATATCTGCACTCTTCACCACCAAAAGATTGCCCCTCTTTTGAAAACATTAGTTAGAAAATATATATAAGTGAAAATGATCTGTGAGTATTTTGAAGTTGTGAGGGCGGCAGTAGACAGAAGATGCCGGTTGCAATGGGCGCCAAGAATTGTCTAGCTATAGTTTTCTAGGCAAGAGTGAATGAGGGGCACTAGTGTAAGTTAGCACTTGGCAGCATACTCAACTCGCATTTTGTGTGTTGTCAAGTTGTCTTTTCTTTCTTCCTCTTTCATTTATGCTAATCTTAATGTTTAAATACTTGCATTTTTTGTTTTTAATCTTCCGCAATTTTAAACTGGGAATCATCTTTATGGATCAGTGGTTTTGTGTGCCTTACATTTTTTTTCTAGTGCAATTTGCTGTCTGTATACATTTATTACATTAGCTGGTTGAAACATAGTTTTGGACGCCATTTTTTATCTTTGATTAGATTTATTGAGGCAATATGCTAGTGTTTTAGATCTAATCAATTTTGTCTCATATTTCTTCAAATCTATTGCAAACTGTCACAGATTAGATTTTTCTTTTATCTAGACATTTTGCTCACGCCATTAAAAAATTTTAAGTACTTTTACTATGAAATGTTTATAAAATTTTCATAAAATCAAAAGTAGAAGAAATAAGTGATAATTTGGTTAATAAGACTACTCAACTGATGCTCTATTTAGATTTAAATGCAAAAATAGTGACAGTTTTAAAGTATATCTTTGTATATTTCTGTTTGTGCACCTTTTTCTGTTTTATCACTACTACCAATTCTCATTCATTAATTTTTCATCATTTTTAATCATAGCGACCTTGTGAGTTAATTACATTGTCAAAGATGGTAAACGACAAGCATTCATGTTTTGTTTGTAACATGCCATACTTTTTTCTTCTCAGTGACTTGGCCAAAATCGTCCGCCTCAATAATTGTCACTTCTAGTGCTTTTTGTGCTCAGAGCGTCTGCTTCTTTTGAAGAAGAGGATCTACAATGCATTGTCTTCACTTGCTGCTCATGAACCTTTTTGCGCCTGATTATCAGAGGAGGCTTTTCTTGTCTTTGTCTGGAACATACTGCTGTGTGCCATTCTCCTGTGGACATGCTCCAGTGGCGTCATTGCGTGAACCATAAAATGGCATGTGCCCTCAGTGCACTGCAGTGGTGAATTGTCGACCCAGGGCTGTGAATGCCAGCGGACTAGAGACTAGTGCTAGCGAGTTGCCTGTTCTCTTCACCCAAATGAGTTGGCGCCTGTCTGGTGTCATGAACCGACTCGAGCCAGCGACGAGTCGGTCTGCTTCCCTCCCTGTCTTCTTCCTTCCCCGCACAGGCTGCAGTGTGCTTCAGCAGTTGTCACGGCGGCGACCTCATTTCAGATGGCGGCGAGACGCGTCGTCATTTCATTAGCCAGTTACACACGCTTCATTGGTAGTTGTCGAATGAAAGATCGAATGAAGCCGTGTCGAGCACTCGTCAGGATCGTATATTGTCATCATCATCTTCTTCAAACGATGCCAGACGAATGATTCAGACTGAGACTCGCACTGTGCCTGACATTGGTGCCGTACAGGCTGCTCAGGCTAGTTAGTAAGCTGGCCTCATTGCCTTTGCATTTGGTGTTGCCTCCTGTCTCGCTTTCACCATTGCAAGTGACCTTCCTGTTCACTCAAACAGTAATCTTATTTACTGATTATATTTATTCTACAGGAGGAGATATGCTCACATCATATACAAAAGATAGATATATTGAATGGTTTTGTCTCCTTTTACTTAAATAGTCTCCAAATTTCAATTAAACCGGTGCCCTACAAAGTGCTTTTTGTTGGTAGTTGTAGTTATTTTTTACCGTCTTCTATTAATAGACACAGATGATAGTACTGTGAAACCCGCTATGACTCAAACAAAATTGTTTTTTACTATTCTCGGCTTTTTTGGACCTGAAAACTGAGCAACTGTATTATTTTCAACTGGCAAAATTTATTACAAAAAACCTTGTTGTGGCTACAGTTAAAAATGTTTTCCGTTTTGTGTACTGCACTCTGTTAATTGTTTAGCTATCTTTATTCCTAGTTAGTCTATTTAGAAAGTTTTACTACCGTTGTTTCCGTATACCTCAATTTGAAACATTTCCTAATTAACACATTTGCAAACAGATATAAATGGTTTTTGTGCCGTCTTACAAGAAGATTGGCACTGCAATCGTAAGCAGTAATGTCAGTGCTAATGATTCACTTGAACTCTCAAATTACTCTTATGTAAGATTGCACTCATTTTTTTAATTTCTCCACAGTAGCAGCATTTGGAAGTTGATTTCAATTAAGATAAGGTTTGAAATGCCATAGTGAAAGTTTTAACAAAAATAAACTTGATTTTTTTGCCAAAACGATAAAACGATATTGTTAAAAGTATTTATAAAATATGAAAATGTCCAAAATATTCGTTTTGCCTTGAAGTTGTTTTTTGTTTTTTAAATATTGAGGAGCAGCGTAACAAATGTTTTCAGTATGTGTTTGTGAATAATTAATGTAACTGATAACACAAGTCACTTTTTTTCATTTTGTTTTGGTATTCTCCTTCTGTTGACTAAGCAATCTTTTCTTTGTCTGTGTGTGTTTGTTGGTTCTTTTGACAGAGTGAGCACCTGTTATCCACTGCACCAGTACAATACCGTGCCCTGACATTGAACAGAATTCGCCTCACTCTCCTCGAGCTCAGCTGACATGGCGTCTCACGTGGAGCAGCATGCTCTGCCAGTGAATGGCGAGGGCGGACAGCAGCAGCAGCTGGCCTTTGATCCGGACGATCCAGAGTGCCAGCGAGAGATGATGCGTCCACCAGACATCGAGCAGGACATGAAGGAGATGGATCGCCGCAAACGAGTCGACGTCATCCTCAACAGTCAGGTCTTCCGCGAGGAGCTGGAACGCATCATCGAGGGCCAGCTCAACGATGGATACCTGCCAGCGTCGCTCTCGGCCCTGCAACAGGTCACCGAGCTGCTGATGCCGCACTCAGGTCGCAACACCCAGATGACGCGACTGGGCGCCTCCGGTCCGCCCATCAATGACATCCGCGGCATTGACGGACTGAAGTACGCCAAGGGCGAGAAGCTGCTTCGATGCAAACTGGCCTCCGTCTACCGACTGGTCGAGCTGTACGGCTGGTCGATGGGCATCTACAACCACATTACCGTAAGCAACCAACTCCTATTGCTATCAATTTCACTATGTTTGCTAACAACTTTTCCTCTTGCCCGGTAGGTCCGTGTCAGCCAAGATCAGGAGCACTTTTTGTTGAATCCTTTTGGCCTGCAGTACCACGAAGTGACGGCGTCTTCTCTACTGAAAGTCGACATGCAAGGCAACATCATCGACCCTGGATCTACAAACTTTACCTTCAACAAGTATGTTTGGCAGTAATATTTGTCGTCCTGTTAGATTTACACTTTTTCCTTTTTTCAGAGCTGGATACATGCTTCATTCAGCAATTCATCTATCACGCCCTGATATTAAAGCTGTCATTCACCTTCACCACCCAGCTTGTGTTGCAGTGTCTGCCATGAAGCAAGGTCTGCTGATTTGCTGTCAAGAGGCAGCCATTCTAGGACCGGTCAGTTACCACGACTACAGGGGCTTAGTAGTCGACGAAGCAGAGCGTGAATCGATTGCCCGCGATTTAGGGCCAAACAATAAGGTAAGCAATTGCTTTCTGGGAGATGGGTGCACTGAACAATGACAACACATGTCACTACTCCTACGTGCACTTTTCTACAAATGCCCACGCAGCAAAGTCGCCTCCTGTGAAGTGTTTGTGTTGCTTTCCTTGAGCTCCTTGCATTCTTGCACATGAAGGAGTATTTGTTTACGACGAAAAAAGTTGAATTTTGTTTTTTAGAAAATTTAAATATTAGATGGTTGATTTAGCTATTGATTCATTACAATTAGTGAGTTTTAGCCTGTTGAAGTTTATCGTGCTTTGAGAGGTAGATAATAAAAATTCATGCACGGTTAGTGTGTTTTCAAATTTTCACCTGTTCACTTAATTACAGCTAGCAGCAATCAATCGGCTATTGTTTACGATTCGATACGCTCATACTTACAACTAATATTTTACTGTTAATTAATGCTCTTTTGCGCTTGCTGCTTTTCTGTAAAATAAATAGGTACTGATACTTCGCAATCACGGCGTGGTGACCGGTGGCGAGACGCTAGAGGAGGCACTCTACCTGATGACCAACCTGGTGCTCGCATGCGAAACTCAGATCAGACTGGCCCAGGTAGGCCTGGAGAATATTCGCCTGCTGCCTGAAGAGGCTGTCGAACAGGTGCGAACGGCACTGAAAGACGCCGGCAGCGGTGTGCAAGGACTCAACAAGACTGGCGATCCGGCTGAACTGGAGCGACAGCAACAGGCGAGACAGGCGGCCGCCGCTGGAGGTGCCAAAAAGTGGAAAATCTGGGATCTGGAATTTGAAGCACAGATGCGAATGCTGGACAACTCGGTAGGAGGACACCACACTTTTTGGTTATTAGGCTCTTCTCACTCACTAAACGGTTCAATTGCTTTGTGTTCGGTAATGGTCATGTAGGGTTTCCGGACTGGTTACATCTACCGGCAGCCTCTGCTACGCGCTGAATCCACCCGAACGCGCTCTGACGTGGAAGTGCCCCCGACGGCATCTTCGCATGGCAATGCCTTTGACGAGGACAAGTGGCTGTCTCCCTTGCGCAAGCTGGTGGCGGGAAAGAAGACGCAAGACAAGCTGAACTGGGTCAACTCGCCCAACGTCTACCAGAAGGTGGAAATGCTCGAGACGGGCACCATTGACCCGAGAAAGATCACTAAAGTATAGCCTTTTATATTTGACTAAGTTTCCCCAATACTCACTGTCACTTTTGTTATAAACTGACACACTCTACTCCAATAAATACTCACACAAACAGTGGCAAATTCAGCAAGACGGCTCGCCTGCTCACAGCACGCCGATCAAGATCGACAGTCACAGCCAGTTTGTTCCCGTTAACGGAGGTGATCCAAATGAGTTCAAGCGCAAACAGCGAGAGGTACATTAAAACAAAAAAACATAGCTTGCCAACTCATGCACACATAAACTCATCCCCTCTTTCTTGTCTAATTTGCACACATATACAGATGAAGGAAGTTCGCATGAAGAACATGATCACTAGCGGTCCGCAAAGTCACATCCTCGAGGGCGTCAACTGGGAGGAGGCACGGCAGTACGCCGCCAGCCAGGTGGACGGCACTGCCCCGGCCAATCACGTGGTCATGGTGGGCGCCGCCTCGAAGGGCATCATTCAGCGAGACTTCCAGCACAATGCTACCGTCTACAAGAGCGCATACGCGAAGAACCCATTTGATAATGTGACCGAGGAGGAGTTGGCCGAATATCGACTACTTATCGAGCGTAAAAATCGCGGAGAAATAGGTACTGCAACTTGTCTGCTGTCTGTTTCTCTCTTCTAAGTCCTCTTTTTCCTTTCAAATCTAGTTAATGAAGACCAGATTCCAGAGAATGTGAAGCACCTTCTGGCGGAGCCAATATCCCTGCATCATGATTCGCGCGACATTGCTAGTCCTACTTCTCCTACATCGCCACTATCTGATGAAGAAGGTAATGTATTGCTGATATACTATATCAGTCATTAGGGTGAAACAATTTTGATTCTTTTTGATTTTTGATCTTTGATTTAATTATTTTATTTTTTATGTTTTTGTTTATGCACGTTTTATTTTCGTTTTACTCAACTTTACACTGACTCACACTAACACAAATCGTATCGGTCACAACACTGTTTGACCACTAAAACTACTAAACATGTTTTGTCGATCATGTTTGAAATCAAAAACGTCCACGTGAATAGATATCAGAAGCGGAAAAAGTGTTCAAAGATCACATTCCGCTAGATTAGCTTTACAAGGTAACGATTTAGTTGACACTGAACTTTCACTATATCTTTCTATCTTCTTCTACCAACACCTTTGATATTTCTACCTTTTTATGGGGGTTTAAGTTTCCTAGCATTCTTTTAATATTCACTTTTTACTACTTTCAAAGTTTGCATTTTAAAAAACTAAGACTCTAACCACTTTCTTTACATTCATTTTTTGGTTTTCTTTCCCAATCGCTCTCTCACCTATACCGATGCATGTCTCAATACTCTGCTAACTTTAACTTGCTCTACCACTACTACTTTCACTACTACTAACTTTCACTAATCACTCTCAAATCTTGGCGCGCTTCTGGTGGATTTGCAACAGCCACCGAGCCGGATGTTTCGGTTTCTGAGCGAAGTCAAAAAGGTATGGGAAAAGATAGCATCTAACTGACAGTGACTGATCAATGTTTGCGCCACTAATGTCTTGGCTTGATTTAGCTATTGGGTCTTCCTAACTTTACGCTTCCTGCTTTTAAACTTACTTTACAAGTTTCATTTTGTTTTATTTTGTTTACTAATTATTTTACTTGTGTTTTTAATTTCCCCTGTTTGGCTTTGACACGCTTACTTTGATTTGTCCTTGCATAAATTTGCTAAATGCCGCCTCCCTGGATACTCCCCAAACATTACTGTTTGCCCCAATTGTCGCATGACTTGTTTGCTGAAAATTAGCCACCGAAGATAGTTTCTTCTCTAGAGGTCGATTTAGGTCGGAACGAAAACCTAAAAATAGTAAAAAGTGTAAGTTGCTAAGTTCTGCAACTATCCTTTTGGCTCCTTTTAAATCTTTTTTACTTGCGTTCTTACGTGGAATGGGTTTTTCATATTTCCAATCTTTATCATTTCTTAATACTATCATGAACCTTTTTGAGATATTCATATCATTTATATCATTTACAGCTGATGGCACCAACGGAGAACACGACAAACATGAGAGGAGCAGTAAAGAGGTTTGCAATATGTCACACTTTAAAGTAGCACATTTTAACCTTTTCATCTCTTTAGGGCTCGCCTGTGAAAGAAGATAAGAAATCGAAAGAAAAAGAAAAGAAAGAGAAAAAGAAGGGCGGCATTCGAACGTCATTTTTCAGCAAGAAAAAGTCCAAAAATAAGGACAAGGACGAACCACATGCAGTGGCTGCTTCCAACTAAAACACTCTGAAATGTTGAGCACTACCTGACTGTTTAAACGACATGACTACGAAAGTTGACCCCATACAAACTCTTTCTCTCTTTGACACCCATTGCAAATTTTGATCCTTTTTGGCAGCACACCCACACATCAGGAGCAGCAAACTTGACTATTATCTGTTTTTGGCAACTCAATTTTTGTTTATTTACTTTATAAACTGATTTTACCAGCAATTTTCAACTGACCTGAACCAATGCATTTTTAATCTTCATAATTTTTAATCTCGCGCACTTATCCTTGCAGCAATGGCACCTAATAGAATTATGTATTTGATGAACTTGTAGCTACAACGATATTCCCTCTTTTTACTTTGACTCTGATGTTCTCCCTTTAAACTCGCCATAATTCACCTCCAAAATGTCACCTTTCTCTCTCTGTCTGTTTCAAAAGCCTTTTCGTCTCTTGCACACAAACTCGCCTTGCATGCATTCTTCTTTTTATTTCCTAATATTTCCCCACATGTAGTGTCTTTTTCTTCTATCAATCATAAACTTTTCAATTGATACATAATTCACAAACATTCTTTAAGAACTGCGCAATGAACTTTATTCTTTGTCTCTTCTTCATTTCTACTTCATTTTAATTTACGTTAGTTATTTTCTACATTTCATTGTGTACTCAATGATCCAAAATTGAACAGCTACACATTTAGCTGAATGCAATTCGCACACCTGCACACAGACACACTCTTGTTCATTATAATAATTTAATTATTCATTTGTTATTAAAAATAATAATTTGATTCTTAAACTTTTTTTTGTGTTTTTCGTCAACGGTTGTTTACTGTGTCAAACTGTCGAAACTGACACGTATGAAGAACTTTGGTACAGAATAATACTTGTGACTTACATCAGTTTCTTTTCACTTCTAAATCCAAATGATATCTTCATCTTCTTCCTCTTTTTTCGGCGTTTTTCGCCCGGATCCCACTCTTTGGTTCGAGACTTTACTGCCAAGGACCTTCTTCTTAGGTACACTGGCAAGAAAGATGATATCATCTTCATCGTCACCCATTTTCCTTTTCACACCCTTCGTCTCCTTCTTCACTTTCTTCATCGGCACATTCTCTTTCGTTTCTTTCTTAACTTTCTTCTTCGGTACATCCTCTTTCGTTTCCACCTTTCTTGTCCTCCAATTTTGCCGGGTTAGTTCTAGTTCATTTGAAAAGTAGACTGTGATGATGGGGTGGACTTCGCCCGCATACCGCCACAGGTCAGTGGTGCGTGCGTCAGGCACCACGAGAATTAGGTCCCAGTTCTGGGCGGCCAGTTTGTTCTTATTTCCACTTTCAGCAGCAACGGTGATATTTTCCGGCGCAGCAAAGTTCTCCCGAAGAGGAAAACGAAGCAGGCCGCTACGCTTGAACTCAATCGTCGGTTCATCACATGATGATGATGTCGAGGAACGCTGCCGAAGCTCGCCGGAAATGTGCTCGACGATGAAGCGGTAAATCTCCTCTTCCATCTCAGCAAAAAGCGAGCCTATTTAGAACAAAAACAAATAGGTCAGATAGTAAACAAGATCTTAACAAAGTTCAACTTACGGGGATTCAGCACATCACCAACTTCACCCTCCACCTCTCTCAAAGCGGCTGCCGCGAGGTGGGCAAAAAACTGCTCACACGACGCTCTTCCCGGTCTCGCTTCGATCTTAGCAATCAAGTCTTGAACCTGTCCAGGCAGTTCGCCGAAGAGCTGATCTACCCGAGGACAGACCGCTCGCCATTGACTGCCGTGGCGAAGCAGGGTGTGCAGTGTCCCACCCAGTGGATTGCCCATCATCATCGAAAGGCGGTAGGCCGCCTGCTGAAATCGTCCTCTGTGTTGGTGCTTTTTTGCCTGAAGTACGGTAATGGTGACTGGAAGTTGATAACCAATGCTGCTGCTGCTGAACCAGCGGTAGTCGTCGATGAAGGTGTACAGTCGCTGTACCACAAA
>JAALOO010000369.1_pt1:37500-40152 | contig 40152 bp, 38 predicted proteins | sample 7257641 | NCBI WGS metagenome assembly JAALOO01 (sample SAMN14085613, study PRJNA598686) | mite metagenome | biome: ENVO:01001000; feature: ENVO:01001002; material: ENVO:01001226; isolation source: single female mite from University of Michigan culture on fish food culture... ...
CTGAAGATGATGATGATGGTGATGGTGGTGGTGCCTTCTGTGCATCATCTCACCCTGTGCTCAGTCTCTCGACCCAACGACGGTTTTTTGGGTAATTGCATTAATGTAACGGGGAGAAGACAGTGTCGTCTGTCGGATCAATTCATATTTACCCGGGTCTGGTAATGCTGCTGCCGTCGCTGTCCCCTTAATCGAATTACAGTGCAGTTGTGTACGAGCGGACAGCGACCCTAGTCGTCGTCGTCATCCTCTTCGCTGAAGTACTACTGTTTCGTCTACTGTTTCTTGCAGTCCTTCCTCTGGCCACGGGCGTCGTTGGCTGGGCGCCATCGGTGGGCGCACCAGCAACGGCAAGAACAGCTTCAGACTGACTGGGTTGCAACTGCTCAGTCTAGCGAACACTGCTTTCTGTTCTCTGCTTCCTTCCTTCCTCTGCACAGTCTGTCTTCAATTAATAGGTTCGATCATTTACTTTATGCCTTCAGCCTTCCGTGCACATCCACACACACTCGCAGACTCTCTCTCCCTCTCACTGCCAATTTGGCAGATCGGGCGCGCTTGAAGCGGCAGACGTCCAAATAAGGCAAGTGCCTTGTCTGCTTTGCTGCCGCCGCTTTGGCTCTGCACTCTTGCTGGCAGACATGTTGACCTAAAAGTATTGGCAGTGGGGCTGTGCACAATACTGCGGTCAAATGCGGCCTGCACTTTCCAACGATGATAATTGGCGATACCATTCGCCCGTGGTCATCTTCACAAGGACCGGTCCGGTGTGGCGGGAACACAAGCTCGGTGTGAGTACATGTTTGCCTGTTTACACACCGCTCGGTGGTGTCTGAGAGTACTTGTGCATCACTATCCGATTACCACGTCAGAGCATCAAATCAAGCCGAGGTGTCGCACACTTGGCTCTGTTTAAAAATACCCGACGACCCTCCAAGCTCAAAGCTGAAATGCAGGCAGCACTAGCAGCAGCATTTGCAGTAGCGAGATGAGTCTCTGTGAAAGGGTCTACTGCTCTTGAAGCTCTTTCTGTTCACTTTGGCACTAAAAATAGCCAACTTGGAGCAGACGGTGATGAGAATGGTGAAGCAGTTCTGCAAAAGCAACACACACAGAGACCATGGGCGATGTCTGACACAACGATGAGGATGCTTTTCTCTCTCTATCAGGCAACTACCACCCACTGCATCGAGTGATCTAATCACACTGCTGGCGGCAGGCATCATCACACTGTCTAATTCGAATGTGGGCGTGCAAGGTCCAGCCTATTTGATTGGAAGGGAAAAAGGGCTACATGTGCTGATGGTGTTTCGCTGGTGAATGAATGGTTGCTGCTGCTGCGGTTGCCGATCTGCTCTGAATCTGGGACTGCAGAAGAGTCCGCGCCCAACTGCAGACGAACGGACAGACATCGGAGGATACTGAGGCTGCGCGTGCAATGTTTACTGTGAAGTCGGCAATCATCTCCAGCAGCAGCATTGCTGCCGTTCTCGTCTGTCCGTCTCTCTTTCCCTCTCTTTCCCTCTCTTTCCCTCTCTTTCCCTCTCCTCTCTCTCTCTCTTTCGCTTTCCATCTCCATCGCCCGGCCAGCTGCCAACTGCACACACACAGGCAGGCAGACTCTGCAGGTCTATCCAACATCGACACATTGCCAGACCGTGTGTGCTGTCTTACTCAACACCACCACCAGCAGCACCAACATTAGCAGCAGTGGAGACTGCCGAAGCAGCATCAGCAGAAGCATTGAAGCGGTCCAGAGTGGAGTTAGGGGAAGAGTTAGCAGAAAGTGCCTTGGGGCCAGCCAGCCGGACACACCCGCGTGCAAACATCGTCATCGTCGTGATTGTCTGTGCGATGTGCAACAGTCTTCAGAGGATTGCATTCTCCACCAGTGCATCACCACTCGAGTGCTACTGCTACCAGCACTGTCGCCGACATCTCCCACCGACATCACGTTCACCCAAGGGCGGTGGTGGTGAATCAAGCAACCAAACGAGCTGATATCAATTCATTTCACTACGTTCTTCTGTGCCTTTTCCACCGTCCCCTGTTTTTGTTTTTGTTCTCTATCGACCTTCACTGGTGACACTGCTGACTACTACGTCGAGTCCGCCAACCCAAACTTCCAGAATAAACCAGGCAAGTTTAATCATAGTGATAATCTTTTTGATGATAATTATCAGCCAATTAGTAGCAAAAATGTGACCTGTCTCATCGAGTGACAGTTACATATGTCGCCACTTTCACCGCTGGGCTGCTTATCTGGCAAACAGCGGTGCCAATGACCATCATCACCGCCACCGGCACTTTTTTTATCGATGATGCTCTTCAACCGCTGCCTTCAGCGGTGGCATTACTGCTGATTTATTGTAATGTGCTTTCATCAGCTTTTTGTTTTGTTTTTATTTTCTTTCTTTACGTCCTTATCACCGCCATTGTTCATTGGTAATGCGAGCAGTCCCAGTGTTGCAGTGCACTCGCACACTCATTCAGCGCACATCATCTCTTCCGAGGTGCAGCATGGTATTCGGTGCTGTCGCTGTTTCATTGCGGCAATGGTACCGTTGCTTCTGCGCCATTCGCCGGGGAGCACCGGAGAATGAATGGGAGAGAGAGAGAGAGAGAGAGAGAGAGAGAGAGAGAGAGAGAGAG
>JAALOO010000370.1_pt1 | contig 40098 bp, 45 predicted proteins | sample 7257641 | NCBI WGS metagenome assembly JAALOO01 (sample SAMN14085613, study PRJNA598686) | mite metagenome | biome: ENVO:01001000; feature: ENVO:01001002; material: ENVO:01001226; isolation source: single female mite from University of Michigan culture on fish food culture... ...
CTCTCTCTCTCTCTCTCTCTCTCTCTCTCTCTCTCTCTCTCTCTCTCTTTGTTCTCTTTGGTTTTGCAGAGCGCAGCAAGTAGAGGGACTCTAAATAAGACTAACTTGGTAGTCGTTTTGCTTGCAAATCTACCAGTAATTACATTCTAGAGGTAGAACAGCAGCAGAAACAGCAGCAGCGGCAGCAGAAAATGAGGAATTGAGCTGGGAGAGTGCGAAACAGAGAATCTGCCCTTCAAAAGCCTGAGCCTACATTTATAACAGACACCGTGCCTTTCTGACGGCAGAGCGCAAGACACGATTTTAAAATCGACAAAACCGCGCACTCCTTAGGAGGAAAAGGTATAGCGAGTGAAGGAGAGAGAGAGGAGGAGAAAAGAGAAAGTCGACCAGTGCCGAAACACGGCACCGCCATTGCACAGTCATTGGAGTCAGTGAGCATTCCTTCAGGATCGTTTTTGTCGATCTACGTTTTTGTTCTCTTCTTTCAGTCCTTCAGTTTTAAGTCGGCAAATTCATGATCGCTCCAGTAAGCTCCCCCAAAGTTTTATCAACCGCTGCCGTAGTGGCCTAGCCTAGTCTAGCGGAGCCAGGCAGTCAGTCAAAGTCAAGTTCAGCGGTGGCAATCAAGGGTGGGAATCGTGTCCACTTTTCCGCAGTAGCTACACAGCCAACGCTAGAGGGCGCGTAACGTTGGCTGTGTAGCTACTGCGGAAAAGTGGACTCGATTCCCACCCTTGGTGGCAATATCTTTATTTTCTCTACTGGTTTTTGTGCTGGCTAAAAGAAGAGCAGCTCTACTTGTCTGCTGCTTTTTTCAGCTCTAACTTTTCAACTGACCGTCCTTTTTAGTCTGAATAATAACTGAGCCGACATACTGTCATACTGGCGCCAAGCCTAGTGACTCCAGTGACTGTCGACGACGTCCAGCATCGTCAATCAACAACAGCAACACAACAAAAGTCATCAACAGCACAACCGAAAAGAGGACTACCACCTTCTTTGAAACCAAACATAACACTTCCAGCACCGCTGACGGCGACAACAACCAAACTAAAATCGCACTTTAAACTCCACAAAGCAAACTCAATTGACGTGATCGTAGGCGAGAAGGTGTCGGAAGAAGTGTTGGAGAAAAAGTCCATTTCACCTGAAGTTCTCAGCCATCACTACCTCAACGGAAACTCGTTTGAGGAGCAAACAAAGAAAACCACGACAACAATACGAGTACTCTGTCGAACTCCTCAGCCGAGTCGTCACCAGTTGGCTCGTGGAGCTCGTTTCCTCACCACCATCGCCCTTGCCTGTGATCCGTCGCGCATCGGCGAACCGCTGGGCGCCATCAGTCCAAAGGTGATCAACAAAGCGGAAGGTAGAAGAGGCTCGGTGGAGGTGAGCGGGTGTTCAAAAACAGCAGAGGAAAACAGCAGCAGCAGCAACAACGGCAAAAACGCCAGTCGGAAATTGCTTCCCGGTCTTCACCGACAGACGTCAGTCGATCAATCAAAGACGTAATAATCGGAAATTACTACCACTGTTGCCACAAACGACAGCTGATCTTGACAGCTGCACAGATCTCGCATTCTCGGAAATTTCATCACAGAACTGGTGCCTGTGAGTGCATTTCAAAACCTTGTTGGTGCTGACAGCGAGGAAACCTTCCTTCCTTTTCTCTCAAATCCTCTTCTTAAAAGTAGTTGCCTCAGCCTTAGCTGGCAAACCGGCAAGACGTTCTCCCAACTGCGTCGTCGCTCTTCGCCGCCACCGGTCAGACCACCGCCTTCTCCTTCCGCCTGGAACGCTCTAGTCCCCAACAACTCTCGACACACCGCTTCCGTTTCGCCTGAACCACCGCCGCCGTCGGCTCAGCCTCTCTCCTATTCGGAGCTCGCCGGAGCGGTTGCTCAGGCCGAGAACGCAACTCTTCAGAGCGCCTCTGGCTACAGTTTAGGTAAGACTGCGGGGGAAAACGAAAATTGTGTGTTCCAGGAGAAAGAGCGGGGAAGGGCAAAGTTGGTTGGACTAATCAACGAGCGATGACGTAATTCAGCAGAAGTTGAGTGCTGGCAGCAGCGGAACCCTTCTTGTCAATAACAATACACACAGACTATCATTTTGTTTTGGTGTTGGCACTCGGCGGTAGCGGCTAGGACAGCGGCAGCGGCGGAAAATCGATTACAGGTGAAAACGAAGAGAAAGTTAATTGAGCACTAGTTGTTATTGTCGCTTTCTTTTCTTTTTTTTGGTTCCTGCTTCTGCGTTTAAAAGGTTGAAATGTGACTTCAACTTAACTGCCATTTTTCTTTTCTTTTTCTTTTTTCCTTTACTTTTCCAATTTCTCCCTCTACGACTACAACATTCGCTCAGCAGCATACGACACCACCCGAACCGCGGCCGTCGGGGCGATCTTTCGGCAGTTTGCGACGATGCTGCTCACCAACAACAAGGTCGACGTGCTGGACAGCACCGGAAGTGGCCACAGTGGCGATGACGGCGACTCGGGCGTGGTCATCGGCGGGTCGGCCGGCGCCGATCATGGCAGGACCGGGGGAGGTGGCGGCAGAGGAGGGGGCCCTCACTCAGGCGGCTCAATGCGCAAGGGCTACTCGGCGCAGGCGACCACCCGTCTGGAGAACACCCACCTCGACACGACCTCCTCCGGCCACTCGATGCTCGACTCGAATCGAGTGCGAATGATGAACCCCTACTTTGCCTACTCCACCGTCATGTCCCATGCGATTCAGGAGTTCTTTGAGGTAGGTGCTGCAGATACTGCCTCTTTATGGGCTATTTCCAGAATTTTGTTTTTGCAATCAGAGGAAAAAGTTTTGCTTTTCAGCTGAAAAAGGTTAACGAACTAGTTTGGCGATTTTTTTACCATTTTGAACTTGCTGTCAAAACTGCTGCTTTTTACAAGTGTACAAAATCACTTAAAAGCTAATGCATTTTTTCTACCAAAAAAAGATCCATTAAACCTGGTGATCATTACCAGAAAAAAGTGATTTTTTCACGGTCGCAGGGGGTCAATATTTGAGTAGTCATTTCGATTTGTATTGCAAAACGCACACAAAGCCCAGACAGTTGTTGCCCAATTTAATTTTCTCCTCCTCCTCCTTCACAGGGAAAAGTGCGCGGCAAGCTGGACAGTGAGCACCTGTTCTACGACAACATGCTCCTCTATTTCAGCTACTTCTACGCGGCGCGGAACATTCTGCTGACCTTCATCGAAGACCTGGAGCTGCGCGGGTGGCTGGGCGAGAGCGCCCGTGCCCGGCCCCAGCGGCAGCTGGTGATGGTCTTCACCATCTGGTCGGTGTACATTGCCTTGTCGATCAAGAACTTCAGCAATGCCATGAAGAGCAAGTACAAACTGTAAGTGATCGCAGTTGCCCCACTGTGTACCCAATACCAAAGTTGTTTCTTTTTGCAGGTCCTGGCTGCAGCCGTTCACGGTGCTGCGTGGCGAGGCCACCCCTCAGTCGTACGGCCTCAGTCTGGAGATGCTGCACGCCTGGTACGACTGGACGCTGTCCATGTGGCGGCGATTCTTCCTCTGCACCGTGGCCATCTTCCTCATGGTGGTGGTCTTCTTCTTCTTCGCCGTCCGCCACCGCTGGGACTCCTATCCGGAGGAGGGCAGCAGGACCTGGTTCAACGTCTGCACGGTCATCTGGGCGGTGGTCAGCATTGCCTGGGCGTACATGACCGCCACCCACTGCTACGTCTGCTTCGTCTACTTCAACTCCATCTGCTACTACTTCAGACAGCGATACATGAAGGTAGTGGAGATTAAGAGATAAGAAGATTAAAATTAAGTTGATTTTTTTCAGGTGAATCGAGACATCGAGACCATCATTCACCAGCGTTTGAAGGCGAATGAGCGAGTAGCACTGCTGCAGCACGTCCTGGTGGAGCACAATGAGCTCTGTTTGAAGGTACATTTAGATACATTTAGCGTATTAAAACTTTTATTGACTTAACAAACGATCCAATTAGGTATCGGAGTACAACAAGTTTTGGTCCCGTTATCTGATGGCGACGTACTTCTTTCTCATTGCGGTCATCTGCTTCTCTATGTTTCAGGTGAGCACTTATTTTGGTGTTTCATTCAAAACAGTTTTGACAGTTATTTTTCTGAACTATTTTGACAGGCCTTTTTCACCACCAACTACGCCTACATTCGCTTGATAATGTTCTTCTTTGCCGTTACCTGTGCGTTCATCATTACGCGAACCAGCATCTCTGCGGCGATTATGTCAAATATGGTAAACTACGCTTTTAAAATGGGGCAAACATTATCACATTGTTTTCTTTTTAGGCCCATGCTCCTTATGGTCGACTTATTCGAGTGTCCTTTGAGAAGTATCCTGTCGAACTGCAAATTCAGGTAAACTTTTCTTATAAAAACTGCCTGAAACTAAAACAATTCTTTTACTAGTTGCGAATGTTCATTCAGCGAACATCTGGCCCTACTATAGGTTTCTACTGTTTGGACGTCTTTGAGATCACCTACACTACTTACGCTTCGGTACGTGCATTCATCACTAGCAATGTACACAAACAATCATTGATCTTAATTTGCAGATTCTGGCCGCCCTTGGACAAAACTTCTTGCTGATCGTCGACTTTGTCCGTTCGTACGCCGAAGTTGGAAAAGAGTACGAGGAGATCTCTATGAATGATTTTAACATTCTCTCGGAGACGGTTTTCAACTCGACCATGGAAGCCATTGAAGACATGACTGGCGCTGCACACACCTTCAACCGTTCAATGCTTCACTTTAGCTAGTACGCGACCACTGCACAGATAGTTAGACCTTGTAGATGATAGGATTTATTAAATTTCTTACTTTACTAAATTACAAAATATTTCACTTTGCTCATAATCCCAACTAAGTAACAGTACAACACAAAACACAATACTCACAACAAACAGTGCTCCCTTTGGTTCTACAGGAAAAATATTTATGATATATTTTTGTTTTAAATTCATTGTTACCTATTCTATTATTATCTTTAACCGATAGTTGTATATTATGGAAAAAGCATAAATGTCTCAAAATATAATTTTTGTGCAAGTTTTTGCATTCAAAAGATTCTCTGATTCAAGCGATTTTAGTTTTAAAAGTATCGATAGCAATCGATAAAACAATCGATGGTTGGCAGTGTTTTGTTTGAGTCTTTTTGTTTTGCCAGAACTTGCATCAGCCGGTGTTTCGCTCAAAGATTAATTTGAATTGGAAACTTGGTCCAGCGATTACCGGATAAAGCCACACCCGAGCAAGTTGATCATGGCACACACAATAGTGCTTTTTCAGCCGGGTAAACTTGAGACCAGAACTTACTGGGACTTTGAGTCGCTCAACGATGCTTTGGAGTGTAAGTCGGTGTTTCCAGGTTTTTATCCACCTCAAACTTTAATTTCCTTTCAACTTTGCAGACATTTGCCATATGTACGAGCTACACCTGAAGGAGGACAATCCAGGAATGACTACCATAACTTATGATATTTCGCAGCTCTTTGATTACATTGACAAACTGACCGACTTGAGTTGTTTAGTGTAAGTTGAATGAAAAGATATTGTCTGTTTGGTAAGTCAATGTTGACTTCATTTTTTGTGTTTACCACCAGGTTTCAGAGAGTTAGCAACATGTATGCACCGTTCCCTAAAGACTGGATCAAGGAAAAGATATTCGTTTTCCTGAAGCGAGAGGCTGGCAAATCGGCAAAATCATAAATCATCAGATCAAACTACAGCTTTATATCGATTTTAGATCTCAAGCGAAAATCTAACCACTTCTTTTGCAGTTTTTGAAAAGCAAACATGTACATTCTCAAGGTGATGATCTATTTCGTATCTAGCATTTATTTGCAGCAATGGGCTTGATATCACCAACAAAACAATAAACCAACCCAAAAACTTAAAAACAACATTCAACTTTTATTTCTTAGCATTTTTCATGTATTCATTTTGAAACCTTTGTTTGGTCTTGATAAAGCCCCCATACCGCTTATCCGCTTGAGTCTGCAATGAAACAAAAAGATGATCGAATTTAGTAACTTCAATCGTTGGACATTAATAAATCAAAAACTCACCAAGAACATGGCCCTCTTCTCCTCTGTTCTACAGAAACTGGCCATTCTCAGTAGAAAAATGATATCAATCAAGTACGCAAAAAGCACCATCAGCTTCGCTTCCCAGAGAATGGCCTCCACCGAATGAGCGCTGCTTTCCAGGTACTTGGAGCCATAAATGTGCGCCGATTCTTCTCGGTAAAATTCAATAAATTGCCGCATTTCGCCGTCGGAGAGAATTTCATTGTCGCTGAATTGTTCAGTTTGAGTACAATCGAGAAAGTAGCGCCCAAAATCAGTTCCTGTGTGTTCAAATGGGCAAAGAAAAAAGGTTGAAGGCAATTTGTCACCATTGGGGCACTACTATTACCTCTGTAGAAATACATTGAGTAGTCAAAGTCGATGAACATGACCTTCTCCTCCTCACCGACAAGGAGGATATTATTGTGATTAAAGTCACAGTGGCCAAAGACGATCTGGTGGCCGTCATCCTTCAGAATGGAACTGCGAACAAAGGCCACACTCTCGGAGAGATCATTCTCCAGAATGTTCCTCAGTCCGGCCGCCTCCAGTGAAGCCTTCAGCTGGCCGCCCTCCAGCGACTCGATCAGCTTCTCATCGAACCGACTGCTGAAGATGTTCTGCACCCGTTCCTGGTGGAGATTGCGCGGAATGGGCACCTCGAGGGCGTGAAAGTGCGCCAGCCGCCGGGCGATGCTCCCCCGCAGCGCCACACTGTGGTCGTCCTTGGACGTCAACGTCCTCCCCTCCAGGTACGACATCACCAGCGCATCAGGCCGAATCTGGTAGATGGACGGACCGAGACCGGCCTGGCCGATGGCGAAGTGCGCCAGGTGGGAGGTGGCCACCGAGAAGAGCTGAAGCTGATTGTGCACAACGAGATCGTAGAACTTGATGACTAGAGACGGTGGTAATGGAGATAAGGAGGAGGTGTTTGAAGTAGTGGATGATGGGTTGAGAAAGCTCAGGTGGAAGATGTGCGTGGAGAAGACGTTGTCGAACTGTCGGATGATCACCTCTTCCCGCTTCACCTCCTGCAGACCGGCGGACAGTTGGTTGCAGATCTGCAGAATGCGCTTCACCTCCTTCTCACTGGTCACCTCTTTCTTCTGGAGAGCTGAAGGAGGTGATGGTGGTGGTAGTGGCGGAGAGGATGGCGGAGAGGGTGATTGAGAGGGTGATTGAGAGGGTAGTGAAGATGGTGACGATGGTGATGAGGGTGACGAGGTAGCCATCCTCTTCTTGGGACTGCCGCCACCTCCATCATCATCAGCGGAAGACTTTGTTTTATTCATTCACAAAAATGGTGTGTTCGCTGGTGTCATTTACGCACTATTATTGCGGGTATTTTACACACACAGACCACCTGTCAAACCTGGCAGCAGTAGCAGCAGCAGCTGGCAGTGATGCAATGGCAAATCTGACAATCGGTGTTCGCGCCGCGCAGCAAGCAAACAGAAGCAAAAGTGAGGCAACCAAATCGCGCCAGGCTTTATATTAACAAACAAAAAATGGTGGAAAACGTGCAAGCGGTATAATTTGGGGGTGGGGTCAAGGAGTGTGTGTGCTTGCTGGCAGCTAGTTAATTTCGCTACTGATGATGATGATGATGATGGTAATGGGCATTACGTGAGAGAGCGAGTCAGTGAGGAGGTGTACCGTATCTGACCATTTGTCAGTGTAGAGTAGTACACTACTGTGCGCAAATCTCATCATGGTTTCACTCGCTCTCTCAATAATTTTGTTTTTTCTCTTTCCACTTGCTCCTCCGTTCCCCCTGCGGCACCCCGAGCACACGACAACGTCGACGACGACGTCGTCTGTTGTCCGTCTACCGCTCAGTACTTTTCCACTCTCTCTCTCATCAGAAAATTTTCCATTCAATAAAAAAATAGTCACCACCACCACCACCACCACCATCATCATCATCATCACCGGCACACCACTCTCTTCTATGCCTGTGTGAGTGCTGTCTTCCGATGTGTGTGTTTACGAAAGAGTTTGCAGCTGCTGCTGCTGATAGAGAGGAGGAGTAAAGCTCTTTTTCTCTCTCTCCCCGACCAGGCAGCTTCCCAAATGGAAAAATCAAACCGTTTTTTATCCGATTACTCGCGCCCGCTCACACTGTGTGTGCACTTAGGTGTCGGCTGTTTAATGTTGTCACTTCTCAGCAGACAGCTTTGGTGGATTGCCACTTTGTTTCACTTCACCCTTGTCACTATCATCCATTCTATCTGCTCTGCAAGACCACAACTACTGCTCTGCACTTAGGACGACTGTACTTGTGCTCGGTGGTGGTGGGACAACCACGACAATAACAACATTTTACTAAAAAGGTGCAAAACTTTTCCACCACCACCACCACCATCACCATTGATTGTAGGTCAGGCGGAGAAGGAGAGGATGGAAGTGGATGGAAGTGAAAGAGGAGGAGGAGGAGAAGGTGAAGGCGACGCGTGTAGGAATACTTTGGTGATTTATTCTCTTCTCTCTGCTGTCAGGCGCACATTAGTGTTTGATTAAACACTGCTGTTGCCTTGAAAGCTTCGCTGAAATCATGAGCTTTCTATTTAGAGCTTAGACAAGACAGAAGTCTTTCTAAAAGTGCGTACTCTCAATCGTCCACAGTCGCTTCTTGTAGCAGTACACCTCGTAGGTCTGCAGGGCGGACGGGTGATCACCGGCAAACTGGTGCTGATTTTGATCATAGCCAGTCTCCACCTGCAATCTGATCAGCCTCATTCGACTCATCTCCGCGTCCCTTAGCGCCTTCACCAGACTGTGCTTGCAACTGAAGGCGGTGATGCAGCGCATTCGAGCGCACTTCTCACAGCCCCCGCCACTACCTCCAGTTGGATTCTCCACCTTATTCCGCTCCAGCGTCAGCGTCTCCAGCTTCGGAAAGAGGTGCCCGAGAATGGGCGAGACGGCCTGTGGTGGACTGTGCAGCAGCGTGGAGAAGTGCAGCCGCAGCGAGCGGACGGTGATGAAAAGCGGTACCTTGTGCGGCGCCCCCAGCGGACTCCACTCGACGCCGGGCGGCAGGCACTGGTAGGGAAAGGTCAGCTCGAGGTGGGTCAGCTGAAATTGGAGCGGTTCTAGCTCTAGTGCCAGCTCCACGAAGGGCAGCGTCAGACAACCCAGCGCCAGGTGCGTCAGGTGAAGGCAGTTCTGGCGAATCAGAGACAGCACCGTCCGGCTGGTGAAGTTCAGTCGCAGGTGGGTGAGCCGGATGAAGAGCGGCCGAAGGTGGTCGTAGTAGTCGCGAATCAGCTGAGAGAAGTTACCGTCAGAGTAGAGCGTCAGTCGGGTGAGCGCGGTCCAGGGCTGCTGGTGAAAGTGGCCGGAGGAGAGGAGCACCTGAGGGAGGAGGCGGTTTGTCTCCCAGGGACGGATGATGTGCAGGGCGGTCAGCTGGGAGAGGTCAAACTGGGCGGTGGGCAGTTTGAGGCTGAGCGAGTCGAAGGTGACCAGGGTCAGGTGGCGCAGACTGGGCTGCCAACAGGAGGTCAGGTAGTGGAGGAGGGTGTGCAGGCAGCCGGGGAATCTATTTAGGAGGAGGAATTGAAACTATTTATGAGCAACAAGATTGGTCAATTTTCCTTTCTTACTTGACGCCACTTTTTTGCTGCTGCTGGTACTTCTTCCGCAGCACTTTGGGCTGACCATTTCGACCACCATTTGTTGCCGCTGTACTCGTTTTGATGTTCCAAGTGGCAAAGTGAATCTTCTCGTCGTGCAGCACTTTAATCGTGTGCAGGCTCCAACCGTTGAGCAGGTAGACGACCAGGTCGACTGATCGGCTGAGGGAGACTTGCACCAGCTCCAAACGGCTGATGTTGGGCAGTTTGCGGAGAAGCAGCTCACAGCTGGCCAATGTAAGTCCTTTGGCTGAGAGGCGGACGTGGTAGCGAGCCTTCGACACTGACACCGAGTACCGCTGGGCTGACTTTTGAATGAGCTGCAGTGGTGAGCTGTTGTGCGTTTTACCATTTGTCGGTCCGAGTAGCACCAGCGTCTGCACCTGACAGAGGGAGCACTCCTGGAGAAGGCGCCACCGACGACAGACCAGCTCCAGGGGAAGCAGACTGGCGAGGTCGAGGTGGGAGAAGACGGTCAACAGGAGCTCATTCGAAAGGTGGTTGATGTGCATGATTGGGGTGGTGGTGGTAGTAAGAGTAGTAAGAGTAGTAGTAAGAGATGTTTCTGCAAAAATATTAAAAACAGTGGTTATATAAACACTGAGAATTCGCCATTACAAGTATAGTCACTTACCGAAACTTTGAGCGCCAAGAGAAGAGAAGAGAGTGCCCAGTGTGTGTGTGTGAGGAATGTTGGTGGCCAGTGGTCAGTTTGAGGAGTGGAGACAAAGCAGAGTGAGAGAGGGACAGAGTGAACATTGCCCCCCCCCCACAGAATCAAGGTGAGCCAAAGTGGCCAGTGATAGTGTGCCTGCACAGGCTCACAGGTGTCCACACTGTTGCAGTCCACTGGCTAGGCCTGCCTGCCTGTAGTCACAGTAATTGCCAGGTAGGCTTCGCAATTGTGGAGACAGGTGAGCAAACGGACGGAGACGAGTGAACCTCTAAACACTTACAAAATAACAAAAAACAGTTTTTAGCTCAGTTTGCAGTTTGAAAGCACAACAAAGTGTATTTTCGGAACACAGCAGTAGTAGTATATTACAGAGTTTTTTCTGGTCAAACAAACAACAGTAGCTAAAAACAGAATTTAAAATGGAACCTGCTCCATTTCCCAAATTTCCTTGGAGAAACTCCACACTTCGAACCACTCCCGCCATTCAGGGTACCACTCGGTCTCCTGCTCGTGTCGCTGATCATTGATGCAGTTTATCTTTACGCACTCTAGGTGATTAAACCGTGCCTCGCCTCGCTTGTGACGGGAAAGTAGGCGAATGAAGCGATTCTTGCAGAACTGGGCCACCCGGTGGAGAACATGTTGGCAGTGCTGACACTGATTCCTCAGCTGCCGGGTTCCAATTGAGTCCTGCTCGAGAATCAGTGTACGCAGGTTGGGCAAAGCGGCGGGGAGGACAGCGGCAGCACCGAGAGGTTGGTGAATGATTTCGGTGTTTTTCAGCTGGAGAACCTCGATGGAAGGCAGCTGAGCGACGGCCGGTTTAGGAACGGTTGAGTAGGTAAAATTATTGGTGACGACGGCGCCGTCAAAGTAAATTCGTAACGTATGTAGTGCTTTGAGATCGGTGAGCATTGGAAGCAGTCGGATAAAAGTGAGATTCAGGTCGTGGATGTGAAGGTAAACTAGATTAGTAGTGCACACATTTAAATGAGTCAAAATGGTTGGGAAAATGCCACTAATGGTAAGTCTTCTCAGGTTAGCTAACGTCTCTTGGAAAGCCCTATATTCACAATTTCTGTCCAGATGATTTTGCAAAATAAAAACACTTGACCGCAAAGCAAGATTTTTCAAGTTTTTCCACGGTTTTTGAATTGCGAGCGTTTGTGTGAAAAGGGTTTGATCATATGGCTGAATGTAGTAGAGTGATTCTAGATGGCTCAGATTTGGAGGGTTGTCAATTAAAGGAGTCGGTTTAGAGTACATGGTGAAGTCAATCACCGCAACGTGATTCAGTTTTGGATAGTTAATTTGAGATATGTTTGATAGAAGGCGCCGTGGCGCTGTTAGCAAATTATCTAAATGATCCTTGGCCCACGTTCGGGAATGTCTTCCAATTGAGTATGGTTTGGCCGCGTCTTCCCAGTAGACCAGTTCGTGGTCTTTCTCGTGGAAGATGGACAGTGATTTTAAGGTTCTCGACAGACCAGCAATAAACTGTACACAGGAGTCAAAATTTTTGTCCGGCGCAATCTGAACCAGTTCGAGGTGCTCAATATTGGGAAAGGTCGCCAGGAAAAAGTGCACCATTTCCTCGGTGAAGGTGCCACTGCGCAAATTAACATGATAGAAGGACGGCAGCGTGGGTATGCCGTATTCTTGGAACGCCTCTTGCAGTATTCGGTTTGGCCCTCTGGTGCTGCTGCTGACGTACATCTGTAAGGGAAAGATTAGTTTGGTATTAATGGCAATCATCATCATCATCATCCCCAACAACAAACTTACCCTTGAATTGCCAAGAAGGGAGAACCTGGTCACCCCCCGACAGGCCTGATGCAAGGGCACCGTCCATTTGCGGCAGATGTTGCTGATGCCGAGAAGTGCCTCCACAGGCAGGCGGGAGAAGACTTCCGTCTGGTCGTCGTCTGAAAGGGAGTTAAAGTGCATCTTCGGTACTTTCAGTTTTCGCTGATGTGAAACTTAAAAGTCCATTGGCAAAAACTGTCAGATTTGACGGTAGTGAAGTGCACAAATGAAAGTGGAAAAACATTGAGCAGGCGAACCGATCTGCGCATGAACCGTCGGCGAAAGCGGTGAGCGCGCCAAAGCTTTCACTTTTTTTGCTGCTGATGCGAGTCTACAATTTGTTGATAAACGAAACGGTGTACATGATGTAGCCGAAGTAGATAAAGGCAAACTTATTGGTAAGAAGTGTAAAGTGTAAAGTCAACAACTGATAGAAAAACATTCTGCCACATTCACTAACCTTAAAGACGGAGTAGCTGGTCACCACTCCGAGCGGGCCAATCGGACAGGCCATCTTCCAGTCGCTGCAGGTGATCTCGTACACTCGCAGCACTCTAATCTTCGCCAGAAGTGATGATACTGACGACAGCTCGCCCATCAGAGGAAAGAGGCGTCCCCCTGAGGCGTGCAGTGATCTGCTGATCGCCGACAGCGGCACAATGGAAAGGAGCGGTCCGCCGAACTGAATGGACATGAAGACGACGTAGATGAGGCGGTTGACCGCCGACAGCTGCCGCCCGTTGAAGGCCAGAATGGAGAAGAGGTACACATTGAAAAATATATTGCTGAGGAAGAAGCCGAAAAGTGCCTTTGAGCCGAAGCTGCGGAAGACGTATTGCACCAGTTTGGCGACTTTCATGTAATTACTGGAAAAGCTCGTCAGTGATATCTGCAGCAGGGCAATCCGAGCCTCAGTCGGAGATGATGATGATGACAAGGTATGTCCTTCATTCAGCGCTGACAAGCGTCTGTTTTCACCCGTAAAGTACCCGCCAATGAGAAAGTTGAAAGTGTTGGCCATGTATGTGGTGTACAGACAGTAGACCATACCGGAGATGGCAAAGTGAAAGATGAACGCCAGGTCAAGGACTATCACCAGGACTAAGATTAGATTTAGAGAGCCAACTAACTTGAAGAAGTAGTACACCGTTCCACAGGCAAAGGAGCAGAACAAAAAGGCGACTATTGCGTAGTGGATCTTCTCAATGATCAGATTGAAGAATATTACTCTCATTTGTAGGCTATTGCTCACCGATGGGAAGATTTGCGATATTTTCCACCCAGGAAGTTTTATGGCACTGTCTGAAGTGTGCTGTATATTTCTGTAAATCCTTTTGCGTTCTTGCAGAAAGTTACTCAGCTTATTGATTCCATTGTGGCGAAAAAACTTAAAGTCCGGATTCAGGTCATAGAAATACTTCTTTCTTTCAATCAAAACATAACTCAATAGCATATTGATGCGACAGTTTGGACTAATGTACAGGAGGTAGTAAAAGTAAAGCGGACAAAGTACCTCAATGGATGCAAAGATGTAGGCGTTACCGAACAGTTTGGGGTTGTCATTGAAGAGCATCATGGTGAGATCAAAGGTGAAGTGGTTCAGCTTGCAAAGTAGCCCAAACAGAAGAAAGCGCGCCGCAAGATGTAAACCGTAGTAAAGAAAGTAGCTTCGTCTTTGCACAGTATCAACAGTGAGCAAGTAAAAGGTCAATGGGCGCCAGTGACGAGGAAATAAAGCTGACAAGTATCTTATCATTTTGACTTTAAACTCTTTTATCATAACCAAATACTGCAACTTTGGCAAACTTGGTTCGCTAGGAAACAGTTTTTTACTGAATATTTGAGGGAATTTTAAATTCAGTCCTATTTTTAAAAAAACCATTAATTTTCATACAAAAAACATTTCAACTGAACAATAAATTGCAACTTTTATTGCGAAATAAACAACCCCGCTTTTCCTCAAAATGGCAACAAAATAACAAAAATATTTTACGTGAAGAACAAAACAAAACAAAAAAGTTGCCAGTTTTTAGTAAAAACTAACATTTGTAATTTGTTTTCCTAAACTAATGTTTGCCCGTTGTCAGCTACTACCCGCCCATTACCGGTGACTGAAGAAGAAGAAGAAGCCCTTGCAACAGCTGTCACACATCTTAGACATGCAAAAAAGGAGAAGGACTGTACTGCAAAAATTGTTAACCTTCAGATGGAAATACCCAAACAAAGAGAGACACTCATCCATCACCACCGCCACTCTGTCTGTATCTCCCCGCTTGCATCTAATCACCGTCACTCGTCTCAGTGTCCATGATAGTGAGTTTCCTCCTTAAATTTCATCGACACCAAACATTACTTCAGCCTGTTTAAGAGTGTGTGTGTGTCCAATTATCTGGCAACAAAAGTGCAACCTCAATGTGCAAGCTCACTGCTCTTCCTTCAAGCTCTTCGCTGACTGGCTGGCTTGATAACTACCCGAAACGACCTGAAAAAGCAGTACACAACGCTTTTGCCTCGATCTCAGCACTTGACTGCGCCATTGATAATCACCACCACAACCACCACCATCACCACTTCCAACATGTCCTAAGGATATCATCCCCTCATCATGACTGAACCCTTTCTCTGTCTCTGCTGCAGAATCTTCACTTCAACTCCTAGGCACCATGTATAGCAAGTGCCCACTTCTTCTTTGTTCTCTCTTCATTGTCCTCGCTCAATGTTCACCGCTGGACAACAACAACAACAACAACAGCAACATCAACAGGACTAGACTGGTGTGCACCAACTTTGCCCCTGTCAACTCAACACTACTTCATCAACCCAACTCCACTAACTCCTCCAACAACAGCCTCAGTGAGACTGAAACTCGCCGCCAGTTCATCGTGAACATCACCCGGGAGGCGTGGGGCGCCTACGTGAGGCACGCCTGGGGCCAGGAGGCGCTGCAGCCGTTGTCACAGAACAGTGACAAGAACAACCGCCTGCCGGCAAATGGCGAGACCATCATCCAGTCGATTACCACGTTGTGGCTGATGGGCTTGCAGGAGGAGTACGGCCGGGCGCGCAAGTGGATTGACGAAGAGATGAACATTACAAGGGTGAAGTTGGAGAACATCGGTTCGCTCATCTCCGCCTACTCGCTCACTGGCGATGAGATGTTCAAGCAGAGGGCGAAACAGGTGGCCGACTACTTACATGGACAGTACAATGCCACTGGTAAGTGGGTGTCAGCAAAGTGTTAGTTTACCTTTCAGTAAACTCATTTTTTCTGCAGCCCTAAAGGCGGCCAAAGAGGCCAGCGGCTTCCACAAGGTGAGTCGCCTGTCCGAGTTTCTACGACAGCGACTTGGCTTTCGCTACCTGGGCGACATCACCGAAAGTCCGGAGAGGTACTGGCAGCCCATTCAAGCAATTGACGAGTACTTTCGCTTTGGAAACGGGCAGATAGTTAACTACTCACGCTCAACTTGGCTCATGCTGGACGGTATGTGTGAGAGGGAAAATCTCTTTTTCTTTATAAAAAACTTGTGTCCACTTTTAGTGCGCGCCTACACTCAGCTGGACCGCTCTGACGGCGAGGGCCTACGCCTGTACAATGAGACGCTGGAAAATATGAAAGCGGACGGGAAGATTGTCACCTCCAAGTCGAATCTGACCTTCATCCTGGACGCGCCGGGGAAGATGAACCAAATTAGCTGTGGCTTTGGCGCCTTTCTCTCCTATGGGGCGGCCGCCATGGAGAAGGTGGTGCAGTCGCTGGAGGCGACCGGCGGCAATGCCAGCGCCTGGAAAGGTAAACAAAGACCTGCTAATCTGCATAAACAATAACACCTCTCCTTTCTTTCTTCAGCGCAAATCGCCTCCCACCGCCGTCTGGCCCGGCAGATCACCGAAACGTGTCACCTGGCGACCAATAGCAGCCGCCTCGGTTTGACAACCTCCGTCTTCCTCATCAACTCGACGGCGACGAAGCCCTCGGCGATGCTCACCGGCGACGGCAACCACTTTCTCATGCCGAACATCCTCGAGAGCTACTTTGTCCTGTACCGCTTCACCGGCGACCAGCGCTACCGGGACTACGCCTGGGAGCTGGCGCAGGCCATCTACAAGCACTGTCGCAACGACAACGGCGGCTACTCGCAGATCTACCGCGTCAACGACGAGACGATCATCAAGCGGGACTACCAGCCCAGCTACTTCATCGGCGCCACCCTCGAGTACCTCTACCTGATCTTCTCCAGCGACCAGCTGCTCCCACTCGATGAGTGGGTCTTCAACGTGGCCGGCAACCCGCTGCCCATCGAGGGCAGGAACCGCGCCTGGAAGAGGTGTCGCTAGAGTCTTTTGCTTCAAGTGAAAACGGTTTTCCCATTACTTTCTATCTGTTCTCTAATCTTTTAATTTAATAAACGTCATCATTACATTTTTCAGCACTACGACACTATTCGGGCATTCATTCACCCTATATCCTCCGCTTAAAGTTCCTCAGCGCACAAATGAGAAAGACGGCCAACCAGAAGGCGGTGACGGCAAAAGCGCCCGCAACATTAGCCGATCTCAGGCCCCAGTTGCGCAGCAGAATGGATCGCAGCGCGTCGATGCTCACCGTGGAGGGCAGCGCATGGCTGAGGTACTGCAGCGCCATGGGCATGCTCTGCACCGGCCAGAAGATGCCCCCGATGATCACTGAAGGGAAGAAGGTGCCGATGGCCAGCGTGGTCGCGTAGATCTCATCCGGACAGGTGGCGGAGAGCATTAGCCCGTACATGAGGCCGCAGAGACCCTGCAGCGTCACCAGCGACATGGAAAGGACCAGCGAGCCGAGGTAGGGCATGGCAAAGAGCTTAAAGGCGGTCAGCAGCATCAGCGTCAGCTGGATCATCAGAATGGAGCTCTGGATGACGATGTGCGAGAAGAGAAACTCCGCCGAGCTGGCGCCCGCAATGAGCGCCCGCTCAATCAGCGCCTGCCTTACCTCGTGAATCAACAGGTGACAGGTGACGATGGTGGTGGCGAAGAAGGCGATCATGATTAGCGCCCCTGGCGCAATGAAGGTCTCCACGACGGCGCTCGCCCCTCCCTGAATGCCGTACACTGGCTCGCCAAAGTTGAGCGGCGGCTTGAAGGTCTGATTGCTCAGGCCGAGATTCGAGGCGAGTCGCTGGGCAAAGTTAAGGAAAGCCTTCAGCAGCTGTCGCTGCACCTGCAGCCCAATCAGCTGATTGCTCATGTCCAGCCGCACAAAGACGGAACTCTCGTCGTAGATGGAGGTGCCGTTCAGAGATGAGGAGCCGTTGTTGTCGGTGCCGTTGTTGTTCCCGCTGATGGCCTCCGCCTCATCAAAGGCAAAGCTGAAAAAACGAGCCCGTAGGGCGTGCGAAAAGTTGGGGCTAAACTGAAGAAGGGCGTGGGCGCGACTGTCGCTCACCGCCTCCAGAGCGGCTTCCGGCGTGGCGTAGTTCTGCTGAAGAAAGGCCCCGTCTGGAATGGACTGCAGAAAGATGAGACTGAGGTCGGGCGTCGTCTCGCCGTTGAAAACCGCAATGGGAATGTTCTCAATTTCTCTTCCAATGCACAGCATGATGAGGGCAATCTCAATGGCGGGCAGGAGGATGAAGAAGATGAGCAGTGAGGAGTTGCGTCGCAGCTGGCGAAAGTTTTTGCCCATCAGCGTGAGGAGGTGCGCCCAGCAGATGAAGTGCTCTCGGGCGGGCGTGCCCGTGTAGGTGAAGGGGTCCTCGCTGTGCCGAAGGACGTGGTTGAAGGTGAAACAGGAAGAGAACTTGCTCGCCACTGAGCTCCTCTTTTTGGGCAAAGAAGACTCATCGGTTGGTTTGTTTCCATTCGGAGAGACCTTCTTCTTGTTAGCTGTCAGCAGTGAAAGGGGAGAGAGAATCTGCGAGGAGGTGCGAATGTCCAGCGGTGGAAGCAGTTCCTGAAAAAGAAAATGCTGTTGTTGTTTTGACAACACACTTTACCAAAAACCACCTTACCAGTTTATTCTTCAAGTTAACCCCCTCGAGCATGTTCTCCACCTTCACTGTTCCATCAAAAGAAAAGCCCTCCTTCGCATCGGTGGGACTGAGTCGATCATGATCTCCGTGATGATGATTCTGCTCTGCATTGGCCTTCCTGCACAGCTGCAGAAAGACCTTCTCCATGCTGGTGGTGGCGAACCGGTCCAGAAGGCTCTGCGGCGAGTCCTGCACCAGCAGGCGGCCATTGCGCAGAAAGCCAATCGACTGGGCGTCTCGGGCCTCCTCGATGTAGTGGGTGGTGAGAAAGACAGTGACCATCGTCGCGGTGGTCAGCTGCTTCAGGTGCATCCAAATGGTCTCGCGAAGCAGTGGGTCGCAGCCCACTGTGGGCTAACGTAAAAAGGGGTTCAATTGATGATACAGTTTTTACAGCTTACCTCGTCGAGGATGAGAAAACGAGGTCGGTGGAGGAGTGCAATGGCCAATGATATTCGGCGCTTCTGACCACCGGAGAGTTGAGTGATTTGCATGGTGTACTCTGGTTAGGGAAGAAGAAACAAATATTTTTCACATTGTTTTTCTTGGTAATCTCTAGCAATCTCAAACCTTGAGTCAGCTTGCTCTCCACCTGCAGAAACTGCTTCAGACTGAGCAGTCGAAGGACAAAGTCGATTCGCTTCTCAATCTCACCGCCGGACAGTTTGTACAGCTGGCCAAAGTAGCGCAGCATCTCCACGGGCGTGAACTGCTGGTAGAGCACTAGGTCCTGAAAGTAAAAGAAGATTGGGTTTTGAAAAAATATCACATTCCTTATCCACTACCTGAGGCATGTAGCCAATATCCGAGGGCCTGGGCGGATTACGCGGGCCATCGACTCGATTGCCCAGCAAACTAATGATTCCGGAGCTGGGAAAAAGTCGACCCAGTATCAGCCGAACGAGGGTGGTCTTGCCACTTCCTTCAGAAAAAAAGAGTTTTTAGCAGATGAAATGTACAACAGTCTAAAAACCTGCCTGAAGCACCGAGGAGGCCAAAGATTTCTCCCTGCTGAACTGAGAGGTTGATGTCCGAGAGAATGGGACCACACTCGGAGTTTCGCTTCCACGAGTAGCTGATGGAGTTCAGAAGGAGAACAGTTGGTGTGGTGGTCGTTGAAAGGGACATTTTCCTCTTCTTTTTCTTCTTCTTCTTCTTCACTTGGCCAACTTTTAGCCCAACTTGAACTTGAACATTGTTTGTTCGACAAGAATGAATGATTGACAGAAAGCGCGCCCTTTTATATAAGCGGCCAGGAATGAATTACACTCTTTTACTTGCACTTTTACCAAGCTGGTCAAATATGGCCGGACGGCTTTGTTACAGCAGGCAATAACAATACCAATACAATTGAAGAGGGCAGTTTTTGTTGTGGCCAAGCGTTTTTTATTCCGACGCCAAAAAACCAGCGGCCAGTGAAGTGGAAACAATATCACGCTTTATTGGCTTTAGGTTGCAACGCAACTGACTGAGTAGCCAAAAAAAATGGTAAAAATCGATTTGGCTAATGCGTTGTTGACGAATTGACCTAAAAGAATATGTTGCTGTTGCTGGTGGTAGTCGAGATTTACCACCTGAGAATGGGAGTGAAAATGGGTTATGAACTTGGGTTATTTTTGCTGTTACCCGCTCTCAAGAAGGCTAAAATTAGGCTAATTAAATGTAGCTAATGCAAAATGTACTCGTTGTTTTCAAGGTGACACGCCATTTTTTGAGAGAGGCAAGGGAAATCATTGTTTGAAACCCTGATCATTGTTTGCTCAGTTGCTAGCAAATAAGTTTTAGCACCCTGCCAACCTTTTAGCCGCCAAACACACTTGTAGTTTGTTGAATTAGTTGTAACAAAAAAAATTTATATTTATTGAAAAGGAATGTTGTTTCGGTTCTTTGTTGGCTTTGCTGTAAATAAGAGGGATAGAGGATTTGTAGAAAACTTACGAATGTTGTGAAAAATTATTATGAAAATGAGATAAACTGAAACTGTTTTTCATAAAAATCACTTGGCTTGAATGAATTTCTTCTTATCCACAGCATTCATGAGAGACATTTTCTTTAGATTGGCGTTTAGCTCTCGGAGCTGTTTAATTTTAGCCTCACGAATCTGCTTGTATTTGTCGAATTTGATCTTCAATGCTTTTGCCTGCATCTTGGCCTCTTCAAATTCACGAGCAGATCGATTGATAGCATCTTGTTGGCTCTGCAACTGTGAGTTGCTCTTATTTTCTTTGTCTGAGCCGCCACTGTTGACAGTGGCCGGTTGAGTCATGTCCAGCAGATCGAGGTGCGACTTTTCTTCCATGTCCTCTTCGAGGGAAAACTGCTGCGTGTCTTGGGTCATGTTGAGATCTGATTCACGGTAAGTATCAAGGGGCACTTTGAATCGTCGAATGACAGACTTTCTGTTCATTGCGTGGCTTGAAGAAGACCAAGATTGAAGAAATTGAACGAGAGAAATCAAAGCTGGAAATCAGCTGACCTCAAAACAACAACAGCAGAAAAAATATTCTGAAAAAATCAGGGGCAGTTCGAAAAGTACGTTTCCACTTTTTTCAAAATCCAGCAATATTCTGTTCAAAATCACTCGAAAACGCTGGTTGACTCAGAAAAAACACATCAGCCAAAATGTTATTCATTCTACTGTCCGTTTTTATCCTCTCTATTATCAGCGTCCATGGCACCGAGGACCTGGCAAAAGACTGCATCGAAGCACTGAACGCTGGCAGCATCACTGGGATGTGCGTCAAGGCGGCGCAACTCAAATGGAACCTGGACTCGCTGAACTCGGCCACTGCTACTCAGGCGAGCTGCTGTGCAATGTACGAGGCGCTGAACTGCCTGCAGAAGAGCTCCTGCAACGTCTGTCCGCAGAAAGACTTGCACGGTAAGATGATTTTTTCCCTCCAACTGGTTTGTAACCATTTTCTGTTTGTTTGTCATCTGCAGACACTGCCCAATATCGAATACGAGCACTGCTTGCTTTAGGTGAGACACTCTGTCGAGACACACCCTACAATGCTTCAGCTGAACGATGCAAAGTGGGTACTGCAGAAATAACTCCAATGGTTCCACTGCAGCAGCACTGCGAGAATGAGCTGCAGAGTAGCACCGAGGCGAGCTCATTCAAGGGCGCTCTCATTCTCGGCCTTGTTATGCTCGGTAAGTAAACAAAGGTATACTTGTTAAAACATTAACCCAACTGTTCTCCTTAAGCCATTCTCATTTTTGTGGCTGTTCTTGGCTTGGTCATTCACCTGATGGCACGAAACACCGAAGAGGGCGGCGAACTGAAGGTGGCCAAGCAGCGAGTGCCTGATCGTCGCAGCGGCAGTGGCACCTTCAAACTCCATCGCACTCAGACCTTTAGCAGTGGCCGGTTTCTGCCTGTTCGCAGGGTGACCAAGGGCGCTGACAGTGGCTCAAAGCAAACATCCAGTGCTGCAAAGATCCACCCATTCGTTGTTGTGAAAAAACAAACCTCAGCCAAAAGGGAGAGTTCATCAAAGTCAAAGAAGAGTATCAAAGAGAAGCCTAGCAGTAGTAGTAGTCGTCCAGGCAAACTGCTCAGTTTGACCAAGTTGCCATCTAAAGTAAGCAGCATCAGTAGTACTTCTGCAAAACCTAAAGACGTCAAAAAATGAGCCTGCACTTGTTTTTTTATTATTACTGCGCACTCTTTTCCTGCTTTTCCTTTGCCGCCGCTTCATAGCTTTCCGTCGGCGTGGTGAACCGCAAAAACGCCCGCTGATGAAGTCTCGAGTACTTTGACTGGCGGAAAGCCCTGTCAGTACCGTGAAGCCAGTCGAGCAAGCCAATGACGCCGAAGTTGTTGCCAAACTGCAGGTGGTGATAGTCGTGGAACATCGGACTGCTGATCATCCAGGGAAAGTAGTAGCCGGAGTGGTCGCTCAGCGTCGAACTGATGACCACCGCTGTCCAGAGGAGGATGGTCAGCGTGTGGGAGGAGAGGAGGGCCGGCCCCAGCACCACGGGCAGGTAGTTGGAGAGCAGGTGCTCCAGGGGGTGGCAGTAGAGGGCGGTGACGGCGATGGGCGTCTGCCACTCGTGGTGACGCTTGTGGATATGCCGGTAGAGGGAGGGATGGTGCAGGAGGCGGTGGGAGTAGTAGAAGCACACCTCCTCCACAAGTAGAAAGCAGGTGAACTCGAGCACTAGTCGGGAGAGAGAGGGAATGGACTGTTGTGGGGGAGTGCTCCACCGAACGGAAGACAGCGCAAAGGTAAACAGAACGGTGAGAGCCTGGTTCAGCAGAACCTGCTTCAGAAGTCGGCGGACGCTGGCCGAGTTCACCTGACTTGACTGTGGCTGAATTTTGTAGCGGTACAGGAAGGCCGGTTTCCGGGTAAGGTCAAGCAGGAAGAAGAGGCCTCCCAGTGCCCAGTAGAGGCCGATGAAGACGGCGATGGAGAGGACCAGTTCGGCGTTTTGTGGACTGGAGAAGTGACTGGAGACGAGGGAGTTGTAGTGCTGCTCTACCGAAAAGCGGTAAGGCTCGGTGAACTGGCTGAGGAATGTGGCCATGGTCGTAGAGAATGTGGGTTGTTTAAAATCACTAGTTGGCAATCTAAAATCTGGTCTTATAAACGGGGATCCTTTCTCACTTTTCTATTAATATTTTGCAGATCTGGCTTTATTGATTAAGGTTGCTGGTGGTGGCGCAGCCATCTTTGCAAATGGATGGAGGAGCTTTACCGAACACCGAGACGACGTCTGTGTTGTCGTGCAGCCTTAGTACACAACTTCTAAAGATAACCTTCTGTCTAAATCTTATTTTTTTTGTTGTTGTTGTGCCAAAAGTTGCATGCAATGCTGGCTGATAGGTAAAAAGTTGAGGCGTTTTGTTTTTACAAACTACAACCTCAGTACAGAAGATATATTTATTTATTTGTTTTTACTATACTGTAAGCCCATTATTCATCATTTAATATCAACAGCCTCGTCTTTACCGTCTTTTTCCCTTCTTACTTTTGCCCTTTCCAGTGGCAACACCACTCTTCGGTCCTTTGCCTTTGAGTGCTGGGTTTTGCTGTCAAATGAAAATCTTTTAGTCAGTTGTTCTCAATATTTGTGGCGTACCTTTGCCTCCTCTTTCTGCCTGCTAACCGTACACCAGACGACACAGACGGTGATGAAAATGAAGACAACAAAGAGTAGAACTATTGCGACGATGTAGAACCGGGCCCAGGTGCCAGACCCGGTTCCAGTGCCCAGAATCTCATTGCCATCGGCGTCAGTCGGGTGGTCACAGTGAACTTGATAAGGAAGATGAAGAAATAAAAGGGCAACGGTGATGATAAGGAGCCAAGGGAAGCAATGAATCATTGGGCGTGTTCACTGATGCCTCAAAGGTTGGTGATTGAGCTGTTTATCAAGTTACTAAAATAGAACATTTTTTCAAGGGTATTATTCGCAAAGATGACAGTTTTCTAATGAAATTTTTAATGAGAAAACAGCTCACAACATTAGAAGAAACCGACTGAGTTACCAGAATAAAAAACTGGGCAATAATGAACGAGTTAAAAGGTGTTAAATGATATGTAGTGTAAAGTGAGTGAATAGGTAATGGTGGTGGTGGTAGTGTACCACACTTGTAGCGAGTGGACTGTCGTCCGAGGCAACACCAGTTTAATGAGCGCCTTCAGATGAATTTGCCACGAATCCACGAATCACGTTTTCCGCGAATCGAAGCTCGGTAGATAGGCAGCAGATGAGAATACTTGCTCTCAATAATGTCCTTATCGAGGAGGAACGGCTGACTTTGGTCATCCTGGACTAGATAAAACTCCTGACCGGTCAGCTCCACCGTGACCTTCGACATGATCATCTTGGCGGTCCGAATTGGTCGAGTGGCAATCTGCGCAAAGGTTGGCCCGTTGGCGGCTGTGGTAGCACTCGGCGGACTTGAGCCACTGGAACCACTGGAACCAGGGCTAGAGCACAATGGAGGATCGGCGAATAAAGCAGAAGTTTGCTCCGCAAAGGAATCACTTGAAGAGCTGCTGATGGCGGCAGCCCGACGAGGTACAGGCAGTGGACGTTTGCCCTTGGAGCGTTTGCTTTTGTTGTCAGAGCAACTGCGGTGCTTGTTGAGGAAACCCTCAGTAGAAGCGGGCGTGGTCGAAGTCCGGCTCTTCTCGTCCTTCTGCTCCTCAGTGAGACTGGACGGCTTTTCCGGAACTGAATCGCCGCCCTCGTCGGTGACCACCACCTCCAATTTTGTTTCGGAGGACTGCAGGAGGCTCTCAGCGGATCCAGCCATCTTTGGAAGTTGAGTTAAGTGGGGTGAAACGACCAACTTGAGGAGCAGATGAGGGCAGAGTGAGAAAAACTGCTGACGATGCTTTCACTTTTGAAGCGGTCGGCAAGAAATAGAAACGACCAGCGAGATTGACCAGTCATTGGTGGTTGGTGTGGACGGCGGCTGTGCGCCAGCAGCAGCAGACACACTAAGGTTCGATTTGGTTAGCGCCGGCAGCGGCGCTATCAGCTGATGCAGTGCACGGTTCACTGTGCACCTGACTGAGAAAACCTGACAACAACAACAACAACTTTTAATTTGTTAGCTTTAGCTAGGAATTGCAAAACAGTTTGCACCCCAAGCACATGCAAGCAGTATGTCATTCGGGTGATATCTTTTAATCAACCTAATGCTCTCCAGAGAGAGAAAAACTGATTTTTTGTTGCCTGTCTATCGGTAATGGCACTGGGCTCAAACTTGTTTCCCAAACTCAATGAAACGGAGACATCACTCTCACTTTCGCTTCATACTGAAGAAGACTGCCGAAGACAAATGTATAAAAAAGAAAGATTAATGCGAATGCAGGTGTAAAACCTACCCACTTCCACCGTCGCTACAATCCCCACCACCGCACCTTTGTAATCAAGCCATCTTAATGGCATTTTCAAATTACAGTGCCTCTACACTTGGCTAAAGAGACAGACTTCAGCACTTGAAGACTACCATTCTAGTTCAGAAAGTGGTAAGTGGACTGTAGTAATCAACGAAAAACAAAGAAGAAGAAGAACAGAGCGAGAAACAGACTGAAGTGAAGAGACACGAAGTCGTCAAGGACGACTACAAATGATAGAGACGATATCAAATGTGTGTGCGCGCGCTTGAAAGGGAGAAGATAACTTATGTTGATGTTAACGAGGAAATGGTATTTGCGCTAAAACACAGTCTGTTAAACACTACTGTTGGATCAGTTAAATTCACGTCGACAGTTCAGGTGAATGCAAAAAAGCTATGAAGAGAGGCATTCTCGTCATTCTGTTTGCCCTACTTTTGGGCATTAGTGGAAGGTACAGTTTGTTATTTCTGTGTAAAAGCAAAACTAACTAATCGACAATGAAAATGTTTCGTTTCAGCTGCAATGCTAACAGCAATGACACGGAGGAGTTTGACGTCGAGGAGTACATCACCAATCTGGTCAACAAGGAGCTGCCGCCAAAGAAGTACAACCTAAACATTCGCCCCAACTACGGCAAAGAACCGGTCTTGATAACCATATCCCTGAACATTAACGACATCAGCGACGTCTCCGAGCAGTCAATGGACTTTCAGATAGAGTTCAGCATTCGCCACTACTGGAATGACCACCGACTGAAGTTTGATGTGAAGCACAATATTTCGGAGATATCCGTGGAGGAGTCATTCGCGCACAAACTGTGGCTTCCGGACACCTTTTTCGGCGACTCGAAGCAGCTCAAAGTGCACAAAACGGTCTTCACTGATGACACTACACTGCTTAGATTGCACTCAAACGGAGACATTGTGTACAGCACAAAGGTCTCAATGAAGGCCAGTTGTTCGATGGATTTGAGGTACTTTCCCGTAGATCAGCAGAAGTGCTCTCTTGACTTTGGTAGCTGTAAGTGGTAGTGATTAAATGCTCAGAATTAGAACATACTTTTAACTATCATTTTCTTCTACCCAAGTTGGAAAAACCACCGATGAAGTAATTTACCAGTGGAAAAACGAAACTCCAGTGGAGTTTAGCAAGGAGATTGAGCTGCCCTCATTTCTCCTGATTGGCTACAACAAGCACAACGGCACTGCAACCACCTCGCTGGGAGAGTTCTCCAAGCTGTACTTGGAGTTTGTCATCGCTCGGTACATTGACTTCTACCTCAGTCAGGTGTACATTCCCGCCGCCCTGGTGGTGATCATCAGCTGGGTGCCCTTCTGGCTCAACCGGGACAGCCAGGCCCGCGTGGCGCTGGGCGTCACCACGGTGCTCACCATGACCACGCTGACCACCACGCTCAACTCGGACTTTCCGAAGATCTCCCACCTCACGGCACTGGATGTTTACCTCTTTGTTTGCTTCGCGCAGGTCTTCCTCTCGCTGATCGAGTACGCCACCATTGGCTACTTCGACGTGAAGGTTGAGCGGCGCGAGGAGAAAATGCAGATGAAGCAGCTGGGCGAGGTGGAAGCTGGTAATGGGAATTGCGAGGAGAAGAAGAAGGAGAAAGAGAAGAAGCTTCTGGTTGAGGACACCAGCGCCATTGACTACTGGGCACGGCGAGTCTTTCCCACCAGTTTCATTCTCTTTGTGGTCGTCTACGCCATTGTGCTCATTACCATTACCATTCGAAATGGTCATGCCAAGGTTGAGGTCAGATTAGATTACTGAAAGAAGAAATGATGGTGGAGATTTTTTTCGGATGATAAAGAATGCACTCTTTTTATGAAGTGGGTGAATGTTTTCTCTCTCGTGTCTTTTGTTTGGTTTTCCGTTTCCGCGTCTTCTTCCTCTTCTTTTTAGTCTCCTCAGGTTCGTAGTCCCAGTGGGCACTTTCGCTCAGTGCCGGGTCCTCTTCTCGACACTTGAGCAGGTAGACGATGCCGCAGAAGAGGATGGTAAAGACTAGGGCTCCGCTGGTGATGAACGACCAGGAAAGAGAAGTGTATACTTGAACCACTGTGTTGTAGTTTGTTGAATGTTCCATCTTTTGTGAGCTGTTGACTGAGGGAATCTGTAGAAAAAGAATGCTTTGAGAGAATGCTTTCAGTTTAGATCACAGAATACCTTCCATTTGGGATCCTTCTGACAGCGATCATCATCGAGTTTCACATTACTTTGGCTGAAGTCTGAAGCCTGACGGAAAAACCGTTCACTGCACAAAAAGAAGCGCTCAAAGGGAATGTTCATTCGCGGGTAGAGAAAGCTGGTCACCGACGCTAGCTGCTTTTCCAAATCAGGGTAGTACCCAAAAACGTACACACAGCCTTGGCTCACGTCAAAAAGGTACACGAGGCCATTGTGAATGAAGCCAGGCGGTGGCGGGTGGGCAGTTTCAAAAAGTGGGCCACGGTGCTCAAAGACAGGATCCCTTTTTTGATCTTCAAAGTGTGCCAGGTGAATGAAGCGAACGGTGTTGGGCACTAGTGCTCGGTACAGGTAAAAGTACGAGGTGGATGTGGCACTCTGGGGAATGATGTGCGGGATGATTGCTTCAGATTTAGAAGGAATAGTGTAGTGAAAGTCGTAGATGGCCACTTCTTTGGGTCTGAAGGCAAAGCAAGTTAGGACCCGTTTTTGGACACCAACTTAATCGTCAACCTACTTTCGCTTTTCATCTACCTGAAAAACGTATCCATGCCCCCACTCATTGAGCACCAGAGAGTAGCTGCTCTCCCGTTCTCTTTGACTTAGAACAGTGCCCTTCCAGTCGTACACTGTTTGGTACTTTTCAGTGAGGACCAGAGACTGCCAGACTGACTCTCGTTCATTGTTGATCAGGTAGACCGCCTCCACCTGTCCGCCGTCATCAGGCACCTTTAGGTCTTTCAGACTGTAGTACGACTTGGTGGAGGTCCAGCCGTACGACTGATCCGGCACTATGAAACTGTTTGGAGTGATCGTTTTTCGGTCAATCCAGTAGACCTGGTCAGAGGCGAAGAGCAGCAGGTCGGACTCTACGTGGTGACGAGTGTGGCTGAAGGACTTCAGTTGGAGTTCGCTGAATTGACCCGTGATGATGTAAGTGCAGATGTGGCAGTTCTGATTTTGAGTAACGAGGGCTTATTGATTTAGGAAAAAAGTTGGGTGATAAAAGTTACCACTGGAGTTTGAAGCAGAAACAGAAAAGCGATGAAGAGAATAAAAACGTGTAAAAGTGACATTTTAGTAAACAGAATGTGCTTTACTTGACTTTTATTTTTCACTCATAAAAATAGAATTTTGAGATTGTTATCTGCAACATGAAAAATTTGCGTTTTCAGCCTAGTTTTTTATCTTTTTCTTTTTTTCTATACTCGGATACTTTTCCGTGAATTATGAAGAAAAAATGGTGATACTTGAGGAATAAAAAAACATAACGTTTAGCAAACAGTTACTGCATTTCATCATCGGCGCCATTCTATTGGCGATAAAAACATAGCGACCACCAGGTAACCAGCGGTGATAATCGCCATCATAATCCATTGTAATTTTGCCAAGCAAAGAGCATAAATAAACGAGCCCACAAATGGTAGCCTTTTAACTATTGCCTATCACAGCAAGGACCATGTCCACCGCCCTTAGCATCTCCGATCTGCCTGACGTTCCGTTGAGGCTCATCTTCAACAGGCTTCCCCTCGCTGACCTGTGTCAAGTTGGATACGTCTGTCGCCGGTGGCGCACTGTTCAGCAGAACGCCTTCAAAGACATATTTCATCTGCAGATCAAAGAGAACTTTGATTTGGGCCAAGTTACTCCTGATGATAGCTGCTTTTCACTACTTAAAGCATGCACGTTCTTTGACATCAACACCGAAGAGATGGCTGTCGTGGAGTTTCGCGACCACCGAAAACGTCTTCGAAGTGACTTTCGCCACCCCGGGGTGGACATCACCTTGGCCTACGATGTCTGTAACAACTTTATCAACAACTTTTCAAACATCAAGCGGCTAAGCATTTGCTTCGCCTCTTTCCATCGTCCATGCACCGCAAAGTTTATTGTAAAATTAATTAAAACTTGGTCGTCCACCTTGGAGGAGGTCGTGCTGATGGGCCAAATGAAACATTACAACAGCAGATGGCCACGTGTTGAGAAGGCACTGAAAAAATGTACTCACTTGAAAAAGCTAACCACAAGTGAGCCCATTTTGGCAGATTTCAAGTGGGCAAACAACAGCAGTCTGGCCGAGTACAACGGCACCTTCAACGGTTACGGCGACTACCCAAAAATGATCAGCGAGGGAGCAGTTGGCGAGCAGCTCTCACTCAACATTGCCCCGCTCAGGAGACTGTGTCTTTACCAGCGCTACAAATTTGTGCCAGATCATCTGGAGAGGCTCAACCCGTGCATTGCCTGGCAACTTGACCGCCTGCAGATGTTTCTCGGCAATGAGCACTACCTTGAAGTGCTGGTCGGAAAGTGTCCCAATTTGATCCACCTTGAGGTGGGCTTCAACTCTCCTCAAGTGCTGCACATTGAGAAGGTGTTCACCGCTCTGTCGCAGTTGTCAAAACTCAAAACCCTAAAGCTGGAAGCTGAGTCAAAGTGGAGCGAAGCTGGTCAGAAGATAAGCAATTGGGATGACGAATTGAGCGAGGACGCGACCGAAAAGGTTCCACAGCTGATTTCCGTTAGAAAGCTCACTTTAAAGTTTCTAGTCCAACCGGTGTTTGTCCCTTTTCTGGTCAACCTCTTTCCGAATATTGAACAGCCCATACAGACTACTGAAATGGCGGAAAATGGGATTAATTTGATTCAGTTGTCTTGAAATAGTGTTTTAATTAGCCTTATGTCTTTATTTTATTAAAATTTCTCAACTGTCAGTTTTTATGTCCAATCGTCATTTGTGGTAGTGGTAAGTGTACCGAGCTGCCGGTGCTCAGTAAACTGGGAGCCAACTGCACTCGCCTTAGCCTCGAATATGACCGAATTTCAGAGGATTTTTTAAGCTCCTTCATTGAAAGCTTTCCTCAGCTCGTTTCAAGGTTGACGCATCTGAGGTTGCAAGTGTGCAAGCTGGTCTACCTGCCTATTATCGCTGATCACTTTACCAATTTGAAGCATTTAGATTTGAGCGTCAAAGGGCTAGAATATGTAAGTTTTCAGTTCTGTGTGAACTTGACAGTATAAAAAACTTTTCTTTTGCAGTTCAAATTCAACGCAAACTTGATGGAAAGCCTTTCAAAACTGCCAAAACTGTCTGAACTACGACTCTCTCCAGTGCTGCACAGCAAAAGTGAAAACAGCAAGTTTGACTTTTTTGTTCAACCACTGTTCAATGTAAAAAGCGTTTTCCTTTCTCTGCAAACACGGCTAATACGAGTGAAGATCAACTTTGATTACGATTTTCTTTTTGAGATGCTCAGGCTAGTTTTTCCCAAACTAGAAATGCTTGAACTTTACAATAACAATGAAACGATACCTGATCTGGGGGATAAATTGAAGCAATTTGAAAGACTTCAGATATGCTATTTGAATCAAGCAAATTACCGCTTTTTGTAACGATAAAAAAGCAGCATTTTTTTCAATAAAAGTTTTGCAAGCAAAAATGCTGGTTAAATCATGGCAAGCAATCTTGCGTTTATCTAAGCACACGTCAGTGTAAACCTTATTATGCAGGTAGGCAGATATCACTAAACGAACCGAGGCTATATAAAACGAACAGGTGACACCCTCACAGTTTTCAGATTTCTTTCAGTTAAAACTTTTAAATTTAAACTCAAAATGCTCATCAAAACTTTTGTTTTTTTGCTATTCAGTTTTCTGGTCTTTGGTGCAGTCAGCCCAACAACAGCAACAAAAGTCAGCACTCCAAGTGCCACCTACACCGGTTCTCGACTGACGCTAGAGCATTTTGATTCAATTCGACCTTCTTCATCCGTTGATCAGTTTCTGGGCATTCGCTATGGTCAACCGCCAATTAGAGAGCGCCGTTTCAAACGGTCAAAGCCGGCTTGGATGATTGAAAACTCCAAAGGAGCCAAAAAAGAAATTGACGCCAAAGCCTGGTCACCGAACTGCATGCAGCAACCTGGCTTCCTCGAGCTAAACCTGCAAACAAAGGAACGCTCAGAGGACTGTCTTCACCTGAACATTTGGACACCGGTTTCCAAAAACATTGCCGAATTGAAGCCCGTCTTTCTCTGGTTCCACTCTGGCGCCTTCATCTCCGACTCCTCCTCTCGAAAGCTGTACCTGGGCGCCCACCTGGCGGCGGCTGCTGACGCCGTAGTGGTGACGGTCAACTTTCGCATTGACGCCTTCGGTTTCCTCTTTTCCGGCCGGTCAGTGCTCAATGGCAGCGAGGCAGCGGAGGGCAATCTCGCCCTCTGGGACCAGCAGCTAGCAATGGAGTGGATTCAAGAGCACATTGAGCACTTTGGAGGTGACCCGGCGAGGGTGACCATCGGCGGACACGGCTCTGGGGCGACCAGCGTGGGGCTGCACCTGCTTAGTGCCCAAAGTCGCCAGTACTTTGCTCGGGCGCTGATGATGAGCGGCTCGGTTTTTGCGCAGCTGGTCACTGCCACCAAAGCAGCAGGAGAGAAGGTAAACGAAGTTTTTTCATTAGTTGAAAATTGATCATCACAAGTACTTTTAGGTGGCTGAAACCTGGGCGGAAGCTGCAAAAAAGATCAACTGCGGCAATGGCCGCCACTGGACGATTGAGACGCTCAAGTGTCTGCAGAGTGCGCCCGCTGATGACCTGCTCAAACTGCTCGATCCACTCGCCTCTGTGAGCCTTTCCCCAGAAGTGGTCCTCGGCAATGACCTTCTGCCCTTTGACAGTCTGCTGGGCGGAATCAACCAACTAGTCAACTCCCAAAAGTCAATACAAGTGTTGCTCGGATCGACCGACGACGAGGGCTCTCTCGTCCTTCCGCTGATGGACATGAAGACCTTTGCACTCTTTGACCCTAAAACTCTCAGCCAGAGTGAGGCTTTCAATGAGCTGAAAAAGTACGCCGCTCTTCTAGTGCCGCCTAAGGGCGCACAATCACCGACTGTCAACGGCGACGAGGTGGCCCGCTTTTACATAAATCAGCAATCTAGCTCTGGAAACTCTTTCCAGCGGACCATCGGCACTGCTCTGGGCGACTTTTACGTCAGTTGTCCAGTGGTGGAGTTCGGCAACCGACTAAGGAGGACAGCTCCTGCAAACCGTCTCACCGTCTTCCAGTACGTCTGGAGTCGGAAGGTGCCCAGCAGGGATGTGCCCTGTGCCGATTGGATGGGCGCCTGCACCGCTTCCGATGTGTCGATGCTCTTCGGGCAGCCATTTGAAGAGCGGGATCAGTTTTCACCTGATGATCGGCAGTTTTCCGTCCGCTTCATGCAAACGGTGGGCAGCTTTCTCTGGGAGGGGTAAGTGTTGGTGGTGAACTTTACTGAACAAAACCTTATCTTGACTATGTTTGGTTGACAGAAAACCGATGAAACAGGAGGGCAAAGAGTGGCCGCAGGCCGCTTCCAATGAGTCGTCTTCGTCTTCCTCTGAAGCAGCGGCACCGTACTACGAGTTTGCCGCCACCTCGACCAGCAAGCGAATTTACCGAACAAATTGGAAGCGCGAGATTTGCGCAGACCTGTGGAGAAAATATTTAGTGGAAAAAGCGTGAGTTGTGTCGTTATTATTTTCTTTTATAAATAAACTTAGGCAAACACATCCACATTTTACCCTTCATTGAGTTATGATAGCGTCATTTTGGTAAAAAACTATTTTATAAACCAAAATGGAAGTTTATTAAAAACTTTTATGACGAACCTAAAATGGTAAGTTTTGTTCGTTTAAAAATGACGGTAATGACAAAGATACAAATGAAAAAAATGTTTCAATCATTTTTGTACACCTTTTTGATGCCAGCGACTAGATTATCCAGTGAGGTGAAAAAACAAAAGTAACGAAACCAGAAATCTGCTTTCTTCACTTTGACAGCCGACTCCCAAGCAGTGATGTCGCCGCCAGTTTTACCCAAACGCAGCAGTCCTCGGGCCAACTTCAGAAAGCAGCGTTGAAAGGTGGCAGTGTCTTCAGCAGCACTCTTGTAGTCACAGTACTCACACTCATACTGGCGAATTGAGACACTGATCTGCTTCAATTTTGGAAAGCAGTGCTCCAGCTGAAGGAACTCTAGTGGGTCGGCGTGAAAATAGCTATCGTAGTCATCCAGAGAGAAAGACTCAACTGAGGGCAAAACGGGCATCTGAGACCGACAAAAGGGAACCTCACTGACTTTATTTGCGGTGACCAGAGCGGCAGATAGTTCAATTGTCTTCAGATGAGGCAAAGTGGCAAGTGCAGTAAGAACCATCGGGTAGGCCAATTCTTTTTCTTCTACTTCTTCCTCGACGAAGACGAAAAAATCTGAACATGTCGTACTAAGGTCAATTATAACTTTGTTTAGATTAATCATTCGAGAGAATAACTGGTTGAAGAACATTTCTGGATTTTGAACAATATCGCAGAAACGGTTGTCAAGTTTAGTGTGAGTGACAAGTGCTAGGCCATCCGCTTCTTCCATCGTTAGTTGTTCATTTTCGACTCGTTCACAGAAAGATTTGCCACTTTCGGAATTATGTAAAATGAGGACAGTTTTCAAATTTTCCGAGCCACTTTCTGCAGCTGCCACAAGCTGGGCATTAGGACGAACATTTTGATGGAGAAACTCAAGAGCAACAGATATGTCGTTATTTGTGCAAAAGTGGAATGAGTTCAGTTGAGGAAAAACCGAGTGAAATATAGGTGAGTTGAGGGCAAACTCTAAAGGGAAATAACAATCAGAGTAGTCGAAATACAGTGTGAGGTGCTTCAGCAAGGGCAACTGAAGTTGCTGCTCTTCGGGGATCAGCTGTAGTGGAGCAAGCATAGCGTCAATTTCCTTTTCCACTGAATGCATGTCATAAGTGTTAACAATTAACAATTTGAGGCTTTGCAATTTGATCACCGAAGTGTTGAGATAGTTGATCAGGTAAGGAATGGTTTTTTCAAAGCCACAAATGTTCTTGATCTCCAGACTGACCAGATTGGGCAGACGTGCAAAGAGTGTACGAGTAGGGGGCAGCCATTTAGACAGTGGAAAATGATTTGCACAGGAGACAGAACCAATTGGTTTATCGCCAAAAATGTCCTCACAGAAGTACATGCCCATATACATTCCAGGAAGCCAGAGAGCTAGTGAACGGCGATCTTTGAATGCCTTTTGGTATAAGTCGTACAGACGGCGACAAGAGCTGCCCAACTTGAAAGCTTCAATGAGAGTCAGTTGTGTGAAGAGCACCAGAAGGCAATCATCAGTGAGTTGGAGGAGAGTGGTAGGCGACGGCTCTTCTTTAGTTTGCATCGCCAGTTTGTTTTTGTTCAGCTTAACCTTTCTAACCTTCACAGGTCGGTACATCTTGAAATAGCTAATGTAATTGTGAAAATTTAGATTAAAAAGAGCAACTAGAAAAACACGTTAGAATGATGAGTTTTGAGTGAAACGTTGCTTTTTCAATGCTAGTTTTAGAACCTTTTTGCGCTTATTTTCTGAATTAGAATAACCATTGTCATTTTTCATTAAAACAACGTGTTCAAAAATAAATTGTAAACGGCATTCATTTAAAACTAAACATAATCAAGATGTGACATTGATCAAACTTGCTAATGACAATAAAAAGACTCATTCACTTTTCACTACTCAAGATCATCGTCAGTGATTATAATTGGATTACAATGCTAATTAACAGGGATCTATTATCCCTATCTCTTCCTATCCGCGTCACTGATTGTGTGTGTTTCAGTGTCGCTATTTTCAGTTTGAGTATATAAAGGGGCAAATGCACAAGCCACAAATCATCGGACAAACAGTCGAACAACCAAACCGAACAATCTCAAAGCAACCAAACTAAACAATGAAATTTCTGGTGAGTTGTTTTAAAAAATCAAACTTTTTTGTTTTGACAACATCTTTTTCAGTTCGCAATCGTTTTCCTCTTTGCCTGCTTTTTGGCCGCTGTCACCTGCAGAGGATATGGAGGAGGCTATGGAGGTGGTGGTGGGGGAGGCGGTTACGGTGGTGGTGGCTATGGCGGTGGTGGAGGTGGTGGTGGAAAGGGCGGTTACACATTTGTCTCGCATTCTTCATCAGGACCGAGTATGCCTTAAGAGTTTGATTGGTGTTCTCAATTACTAAAACATTTCATTGATTTTACAGCAGGAGGACATGGACGAGTTATCTACGGCGGTGGAGGAGGAGGTGGTGGACATGGCGGCGGAGGTAACTTTATTTATTGTTTGATAATTTTCAAACTAATTTTTCTAATTTAGGCTATGGCTACGGCGGTGGTTACAAAGGATAATTGAATCAATTAAAAATATAAACGTTCATGTACTAACACTTGCAAATAAATGTGTGATTGTGCAAAAAAATAAATCATGCAACTTGAGTTTTATTTTGTTTGACATTTTTATTCATTTATTTATTAGAACTCCAAAAGTCAGCTTAAAAAACTTTTTTAGAGATAGGATTGTTCAAAAAGTTTTTAGTTTATTTTCCTGTGTAATGAAGTAAAACTTAGTGATCAGTGAGCGGTGCATCTAACTGTAAAGCGCTCTGCTGCTCTCTGCTATACAGTGCTATACAGTGCCCTGAAAGTTACACAAAACCCCCCTTGAAAGACATTGCGCAGGAAAGTCAGCATTCAGAGGAGGATACAATTAAGACTGTATCCTCTTGCATTCTACTGTATAATTGGGCTGGTGGCGCAATGGTAGCGCGTCTGACTCCAGATCAGAAGGTTGCGAATTCGATTTTCGTCCGGCTCAAAGTTCGGTTTCTTTTTTCATTGCTAGATTTTTAAAAATTTTCACTTGGTTAGGCTAGCCTTGAAGAAAATGTAGGTTGCCTTATTATAAGTGCTTTTTCATGCAAAAACTTTTACCAACTTGACAAAAAACATCAAACTTATTTGAACACTTGTCCAAAAATATGTCTCTAGAACAAATAAATGAATCTGACAGAGTTAAAAAACAGAAACAAAACAGCAAAAAAACTGCTTCACTGGAACGCCTGCAGTCCGGTGATGGCTCTTCCGAGGACCAACGCGTGCACATCCCCGGTGCCCTCGTAGGTGGCACAGCCCTCCAGGTTGTTCATGTGCCTCACCACGTGGTAGGCGTCCACCAGACCGTTCGAGCCGAGCATCTCACGACACCGGCGCACCGCCTCCAGCGCCTTCTCCGTGGAGTTGCGCTTGATGAGGGAGACCATCTCAGGGGTGCCGCTGCCCTCGTCCCAGCACCGACTGACGTGCAGGCAGCCCAACAGCGCCAGGTTCAGCTCGGTCATCGCCTGCGCCAGCTTGTACTGAATCAGCTGATTGCTGGCCAGTGGCCGGTCAAACTGCCGCCGCTCGAGGGTGTAGTTGCGCGTCAGCTCAAAGCAGAAGGCGGCCGCGCCGAGCACGCCCCAGGAGATGCCGATGCGGGCGAGGTTCAGCAGGCTGAAAAGCCCTTTGAAACCGTTGTCCACGGGCAGCAGATTCGCCTCCGGGACCATGACATTATCGAGGACAATCATGCCGACGGGGAGAGTTCGCATAGAAAACTTGCCTCTGATCTCCGGTGTACTCAGTCGGCTGCACCTGGAGCGCTCGAGGAGGAAGCAGCGCAGCTGCGTACCCGGCTCTGTTCTCGCCCAGACGAGAAAGACGTCGGCGATGGGCGAGTTGGCGATCCAGGTCTTCACCCCGTTAAGGACGTAGCAGTTGGAGGAGGCGTCAAAGGTGGCGTGACAGGCGAGGGCGGCCAGGTCGCTGCCGGCATTCTGCTCCGTCAGGCCGAAGCACCCGATCAGCTCGCCTGAGCTGAGCCTCGGCAGGAACTGCGCCTTCTGCGCCTCCGAGCCCAGTGCCTCCAGAGCACTGATCACCAGCGAGGACTGAATGCTGAAGACGGTACGGTAGCCGGAGTCAATTGACTCCAGTTCGTGGGCGACTAGACCCGAGGTGACGGTCGAAAAGGAAGAGGGCGCAAGAACGCCTAGCCGGCCAAGGTCGAGGAGCAGCTGGCGAATGTCATCGACGTTGCCTTCAGCTCGGCTAGATTCGGTGACTGCGAATAGGACAAAGAATAATTTCTGATCATAGTCTACGCTGATAAGGCAAAAAACAGCTTACCTTTTGGCAGTAAATGGGTGGATGCATAGTTTCTCACTTTTGTTTGGATTTCATTTTCATCCTCTGACAGCTGATTTTGCAGCTTCAGTGGATCAAGGTAGTTGAATTGGGCTTTTGAAAGAGATCTGTTAAGCGAGATTGAGTGTGTATTTTGAAAGCACCGAGCAAGATTTGAAAGTAAATTGAAGCGATTCAAAGAAAACATTGTGATCAGCTTTGATTTGTACTTGAAAAACTTTTTTGTTTTTGTTTTTAAAATCAAAACAAAGCATGTACTTTAGTGTTTAGTTTGCGTAAAAGATGGCACTACTTTTAAATTTTTGAAATATTTTTGGGAATGCGTTTGGATATTATCTTTGCAATAAATGTACTTTTTAATAAAATGTTTTAACTGTAACAACGCCTTTTTATTGCAAAACAAAATTTTTAGAGGATAAAGTCAGTTATCTCTTACCAATTAAAAATATGTTAATTTACAGTTGATGGAGCTTTATAAAGAGATTATATGATATAATAAACTTTTGTCATTACAACTATTTTACTTTTTGACATTATTGCTTATAAAATTGGCAATTTTTATGTTTATTATGGAAAATGGAAAAAGTAACATATCTCAAAGTATGATTGATCTTCGATCAGTTGGAAGCTTAAAAACAACAAATAAAATTGAAAATAAAAAATCATGTTCTGAAAAAGTTAAAAATTTACTAAGTTCTTTTGAAAACTTACCTGAAAATAAAAAAAATATAACTGATTTTGCGGAAACTTTGCTAAAAAATGGTGAACAAATTCTTTTTATTGAACGAGAAAAAAATAAAAACGAATTTTCTGCAACAATTTCAATAAAAAATTTTTTAACTTTCACTGAGTTTGAATCGACTAAAATTAGAGCTATCACCAAAGTAAAACAACAATTTTTTAATTATATAAAATCTATACAAAAATTAATACAAAATTTTAAAAAAAGTAAGTATTTGTATTAAATTTTACAAAAATGTTTAAAATGTTTATGTTATTAAGATTATTTGGTATTAGAAAATCAAATATTAGTTAAAGAACTTGGAAAAATCAATTCTGACATTGTAACAATTCACGAATATCCTTCTGTTACCACTATAGAAATACATAAACTAACTTCTTTTACTTCAAAATTTGAATTGAATAATGCTGAAAATTATATGAAAAACAATGTTTATTTAAAAACAATTAATTTTTTGAAAGAGATTTCTGAAATTGATAAATTTTTGCAAACTAAGTCTTTGATTAAAAAAGCAAATTCTTGCATTAACATAAATCACTTTCAAACATTACCAATAGCAAATGATAACTTTATAAAACCAAATTTATTAATAATATTGCAAGAAAAACTTATTGAATTTCTACACACAGGTAATTGTATATCACAAGTAAAATGTGAAAAATAAACTAATTTTTAAAACAGGTCAATCAGAAACTTGTATATTTGAGCTTCTTCAAACTGAATTTAAACCAAACATTGCAATTAAACTGAGCACAAAATTTTTAAATTTAATTGTTGAGTACAATGCAACAGTAACTGTAAATGATTTTGATAAAAAATTTTTGTTTTTTGGTATATCAATACATATAACTGATGCTATACAAAATGCAATTAAATCTTTATTTAACTTTTTAAAAAGACTTGAGACAAAGTTTTTAAAACAAAATCTTTTATTAAGTACTTTTGAATCTAAAAAAATTTTTAAAGCTGTCAAAAAACAATGGGTAGAGCTTTCTAAACATGAAGATACTAGTTTTAAAGTTTTAGCCGCGTTTGTAATTACTAACGATAATGACTCAAACGATATTCAAGTTATTAGTGTTGGAACTGGCAATAAATGTGTTGCGGGAGAATCAATAAGATTTGATCGATATGTTGTGCACGATTCCCATGCAGAAGTAGTTGCCAGAAGAGCTTTAAAATGTTTTCTCTATGAAAATTTAAGTTTAATAAGCAGAACTTCTGAAACCGAATATAATAAAAAAATAATTTTAGAAAAAATGCCAAACAGTAAAGGATACAGATTGAAAACAAATTTGAAACTGCATCTTTTTATTACATCCCCACCTTGTGGAGATGCAAGATTATTTCAATTAGCTGAGGTTAGTATGTATTTAATTCAATTCAGTCAATAAAATTAATACATATGTTTATTTAGGTTTGTCAAAAACACAATAAGAACGTTGAAGCAATATTGAGAGCTAAAGGTGAATCAGCAGCAGGAAATAAAACATTACCAGATGAGTATATTGCTTCTTGGGAAGCTATTCAAACGGGGTTTCAAAAAACTACATTTATGTCCTGTTCAGATAAATTGGCATCTTGGAATGTGTTAGGAGTTCAAGGAGGGATTTTGTCACTTTTCATTACTCCTATTTATTTACAAAGTATTGTCATTTCAGAATTATTTGATCACAAAAACATTTCTAGAGCACTTTATGGTCGTGTCAACAACGAAATTTTAAAACAAAAATTAAATGTTAATTTTAATACAAAACATTTTAAATTAAATTATCACAAAATTGGACATTATCAACCTGTTGATGAATCCGAGAAACTTGCACTTTCGGTAAGTTAAATAATAATTTAAATTAAATCAACTAACTGATTGAAATTTAGACAAAATCAAGCTTAATTTCATTAAACTGGTACAATACACCTTATTCTGATTGTGGCGGGCCTGCGCCGCGCCAGCACAAATCGGGTTGGGGCAGAGTTGCGTGTG
>JAALOO010000371.1_pt1 | contig 40062 bp, 31 predicted proteins | sample 7257641 | NCBI WGS metagenome assembly JAALOO01 (sample SAMN14085613, study PRJNA598686) | mite metagenome | biome: ENVO:01001000; feature: ENVO:01001002; material: ENVO:01001226; isolation source: single female mite from University of Michigan culture on fish food culture... ...
TTTGGTTACCCAACCCAAATCAAACCTGTTTGGGTTTAGTGTCCAGCTCTACTACACACTACACACTACAGAGGCCATCTCAACTAAACTGGTCTAAACATTAGTAAATACATCAATCATCGGCTGTTAGCAATATTGATTGAGAAAAGGGAAAGGAGAAAAATAAAAACGCCAATGAAAACTGAAAATGAAAGTAAAATTGAAATGATAATCAAAAATAAGAACAAAAAAGTAAAAAGAGTTAGAAAAAAAAGCAAAAAAGCAAAAAATCTGCACTAAATTGAGAGCATCAACATTGAATAAAAAACAATAGGATGCGAACAAAAAAAGCATACAAATAGAACGATTAGTGTAATTCCGTTGCATTTGCATCGGTTTAGGCAGAACAAAAATCTCTTGAATTTTAGTGCCAGTTAGTGGGTCGGTCGGTCAGTTAATAAATTCAGTGCAATCTACAGCAAAAAAAACATTCCTTCGAGAGAATCGAATAAAACGATGGCCAATTTAGCTAAAATAAAAAAAATATATTTTTCTTTTGCAGGCAACGAAATGACGATACAGTGAAAGAATATTCTTTTTTTCACTTACTGGTTAAAAATAAAGGAAAAAGAGAAGTTTTACTCAAAGTTGAGTTATTGGTTGTGAATATAATCAGCTGTCACACTGTGCAGCGGTGCACACCCGGTTAAAGTTTAAATCAGTATTAGAATGCACACCGGAATATTCATTGCAATTCTTCAGCTCCACTGTCGATCAAAATAAATTTTTAGTGCAGCAAGTTGAGACTGCTGCAACAGAGACAAATGATTCCACCGCCGACTGACTAGGGCTCACTAAACGGCGTGGACATTTTAACGTCTAATCGACTACATTTATTGATCGTGAAGTGAATTTGTGATGCCACTGTTGCCTACTAAACATCAGACCAACTCTTTCTTTGGAGCAAAACTTCTCCCAGAATCTCAATGAAGGTATTAATGAAAAATCTAAGGACTCCAGTTCACTATCAGCAACAACACAATCACTATCAGCCACTTTCCAGATGATTGCATTTCCAAAAATTGTTGTGCAAGTAGGACAATTGAATAAATTTAAGAAAAGAAGAAGAAAACTATTGCACCCGTAAACTGTCACTGCTAATTGCTGCCACAATGCTAAATTAAACGAATGACTTTTTCTGTAAAATTGACAAATAGAAGAGCTGCAAACGAAAAAAAAGAAGAGTAATTGATTTCTACTTGGGTTCGTTCAAGTGCAATTAGGGAAAAACGATGGTGCAGATTTTTCAGAGTGGAAGAAAGCGAAAAAAAGAGGAAAAGGAGTTAAAACAAGTTCAAGGGCGTTCAAAGGGGGGAAATGCGCTCAGTCATTTGTTTCTCCCAATGACTATTGCAATTTATAAGAGATTTAAAATGACAAATGAGACCGAATTAAGGCGGGAGCAGAAATCACCATTTTTTGTCTACCCTTCCCGGCTAAAACTGGTATTCCAAAATGCAAGCAAAGCTAGCAGACCCCCAAAAGAGCACACAACTTAATTGAGAGCCCTCATTCTCTTATCAATCGGAAACTGTACAGCAGCAGCAGTTGACAGAGTTGAATAACATTCAAAAGATCTCAGCGGCAGCAGCAACAGTAAAATGCTGAAAAGAAAGAAGAGCTTCAAGAAGCTTTGTCTGTCTGTCGGACATAACTCATCGATGTTGATGATTGAAGTGATTCCATTAGAGTGACCAAGCAGAAGAAGCGAATCAAAGAAAGGAAAGAGAAATGGAAAACCAAAACCACTACCACCACGCTGTGCTCATCATTTGAGATAGTGTTGCAATGCGTAACTTGGCTCACTTTTACTGTCCCAGACTGAGATGAAAAAAAGTAGAAAAGAGAGCCTAGATACAATGAAAGAAAGAAAGCAAACAGGAGAAAACTGGTCACGATAACTGCGACTGCTGCAGTCGGCGGCGACCGCTGAAGTGAAGCATTTAAAAATTGGCCCAGTCTCTCACTTTCACTTTCTTTGAAGGCTGTTGAGTGAACTACCGATGCAGACACACACAAACACAGACTGTGCATATCTAGATAAATGTCAGTCAGTCAACGACCACGGAGCAATCACTCTGATGGAAACAACAGTACAAAAGCTGAAAAAAGCAGTGAGCTCCACTTTACAGTAGGGTTTGGAATTGGAGATGAAGTCGTTGAGTGAAAAATAAAAATAGAAAAAGTCAAAGAAAAATGAAATTCAGTTTTCATCGGCGAAATCCGGCGATCAGGTAGAACTTTCTTTTCATTGGAAACAATTTTGCCGCAATCAAATAATGGAGACATTCAATAGCTTTAGATCAGCATTGCTTGTTGCACACGACAGCAGCGACACCAACTAAGCAAACGAACTTTTATTCCAGAGCCACTCATCTGGTTCATTTTGATAAAGGCACAATTTCACGTTTTGTAACCGCTTATTGTCAAGGTCAAAAAGTCATTTGCTACTACTGCTGCTCCGCATGACCTTCAGATGCAATTTTTGCGCCGATTTTCTCCAGCCCTTTGGTTTCTCCCCGGAACTTCAACTGTTCCTTGATGTGTTAATTGCCACTTATCCTTCCTCATGACATTCCACCCGCCCTCCGGTAGCCTTTTCGTAGCCCCCTCTTCCTCTCTCCCTCTCGCTTGGTCGTAAATCACTTGCACAATTTCGCCGACAGTGTGCGACACACTGACTGACTCACTGATTTTGCTGAAACGGCAAAGGCAGTCGCCAACTTTTCGGCTCGCTCAAACAACAATAGACATGGTTGCAGCAGCAGCAGAAGCAGCAGCAACGGCGACGGCAGCAAATCATCTTTCTATGCAGTCTTATATTTCATCAGATTAATTAATTAAGACATCTTATTCTCCGCCTACTGCTAATTGAAAAGAAAGAGAGTGAGAGGAAAGTAAAAGAAAATCACTAAAGTTGGCAGTGAAGCAAGCTGGTAACTTGAGTTCCGCTTGGCAATTTTTATGCAAATTGAGAATCAGTGGCAACAGCAGCAGCACCAGCAAAGTCACCAGACTACTCCGGAAGTCAGTGGTCGATTTTTACTTTTACTTTTACTCTGAAGCAGATCGCTCAGATTTCTCTTGAGAAGAAAAAAAAGAAGTCTACCGAAAACTACCACCATAAAACCATTACCGATGCTAATGGCCCTTGCTTCTTCGGCGATTGCCGGGCAGAGCCAAATCATCGACTCTGATGATTAATCGAAGTCAGCAGAAGCAGCAGCAGCAGCAGCAAAATCGACGGCAAAGTCATTGTCTGCAGTAGTAGTGTCTTCCTTTTCTTCTTCTCCTCACAACCACCGTGGTGATTAATTATCACACAATATACAAGAAGCCACACATTTGACACTGTCGCATTTGGTGGGCAAGGAAAATGATGAAATGATGTTAGACGTGATAGTATCCAATCGACTGTGATGGCACAACCGCTGATAATGCTGCTGTTTCTGGCGGCGGTTGTGGTGGTGGTTGTAGAGAAACTGATTATTCGCTCGTGTGAAGACAGAATTAGAAAAGTGAGCCCCCTTGGCAGTGCTGCGTATTGGTAACCTAATTAATGAATCGATGGTGGCAGTAATAGTTGTGGTATATAATTTGTAATGATGAAAGAAGAAAAGAAGAGGGGAGGTGAAAAACTGGGTCTATGAAGAAAAACAATACAGCGACAATTTGTACAATTAACTGCAAACTTTTTGTTTCTGTTACTTAAATTCTCCTCCGACCTGACCTTTGCGCTTACACTGAAGCTCAAGAACAGATTAAGAAAAGACAGAGCAACAACAGCTCTCCATCATCACCTCCTCCTCATTGATTATCTTTGAATTATTCAAATTGATGCCAGCACAGGACAACACGGAATGACAGCAGAAAGCATATGCTGGAATATGAGTGTGTGTACATCAATCAGCTACTGCTAATCCCATCCTTCTTCTCTTCCTCCTCCAAGAGTCCACTGTTCCTTAGCAGACCCTCCATCTTCTCCTCCCTGGTCAGCCGTCTGAGGTGTGCAAAGAAGACCGTCAGCGCCCAGTGGTTGTGCGCCTGGAGGAGCATGCTGCCGTTCAGTTCGTGCCGTCGCAGCAGATGATTGATGTAGGCGCGGCTGTAGCCATTCTGGCAAGTGTGGCAGTCGCAGCCGCCGGAGATGGCCATCGCCGACCGCCGGTGCTCTTCGCCGGTCAGGTCGAGCAGCCATGTGGGCGAGGAGGAGGAGGGTGACGGAGAAGGTGGTGATGATCCGTCTTCATTTGTCGATGACTGGTGGTGGCGGGAAAAGCGCAGTCGAAGAGCGGCCAGGTCAATCAGCGGCGAGGGAAGGGCGACGCCGGCCGCCGTCAGCAGACTGGCAATGGACGAATCGAGACTGTCAATGCCCAGTTGGCCCACTGCCCGCAGCATGTCATCGGGGAGGAGGGCGCCAGGCAGGTAACGGGGCAGATCAGGTGGCAGTGCCGGAAGCACCACCTCTTTGATGAGTTTGGTAATGGGAGCGGTGAGTTGATCGACGACCTCCAGAACGTCTCGACGGTGACCTCCTTTACCTCCTTCTTCACCTTCAACCTCCACTTCTCGAGTGGTGTGGTAGCCGAAGAAGCCGTCAATGACGACGCCGGCGAGAAGGTTGTTTGCGTGGGCGTCTGAAATGGCCTTGCAGCAGGTGGTTCGATCTCGCGCCGAGTAGCCACCAGAGCAGGTCGCCCAAACTGAGCTTAAACTTTTACTTTCTTCCAGCGAAGTCTTCAGACGTTTTGTGCTTTGGTCGCCCTCATCATTTTTTACTTCAGCAGCTCTGCCTCTTTTTTCGAGAACCTCCTCGAGCATTGCCACAGAACGAGTAGCCGCCTTTGTCGTCCACTTTTTGCCCGCAGTGGGTGGTGTGTTGATGTCTGCCAGCGATTGGAAAGCCACCGCCCCAGTCTGGCGGACAATGTCCAGTAGCTGCTCTACGGTGAACATCCGCTTTCCATGGTAGGTGATTAGCGGCACTGCAGCAGGCGTTGACTTCAAGTCCTGGTAAGAGGCGACTAACGGATCGGACAGTGTGACCAGAAAGTTGGCGTTCGCAAAATAGGACATCTTGGGGAATTGGTTGAGGACGCCGTTCATATGAAGGTCATACAGGTTACCGATGAAGAGAGTGGTCAGTTGTCGTTGCTCCTTTTGATTTTCTTCATCGTCTCGAAAGATAACTCCATCGTTTTTAAGAACAAAGTTGCTGTCAAGGTAGGGAATTGCACCGGCTTTGCTGTAGAGAAGCAGCCGCGGCAGTGGTCTGCTTTGTATGTCAGTTGCTAACTTTTGATCATCAGTCATGTTTTGTTTGATAAGGGGCATCTCTTTTACTGATAATGAAAATAAAGGCGCACAGATTTAATCACATTTACAAAACCAAAACAGAAACTGAAATGAACCCACAGGCAAAACACGTGCGCCGCTGTAAAGCCTGTGCGTAGATGACATGATCTGGAACAGCAAAAAGAGGAAAATAAAAATCTCACAAAACAGTTTTGGAACTCTTACCTCTTTTTCATTCACTTGGCGCTAAACTTGACCCACTTCGTCGGCCTGACCTTGTTGAAGGCTTTGTTGTAGCAGCGGGCGCACTTCATGCGGTGAATATTGCCATCGGGGGCGGCGGGCTGCTTGTTGCCGCACTTGATGCACTGGTAGACGGAGGTGACGGTGTCATCGATAGTGCACTTTGGCAGCTCGATCTTCACCGCCTCCGGATCGATGTAGCCGTCGTGGTCGTCGAGGTACACCAGGCCCTTCACGTCCTCCAGCCAGCTATCGTCGGTGTCGAGGTTCACGTGGCCATCCTCATCGGCAGCAGCTTCAACGACGGCTGGCAGCTTGATTGGCTGCAATTCAGCAGCAGCGGCGGTGGTCTCAATCTTGACGCTGATTTCGCCTTGCTCACCCCCGCTGCTGGTCATAGTCAGGGCGGCCGTCGCCACCTCCAGCTCAACCGTCTGCTCTTCATCTTCGGTCTTCACCGAGGACGACCTAGACCTGGTTCGGTATCGCGTGTTCATGGCTTTCTCTGCTGAAATTCACGTGTGAAAATAAATGCGTTTTGTTTTGATTTTGAAAAATATCTTTTCCCTGTACGGTGGCGTCATCCGACGGCAGGTGAAGACACTGCTCTTTTTTCAAAAACAAAAAATGGACTTTTTCGGCATATCACGACTGGGACAAAAAGACGGTTTTTATAAAAACTAAAAGAAGAATAAGAAGTTGCTGCTGTTGACATACAAGACCAAAACAAATAAAAACAAATCAGCAAGACAACTGTACATCAGCAGCAATAGTATAAACACATAATTGTCCGACAGCAGAGCATACAGCAGCAGCAAGCTAGTCAGATCAGTCCGAAGCTGTAGTGGTGCTCTTGATAAGACTGACCTTCTTCGAAGCGGTGGTATCCTCGGCGGCGCTCAAACGTCTTGACTTGGGGCTGGAAAGGGCGCCCAGCTGACTGCTTACCTTCAGCTTGGAGGACTGCGACCGCTCCTGCGTGCTCTCGGTGCTCGCCTTACTACCACGACCACCAGCCTTGCCACTCTTGCCACTCTTCTTCTTGAAGGAGTTCTTCAGCACCAGTCCTTTGGCGTACTTGCAGGCGCAGAAGACCATCAACGCAAGGACGGCCAGTAGGGCGAGGGCGACGCCGAGGAAAATGAACAGCTCGCTGCGACGCAGACCGCTTTCCGCTTCCTCGCCCACCACCTGACAGCGACCTCCGTCCAGGTTGGCGCTTACCTTGAACTCATCGGGGCATTGGAAGAACTTCTCATAGGGCGTGCCGACCACCGGAAAATCCAGCGAGCGGTGGTTGTCCTGGTCGTAAAGCGCCGCCAGGTCGGTGCCCTCTTTCCATCCGAGTACCGCGTAGGCGCAGCCCTTCTCGTCGTCAAAGAGGAACAGGGTGCCATTGGCCACGTTGTCGGTCCACGTTCCTTGGGGCAGCGTGGAGAAGGCGTTTCGAGAGGGGGCGCCCTCTGGGGCCGGCACCAGGCGGAGGGTGTTCTCCAGGCCCGGGGCCCAGGTGGCGAAATAGTGCTTGCCCTTCTGGTCGCGGTTCACGCGGTACTCGTCGTTGGGGTTAAGCGTCATAGAGTAGAAGATGAAGTGCTTCGATAGATTGTCCCATTCTAAACAAAGGAGTAGGGTGGGGTGGGTGGAAATAGAAACAAAACAAAACTAGGATTCTTAATTCAGAAATGTCCCCCTCCCACTTACCAATGCCAATCATGTAGGGCACCTGGCCGTCCTCCCGCTCCGGCCCGTGGATCATCGCAAAAGGGTGAAAACCAACATCATCGTGCCAGATCGCCTCCACCAACAGCCCCCCGTCCTGCATGTAGAAGAGCAGCCACTTCCGCTGCTCCTCATTTCGTACTCCACCCATCTTCACGTGGAAGAAGTAGATGCTGCGGACCGGCTGCTCGGGCTCCAGCAGAACCATCTTCATGCGACTCTCACTAAACGTCCAGGTGATGTCCTCCTTCACAGTGGCACTGTTCACCGTCAGGCTGGACTTCTCAATAGAGACGCAGGTGTTCTCCAGACAAACGGCCATCTTCTGCGGGCTGTTCCAGGTGATCGACTGGAGGTGCTTGCCGAAGGAGCCTTTGCTCTTGGCCGGCTTGCAGATCAGTTCGACGCCACCGGTCCCCTCGGTCTTGATTGAGGAAAGGTTAGAGGTGAGCATCATCACCGCCAATGCCGCACCCAAAAAGGTTACCCAAAGGCGCATGGTTGTCAGAGCCTGGGTCAGGGGGTTTTTTGGTTGCAGAAAGACACTAAACTGAAGATTGGTGGTAAAAAAAGCAGAGTAATGGGTGATAGCAAAAGCAAAATGACTGTAACTGTGAAAGGATAAACTACAAATGATACTAGAAATCGAACTCACTGGCTAATCAAAACAATGAGCAGCGACAAAAAAACAAACAAAATTCTGATGCGCACTTTTTTACGTAACAATAACAATGTATAATTTTTTACTTTCTGCCAACTAGCTAATGATCATAATCACACCAGCTAATTAATTAGCAGTCCTTTCTGATAAACTTCGCTTAAAAAACAATTGTCTGTGTGCGTCGTAGACAAGCTATGTACAAGTGATGATGAATAAAGTAGAAGTGCTCGTTTCTCAGCTCACGCTGCACACCGCCTCGTAAACTGCATTTTGATGGGCGTGTGCGACTTTGAGATGATGGCAAAGTCGAGGAGAATGTCCTCCTGCCTGGTCAGCGATCGAATGGTGTACCGCCGAAGAATAGTTGCCAAGAAGATCTTCAGCTCCATGTTGGCGAATTTTTGGCCGATGCAGTTGCGCACCCCACCGGAGAAGGGAATGAAGGCAAAGGGGTTCCGCGATACGGTGGAGTTGGGCGAAAAGCGCTCCGGAATGTAGTGCTCCGGCTTCTCGTACACCTCAGGGTCACGGTGAATGGCGTAGCTAAGGACGAGGAAAGTGGTGCCCGACGGTACTAGGTACTTATCGCACTGAAAGTCTTCGGAGATGGTGCGAGCAAAAAAGGCCGCCGGTGGATAGAGGCGCAGAACCTTGAAACAAAAGATGATTATCAAATACCTTTACTACCAAACCATTACCTCCTTGATGCACATCTCCATGTAGGGCATCTGCTTGAGGTCATCAGCAGTCACGTCCCGTTCCAGGTCGTCGCCAAAGATGCTGTCCAGCTCCTCGTGAATTAGAGCCTGTTGTAAACAGTGAATTTTAGAAACCCAAACAAACACAAAACAAACAAATAAACTCACCTGCTTATCCCGATTAAGGCCGAGCAGCAGCAGCGCAAAGTGGAGCGTCGTCGAGGTGGTGTCATGGCCGCCGAACATGAAAGTGTCCACCTCCTCGCGAATGCTCACCAGGTCAAAGTCGTCCTGCCCTTTGAGGTGGTACACCAGCAGCAGGTCGAGAAAGTCCATTCGGCTGCCCTCGCTGATGTGCTTGATCGCCTGCTCGACGCTCATCGAGTAGTCGAAGCGGGCCTCCATCTCCGCCTTTCTCTGGGTGATCACTTTGTTGGTGAAGGCGTGCATCGTTCGGACGTGGGCGGCGCTCTGGCGCCCGCTGGGGAAGAGGCGAAACATAAAATCGAGGTACAGCCAGGGACTGATGAAGCGGTGGAGGACAATGTCGAGGAAGGAGCGCACGGCGTCGGCGTACTCGCTTTCGGGCGTCTTCTTGGCATGATCTGCGCCCGACTTTTCCCAGTCAATCCACGCCTGCTGGGCATTCACCCGAATGCCCATCGCCGTCTGGCAGATGATGTCCACGGTGCAGTTGGTGACCACGGGGCGCATGTCCTCGACGACGGCCACTCCCTTTTTAGTGGAGTCCATCTTCGACTCGATGACGCCCAGCAGCGTCTTCAGCTGTGCGTTCATCACCGGAATGAACTTGTTCAGAATGGCGAAGTGAAAGGTGGGCGTCAGCAGCTTGCGGTGCTTCTTCCAGTGCGGCCCCTTGCCGGTGAGCAGGCCTTCGCCCAGCCAGGGCTTGATAAAGTCGTACTCCTGCGCCTTGGCGATGTTCCGAGTGTCAGAGAGGATTGCCTTGAAGTTGGGGAGATAAGATTTAGAAACGCTTTGTTTACATTAAGATCAACTCTACTCACTTCGGCGGCTCTGGCGGTGAAGCAGGCGACCACATGGCGGAAAGGGCCGATGCGAAAGTAGAACAGACTTTGCTTCATCTCGTGGACGATCCTCGTCACTCCGATGGCGATGTTTGCAAAGACTGAAACAATTTTTCAATTTAGATACATTTTTCACTCTACTCACTTACAAACAGTAAAATGAAGGTGCGTTCCTGAGGTGATCCAAAAGTGCTCCATATGGCCTTTAAAAAGTGAAAGAGCACTAATAACATGATAAAGTGAAAGATCCCAAAACTTACCTAGTAGATTGCCAAGGATGGCCGTCGTTGGGAGAGTTGGCAAATGGGAATACTTTCGTCTGGTTCGAATTTGCTGAAGTAGAAAGGAGCAGCCCAGAATGGTGATCACTACGGTGAGAAGTGCCGTTTTCAGCAGCCAGGCAGGGTCGACAGAAGGGCCCAGCTGGCTGGTGATTAGCTCAGATATAGTGGAAGACATTGTCTCAAAAACTAATATTTGTGATAATGATGATTATTACCAAAAGGATCCCTTCTGGACGCCCTCTTTATATACGCACCATTTCAGCCCCACTTTGCCCTTGTCAACAACAACAACAAGTGTAAACAAACATCGCTGATCACTCTTGGTCGAATTTAGTTTGTCTCTTATCATCGTTCCAGTTGCATGTTAGTAGATGTGTTGGGCTTCACAAGAAAATAGCAACCAAAAATCGGCATTGATCATCAATCAGACAGCTAAGCCAAGTTTGATGCTAGTTCGTGATACCATTGTGGTGATGATAAAAGGCAATCTCGTTCTGACAGACTGGAAACGACCAAGGGCTAAATGAAAACGCTCCATTTATCAGTGTACTTGGTGATAAAAGTTGAGGCTGCTGATGTTGTTGTTGTCCAAGTGCCAATCAAGCGAGAGTAAGTTCAATCAGTTTAATCAGCGTTTACATTGTGTCCACCACCACCATCATCACAATTACTAAGAAGATTTGAGGCGGTAGAAAAGAAGGTGGTAGTGGTGACATAGCAACCGATAGTTGCTGCTGTATCATACTACTCCAAAGTATTTAAAAATTGAAATTTTACAAATGTAAATAGTGTAAAAGGTGTGAGTGTTTAGTCCAGGTGCTGAGAAAGGGGAAGTGGGAGAGAGGGAGAGATTTGGACTACACTAACACAACGAGGTCTCTAGAGGTAGAGACCCTCGGGTGTGCCCTCCTTCTTGCGGTAGAGGACATTGTCCTTGGACTTCTTAAAGTCCTCCGCCGTGACCTTCATGCGGCGCTCGCGCAGCGCCATCAGTCCGGCCTCCGTACAGACCGCCTTAATGTCGGCGCCGCTGAGGTCGTCCTTTGCGAGGACCAGGTCGTCAAAGTTGACGTCCTCTGCCAGGGTCATCTTCGCGGTGTGAATGTTGAAGATGCGCCGCTTCGTCTTCTCATCCGGCAGCGGAAACTCAATCTTGCGGTCAATGCGACCGGGGCGAATGAGGGCGGGGTCGAGCGTCTCAATGCGGTTCGTCGCCATGATCACCTTGACGTCGCCGCGCGAGTCAAAGCCGTCCAGCTGGTTCAGCAGCTCCAGCATGGTACGCTGAATTTCGCGCTCGCCGCCAGAGTTGGAGTCATAGCTAAAGTGAGGTGAACAGATTAGCTGAAGTTCATTTAACTAAAAAAGTCCTTCTTACCGTTTCGTGCCGACGGCGTCAATCTCGTCGATGAAGACAATGGAGGGAGCGTGCTCCTCGGCGACGCGAAACAGCTCTCGTACCAGCTTTGGTCCGTCGCCGAGGTACTTCTGAATTAGCTCCGAGCCGACGACGCGGAGAAAGGTGGCCGAGGTCTGATTGGCGACTGCCTTCGCCAGCAAGGTCTTCCCCGTGCCCGGTGGGCCGTAGAGGATGACGCCCTTTGGTGGTTTGATGCCCATCTCCTCGTAGTACTCAGGATGGGTGAGCGGCAGCTCCACACTCTCCTTGATCTCCTGAATCTGCTGGTCGAGGCCGCCAATGTCGGCGTAGGTCTCCTGGGGCGCCTTCTCCAGCTTCATCACGTTCACCATCGGGTCGACGTCGTCGGAGAGGACGCCCACGACGGCGTGCACCTTGTGGTTGAGGAGGACGCAGCAGTTCGGCTCCAGCTGCTCCTTGTCCACAAAGGAGAGAATGGAGACGTAGTGCTCACTGCCCACTGAGGTGCTCACAATGGCGTGATTGTCGTCGATGATCTCCTCGAGGTTGCCCACTGACATTGGAGTGCCTGAAGGAGAAAATTTTAGGAAAATGACGCAACTTTTCTTCAGTTAAAAACAATCATCACTCCCTTACCTCTCAGATCGTCCACCTTGCTGCGCTCATCGTCGGCGTTCTCCTCCTTGTCCTGGGTGGCGGCGTTGATGGTGGCGTTGCAATTCTTGAGGAACTCCTCCTCGAGCAGAAGCCAGTCCTGGATACGCTCCAACTTCAGCAGCTTCAGCAGGCACCGGGTGTGCGGCGTCACCTGCGGCAGCTTCGACGCCGAATCGGGGCCCTTTCCGCCCTTGCGCTTTCGTCCGCGGATCGACGGCGGCGGCGGTGGCGGCGGGCGTTCACGCTTCTGACGCTTCGAGTCCTTGTCATTGCCTCCGCCACCCGATCCACCACCACTGGACTGATTTTGTCCCTAGAAACGAAGCAAAAAAGAGGTTGTTGTTGTTGTTGACTTGTCAGCATTCAAAGGTGGTGATAAGTTTTTCGGCAAACAAAACTCTTACCATTTTACACTGAGCTGCAAAAGATTCAGTTGTACACACAAATGTCTTCTAGTCGCAAGTCTTCGGCAAGTACTCCTCTTTTACAAATGATGATCAAGTGATGAAATGAAAGAGATACTCTTTGCTGAACAAAACAGAACAGACAGGTAAACGACAAATCAGCAGACTGTTTTGCTGGCAGACAGACCAACAACACCAAAATATGCTGTGTAATCTGAGGTGACGTCTGCGCGAAAAGACAAGCGCTCAAAAAATGCTCCCGTCGTAGAAGACGTAGCAGTTCTTTTCGAACTGAAAAGGGAGTTCTATTTTTTGTCTTCACAAAAATGGAACTCTGTGATTTGCCCTTTTGTAGTATACAGTTATAATAATTCAGTAGAGTTTAATAATAATTTAACAACAGAGTTTGAAAAAATAGAAAACAAAAACAGCGGTTCAATTTGCTGCGGGCGGCTTTGCGTTTGACTGGAGCACATCAATGTAGCGATTCCGTCCGCGGAACTGACTGCCCGGGCCACCTGCTCGTGCTGGCGCTGGAGCAGAGGGAAAGGAGGGGGCGAGGGAGGAGGAGGAAGAGGGAAGAGTTGGGGATGGGCCCAGAGAGGAAGATGGAGGAGGAAAGAGAGGGCCGACGCCATTGCTCAGCTGTGTGGATTGCGGTGTCGAGGTGCTGTTGGCTGCCATTGCAGGGCCACCAGCAGCAAATGTCGACGGTGGACCACCAGCTCCACTTGGACCACTACCTCCACCAGGCAACATCTTTGGTGGTGGCGGCAACGCCGAAGAGTCACTGCCATCAGCAGAGGCGTTCTTGTCGACCCACTTGTTCAGCACCGGATCGAAGATGATCGTAGGGTCCTTGTCATCGGGCAAGATTGCCTGATTTTTTGCTGCAAAAATGAGAGGAAAAATAGTGTTAGAGCTGAAACTAGCACACGCCTCTTTACAAAAGCTTACGTTTGATAATGCCAAAGATTGAGCTTAGAAGGCCGCCATTCTTCGAGGGCGAGCTCTTCGTCGAGTCCGGCTTTGAGCTGGAAGTGCCCTCTGCCGCCTTCTTTTCCGTCTGCTTACTACCGCCACTGTGATTGCCCACCTGCTGTTGATGGTTACTGCTGTTGCTGTTGTAGTTCGAGTAGTCATTCAGGTAACTACCACCGCCTGACTTCTGCTGCTGCTGATCAGCGGGATGGTCCTCCAGTGGAAAGGGATCGTACGTGGGAATGCTGGTCACCTGACCGGAGGACATAAAGTCAAAGGGCGCAGCGGTGTCGTAGGAGTTGGTGGCTGATGCCGCTGGAGGGGGCGGCATAAAGAAGGAAGGCTGCTGCTGAAGATTCGTTGCCGGTGGTGTTGGAAGAGAAGGAACTGAAGGAGCAGGAGCAGCAGTTGTTGTCGTTGTCGAAAGTGGAGTAAACGCAGAAGGCGGACCGGAAGTAAGTGAGGAAGAAGGCATAGAGTTGGGTAGGCCAAAGAGAGCGTCTCGAGTGGGCGGCACTGAAGGAGGAGGAGGAGGCTCAAAAGTAGCGGTCGCAGAAGTTGAAATAGCCCCAACCGAGCTTCTACTTCGGTCAATGACGTCCTCTGAGGTGATGGATGAGGACAACGACAGCGACTTGAAGGCGTCAACAGTCTGCTGCTGCTGCTGCTCATCCACAGTTCCATTGCTCTCCATCATTTGCCGCAGCTGCTGCTGCTGCTGCTGATCACCACCGCCAAACATCTGCTGGCGGCCACTACTTCCTGAATCGGCCACCAACTGCTGATGCTGCTGCTGATGATCACCACCTTCATCGCCTGCCACTCCCTCTTCGCTTATCTCTTCCAGCACTGGCGGCGGTGGCAGAGGCGCTTGAGCAAGTGGTTTTTGCTGCTGTCTCTGCTGAACGGGCGGCGGCGGCAGTTGTGCCCGCTTTGGAGCCGCCTCTTTTCCAACACTGCCTCTGTTCTGCTTCTCGGCGACCTTCTTCTCTGCCGTCTCCACAACCGTCGCCGTTTTTGCTTTGGAGGAAGTGGGGGCAACTGCAGCTTCTTTAACCACCTTAGTACTTGATCGCTTCGAGGACTGCCGCCGCTGTACAACCGGGGGAGGCGGTGGCTGTTCCTCCTCTTCCTCTTCTTCCTCTTCTTCTTCCTGAGAAATAACATCCACTTCATCATCATCATCTTCTTCCTCCTCCTCTTCAAGCGCCCTCTCCGCGGGCGGCTCAATCAGCGGCGAGTCAAAGGCCTCAAGTGGACAGGCGGGGTCAACGCGGGTCAGCATCTTCGCCATCTGGTACTGCCAGAGGGCGAGGACAAACTGCCTCCGCTCTTCCGCATCCTGCTCATCCTCCCAGCCGCCACTGTTGTTCCTCGATGACTCCAAAATGGAGCCCGCCGGCAGGAGGTACTGCGTCAGCTGACTCGCCTTCATTTGCGCCGTATTTTCCGCCAGCGACTTTAGCTCAAAGTGGTCGCTCAGCAGAGCAGCTCGAATCGCCTCACAGTAGCCGATGGCCGGGCGCACAAATCCGTAGTCAAAGAGCTCAATGGCAAACTCCAGTTTGCGCAGCAGCAGCCGCGGATTGAGACGCTCGCCGCCGAAGCGCGCAAACTCCAGGCACTCATTGACGAGGAGGCAGTCGAAGCGGTCGGTGAAGAGCTCATCAGGCAGCACGTACTCCCGCTCCTCCTTCAGCAGGGCCACCATCAGGTCAATCAGATTCTTCAGCGAGTTGTTGGTAATCTCCACCTTCTCAAACTTGATGTCATTTGCGAGGAGAATGATGAAGGACTCCAGCGTCTCGATCTTGGCGCAACCGGCCAGGGACTGCGACGGCTGTTGAGCTGGTGTGCCCGCAGAGAAAGAGTTGTTGGCGCTGACATTGCCACCACCACTGCTGCTGCTATTTGCCAGGTTGGTGGCAATCTGCAGCAGGTGCGAGTAGAAGACGTACACTGCAAAAGGAAAAAGTAAGTGAAAAATTGTCAAAAAGAAAAAAGTAAAAACTTACATGGATCACCCGAATCCAGCGAGGCGGTGATAAACTTGCGAATGGTGGCAAGCATCAGAGCGCAGTCGCCCCCGGGAACGACAGTGCCAGATAAATTGGAGCCTCCTCCTCCTCCTCCTCCTGCAGGACCGCTCTGAAAGGAGAGCAGGTAGGTGAGGGCGAGCGCGTGGTCAAAGAGGCCATTGTTCTGCGCAAAGGTAATCGCCACGCGGCGCTGGCCCCGCGTCAGCAGCTGCCGCAGCTGGGCGAGCAGCGCCTCGCGGCCGGGGCCGCCCATCGACAGCGACATGGGCGCCTCGCTGCCCGTCTGCGAGAGGCGGTCGGCGCCACCGAGCACCGAATCCGTCGACTCATTATTGTTCGCCAGCAGGCCACCGTTGCTGTTGACGTGGTTCAGGCCGACTCCACCGCCGCCGCTGACGAAGCTGTTTCCGCCACCAACGCCGCCAATGCCTCCATTCTCCCCCATGACAATCTTATAGAGTAGCTCTGTGTGGCAGGGTAAAGACAAGAAGCGAGTTCATTAGCCTCTTTCTAAAGTTCTAAATAAAGACTCTGCTCTTACCGGAAAGGTCAAGACCGGAGACGACGCCATTCTGCCGGTACAGCATCGTGATCACCTGGAGAATCAACTTAAGCTCGTAGTTCATTCGATAGTCGAGCATCTTCGCGCGAATCCACTCCAGAGCGACGTCCTTGCTGGAGAAGGGCAACAGCGAGGAGCCGCTCTTTGCTTCCCCGCCCGTCTCCACAATCGCCCCCGCGGCCACGGGCAGCAGCAGCGACTGGAGGTAGAGGTGCGGATAGATCTGCTCGGTGAAGATCTCCGCGAGGTCGTAGACGAGGACGCGGCTGTTCGGCGAGTCAATCACCAGCAGGCGGTTGTCGTGGGCGCTGAAGGCGGCCCGGGCGTGCACCAGCCGCGAGCCATACTTGAGCGGCGTCTTGGTTTTCACGGCGGCCGCCGCCTGCTGGTGCCTGTACATCTGCACGTAGTTGCGGTAGTACTCGCGGTAGTACTGCGAGACGTACAGCGAGTAGGCGTCATTCGGAACTGATGTCTGCTGTTGTTGTTGCTGAAACTGCTGCTGAAGCGCCATCATTCCCGCGGCCGCCTGCGGGTGCTGCAGCAGGTACTGCTGGTGCTGCGGCTGAATTGCTCCCGTCCACTGTTGCTGTTGTTGGGGCTGCTGTGGCTGCAGGTAAAGGCCTGGCGATTGCTGTTGTGGTTGCGTGCTTCCATCCACTGCAAACTGGTGCCGCTGGGCAAGTGGGGAGAGAATATTCTGCTGTTGCTGTTGGTGATGTTGGAAGCTGGCAGAGGCGGCCGCTGCTGCTGCGGCAGCCGCCGCCGAAGCGGACAGGTTGTACTGGTAGGGCTGCAAAGGCTGCTGCTGCTGTTGGCCATTACCGCCAGGCACTATTGGTCCTGGAGGAGCATATCCACCAGCACCAGAATTCGGGTAAAAATTCTGCGGCTGTTGCTGCTGCTGAGGTGGCGGTGCAGCAGCGTAGCCGTGACTGTAGGGCACTTGATATGGTAAATATTGCTGCTGCTGCTGATTCTGTTGCGATACCAGTGGAATGTTCTGTTGCAGGTGTTGAGGAGGTGGAGGGGGAGGATGCTGTTGCTGTTGTTGTTGGGGCGACTGAAAGTATCCACTGTAGGTGCTGCCCAGGTGCACTGAATCCACACTAGGCGGTCGGGAGTGGTTGTTCAGCTGTTGTTGTTGTTGGTAGTGATGGTGATCCATGCCGGTGATCTACGTCTCCTTCTATTCTTCACAGAGAAGTACCCTTTATGTACAGTATAGGGGCAGAAGAAGTTAACTGATGACGAGGATGATCACACACTGGGTACTCTCTCTCACTCTCCGCACTGGTCGCCCGAGACAAAAAGTGTCGTCGGAGAAGGTGTGTAAAAGCTGTGGGATAAAATCGTCAAAGTTAGAGTCTTTCTTTCCAAATTGGTAGGCTGGTCGTACCTGAGAGAGGAGTGGCGGGAGAGAGGTCACCAGAAGCTGTTGAAGACGGTTGAATACGACGACGACGACGTCGACGGCGACCGAAAATGTTCACTGACTGGCGGCAGGCAGCAGCAGATGATGATTTGAGTGACGTGTTGGTGTTTTGTGAGCTGATTTTTTTCTGCAGTAGTCTGCAGGACACGTCCTCTGTGAATGGTAAACTGTTCACCTCTCGCTCTTTCGCTCTTTTCAAAACAAGTAAAGAAAGAAAGAGAGAAAGAGAAACTGTAGTCGTACAAGTGACTCTTTCAGGTTCCCTTTCGCCGCAGCCGCCGCCGCTGCAGCCGAATCGATCCCCTTCTTTTTTCCAAAGATCCCCAAGCGCCATTCTCTCTCCCTCTCCAATGTATTCAACGGCGGCAAGACAACCTTCTTCTCCTTCTTCCCTTTCCCCAACGACGGCCGCCGACTGTGGTTCTCTTTAAAAAATGCTCTAGCGCAGTTTCGCCGGCTTCTGTGTTGTAATTATCTTTGTAAAGGGAGAAATCGAATCGCCGCTGAACCGAAAATTATCTGCACTGCACTTCACACTCCTTCTGAATGGACTATGAATTCAAGACGAAGCTCGCCGGTGAGCGGTATAAGGTGGAGGAGCAGTTTGAGTATGAGGGCTGCAAGGTCGGTCGCGGGACGTACGGTCATGTGTACAAGGCGCGGCCAAAGGATGCGTGAGTTTTGTTTGGTTCAATTGTTTTGGTGATTTCTGAAAATGGTCACTTCATCTCAATTTAGAAAGGACGACCGAGTGTACGCACTGAAGCAGATTGAAGGCAGCGGCATCTCCATGTCGGCGTGTCGAGAAATTGCCGTACGTAAAATACTTCGTGGTCTTGGTTTCCCAAGTTTAAATGTTCTTTTTTATCTTCAAACAAACAAAACAGCTCCTCCGTGAACTGAAACACATCAACGTGATCAACCTGCAGCGAGTCTTTCTCTCGCACAGCGACCGTCGAGTGTGGCTGCTCTTTGACTACGCCGAGCATGATCTTTGGGTCAGTGTTGTTGACAATTTTCTCATTCACAAAATTGAAACCAAAAAACTTATAACTTTTTTCTTCAAATCTTCCCAGCACATCATCAAGTTCCACCGAAGCGCCAAGGCGAACAAGAAGACGGTGAACGTGGCGAAGGGCATGGTCAAGTCGCTGATCTTTCAAATTCTTGCCGGAATCCATTACCTCCACTGCAACTGGATCCTCCACCGCGACCTGAAACCTGCCAACATTCTGGTGATGGGCGAGGGCAGAGAGCGAGGCCGCGTGAAGATTGCCGACATGGGTTTCGCCCGCCTCTTCAACAATCCCCTGAAGGCGCTCGCAGATCTGGACCCGGTGGTGGTCACCTTCTGGTACCGGGCGCCGGAGCTGCTGCTCGGCGCCCGCCACTACACCAAGGCGATCGACATCTGGGCCATTGGGTGCATCTTCGCGGAGCTGCTCACCTCGGAGCCGATCTTCCACTGTCGACAGGAGGACATCAAGACGAGCAATCCCTACCACCAGGACCAGCTGGACCGCATCTTCAATGTGATGGGCTTTCCGCAAGACAAGGACTGGGAGGACATACGGCGGATGCCGGAGCACCCGACGCTGCAGAAGAACTTTAAACGCTCAAAGTATGCTTTGGTGAAGTTTGTTTGTCTTTGGTACTAACCTCTAACGTTAAAGCTACGCCAACTGCTCGCTGGTCAAGTACATGGAAAAGCACAAGGTCAAGTCGGACACGAAAGCCTTTACACTGCTCTCCAAGCTACTGTTGATGGACCCCACCAAACGCCTGTCCTCGGAGACGGCCATGCAGGACCCCTACTTTACCGAAGATCCACTGCCGACGCAAGAGTGAGTACCACACAGCAAGAAAACTGTTCTAAATTGTGAATAACACATCTCCTTTGTTTTGCAGTGTTTTCGCCGGCATGATCATTCCCTATCCTAAGCGCGAGTTCCTCACCGACGACGACAATGATGAACACCACAACAACCACGCCAACAACCAGCAGAATGCCGCCGCGGTGGCGGCTGCCGCTGCAGTGGCCGCCGCCGCTGCCAACAATGGAAATGGAAACAATGGCAACGCCGCCAACGCCGGAACTCAGGTAGGCGTCGGCGGACAGAAGGTGGCGGGAAATCAGCAGCAACAACAGCAGCAGAATGCTCAACAGCAGCAGCAGCAACATCACGCCCAACAAAGTGAACTGCAGAAGGCACAGCAGCAGCAACAACAACAGCACAATGCTAACCACAATCACCTTACTCAACAGCAGCAGCAGCAACACCACCAGAACAAGAACAACAATGCCAACCAGATGGGCGGCAATCACCTTAGCCAGCAGCAGCAACAACAACAACAACAACATCACCAGCAACAGCAGCATCACCTACACGAGCCACAGAACAAGCGAGTGCGAATCGCCAGCGGCATGAGTGGTCCCAATGGACCGCCCAATGCGAACCTCTTCTCGAGCAATGGCGGCGGTGGAGGTGGTGGTGGTGGTGGTCCCGGCAACCACAACCAGTTTGGGGGCGGTGGTGGACAGCGGTTCGGCTAGGCCACTGGTGGACTCTACAATTATTTTCCTTGTGATCTCCTTTTCCTTTTGTAAACGCGCTCATTACTTTCCTCTTGATCCCCTTTCTCTCCCTCTTTCCCCGACCAAGCCATTTTCCACTTTACTTCTGACTCTCTTTTTTCGTATGACTTCTTTTTCTCCTTTTTTGGGTAACACAGCATGCACACACTCACAGGCAAACCTTTATTTTGTACCCCACTTGGCTTTTCTCTTTCTAGGTAAGCATGAATTATATTTACCATTTTTTTTATATACCTTCCACCACCGCTACCAATTTTCTTTAGCTTCCAAATCATGTGTATCATATCATTTGCTCTCATCTTCAAATTATATAAAACCGTATAACCCCTTTCTCTACTTAAGGTCATCGTAGAACTGATCTGATAATACTTTGTCGTGGTCAGTGACATTGCATTACTACACACTTTCGCAAGTAATATTGGCCAGCATATTATTATAGAGCCAGCCGAGAAGTTTCAATTTTTCTTTCTTTTTTTGCACTTGCTAACTATTCCCAAAGCTGTACCTTTGCTGCCCGAATGCAAGCAGCCCAAATGACTAAAACGATAATTAATTACTGCTTTTTGTTGCTTTATTCTCACATTTGTTGGACAATTGATTTTTTAGATTTTATCAGGGTTAAGATTGAGTGTCTTGCAAAATCAGCAACAAGTCTTTATTTTAGACAGTTAGATCAAAACTGGTGACTTATTGTTTTTTGTTGTTTTTGTTTTACGAATTGTTTTACGGATTTACCCTTTTTATATTTTTCGCTGATCATTTGCATATTTTTGTTTTGCAGCTCACTAGCTCTATAAAACAAGTGCAGCTCATTTGAATTTGTGTTTTTGATGATGACGATAACAATAACAACAACAACGACAACTAAACAGTTACAACTTCATTTACAAACGCATTGGTCAGTCAGTCAGTCAAAATTGCTCTGTTAGGCTGGCAATGAACAAAGCACAGCATAATCTAGTGTGCAAATAGTAACATGTGTGCTAATTGTCTCACTAAATTGCCGCAAAGGCCAATTTGGTCAGCCATTTTTCCGTCGCCAGCGCGCCACCAACGTTGAAATTTCCCACCACTGTCACCTTCTCCTTCGCCATCTTTGCAACTCTTGCTTTTTCTTTTTCTTTCTTTGCTTCATCGTCATCACCTATCGGTCACTTCTCAGAACTTCTTTTCGCTTCGTTGACTTTGTCACACAGCAGAGAAGTGGCACCTTTCGACAAAGGTGTTACCTGTGTAACAATAATGATAAGCTGATTAAATGGTAAACCAAAGGGGGCAGAAGGATCGCCCCCTACTTTGCACTTGTGAACATTGAGACTGTTGGGGAGGTATTTGATAACTCAATTGGGAATGCTCAACAAACGAAAAATCATTTTTATACGGTTTTTTTCTACTATCTTTTTTATTTTTGTGCATTAAGAAGAGTGTGTGCCGGAGCAGTCGTCGCTGTCAGCAAGAAGGTGACACAAATATAACAACTATTTTTTATATGAAGTAAAGTGTTACTGATGCTGCTGCTGCTGAGCTGAGTTGAAGTGAACAGCTGTAAAAGAAAAAATGGGAGGGGAAAACAGGTGTGCACTCCCTCCTCCTCTTCAAGTGCGGCGAAGGAGGCGGAAGGCGATGAAGGCGCCAGCGGTCAGCAGGGAAATGGCTGCCGCCGCAGCAACTGCCATCATCGGCAGAGAAGAGGCAACAAAAATGGGAGGAGAAAATGAGTCGATCTTTTTCTTTCCCTCCACTTTCTCTTCCTTCTTTTTCTCCTCTTTTTTCTCCTCCTCCTCTTTTTTGGGAGCTCTTTGAGGAGGCGGTGAAGCTTCAGCGGCAGGCTCTGAAGTTTTCTCAGCAGTTTTTGGAGGCTTCAGCTGATTCAAAGCCTCTTCCTTCATCTCCTTCTTCTCTGCTGGACTGCTTGTGGACATCTTTGCAGCTTCCACTTTTGGAAGGCTTTTCTTTGCAGCCACCATTGGAGCAATAGCAGCAGCAGACGATTTACCTCCTTCTTTGATTTTCAGCGTCGGAGTTGCTTTAGCAATAGCACCGCTTTTTTTGCCCGGAGCTGAAACCTTGGGAATGCTCTTTTCTGCTTTCACCATTGCTGCAGCACCCAATTTACTTTCCTCTTTGGTTTTCAGTGCGGGTGGTGGAGGAGGGGGAGGAACAGTGTTAGACTGCACTGAAGAAGACGGCAGTTTGGCCTTTTTAGAGTCAGATTTTGGAGGAATAGAAGAGCCCACTTTGGCAGGGGGCACCTTGCGAGCTGAGCCGAGGTGTCTGCCAGCAACAACAGCACCTTTGGACTTTTCTTTGCCCTTTGAAACTGTTGATTTGCTGGCAGTGGGAGAAGTGCTGCTGGTGATGCTGTTCTCTGTCAGTTTCCCAACTGACGACTTCAGTGGCCATATTTTCGCGGAGACAGTCAGCAGTCCTTTGGAGTGCTCTGTTTTGCTGGGCTTGGCGCGAGTTTTTCGCTCCAAAACTTGCAACTTCGGCGGTCCTGAAGTTTTGGCGGTGGCCATTGAAGCTGAGCTGACAGGAAGCACCTTCTTTTGGTTAGACTTCATTTTCAGTTGACTACCGATGCCGCCCTTTCCGGCGTAGTCCTCCTTGCTCAACGAAGTGAACTTCTTTCGCGACATGATCGTGGTGATGAGTTTGAAAGCGTTGGGAGATTAACTTTTGGTGAGATTGATGACGAGCACAATTGAAACGAAACTGAGATGAGTTGTCTGTTTTGAGAGACGGTCTATTTGGAGTGCAGCGTACAGCGACACGTAGATTTTTGAACTTTGATTTTTTGAACATTTTTTTCTAAAAATTGCAAAATTTGCTAACGTGTTGTTCTAAAATTTTTTTTAAGTTTTCTGAACTGTTTTTTTGCAGAAAAAAGCAATAAGTTTATTTGAGTTTTCTTTTCTGTTGTTATTTAATTTTTTAATCAAAGAAAATCGGTTGCAAAACTTTTTTGTAGGCATCAGCAAAAAGGTAGTCTAGACAGGGTATTTTCTAATTGCTGCCAGTGAAATAATGTAACATAAAAGATAAGGCTGTCTGCCATAAAGAGATACCTATTACGACCTTCTCTTTTTCATTTTCACACATTTGACGCCAATTTGGCAGTGACGAAAAAGTTCTCATCGCAGCAAGCTGACTGCAATGCGCCGCATAACATAGTCTGCAGCAGTAAAAAAGAAAAATTAGCTAATTAATTGACCATCCGTGCTTTACCAGCAACTGTAACCGGTTCAAAGACAGAACAAAGTGTAACCGCCTCACTGATTTGCACTTGATTTCATTTAATATTCACTTTTATGCTAAATAACTTTTTTCTCTTGCCTAATCTAAACCTACCGCTGCTGCTAATTTTGGTATTGTCAAAAATATAAAAATGAGCTAAACAAAATTTTTATTACGTAATGCATTTTTATTGAAAGTTGTTAGTGTTTACAAAAATAAAAAAAATTGGTCAAACAAAAAAAGAATCGAATTAATTTTAAGTGATTACAAGTGTTACAGTGGGATGGCTGAGACCGCTTATTGATGCTGGACAATTTGAAGGGATAAATGGCAATTTTTATAGTGTTTAAGCATTTTTAAGATTAGTAGCAGCATCGTCAGTATTTAAGTTCTGAAGCTCCAAGACTAAATTAGCAAAGTCTCTGTTTCTCACAAGACTGTTAGAGATTATCTTCATGATGAACCAGTCTCCCACACTGCCTTGACCAATTGCTGACGTGATGCTGTCCTTGTTGAAACCGATAAACATAATGGATGGCCAAAAGAAAGTTGCTGCTCTGTAAATAATGGCACAGGTGCTGAGGAAAATGAGGGTGATGTACCAGAACCATAGGAGCAAGCACAAGTTTCCATTCAAAGTGTTCAAGATCAATGAGCAAAGAGCGTCAATCTCCAGAGGCTTGCCGGAGTATGCAAACTCTGTAAGCGTGCACTTGGCTTTGTACGGGAAAAGCTTCAGACGAGGGTCATTTGGTGTTTGGCCAACATGTCGAACAGTTGGCTGGTCAAAAGACAAAAATTGCACAGTTTCCAATCCATAGAAAAAGAAGTGTTTGTTCAGAAACAAATTTGTGACGACAAACTGGATGATCACATTAACTAAGTTCAGAACTTCAGCAAAACAGTAAATGCAGTAAGTTTTGTTGAAACTGTTGCGATTCTCAAAGATCTTCTTGGCTATGTAGCTCACTTTGGGCTTATCATTGCAAGTTTTAATGGGCAGATTTGCACCCTGAATAAAACCTCCAATCAAGCCTTTTTCGCACTGAGTCCAAAAGAGCTTGGGCAGAAGAAATGAAATTGCCTGAAGAAAAAGAACGCTTCCAACCCATTGATAGTAGGTGAGATACTCCTTCTTTTTGTTTGCAGTGAACTGATTTTCATAAACAACGAAAGGAGAATTACTTAAGCAGAAAGCGTTGGCAACAGAAGAAGATCAAGAGTAAGATGGTGAGTAACAATCAATGGGCTTTCCAAAATAAAATCGTGAAGTAATCCAAGCGCTGAAAGCAAACAAGGGTATCGATGTTAGCTGATAGTGCAATTTGAAGACCACATTGTCAATGTTTGTGCTTTTGAAACTATAAAAAGTAGCGATAGGACTGAATAAGTCAAACATTTTGACAGTAGGCAATTATTAAGTTAAAATGCACAGGTGGAGGGGTTTGTTTGAAACTGTTGCACACACGACAACTTTTCTGAAGAAAACAAAGGGCGATTCAGTAAATGAGCATTGAGCAACTAGTGTGAAATGTGAGAAGTGCAGTTGGGGAAACTGGCCGGTGCAATGTAACAGAACTGAACGGATTGGTGGTGAGCAGTTTTTTGCTGAAGGCTGGTCGTTGTGTGCCAAAGTTGTGAGGGCTGACTCGGGTTCGGGTTCAACAGGTGGTCGGCACGTTCAGAGAGTATTACAAAATGTTTCTTTGGGATGCTCTTGTTAATGATGTGATTCCTTAGTTCAGCGCATCCACATAGACCTGAGAAAGAAGGGATCAGTAGACGAGTGCACACACGTATTTCAGAGGCTGCGGAAATATGATATCGATTGATTGAAGAAGCCAGTCCAGCTCATAAGCATAGACTGGTTAGCAAGTTCTGATCGGCGATGTTTGGGATTGTTCTGGAACTGATCGGGGCCGATAAATGTGGGTTTGCACAGGATGACGCAGCGCTGGGGCAAGCAAGAGGAGATCTGCTCTGCTTGAAGGTTACCCTCACACTGCTTCAGCGAGCGGCAGCGTGCTTGCTGTATTTGGTACTAATCTGTACGGGGGCGCTGGTTCACAATGGTGAAATCGAGAAAATAACCACAACTTTTGCCGTTTGTCGGCTATGCTAGATATGAGCTAAATATAATAAGGGCCAGAAAACATGGGCCTGAAATGGGACTTAAAATAATAAGATAAATTGTTCTTGTAACATAAGCGTTTGAGTAGTCGGTGAATGAATCAACAGTTAGCTGGTCTGAATCATCGATGAGCAACTGCGCAGCAGAAAAAACAGAAGCGCAAAACAACGAGCAAGAAGAGATGCGGCTGGCTACCAGGGGGTGATGATCACTTAATGGGAGCAGCGCTTCTGTACTTTCTCTTTCTCTGTCGCAGTGACAGTTGTCGACGCAAAATGACAAGAGTCTGGGCAATGTTTCAATTGAAAAGTCAATTTTTTTAATTGCCTGTGCAGTTTAACTGTGCGATGTTGTAAGCACTTGACACTTTTAATGAAAATGCAAATACGTGAGATTTAAAATAGTGATTTATTATTTAAAAATTTACTTTACTTATAATTTAGAGCATTTTTAGCTAACTACACATTATGAAGTGGTAAACAAAGTAATGAAATTAACAAAATGAAAAACAATTGTGGAGAACTGGGAAATGTTTAAAAACCGATAGATTGAGGTGCTGAAATGTTAAAGTGCCATATGAGGAAAGGAGAAGTGCTGTGGACTGCAGCTGCTGCCGTTTTCCTCTGTACGAACGACGTTCTGTGAAATGTCGAGAAGCATGCTGTTTGGTGAGTTTGAGTGGTGGTGATGAGGCTGCTGATGCTGCTGCTGTTGCATTGAAATTTCCGAGGAGCTCCAAATGTACTCTTCAGGCGGAGAAATTAAAATCTGACTGCAGCTGCCTGCTGTCTGCTGCAAATGATGCTGCTGCTCATTCTGGTATACGATTTGTTCGTTGTGCTGGTACTGGTGCATTGGCGACTGCTCAAAGAGATGTGGCTCCTGCTCAACTGATAGCTGATTGATCTGGTGATAGCTGGTCAGGTGGTGGTGGCTGTCCTCCTGGGTGAACTCACTCTTGATTGACACCACTTGCTGGTGGTGACCAGCTGAGGAGGGTGATGACCAGTGAACAGTGGCGGAGTGATGTGCATCAGGTGATGATGCACTGCTGCTGCTTCGATTGCTGCAAGTGAGAGAGGCTGATTTCTGGTGGTGGTGATGGTGGTGGTGGTGGTAGAGCAGTGATGATGATGATGACTCCTCTTCGAATGAGCCCAGTGCCTGAGCTGCTAAGTTGTCACTGCTGCTTTTGTTGTTGTTGTTGCTGCTGCTGTTGCTGTAGTAGAAGGTCACTGAATCGGAGGTGCAGCCGTCTGACGGACGGCGAAGTTGCACCTGCACGGGAATGCTCTCCTCCTCGCCGTGCTGACCGCCGAGACCGCTGAGCTCATACGGCGGCACTGTGAAGGTAATCGCAAAGTGCTTGTGAATGTCACTGCTCAATGATTAATGGCCGTAGTAGTGGTGGTGGGAAAGAGTTAGGAGGGTCAAATAATTAAGTTATTTTACACAAAATTATTTAGATAAAAATCTTACCTGGCATTAAAATGGGCCATCCTCTCCCAAACGGTCTGTCCAGTGGCGCAGTCAGTCTGGTAGAATCGTATCTGAATGTCTTCTTTGAGTACTCGATCGCAGAGCATCACCACTGACTGACCACCGCTGATGTGGGCACTGTAGTGGGACAGCTTGGCAATCGACAGCTCAGACATTGCCTTCTTGTCGAAAATTTCAGTGGAAACCACCGGATCCAGAGCAATGTTGTACTTTCCTGTGAGGTTGTCCATCAGAAAAACTTGAAAACACAGGCGAACTACATTCAGATCAATCAACTTAAAAGTGTGCAAGCGGTGGCTGAAACCCGTTCCAAAGGGGTCAATCTGCAACTGCTCCCTAACTCTAAGTCTCTCCTTGACATCTTTTCTTTTGGCGCAAAGAATGCCCAAATTGTTAAAGACAGCATACGGCTCACCAAAAAGCGCCACACAGACGCCCTGGCTGCAAAACTGCTTGCCCACCAGGTTGTGTGGATGAGGACGATATGGAGGATCTAATCGAAAAAAAATGTTACAAATACAAACTTGAGCACTTTGACCACACTTACTCTTTGTCACACACGAAACAATGACCTTGATGGGGCCGGAGTAGTTGGCCACTGCCACCGTCGGATAGGTAAACCGGGAGGCAGTGCTGGAGGCCCCCGGAATGGCGCTGCTAATGCGGCCCTCGCACTCGTAGCGAAATCGAACGCCGCACTTGGCAGGCTGTTCGACGATGTACGCGTACGGTTTGGAGCTGGCACTGGAGTTTGCTGCACTAGCTGATCTTGTCATCATATTGCTGAGAATCGCTCAACGGGGAAAAATGTAGAACTTCGAGAGCTTTTGAAAAGTGCAACTGATCTCGGGCGATACCTGATGAGGAATGAACGGAAAAACGAAATCAGTGCCTATCTAGCACCAGACATCAGCACATCAACAACGTCAGCAGCATCGGTCAAGCATTAAAACAGTGTCTCTGTGTGTCCATACTGTTGCTGATAATTGCTTGTCATATTGCTCACATTTTCATATTCTTAATACTTTCTCATATTGTTTTCTCCGTTTGTTACTGCTCACTTTCACTTTCACTTTTGCATTCATTTTCTCACTCTCTCACTCCTCTTCCTCCTCCCCTTTTCTCCTTCTCTGACCAGTGTCTAGTCCTTTTGCATATTAATAATATTATATCTTTCCGCTTGGTGAAATGGCCACCACCACTACTTCTACCACCACCACCGATGATCACCGCCAAGACTTTCCTTAACAACAACTAGATAAAACGGTGTGCACTGGCACCGCCTTAATCACACTGGGCAAATTAACTCTTTATGAAATGAGCACTATAGTGAAATCCAATCGTAACTTGATCATTCGTGCTGGACACGCTCGAGCAGAGTTTGCACCCAAAAAGCTGCAACGGGGTTTATCTCTAGTCTGAAATCTAAAAAAAGGAAAAGCTAATCTAATTAATCACAAACCAGACAGATCAAGTCCTTGAGTGTGAAAGTTTTGTCTTTTAGGAAGCAATTTATCATCATTTTCAAGTAACTATTTGCTATCAACATTGGTTTTAACCGGCATATTTTGTCGCTTTTTTCCTTTTGAGCCCTTGCCAACAAAATAAAGCACACAAACTCTGTTTTTACTAATATCTATTGAGATGCAACAAAAAAACCATATTATTTAGAAATTCAGTTATAAACGCAGTTTGCAATTGTTGGTTGAACTAATTGTCCGGACAGCAACAGCACTACTGTTTCACATTGTCAACAATTACCAGCAGGCAGTGCTTTGAAGTGCAAGTGCGTCTATCAACAATTTCATCAACAGCAGCAGCAGCAGCACTTCTTTCAGTCATTCGGCTTTTCTCATCCCTTTCGTCCACCGTTTTCTCACTGACGTCAAACCGGACTGCTTCCCGGTAGAAATTCTGCCTTTTTCAGTGGTGCAATATTATTGATAATTGGACAACCCATTACCTGTTGAGTTGAGTTGTTTGGCCAGCATGTTTGCCTTCATGCACTTGTTAGACAACTTTATAGGATAAAGGTGCAGGTATAATTTAACAAAAAGGCACACCAGGGCAAACTACGTTCAAAATGATGACTGTATCCTTCAGCTCGTCAGTACAAAGTTGGTTCCCTGCAGCAGCAGCTCCGAGGATGCTCCAAGGCCGAGGTGGTCAGTGGGTCATAACGGTATCAACAACAACAAACACAGCAACAGGCAATCATGAATGACGCCATAGCTGCCACCAGGAGCTCATCCACTGACGCGGCTAATTCTCACTTTGAGGAAGTTTTCTCAGCAGTGCTCTCACGCCCGTTTTACGACAGGCTAATGTTGCTGCTGCCATTTCTCCGAATTCTCATCGATTTCTCCTTAACCTGAAAGTTGGTGGGCATTTTTGTTTGTGTATTCACATTGGTCGCTTGAGCGCTCTCCTTTTTCTCCCCTTTTAGTCATGGGAGCCTAGCTGAGCAGCGTTGCCTCCCTCCTTATTCCTTTTTTCTTTCTTTTTCTGATTTCATCATGTCCGCTAGTGAATAAAAGCAATAATAATAAAAATAATAATAATGGCTGGTAGGTCGTTAATGGTCGTTAGAAGTTTGACAGGTGGTGGGAATTAGGAGGAGGACAATTTCTGTTGTTCTAACGAGCAGGCGGCTCTTCTCATTAATTAAAAGCAACTTTTTGTGGGTGCTTTATTGGAAGACAAACAAGGACGGCCACTTGTCGCACCTTTAGCTGCCCTCAAGGCAACTTTTACAGTTTTGCAAAAGTTGTTGCTGCTGCTGTTGCTAGTTTAGAGGCTTTGCACACATCTATCTTTTGAGCGGCCTAGGGCCTGAAAAAGCCTTTGTGTCACCCCAGCTTTTGCTAAAAGAAATCCGAGCTCTCGTCTAGGAACTTGACAACTGCATCTCTAAACTCCTTTGCGTGGCTCTGGTGGACGTTGTGGCTCGCCTCAGGAAAGCGCTTCAGCTGGCAGTTGGCGATGCTGGCCTTGCAGTAGGTCGCCTGGTCGAGGCCAATCAGTGGGTCCTAAAAAAGAAAAAATTTTTAAAAAGTTAAAAAACTTTTCCTTTAAGTACACTGACCTTATCTCCGTGCACAATGAGCACTGGGCAGCGAATCTTCCCTTGACCATGATAGAGCTGCTCGTGAATAGCAACTCGAACGTCCTTTGTACGCTCTTCAGGTTTCAGATTCTCAACGTGCGCCAGCACCTTCGCATGAAGGTCTTTGCAGAAGTTGATGTGGTCGTCCCAGAGCGACTGCAGCGACTCCTCACCGTAGACGGCGACGTAATTGGCTCGTAGGCCAATGTCCCAGTGGTCGACATTCTGTGTCTTGATGGTGGGGAGGATGTTCGTTTGAGTGCAGAAGGTGAAGATGCCCGAGGCGACGATGGCGTTGACGCGAGATGGCTGGAAGATGCCCAGGAGGATGGCCACCTTGGCGCCGTCTGACCAGCCGATGACGGAGTAGTTGCGGTAGTTGAGGTGCTGGAAAAAGGGAAGAAATTAGAACAGTTTTGAAAGGGGTTTTTTCCACATCCATTCACTCACCTCCATCAACTTTGCCGCACAAGTGACATCATTGTCGTAAACGGAGAGACCGTAGGGACGCTTGGGCGGCCGGGAACGGCCCCAACCGGCGAGCTCAATCACCACAAAGGTGTAGCGCTTCAGGTTGAAGGCGTCAGCGCCCTCGAGCTGCTGGCGAAAGTCCGTTACAGCGGTGCCTGTGGTGAAGTATAAAAAAGAGCTTAGAAAATAGAAACATCTAATGAACATCGAAATATCCCTTACCCAATGCTCCGGGAATGAGAAGGACGACCGTCGATCCAGTTCCATAGCGGTTGTAGTGAATTGGAAAGCCATTCACCTCCACTGAGCCTGTGTCACGAAGAGCTGCCTCCATTGCTTTTTACAAATAAACTTCACAGCTGCAAACAAAGGAACGAAATGAGATAATAGAATCGATAAAATTCAGCAGTACTCACCACCAACAAAGTCGTTCGATGAGATCTTCTTTTCCTCGTCTTCCTCCTCTTCAACGTTTCTAGAATCTTCGACTTACGTTGTTGCTCGTTGTCAAGACACTTACCTCTATGTTATCGCCACGTTGCTGGCACAATCTTCAGCGCCCAATCCGAAAAGGAAATGTAATTGACGACTACGACGACTACGATGACGACTTCGACGACGATTTGAGAAGGATAAAACAGTTGACTAGTGTGAACAGTCTATTGCTGGCTATCGAGCTGTGAGGGCTATAAATAAAATCACCACTGCACACACTGACTGACTATCAGCAAGACTAGCAGAGCCTGTACTAGTGAGGAAGAGGAGGAAAAAGTATCAACGTGAACACTTCAACTGTCAACGTCAACTTTTTCGGTGAGGCCACTGAGGCGGAAAGAAACGGGTTGTCGATACTCTTCTAATTACCACTGCACTGGTTTGCACTCTGTGCTTGAGGTGAAAGACAGTACAGCACCCGGAAAAGCCCAACTTTGTCGGACAGCTGATCACCCCAGTTTGTTGGCCGACTCTGGTTTCTCCGACTCTCTGGTACTTCAACAGCTCTCTTATCGCACCGGTCATATTGAGTTTGATGCTGATAGCTGCTGCTGCTGTTGAGGTACTTGTGAGGTACTGTCTCTAACTTGTACTTCTGCCTTTACTTTATGACAAAACAATAATAAAAAGTAGTGTTTTGATGGGCCCTATCAATGGGGCAAAAAAGGAGGGAGTTGATAAGGGTGGTGTTTCGAAGAAAAGAAAAACGAAATCGGCGGTCCAAAATCACTTTCGGACCAGCTAGGCTATTTCGCCAAAGCAAGTGGATTCTTGTGCAGGCGCTGTCGGCATAGGCGACATTTGTTTGGAAAAAACTGGCAAAAAGTGCCGGTTCGCTCAAGGACGCATGCTGTTTTATTTCGGTTGTACCGTTTCCGTTATCAGCTCGTCGTCCACCTTATCTCTTGGCCCCAACTGGTTCACCAGCCTGCTGAATCCGCCACTATCGATCTGCTGCAATCCTTATCAAGAGCAGCAGCAGCAGAGGCAGCAGCTGCTCCCGCCTCTCTGCCTGCATCAGCGGCGCTTGCAGAGACTCTATCTCTGCAGCTGATCAACAGACACGTTGTTTGTTGTACATTGTATAACAGAAACAGCAGCAGCAGGAACAGCAAAGAGCAGACACTGGCAGACACCTTGTCTTGTGGTGCAACTTCTCGTGACCACCACCACCACTACCACCACCATCAACAGCAGCAGCAATGCTACCAATCGTGCTTGATTACCATTACGCTCACAAGACGACACAGTTGGATTTGTGCCTTTTAGAACCACAACACCCAACACTCATCATTTTTGTCCATCCAAACTCGTGTTCTATTTTACAACCAGACGACAATAACAACAAACTCTCTCAACAATCTCTTGACCTTTGGAACAGCTGCTAATTATTTTTCATCGACTTACAATTCCCCTGAGACGAAGTACTTTCTCACTCATCCATCACGCACCTTCGTTTTCTCCTCTTTATCTCTAGAGAATTCGACCTTGTGAGGCAGTGTAATTCTGCCATGAAAAGCCGGCTTTTATGTAAAGTACATTAGACGCGCTATTTAATCGGCATCCAAGTGCAAAGAAGTAGAAGAAGAAGAAAGGACAACATTTTTTGTCAGCTGCCCAACTCTCAGATTCCGAGTTGTCTTGCGCAAAGCCAGCAGCAGGCGGCTCGCCGACTCAGCTGTACCTACAACCTCGAGGAGCACGCTGTACAGCTGCGACTGCTGTACAGGTACACCACTGCCGCACCAGCAGCGCTGACATTTCCATCTGCGTCTACATCCGCCGCTGCTACTGCTGTTCCATCACATACACACACGGATTCACTCTCTTACAGTGAAGAAAAGAGTGTTCTACTTCGTCGGCGTCTCTACCCTTTCGAAGCTGTTGTTGTGCTGCTGTCTTCTATTTATTATTTCTTCATCATTGTACCGCCAACCATAAGCCATCATTTCCCCTCTCATCATCTTTCTTTCCACTCGTCACTCATCACCGTCTTCTTCACTCCTTCAGCACTGCGCAAATCGATTGCCACAACAGAAACCTGTTTTTAGATCCTCTCAACAACAACAACAACTGCCCAGATCGTTATTTCGACTTCTTTTTTTTGGTGCCCCCATTACCTGCCTTGTCTGCACTAGATTGTCCTCTCCTGGTGTCCTACTAAACAACAAGTGTGCGTGGTACCGCTGCTCTCATTACCGTTCACCAAGTGAAGCAGGCCAGGTAGGCAAAAGTGTTCATTCAAAAATAGTGCTTGGTAACTAATGTAGTGCAACTTTTCATTTCAGCCCATTGCAGCCATATCGACTACTTTTCACTATCATCTCACCGGTCTGCTGCTCATCTGCGCCATTTAACGCGGCCACTGCTCTTGAAACACTAACCAGTGCACACTAGCGTCAGCGAAAAAAAAGTTTAGCAATTGCACTGACGGGACTCGGTTGCAGTGGTTGAACTGACTAACTGACGCCAGCAACAGCAGCATCATCATCACCATCACCAGTGATTTGTGTGATACGAACGACATGTGCACTTGTCGACGTCAGTGATATCATCATCACACTGCGACCGAAGCTCTCGAAGCACTACTACCAGGCAAAAGCAGTAGTGAGCACCGGTAACAGACGCTTTCTGCCCAGTCGAATGGAAACAGCGAAAGTATTGACCTGTACTCAGAGCAACGACAAAGGCGAAAGAGAGGCAAAATTGCGCCAAAAAACAATGCGACACTTTCTGGTGCCACAGACGACCAGTAGCAGCAATCACAGCGCATCTCATTCCAGCCTTGGTGATGAAGCTAGGCACAACTCTTCGAAAATTAGCAATTGTAAAAGAAGCAGTGTCTCATCACTTTACAGCCACTATCATCTCATTCAGCAAAGGAGTCATCTCCGTACTGATGAGCACTTGAGGCACTCCTACCGAAGAAGCACCTCCGAAGATGAACCTTTTGTCTGTGATCAACCCGAGGCACCGCCAGGTGTACCACCACCGGGAAAACTCTCCACTTCATCGAGCTTCGGCCTTTGGTTTCCCACTGTGCAGGCGGCCTCACCGACGACCCCCTCTGCCGCCACTTCAACTTTGCCCAACATTTTCACTTCCGGGTCTGCAACGGGGGCAAAGGAAACTGGTCGACCGGTGACACCAACTTCAGCTTCAGCATCAACAAACAGGGCGAGCAGTAGCAGCAGCAGTGGTAGCGGACAGGCGTCTGCGCACTGTCTGGCTGCTGCTACTTCAACGGCTAGTTCAGTGTTTACTTCTGCACTGCAATCGCCTTCTGCTTCCTCTGCAGCAGCCACCTCTGCTCGCGTCAATCTAATGTCGAACTCGGGCGCCTCAGTGACGACGATTCAGCAGCATCAGCAGCCGCCGCAGAGTGTAAATTCCTTTCTGCTCTCGCTCTCGCGTCTGGCCGCCTCGGCGCAACCCTTCACGCCCACTCCAGCCCCGGCCACAATCAAACTGATCAATAGCATTCACCACAATCACAACCACGGCTACAACAGCAGCAGTAGTAGTGGTGGTGGTGTAAGCAGTACAGGTGCACCTACCATCAACAACGGCGGCAGCAGCACCTTCTTCGGGCAGGCGTCGTTTGAGGAATCTTCAGCGTTGAAAACGGCGACGACGACGGCGGCCTCCTTTGAGCAGCAGTGCTCGGCAGCAGCCCGTCCGAGGCCAGCAGCAGCAGAGTCAGCAACGGCTGAGCACCATCAGCAACAGCAACAACAACAGCACCACCACCACCAAGTTCCTCGATATCCGCATCGGCATACGTCGATCTATGACTCTTTCGACCAGCAGGCGCAAACTTCTAGCACATACCACCACCACCAACAACAACAGCAGCAGCACCAGTACCACCACCATCTACAGCCAAGACATCACCATCAGTCACCTTCTTCCACCACCGCCAGCAGCATTGGCTTTCACCCCAGCTTGGTGCAGCAGCAGCCACAACAACAGCAACAGCAGCATTCATCAGTTTATCTGCAACCGGTGAATACAACAACAACCAACAACAGCGGCCACCACCACCGCCACCAGAACCGCAGTCACGTCAGTCAGCAGCTGCAGTTACCGCAGTTGCCCCTTCACTTTTCCCTCATCCACCACCAGTTTAATCATTTGACGCTGGCGGAGAAGGAGCGTTTCGAGCGGCTGTTCCGGGAGATTGACATCAACGGCAATGGCTTCATCGATTTCAACGACCTAGTGCACACGCTAGAGGCGAAGGGAATCAGAGCCACGCATGATAATGTCAAGGTTAGTGCCCACTTCAACCATCATCATCATCAACAAAACAACTCTTTTTCCTTGTGCTCTCTAAAAGTGTAGTGCTTTAGTGTGTGTGAGTGAGTGTGACTGATGTTGATCTAAAAATACCCCTCAGCAGAAGTTTGTCCAGACGATGGTTGTACAGTTTGGGTGGGATGTCTACAGCTACATGGATGCACCGTGTGATAACTCAGCAGCCTGGCTCATTATCTCCTCAATTATTTCATGATGCACCCGAGCAGCAGCAGCCATTTGGTCATTTCCTTACAGTAGAGTAGTCCTAGTGAGCTGATTCGAGATGTGCAATTGCTGTTGTAGAAGTTCATGCTTTGCATTGCTCAAATTTTCCCTCTCACTCTTTTACACGCCCTACTCTGCTCTTTGATTGACATTTTTTATTGTCTTTGCTCCGCTACGATTTCCAAAGATGCGCTTTATCGCCTCCAGTTCGGGTTTACAGTGCGTGTTTACAGTGTTTGTGATGCTGAACTCACAGTCGTAGTCGTAAAACACACACCGTTTCTGCTGCTGCTCACTCGTTCACAAAAAGGCATTGCTTGTGGGTGACGTCATGCACTGGATATGCACGAGTAGAGCTTAGATGCTGGCAATTCAACAATTCTTTGCAGTGAGGAGGAAGAGGAGGAGGAGGCTCGTGATTGTACAGTTTACCAACCAGTGAAGAGCCAGCCATCAACAGCAGTTGATGTCTGCTGCTGTTGCTGCTTTGATGTGTCATGATAAAAGAAACTGTGGGGAGAGAAGACGTGATTGTTGCAGACCGGCAGATGTAGCGATTACGTGACATGTAATACCGTCTGTCCTTGGACGACATGACACCAAAGTTGCTACTGTATTTGTTGTTGTTTATGATGTTTACTAATCACTGCTCTTTATCTTCTTCCCCACCCTCAGCATCTCATTGACCGGTCAGACCGGAACGCCGATGGCGACATTGACTTTGCGGAGTTTGTCACCTACTGCCTGGAGAATGAGAAGAAGCTGCACGTGCTCTTCAAGGACATTGACCTCAACGACGACGGGAAGATCGACGAGTCGGAGCTGGTGCACGCCTTTGAGCGGGCCGGCGTCGAGGTGGACCAGGCGGAGGTGCTCAAGCTGGTGCACCGCATCAAGGAGAAGAATGATCTGCTGAAGAATGGCGAGGCGCTGGAGCTCAACTTTGAGGAGTTTCGCGACTACCTCCTCCTCCACCCCACCGACTCGCTGCAAGACTTGATGAAGTCCTGGAGGCATGGAACGGTCAGTGGAAAGAGAGAGAGGTAGTTGTGATTGGGACTTTTGACTAATTTTTGCTGGTTTTTTCGTTTCAGTTCGTCGACCTGGGCGAGGACGGCCTGATGCCGGTGGACTTTAGTGAGAATGAAATCAGATCAGGCATGTGGTGGAGACACTTGATTGCCGGCGGAGTGGCCGGGGCTGTCTCGCGGACGGCTACTGCACCTCTTGACAGACTGAAGGTTTTTCTTCAGGTACGTTTTACCGCTTATTGTTTTGTCATTGTAGAGTCAACTCATCTTTTAATTTATTTTCTGCTCTGTAGGTCAGAGGAGCCGAGTTCAACGGTCTGGGCATCTGTTTGCGGCACATGATCGCCGAGGGTGGCGTTATCTCGCTGTGGCGTGGCAACGGCATCAACGTTCTCAAGATTGCCCCCGAGACGGCGATCAAGTTTATGGCCTTTGATCAGGTAAATAGAGAGGAGCTCTTTTTGTTTGGAAGTGTTGTCTCACTCCCTCCTCAACCCAAAAAACAGATGAAGCGGTGGATCCACTCGAGCAAATCAGCGGGCGATGACATCACGGTGATGGAGCGCTTTCTGGCCGGCTCCGCCGCCGGCGCCATCTCCCAGACTGTGATATACCCGATGGAGGTGCTGAAGACGCGCTTCTGTCTGCGCTCCACCGGACAGTACTCCGGCCTGATGGACGCCGCGAGGAAGATCAACGCACAGGGCGGCCTGCGCAACTTTTACCGCGGCTACGTGCCCAACCTCCTCGGCATCATCCCCTACGCCGGCATTGACCTGACCATCTACGAGGTAATGCAAAAAGGCTCCTTTATATAAACACTAATTTCATTTTTTTTCTTTTTGCAGACACTAAAGAAGACCTACCTGCTGCACCACAGCATGGAGGAGGCGCCCATCTTCGTGTGTCTCGCCTGCGGCACCATCAGCTCCACCTTTGGGCAGATTGCCAGCTACCCGCTGGCGCTGGTGCGGACGCGCATGCAGTCAGAGCTGGGCTACCACCGCAGCTCCATGTACGGCATGTTTCGCAGCATCTACGCAAAGGAGGGCCCCAAGGGCCTGTACCGCGGCATCACCGCCAACATCATGAAGGTGGCGCCCGCGGTCAGCATCAGCTACGTCGTCTACGAGTACACCCGGCGGCCGCTGGGGGCGATTATGTCGTAGTCAACATCATCATCTTCTTGATAGCTAAGAGAGCAAAACCGGCTACAAAACCTGAATAAATGAAGCCACCAACACTAGCCAACCACTGAACACACAGCGCGCTTTTCTCTTCAAATTGCTCACTCATCTCCTCAAATCGTGTGAACCAAAACACACACACTCTGGTATAACACTGTTATCACCACCACCACTACCACCAGCACCACTACAACCACTGCTCTATCCCTTCCCCTCCCCTCTTCTTCCCCTCCCTTACCGACTAAGTCATACCTAGCTCTCTCCCTTTCTAGTAATTAGTAATTTAGTAATTTAATTAATTTAATCCAATTTATAATATTATTGCGCTGTCTCTTTCTATCTTTCTCTTACGCTGTATTCACTTGCTCTCTCACTGGCATCGCCTTTCTCTTTGCCCCCTTTCGGCCCACCTTCTCCATGCCAAACTTATCTTTGGTTTTGGGGGCGATTTTACACTTTTGTTCTCTCTCGCTCTCTTATTCAATGTTTTTCTCCTCCTCCCCTTTAACCAATTAAGTCTGTGTGATTATCATCCTTCTCTCTCTCATTTAGAGAATCTCGAACAACCGTTTTTGTTGCCCCATCTCCCTCTTGTGAATCAAGAATTATTATCACTCCCTATTTTTTGTTTGTTACTATTTAGGGACAACACAAACAGCGACACACATTGTTCACTGTCAAATTGTGTGATTCATTCTGCTTGAGTGTTTACTACAGTGTTTTCTGTTTTCGGCGTGTGTGATACTGCTGATTTCCTTTTTGTTTTTCCATCCCTTTTCTTTCTTTCTTTCTTTCCCTTTTTTCATTTCGGTCACACTGATGTTGTTGTTGTTGTGGCACTGTGTTACCCCCTCCTCCTCCTCCTCCTTCCCCTTTTTTCTGGTAGTGCTTTTGTACCAAACACACACGCCCACTCAAACACACAATCTTGCATGCAACCAACATTGTTCTTTCAATCTTCACAAGACAATTGTTTTGTCTTGTTTACCGATTTCTCTAATCTCCTCTTCTTCTTTTCTTTTCTTTTTTAATTTGGCCACTACCCATTTTATTTTTCTATACTGTTACTTCTTTAAACTGCAAAATGACAACAAGTAAACGATTCTGATTTCTTCTCTGACTGACGCTTTTTTGTTTTTTGTCAGCTTTGTCTGGAAACCGTTCCGCAATTTCAATCAGTCCCTCATTCAGAAAAACAGGAAACTAATCTTTCAAGGTATGTTTCATCAGCACTGTGTGTGCCATCTATTTGCATTTTTACTGTGAAGTTTCCGCCTCTATACAGCGGTTTCAAATGCACAATTTTCAACTGGCAGCATTCCTTTCATTTGAGCATTTCAGCGGACAATTAATTCAATTAGGGGACACGCAGAGAGCGATTCGATTAGCTATGCAGCACTGTTTTCCTGCGCCGGTGTGTCTGTCTGTCTGCGTTTGTCTACGTTTGTACGACGCAGCAATTTCTGTACGGCAGATTGCTCGTCCACTACTTTCTCTTCTTCTTTTTTTCCTTCTTGTCCTGCCCTGTTCAAATGCAAATCTCCCGCCGACTAAATCAAAATTGACACCCTCTCTAATTGAATTCAGCTAGGCGCAGTGCTTATTATCGCGCAGCAGCAGCACCAGCAGCAGCACCCAGCACAGATTTCCGTCGGCGAGACATCGACGGTGACGACCGCCGACCAGCGACCGTCGCCACAATTGGCATTGCATTCCAATTTAATTATCCAAGACCACCACCACCACTACCACTACCAGCAGCCATTGTTGCTCCTCTCTCCTTCTTCTTTTTCCCTCACTTTGATGATGACACTTTGCTTTCACGCTGATTACCGCTGTGTGAAAGAGGAAAAAGGAAGAAGAAAAAGAGACTGTCGCCTTCTCCTACAATGTTTGCCCTGATTGACAGTGGCTGTGGAAGTGTGCGGCTTTGTCTTACAACGGCCGTCTTTTCGCTTTCTTTCTCTTGCAGCATTTTTTTCTTTTCCCCTCATTCTTATCTTATCGTGAATTCCCGAATTCTCGTGAGCCTGCAGACAAACGGACAGGCGGATGGACACATTCCTCCTTCTTTTCACTCACACATTTATCGCTTTAAGATAGCTTAATTTATAATTTATACACTTCTCAGGAATTGATTAACGAAAAGCTGAGCTGAGCGAGCATGAATCTTTGCACTGTCTTTGAACTGCGTGCTGAGCTTTATTCACACAAAATTACGCGAATTAATGAACAATCTTTTAATCAGAAATAGAATTGGAATTCTGGTGAATGGTGAATGAGAGAGAGAAAGAGAGAGAGAGAGAGAGAGAGAGAGAGAGAGAGAGAGAG